>Ga0105238_10006792_pt1 | contig 11427 bp, 8 predicted proteins | sample KBSC34metaG_FD_81526 | JGI IMG/M metagenome (GOLD analysis project Ga0105238, IMG submission 81526) | Corn rhizosphere microbial communities from Kellogg Biological Station, Michigan, USA - KBS C3-4 metaG | ecosystem: Host-associated > Plants > Roots > Rhizosphere > Soil | place: Michigan, USA...
GGAAATCGACACCCTTGTCGAAACAATCCACCAGCGCAGCGACGGCGCAAGCCGCCAGGCCACCGGGGGCGCCGCCAGCAATCTGGATTTGTACCAAGTGAACTGCACCTTTTACGATGCCCTCGGCCGTAACGACAACGAGTATCTGATTGCCCGGGCGATGCAGTTTTTTGCTCCCGGAGTGCCCCAGGTCTACTACGTGGGTTTACTGGCGGGGAGCAATGATATGAAGCTGCTGGATCGAACCAAGGTAGGTCGTGACATCAACCGCCATTACTACACCGGCAGAGAAGTAGCAGAACAACTCTCGCGTCCCGTGGTCCAACGTCTTCTGGATTTGATTCGGATGCGCAACGAGCACCAGGCGTTTGGTGGTGACTTCCATTTGAAATCGACCTCGGACGACATCGTCGTATTGGAATGGCGAAGGGACGCCCACTCGGCTCTCCTGGAGGTGAACCTCGCAGCGACTTCCGCGTTCATCACTCTTTCCACTTCGAGCGGTTTCGAGAAGATGCCAGTCGCTACCAGGACGAGCGAGGTCAATGCATGATCCAGAACACCTTTGAACCGGGCCGCACCAACCTGACCTTGATCAAGGCGCTCACGTACCTGATGTTCATGATGTTCGCGATGACCACTGACTCGGTCGGGATCATCATTCCCGAAATCATCAAGACGTTCGGCCTCAGCATGACCGCCGCGGGCACCTTTCAATACGCCACCATGGGGGGAATTGCGCTGGCCGGTTTCTTCCTCGGCTCTCTAGCCGACCGATGGGGGCGCAAGCCAACGATTGTGATCGGCCTGACCGCATTAGCCATCGCTTACTTATTGTTTGCCGTCGGAAACTCGTTCGCCTATTTCAGCGTGTTGCTGGGGATTTCCGGAGTCGCGATCGGCGTTTTCAAGACCGGGGCTCTGGCCCTGATCGGCGACATTACCACCTCCACCACTCAGCACACGTCCATCATGAACATGGCGGAGGCTTTTTTCGGAATAGGTTCGATTATCGGGCCGGCCGTCCTCACGCGCTTGCTGATCACGGGCGTTTCCTGGAAATGGCTCTATGTTTTAGCCGGCGGCATCTGTGTCCTGCTCATCCTGATGGCATGGAAGGTGCGCTACCCGCAAACAATGCATGCCGGCGAAAATGCCCCGGGCCTGGGACGTACGCTGCTGATGCTTCGGAACCCCTTCGCACTCGCGTTTTCTTTGGGCGCCTTCTTGTATGTCGCCGCGGAGGCTGCGATTTATGTGTGGATGCCCACGTTACTTCAGGGCTATCGCGGACCCGCGCTGTGGCTCGCCACTTACAGCATCTCCGTGTTCTTTGTTCTCCGCGTGGCCGGACGATTCGCCGGCGCCTGGATGCTGACAAGGTTCGACTGGACCGGCGTTCTGGCAGTCTTTAGCGGGGCGATCCTAGTGTGCTTCCTCGGAACCGCATTTGGCGGAGCGGAAGTGGCGGTGTACCTCCTGCCGCTTTCTGGGCTGTTCATGTCCGTAATCTATCCCACCATCAACTCCAAGGGCATCAGTTGCTTCCCAAAGTCGGAACATGGTGCAGTGGCAGGCGTGATTTTGTTTTTCACCTGTGTCTCGGCGGTTGTAGGTCCGCTAGCCATGGGCGCAGTCAGCGACACGATGGGTGAGCCCAAGTACGGCTTTGTGCTGGCGGCAGGATTCGCTGCACTATTGTTCCTGGGGTTGCTGTTCAACTGGATTCTTAACCCCACTCGTGTACTTTTGGGACAACTGGATCACACCGAATATGATCCGGCGGCAACGGTGTAGTTCTGCGTTGTACTCCGAAACAAAATCCGTCCGTTGCTAAGCGCCCTCTTTTCTCCCGACTTTAGGTTGGATGCTTTGGTGGAACAAGCGCATTCCGCGCAGCGCGCCAAATTTGGCCTGTATTGTTTTACAGACCTTGCGTGGCGGCGGCTATGATTTCGGTATCCACGCCCGAGAGGGCAAGGCTTTGGGATCTTTTTCCCAATCAATATTCACATTACTCGTATGCCAACTGTTCCCAGTTAAAAAAAAGAAACGTCTTATCATGCCCGTCATATAGCTTGGGAAGCACGATGGGGGTTCCCAAGGTAAAACCGTAATCGTTCCGGCGCTCTACCGTTCGGATGTGCTCAGTGGGGTTGTTGGGGGAAACGGTGTAAGGTGTTCCCGCATTCAGCACCTCATTAACGAAGTAGTCATACACCGTCCCATGAAGCTGGTTGGTTCCGGATTTCATGGTGTAGTTGAAGAAGCCGCCGCCGACCTGTCCATACTCGGCCGCGAAGTTGCTGGTCTGAATGCTCACCTCCTGAATCGAATCCACGCTCGGCTGCACCTGCGCAGGCACCGCGGCGACATAACCGTTGCTGGCGTCCTGACCCTCAATCCGGAAAGCGGAGGTGTTCGCCGGAGCGCCGTTCACCTTCAAGTTGACATTGGCATTGAGATAGGCCCCGGGAACCAATTGCACGACGGAGGTTGGGTTGCGAACAGCCGAACTCCCTGCCGCGGAGCCAATCGACAACACCGGCAGCTCATCCAGCCGCGCCGCGCTGACGTTGTGGCTCAGTTCTCCGCCTTCGGTCTTGAGCAAGGTTGCTGCCTCGCTCACCGTCACCGACTCGGTCGCCGAACCGACCTCAAGTGCCACATCAATGCGCAATGTTTGCGCCACCTCAACCGTAAGGCCCTGGCGTACATACTTCTTGAAGCCCGGCACTGCAATCGACAATTCATACGACCCGGCGGGCAATTGCGACAACGTGTAGTTGCCAGTGCCAGTGCTCTGCGTCTCGAAGACCGATCCGATCTGCCTATTCCTGGCTTCGACTGGCGCGGCGACGACAACGGCGCCGGCTGGATCGGCGACCGTTCCTGTTATGGTTCCGCGGTCTCCCTGTCCAAAACATCGTCGCGGAGAATGCAACAACAGCGATTACAACGAGTCGTGAGCGCATTTCGATATCCCCCAAGCAATCAGCGAAACAGCGGTGAAAATCGTATCGCAACGGTGCGCTGAAATCGCCCCCCTTTCATTTGATCCTGCTGGACTTCTTCGACAACCCTTCCCTCTCGCGAGAATTCCGTTAGATGTATAATCGGCGGCCTGTAAGTCAAACACGAGTTCCGGGTTATTTAGTTTGGAGGATCGACACTTACGTGGAGGCGATACGAAGTGGATTTTGACTTTCATGTTGGCTGTGCTCTTCTGCGTCGGGCTATCAGTGTCCGCCAGACCGCGAAGGACTCCGATCGCAGGAGTCGGTGATTCGTCGATCTCAGCAGATGGCGTCCTACTCGGAAAAGTTTCTGGACGACACCATGAAGCGAGAAAACACCACCTCGCACAACGCCGCGGCCGGTTTTGCGCCGGACAAGTTCCTTGCATACAGCCCAACCCGCCGGCTTCAGAAATACCAGAACTAAAAGTACAATTTGGCAGCGATCTGAATGATCCGCGGATCGCGATAGCCGGTGATAGTGCCGAACAGGCTGTTCGTGTTGGTGAGAGATCCAAAGGTGCTGGGATTGGTGTGATTCAACACGTTGGATGCTTCGCCGCGCAACTGAAAGCGGAAGCGGTCGCGGAACAGAAAGTTTTTGGAAGCCGCCACGTTCCAGTTTTCATAGCCGGGACCGCGCAATACGCCGCGTCCTGCGTTACCGGGACGATGAACGCCCGCGGGGACATTCGGGAAACAGGAAATATTGAACCACGATGTCCTGGTGCTGGTCACACCGGCATACGGATCGCAGGTGAGATCGGGACGGCCGCTCGCCGCGCCGGGCAGAATACCCAGGGCCGCGGGATCGACTCCGGTGGTCGTCACCGTGTAAGGAAGTCCGGTGCTGTAGTTGGCGAACGCTGAGACCTGCCATCCTCCGACCACTTTCCCCGCTAGCCCATGCTGCGTTTTCATGAACGGCAAGGTGTAGATGACGTTGGCGCTGAAGACATGACGGCGGTCGAAAGTCGCAGGACCGTACTCGCCATCGTGGAAGTTGTACACATTCTGAGGAGCCGAGGACCGGTCGGTCTGATTGTCGGTCAGGTTCTTGGACCAGGTATACGACAAATTGAATTGCGAATCGGTCTGGAAGCGCGTCTGCGCACTCACCTGCAAAGAATGATAGTTGGAGTTGAACCACGGTACAACCTGGTTGATTGAGCTGTAGCCGGGGTAGGGCCGGATCAGATTCAAAATGGGTGTATTCGCCGAGGTCACGTTGGTGGACGCCGGCAGCAACCCGGAGGTATAGGCGAAGCCGGGAGGCAGCGAGTTCAGGTCCACGATTCCCAGCAGGTGAGTCCCCTTGGTCCCTACGTATCCCACATTAACGATGGTGTTCCGGATGACCTCGCGCTGGACTTCCAGGCTCCACTGCTGGGTGTACGGAGTCTGGAAATCGAATGGAGTGGCACGCAGGATCTTCGGTGAATTATTCACCGTCGCCGTACCGCCCGCTGGGTTGCCCAGCGAGACGTTCGGAATTGACACGGTATTCACAAACGGCGGGTTGGCGAAAATATTCTGCTCGAAGGTGCCATACAGAGTCGCATCGTAGAAGATTCCATAGCCACCGCGGATCGCGGTCTTTCCGTTCTTGAACGGGTCCCATGCGAAGCCGAAGCGCGGCGCGATGTTGCCCGTACTCTCGTTAGACACTTTGTCGCCGTAGGGCGAGCTCTGTCCGCCGGCGATGATCCCGTTCAGATATGATATCGAGGGAATCGTAGCCAGCAGGCCCCCCGAGGTCATTTGCGGTACGCTCGCCTTGTCGAAAGCGGCCGGACTGAAATTGGTCAGCTGGTTGTTGGCGTCGATCGGCTGGCGGAACATCGAATAACGTAATCCGATGTTGATTGTCAGATTCGACTTGAGCCTCCAATCGTCCTGCGCATACAACTCCCATTGCTGCGCGCGAATGTCGGGAGTAACGTCCAAGGATGCCTGCGTAAAGGAGGCCACGTTGCCCAATAGGAAATTCGCGAAAGCCTGCTCATACGGCGTCGCGCCCGCGGGAACGCTGGCCGGGTTGAAGGTGAAAGATCCCGCATTCGCACCCGCTGCGTTTTCGGTCTTCTGATAGTGGTTGTACGTGAAACCCGCCTTGAACGTGTGGCTGCCTAGTATCTTGGTCGCGTTGTCGAACAGATTGTGGTTGCGATTGTAATCCCGATACTGGCCAAATCCCGTAATCGACGTGCCAACATTCAGAAACACCAGCCCCGGAACCTGGTTTAGAGTAACCGGAAACGGCAGAGTTGGCTTGATATCGGTCGAGATCGTGGAATTAATCAGGCCCACCGGATCGCTAGTCAAGGCTCCGTAAGAATAGTTATAGCCAAGCTCATTCAGAAACGTCGGCGTGAAGGTCGAGGTCCCACGGACGGTCCAGTTATGGCCAGGCGCGTTGGTGTTGGTGATCGAAACACCGGGAACCGGAGCACCTGTGAAGAGTCCCTGTGGTTCGGTCGTCGGGATGCTATCGCGAAGATATCGTACCGAAACCTGAAGCTTGGGACTGAAAATGTGATCGAACTTGTAAAGCTCTTGCTCGAAATTGTAGACATTCCGGAACAGGGATGTCAGCGAGTTCGAGGTTGCTCCTAGAGGAAGTTTGGAGAAGATATCCTTGACATACTGCCGCGCCACCGGGTCGACGTTGGTGATGGTCGTCGAGGTCTGATTGCAGGTGCTTCCGGTGTATTGTACGCAGATTGCATGGGGAAACGTCCCGTTGATCTCGTCCGTAGTGGGAAGTATAGCTGTGCCGGTCGCATAGGTGATTACGCGGCGAAATTCCTGGGAAAAGAAGAAGAAAGTCTGGTTGCGGTCGCGCTTGGCGGCATTGTAGACGCCAGGAATGATGACCGGTCCGCCAAGCGTCCACCCGAAGTTGTTGTAGCGCAGCGGCGCAACGTTCGCTGTGCCGTCTGGCCCCAGGTTCTGGCGGGTTGCATTGGCGAAAAAATTGTTCGCCGCGAAGGCGCTGTTGCGTACGAACTCGTAGACGTCACCATGAAAATCCTTGGTTCCAGATCTGGTGATTACACTGATCTGACCGCCGCCCGCGCGTCCCAGCTCCGCTGCATATCCGCTGCGCTGGACCTTAAATTCCTCGATCGCGTCGATGCTCGGCGTGTTCAATAGCGTCTGATTCGACCCGCGGTCCACGTTATCCGCCCCGTCCACCAGCCACGCATTCATCGAGTTGCGCGCGCCGTTGATCGCAAAAGGAACCGTCGCCGTCGCGCCGGATGGCAGCGAAACGCCGACGTAAAGCTGATCGCTTGAAGCTGCGCTGACACCGGGCATCATACTCACCAGTTGTTCGTAGTTCCTGGTGATGAGCGCCAGCTCGCGGATTTGCGCGCCGTTTACCACGGTACTCTGCTCCGCCGACTGCAGCTCAACGCGCCGCGCCGGCCCCGACTCCACGGTAATCTCCTGCTGCACGTCGCCCACCTCGAGCTTGGCGTTGACCGTCAGCCTGTCGTTCACGCTAAGTGAAATGTCGGTCTGCGTCGATTTCTTGAAGCCCTTGGCTTCCACGGAGATCGAATAGCGGCCGACATCCAGCCCGGCTCCGACGTAATTCCCATTGCTATCCGACGCCGTAGTTCGAATCACCGAGTTCCGATCGATGTTGGTGATGGTGATCTTGGCCCCAGGAACGCCCGCGCCGGATGGATCCATTACCGTCCCAACAATAGAACCAGTGATTTCCTGGCCGTAACAGGCGACAGCGAGAGCCGCGCTAAGGACAACGTACACTGATTTCATGGCTTACCCCCCTTCAAATGGCCATTATGTTAACAGGATTGGTAACAAGCCGCCAGTGGTGGCGCCACGCCCCAGCGCTGTGTGGCGCCCAACCCTCGCGGTGGCCCTTGGAACGCGAATCTGCCTGTGATTCGAAACATCCTCAGTAGCCCTACCGAAGTGGCGTTAGCCGCAAGTCTTGAGGCAGCCGCGTTGATCCGTCATGCCATTGCCCAGCGCGGTACGGCTCGCATTGTCGCCGCCACGGGTGTATCACAGGAAGAGTTCCTCGCCCTCCTGGTTGCGCAACCCGAGATCCCTTGGGAGCGCGTAGTGCTTTTTCACCTTGATGAGTATCTTGGCATCCCGCCGGAGCACCCAGCGAGCATGCACCGATATATTCAAGAGCGCATCGTCAAACCTACCGCGATAACCCAAACATTTCTCCTGGATGGCACCAGCGAGCAGACGCACACCCGGGCGGCCGCCGCAATCTGTGCAACGCCGGCCGATGTGGCATTCACAGGTATCGGTGAGAACGGCCATCTCGCTTTCAACGAGCCTCCCGCGGATTTCACCACGGAAGAGCCGTTTATAGTTGTCAACCTGGCTGCACGATCCCGCCAACAACAGGTCAATGAAGGATGGTTTAATTCCCTAGAGGACGTACCACAGCAAGCCATCACAATGTCCGTACGACAAATCTTAAAGGCTCGCTCAATCTTGTGTATTGCGACAGGAACACGTAAAGCGCCGGCAGTTCAACAGTGCTTCGCAGGCGAGATTAGTCCTTTCGCTCCAGCCTCCGCTCTACGGATCCATCCGGAAGCAACGGTCTATTTCGATTCGGATGCAGCCGCCCTTTTGGAAGAGTGAGCCTCGTGTCAGTCGCATGACAACTAGCGAGATACTCGGTTAGCAGGCGTTCCGTCTACACCTTTTTGGAAGGCGCCAAATCGCTTGTTTCCCGCCGCTTTTTGCCGTTGATGTTCCAGCCGCCAATAGGTAATGTCTACGTGATGTAGCTTCCGATAATGCCCAATATCGGTAGGTATCGGGCCGCATTCGGTAGTTCCGACTCGTCAGGCCTACTATCGGCCCTTACTGTTGACGGTGCGCCTCGGCTTGTCACGCGGTTATGTCTCGCGCGCCATGCTCTCGCGCTACTCGCACGTCCGGATGGACGCGAAACGGCGCGCCGCCGACGAAATCGGCCTCTGTCTTCACCCGCTGATATAATCGTGTCCCGAGGGGAGAACCGAGATGAGAACTCACTGGTTGGCACTGGCATTGATCCCAGTTGCCTATGCGCAGACTTCGAGCAAGTGCGCGGATCTGACCAAATTCAAGATTCCCGGCATGCCGATGGTGATCACCAAAGCGGAAACGATTCCAGCCTCGGCCCCCGGAACATCCCCGAATGTCCCGGCGCACTGCCAGGCCGATGGCATGATTAATGAGCGAACCGGCGCGGGTGGGAAAACCTACGGCATCGGCTTCTCTGTCGCGCTGCCCGATAACTGGAATAAACGTTTCCTGTTCCAGGGCGGCGGTGGATATAACGGAAGTGTTCGACCGCCGGTGGGCGGCGCAGCCGCTGGGGACAGTCCGGGACTGGCGCGCGGATTTGCCGTCGTCTCCACCGATACTGGCCACAAGGGCGCCACGTTTGACAGGACCTACGATGTAGATCAACAGGCGAGCCTCGATTTTGCTCAGGTTGCGGTCGCCCAAGTAGCGGAACTCGCCAAACAGATCATCGCCCAATACTATGGGCAGCCGGCCCGATACTCCTACTTTGTCGGATGCTCCACGGGCGGTCGGGAAGGTATGCTCATGACGCAACGCTATCCAAGCTATTTCGACGGCGTCGTCTCCGGAGATCCCGCCATGCGCACTGGCTTCTCGCAGATCGGAAACAACTGGGCCGCGGTTGCCTTCAACCAGGTTGCTCCCAAGGACGACGCCGGAAGGCCGCAGCCCAACAAAGTCTTTTCCGAGAGTGATAAGAAGTTGATCGTCAACGGAATCCTCAATGCCTGCGATGCCAACGACGGATTGAAAGACGGCATGGTCTTCAACACACGGGCCTGCAAGTTCGATCCGGAGGTTCTGACCTGCAAGGGGGCGAAAACTGACGCTTGCCTCACGTCACAGCAGGCGGGCGCGCTCAAAAAAACCTTTGCCGGGCCAAGGAACTCCAAAGGCGACCTGGTTTATCACATGAACGCGTATGACGCGGGCATCGCCAACCTGCTGCCCAGTTCTAATCCACCCGCGGCTGGCGCTCCCGCGCCGCCGGTGAGCATCGATGTGGACCAGCGCCTCTTTTCGCTACTGGGAAATCCGCTCGAAGCAGTGACCGATACCACCTGGACCAACTTGAGCAGCTTCTCCGCTCATGGCGGCAAGTTGTTGTTCTATCACGGCATGAGCGATCAAGCGTTCTCCGCGATGGATACCCTCGATTACTACACAAGGATGGCCAAGGCCAACGGTGGGGCCGACCAGGTGCAGAACTGGAGCCGTATGTACCTTGTCCCGGGCATGTACCACTGCCGGGGCGGCGATTTCGCGCTCGACAATTTCGACCTGCTGACCGCCGCGGTCAATTGGGTGGAGGAGGGCATCGCTCCGGAGTCAGTTGTCGCCACGGGGAAAGCGTTCCCAGGCCGCAGCCGGCCGCTGTGTGCTTATCCCAAGTACGCGCATTACAAGGGCCAGGGCGACCCCGAAGACGCGAAGAGTTTCGAGTGTCGGGAATGACAGGGCGCACAATCGCATGAGCAGTAGCCCCTGAACTGCTCTCGATAATCTCGACCAGCTAAAATTGAGGATCTTCGGTGTCGGCGGAAGTGCAAACGACGACGAAAGAGGATCCAGAGATGAAGAAAGGGCGATTCATCACCGAGCAGATCATCGGCGTGCTGAAGCAGCACGAAGCCGGTCGCAAGGTGCCGGATCTGGCACGAGAGATCGGAGTCGGCGACGCGACGATCTACACCTGGAAATCGAAGTACGGCGGTTAATCCCGACAAATTGGGAACCCTGGTCAATTCTCCGTAGGCGTCCGGTCGCAGTGATCGACCACCAGTATCTCGGCCGCTTCCTGTTTCTTCTCCAACTTGAGTCCGAGCTTTTCAATAGCCCCGAACATCGTTGGCCCAGTTATACCCGCGTCGAGTTGCTGCTGCATCATCCATTCCAAGCGTAGATCGTACGCGCCAGTGAGGCCTGTGCGGTCCACAATGGGGCCCTCTCGAAAGTATGCTGGCGCCAGAGTCTGCAGTTGCTGCGCTAGTTGTGCTGCCGTAACGTTATAGCAATCGGCTGCCACGGCGCCGTCCGCGCCACCTCCGATTACGCGAACGCAGCCGGGCGTCCGCTTGTCATTCGCCACGGAAGGCTCGATCTTCGATCCGCCTTTGCCGAGTTCAAGTGCGTACACCTGCGTGGTGCGGGACTCATGATGCGTCTGCAGTTTGAATCGGTCTTCCAAGAGCTTTTGTAGCATCTGTGGAATCTGGTCTTTCCTCGCGCCGTCCGGAACTTTTGCGACGATCTCAAAGCGCGTAACTGTACTGGGATCAGTAGTCAGCTCTGTTAACCAACGCGGGCCAGACAACTGTTTGCCTCCGATGTTATAGGCCAGCATGATAATTTCGTCCAGTCGGCGGTTGGAAATGCGGACTGTTCCGCCTGGTCTGACGTCCAGCGTTGGCATGTAGCTTTCGAGGGCGACACTGCCCGAAGGCATGACTCGCACCGAAGCCACTTCAAATTCAGGGCGGACTTGCGACAGGGCTAGGCTAACGGATGCAAACAGTAACAGTGTGGAGGTACCGAGTTTCAAGGCGATCTCCTTGCGGCGAATATATCATAGGGCGCGGCGCGAGGATGAGTCGATTGGCGGATCCTCTGCGACAACAGGCTGCGATGGTCGCCGTGGATCAACACACCTACTCGAAAATCTGCCTCGACGAATTACTCCAGAAATCGGATTCCAGAAAGTTGACTGTCAACGAGCATTAACGCTAGCCACTCTGTCGTCGTCCGGGAGGCGAGCCGTATGGACGGCGAAGTGGCACGGCCCCGTCAGCCCCAGCCGGAATCCGAGCACCCACTCCGACGGTACTCGACCGGGGCCGTACTGTTTGGCTTAATCCCATCAGGGACGCAGCTTGTTGTGTTCCGGTCACCGTGCCTTAGAACAAAACTAGCCGGCAGACTCCGTAGATTGCAAAAGCAGCGATGCCGAACGTCCACAGACGCGTCAGCCAAGCCGCATCGAGGATGAGCGCGAATAACATTGTAAAACCCAGCGGGCTGAGAGCATTGAAGTGGATTGCTTGACTCCAGCGTCCCTTTGCGAGAGCGAATAGAGCGCGCGTGAGCCCGCACAAAGGGCAGTCCCTACCCGTGAGCCAGTGGAATCCGCAGAGCCGAACGCTGGGTTCCGCCGGCGGCGTAAAGCACCACAGCACCGCAAATACGGAAAGCGCGGCGGCGACTCGCGGGTATGTGGTCCGCATGGTCATTACAGGGAATCCGCTGTCCGTTCTTCGAATCCGACGATCTCTTTGTAGGCCACCGTGATAGCCGCGAAGGTAAGGGGTATTGTCACCAGCAGACCGACAAGGCA
>Ga0105238_10006795_pt1 | contig 11425 bp, 8 predicted proteins | sample KBSC34metaG_FD_81526 | JGI IMG/M metagenome (GOLD analysis project Ga0105238, IMG submission 81526) | Corn rhizosphere microbial communities from Kellogg Biological Station, Michigan, USA - KBS C3-4 metaG | ecosystem: Host-associated > Plants > Roots > Rhizosphere > Soil | place: Michigan, USA...
CTTTCGGCAGAATCTGGCCGTAGGCGGCGACGGCGATGAGTTCCGGTTTCAACGCGGCCAATTGCTGGATGAAATTTTCTTCGCGCGCGCGTTGCGGTTGAAGCACCGGGAGATTGGCTTGCAGGGCAACTTCCTTCACCGGCGACGGTGTCAATTTGAGCCCGCGCCCTTTGGGTTGGTCGGGTTGAGTGACGACCGCGGCGAGTTCGAATTCAGGCGCAGCAATCAGCCGCCGCAGGCTGACTGCGGCGAGCTCCGGCGTGCCCATGAAAACGATGCGCAACATCGCTAGCGTGAAGTTCCAAATTCCAAGTTCCAAATTCCAAAGAAACTACTGGGCACGAATTCCTCGGTGAGTCTATCGAACGTCGGGGACTTCATTGGAGTTTGGATTTTGGAATTTGGAACTGTTGCATCAGACCTTGATGATGTGCCTCAGAATATCCGACAACACCTTCGACGGCGCCTGGTCGGCGTCGATGCGATGGACGAGGTGTTTGCCGTAAAAATTCAGCACCGGCTTGGTTTCCTTCTCGTAGGTTTTGAGCCGGCTTTTGATGACTTCCAGGCTGGCGTCGTCCAGGCGGTTTTCCCGGAGCGCGCGGCGCTGCATGCGCTTGATGAGGTTGTCCATGTTCGTGCAGCGCAGGTAAAAAATCGCGACGACATTCAAGGTGTCCTGAAGCATCTCCGCCTGGTGCGGCGTGCGTGGAATACCGTCGAGCACCAGCGTGTCCGTGTCAGGATGGAAACGACCGATCTTTGTATTGGTCTCGATCGATTCCCGCCAAAGTTCGATGGTCGACTCATCCGGAACCAACTCGCCGCGGCTGGAGTAATCAATGAACACGCGGCCAATTCTGCTTTCGATGGTCAGGTTGCGAAAGACGTCGCCGCAGGCACAGTGGTAGAAATGCGGAATGGTGCCGAGAATTTTTCCCTGCGTGCCTTTGCCGGCGCCAGGCGCGCCGAACAGGAGAATGGTGCGGTATTTCATGGGATGCAGCGGTGATCGGGCGCAGCTCGTTTAGATTTTGCTGAAACTTGCGACGAGGCTGGCCGTGACGCAAGGTGAAAAGGTTCAGAAAAGGTCCAAACTCCATAGAAGTTGGAGCTTCTCTGGAGCTTGGAACTTGGGATTTGGAACTTTGTGTTCCTGGAAACTCACGCGTGCCCGAATCTCAATTCGGACTATCCTTATGCTTCAGCCGGATTTCCTGAATTTCCGTGAAAGGAATCATCACTTCTTCCGTGGCCGGTCCTTTGCGAACCTGCGCGTGCAAGTCGTTCGCGGAAATGCGTGAGATGCGGTCGACCACGTATTCGCCACGGGCCGCTTTGATGGTGAGCACCAGGTCTTTTTCGGCCTCGCGACGGACCACGCCGAAAAATCCCGGGAATTTCGTTTCGAGAAATCGACGATTGAACATGAATGCGCCGCGTTGGAAAACCTGAGTCGGCGGAAGGGGCGCGCCGGATGCATCGGTGGGCGCGGCATGGGCAATGTGAAGGCCGCCGGGATTGGCCTGCGCTTCCGCCGCCTGTGCTTCCGGCGAGCCGGGCACAATGAACGCGGGCGCCTCGGTCGGTGGGGCGTTTTCCGCGCGATACGTTTCTTCCTCTTCCATGCTCAAACGCGCCGGCGGCAGGGAAAGAAAAATGATCGGCGACAGCAAGCCGAGTCCGGGAACGGCCGCCAGGCCGCAGACGAGACCGCGCGGACGACGACGGTAAAGAGCGACTTCATACGCGGCATAAATTCCCGCGCCGTAAAGAATTACGATCACGAACAAACCCACGCTCGAGGAGAGCATGGCGTTGAATAGCGAATGCGCGGCGGGGCGTTTCAAGCGCGTGGGAATGACCGGGTTGGGGACTTCGGTTCGCGCCGCCCGTTGTTCGTCCGTTTCTTCGATGAACGCCGAGGCGAAAGGCTCGATCTTGCGGTCCGCCGACAGTTTCTTGAGATCTTCCTGGGAAAATTTGGTCCACGAAATCGGGTCGGAATAGGTGCCGTCCGGGAGCTTCAGCCGCAGCCCGCTCTCATTATAGGAAATGATGTCGCCGGTCAGGGTCGTGCCGTCGGTGAGTTTATAGGTGTCCGCGCGAGAGATGCCGCAAAGCAACCCGCAAAATAAAATGCCGATGCAGATAAAACGACGCTGATTCACAAGCATTTTCCTAACAGATGAAATGCGCGAAAGGAAGAAATTTAATTCGCTGTAAAAGCCAGACGGGGCGGAATTCATTGCTAATGAACTCCGCCCCGCGCGCAATTATGCGTTTCCGTTTTACGGTGTTTTGAAGTTCCAGCGGCCCCGTTCGCTCGTCGGGTCGAACTTCGCCAGGGTGGGCGTGCTGTAGCCAACCGCCACGAGCGCGAGCGGTTCCTTCGAATTCGGCGTCACCTTCGGCATGATGCGGTAGGTGCCGTCCGTCAATTGGTCAACGCGCCAGAGTTGCTCCGGCTTGTTGCTGAACGCGGCCACGGCAATGACCTCGCCATCGGCAGTCGCCGCCAGCGCGCGGTCCGTGCCGGCAACGGTGATTTTGAAATACGGTGAACCAAGATATCCGCCGGCGTCCGCCACCGGAGTAATCGTCCATTTTTGGTTCGGACGGAGCATGTAATCAATCATGCGCACTCCCAAATCCGTGTTCGGCCAATTGCTGGACACCTGCGAAATTTCCGGCAACGGGAGGGGCGTCACGGGACCACCGCCGCCTCCGCGGAAACCGCCGCGCATGCCGCCCGCCATCGAAATGAAGTCCACGCCCAGCTCCAGCGCGTAACCCGTGCCGACCGATTCAATCTCGTAGGTGCCTTCCTTCAGGTTGTCGCCGCCCACTGGCCAGCCGTCTTTCCAAAGCAACGGGCGCACGTCCAGCACGCTGCGGCCGCTGCGGTCGAGATCCGCTTCGTAATGGCAGGAGAATTTCTCGACGTCGTCACCTAGGACCATCCGTCCGAAATGCCCTGGGCCAAGGTGGCGATCGCTCGCACTGACGACGAGTTTGCCGCCGCCTTTGAGCATGTCGTTGCCGAGGTTATCCAGGTAGGGGCCGGTGACTTTGCGTGAGCGACCGACGCGGATGTTATACGTGGAATTAGCGCCGGAGCAGCAGGTGCCGTGAGTGCCGAGGAGGTAATACCAGCCGTCGCGATAGATCAAATCCGTGGCTTCACAATCGATGGCGATATTGAGCGGTTGGTTGCCCTCGACGTGTTTTCCCGTCTTGGGATCAAGCTCAACGAGTCGAATGAAACCGAAATATGTGCCATAAGTGAGCCAGAGTTTGCCGTCCGTGGGATCCAGCAGGAATGAGGGATCGATGGCGTCGCAGTCTTCTTTGCCATCGCTCGAAGCCACGACCACGGCTTCAGTAAACTTGAAGTCCGGTGATTTGGGATCGAGGGTCTGGTTCCACATCGTGAGGATTCTGCCGTTATGCCCGCCGCCCAAGCCGCCGCCGGTGGCGCCATAGGCCATGAGATAACGATCGCCGATCTTAAGGACATCGGGGGCTGCTCCTCCGCCGGGGCGCTGCGCTCCGCTGTGCCACGTCCAGCCGTCCTCAGAAATCAAACCACCTCCGCCCGTGCCGAAAGTGTAGTATTTGCCTTCGCAAAATGCCACGGTGGAGGGATCGTGAATGTAAGGTTCGCCATCCAGGGCGAAAGCCTGATGGCTGAGCGCGATTGAGAAAAGCGCGGGGACTGTGATCGCAAGGAAGGATTTCATAGTCGGTTCAAATCGGGTGGAAAATTATTTGCAGATTAGAAACTCGTCGTCAGGTCTTTGATCGGTTCGCCTTTTTCATCGATGAACCGCACACAGAAATCGCTCATGCCGGGACCATTGATGACCGCGCCGCGAATGACGTTTCGGCCCTTCTTCAGCGTGAGGCGTTTGGAGATGACATCGTCCATGACCATTCGGCGATCGCCGAAGAGGTCCACGGCTTCCTGACCATTCACCCACCACATCGAGGCGGAATTGGAACCGACAGCCAGGCGGACATTCTCCATGTCTCGCGGGCTGTCGACCACTGTGACGGCCCAGAAGAGCACGCCGTAGGTTTGTTTATTCAGACCGGCAGCGAGGCGGAATAGTTTTACGTTAAAAAGGCTCGAATCCAGCGCGTGCCAGGTGAGTTCATCGTCCGCCACCGTGACCTTTTCGCCATCCTTCGGCATAACGGTGAACTGGTTCGGAAAATATTCGGTAGTGAGAGTGGTTCGGACCCAGCTATCGGTAAACCCCGCGTTGCTGCGAAGGTTCTTTTTGATGGGCTCGAGCAGCAGCCAGCGTTGGAGAAAACCGTCCTTGTCTGGCGACTTGGGCGACGAAGTCGCGGGCGTAAAATAAGGTGCCAGCGTGTGCGGCGGATTTTCGGGTTCGGCGGAAAAAGTTTGAGCCGCGAAGAGCGTCAATGCGCCGAGTGTGGGCAGAAGCGTTTTGCGAAGAATCGACATAGGGCGACAGAGTATTGAATCATGCCCGGATTGCTATTAGACGAAAAGCATAGGTGTTTTTGCGGGAGCTCCGCACGCCACGCGTGCGGATTTAGCTGGGATCGAGTGTGATTGGAAGTAGATGGGAGTGAGCAGGTCGTCCTCGTCGTCGTCCTCGTTTCCCCGGAAATAGTGAGCGTTCCAAGGACGAGAGGAGGGACGAGGACGAGAACGAAGCGATCGCCCACCACTTTCAATCATACCCGCTGGGATCATCTCGCCCCGAAAAAGAGCCGAGAACTTCAATAAGGTCTTCCACGATCCAATTGGGGCGGGTACGGGTCAGGAAATCCGCCGCCGCGCCATGTTGCCAAACCGCGTAACGGATGGTCTGCGCGGGATCCTCCCCCAACGCGGGTTGCGCGAGCAACCCGGCGAGAAAGCCGGAGAGCGTGTCACCGGAACCACCCTGCCCGAGAAAAGGATTGCCGGAGGAATTAATGAAAATTGGTCCCTCAGCCCGGCCCACGAGAGTTTGATGCCCTTTCAACACCATCCAGCAATTGCCGAGCGCGCGCGAAATGTCGCGAACAGCGGCAGGGCGATCCGACTGAACATCCGTAGTCGATTTTTTCGCGAGCCGCGAGGCTTCGCCGGGATGCGGTGTGATAACGCGAATGGCGTTTTGCGGAACGGAACCCGTCGGCAGCCAATCCAGCGCGCTCGCGTCGGCAATGATCGGCACCGTGGCCTCACGCCACAATTTCCGCACCTCATTTTTTAATTGTTCCGGCAAATCAGGCGAAGCGAGCCCGGGACCAACGAGCACCGCGCTGAATTTCCCGGGCAATTCAGTTTGTGGCGGCCATTCGTGAACCATGGTCGATTGCAATTGCGACGCGACCGGCACGTAGGCGTTCGGTTGGGTGAAGAGCGTGATGAGACCCGGTTGCGCACGCTGAGCGCCGCGAGAAGCCAGCACCGCGGCGCCATGGTAACCGAGACTGCCCGCCATGATCGCGAGATGGCCGAACGTGCCTTTGTGGCCCGCAACCGGTCGGCGCGGTGGGAACCCGCGAAAATCTCCGGTTACCGTCCAATTCAAATCGCCGCGGTGCGGGCAATCGATAAGCCCGGTGTTTTCGGCAACCACCAATCGGCCCACGTAACGCGAGGCATGATGTTGCAGCATTCCTATTTTCGGCGCGCCGACGGTGAGCGTGACCGCGGCCTCGATCGCTGCGCCCTGCGGTTCGCCGGTGTCCGCGTTCAGGCCGGAAGGCACATCCACGGCGAGCACATTCAATTTGGCCGCGTTGATGCGTTCGATAAATCTTATCCACGACGCATCAAGGGGACGATTGATACCGATGCCAAACAGACCGTCAATGATCCAATCGGGTTGCGAGCGCAGAGCCGAGTCAAGCTTTTGCAAATCACCTTCGGCATTCGCGATGTCGAGCAATTCGACGCGGCGGTCTGCCAGATGTTCGCGAGCGCACCGGGCGTCGTCGCCGTTGTGGCCTTTGCCGGCGAGGATGAGAATAGCGTCGTTCGGCTGGGTCAGGCGAAGTATTTCGCCGGCGAGAATTTTCCCGACCTGGCGGATGACGTCAGTTTCGGATTTGCCCGCGGCCCAAGAGGCTTTTTCCCACTCCCGCATTTGTGCGATGCTGATGACCGGGATCGACATGGGAGGAATCTACGCCATGTCACGGGTTAAAAAAGTGAAAAGGCGATCTTATGGGCGTCCTGCCATTTCCGGCAGGATGTTGACAAACTTCCGGCAAATCTTTTCAGCAAACCAATTCGATTGCGGGTCCTGCAGCATTTATGGAAATGCTCTATTTTCGGCACCGCCAGTTTGCGGGAAATTATCATTTGACATTTTCGGCATCAAAAAATAAAATGCGCCTACCCATTTGCTCCGCAAACAAATGGGTAGGCGGTGATTTTTTGGAGCGGGACCCAGGTATTTCAACACACGCCATCATTGGCGAATTGAATAGTAAGTGATCGATCGTATCTGTTGCTCATTCCGGCTCCCCTTCTCCAGCCACCGGAATCAAATGCCGCGCCGCCGCCGCGTGTGCCGGGTGGGCGACTTCCGGAATTCTCAAAACACATTGGCCGATCATGGCCGCCGCAGTCACGTGGCCGACTGCGCTGGTATTGATGACCAGGTGATACAATTCCGCGTCGTCAATATCGCGATGGAAATAGCGTTTGATATAACGGCGCCGTCCCTCGTCTTCCTGTTCCACAATGCGCGTCGCAGTTTGCTTGTCCACGTTGCGATCCGCTTGAACGTATTCGATGCGCGCGGCTTTGGGGCCAACCAGCCGAACATGGAACATGTAATCCAGTTTGCTGGTGATAATATTTGCGCCGCGACCGAGAATAATAACATTTCCGAGCTCCGCGAGGCGCAGGATGGTATCGCTGGTTTTTTCCACCAGCGTCCACGTGGGCGGATGCAGCCCGAATAATTCGTCGAGCGTGTCTTGAATTCCGGAAATTCGGTCCTCCGGCATATATTTGGCGAGCCGCGCGGGCAAGTGATGGTCTTCGAGAACTTTCTCGATCAGATTGCGGTCGAACACCATCCACGAGGCCGCTTCCGCCGGTGAGTTGCTCTGCAAATGTTGTGCGACCAGTTCCGCAATAAAGCGCCCGCCCGTGCCCGCCTGGCGGGAAATGGTAATGGCGCGCCAGCGTGGTTTGGCATGGGCGGGCAGGGTGGAAGTGTTTGGTTTGATCTGGCAATTGATGAATGCCAGGTAACGTCCGAAATCGGCGTTCTCATTCATACGGCTACCTCTTCAGTACAGTATTCCGAGATTTTCCCATTGCAATCCATCAGCTTTCGTTTTGATCCCAACTAATGCCGTGGATTACTTGACCGCGCGGGGCAAAGCTCAATGGAAATCAACCACGAGCCAGGAAAATGAACACTGATACCAAAGGGGTACGGATCAGCAGATGAGCGCGAACGCCTGGAAAGATTTAGCCCTGTTCCTCTTCCGCCGGGTTCTCCCACTCGGGATAAGCCTCCGGCTTCAACTCGCCGCGGCGAATCAACTCCTGTAAATCTCGAATAATCGTGCGGCGCGCCACCTTGAACTCACGCGAGAGCGCGGAAATGTTCGGGCGCTCCTTCGATTGCTTCACGATTTCGCGAATGCGATTTTGCCGCGCCAATCGGTCGCTGGACCGGCTGAAGAGATCAAGCGCATCCGTGCGATGCGAGCGTTCCAGAGCTTCGAACTGCCGCACGAGTTCCTTTTCACCGCATTCAGTCAGTGCAACTTCCACCGTCTTTTGGAGTTCATGCACGTCCACCGGTTTCGGCAGGCAATAATGCGCGCGACGCGGCCCCTGTAGTGCGCGAATTTGCTGATGCACCTCCAGCGCTCCCGAAACAACAATGATCGGCACAAACGGCAGAAGCTCCTTCAACTCCGGCAGAAAATCGAGGCCGAGCTCGCCGTCGGAGAGTACGTGGTCCAGGATCAGCACCTGCGGGCGTTCGCGCGGGATGGTCGCGAGCGCATCGGTCCCGTTTTTCACGCGGATCAGTTTATATTTGCTCAGCGCTTCCTCGTAGATCTCGTATTGGAAGTCGTCGTCTTCAACGATGAGAATGGCAGGAGCGGACATGGTGGTTATGCTTGTTGAATTGTCGGAGCGGTTAAATCGAGGCCTTCCGTCCCATTTAACCTGTTTAACTCATTTAACATATTTAACCGATTCATCATTTTCCAGGACGGGCAATATCAGCGTAAACGTGCTGCCAACTTCGACAATAGACTCTACACTCAGGCCGGCTGCAAGTTTGCGCGCCAATTCGTAAACCATCGAAAGGCCAAGTCCCGTGCCGCGCCGGGCTGAAAATGCTTTCGTGGTGAAAAACGGCTCAAAGATGCGCGGAAGAGTTTCCGCGTCGATGCCGCAGCCAAAATCCTGCACGGAAACCAGTATGTAACTTTTCGCCGTCGCGGGCGCGAGCACAAGGTTGGCGGGCAAACGCTCGGTCGTTCGGAGCGCCACCACGATTTGCTTGCGGCGCGCGGCAGTTTCGGCTTCCGCTGCGTTAAAGATGAAATTCAACAGGACTTGCTGCACGAATTCCTTCACCACGGGAATCTCCGGCAGGCCCGGATGTGGGGTAAAGGTGACCGCCGTGTCGCGCTGAAAACGATCCCCCAGCAACTGAATAGTGTCGTTCACGACTTTGTTGAGATCGCACGACACCGGTTCGTCGCTCGAACCGGCGCTGAATCCCAGCATCGCCTTGACAATGCCGGCGCCCTGCTCGACAACCGTTTTGATCCGGTCCACCCGCACCCGCACTTTGTCCTTGTTCTCGACGTTGTCCTCGATGATTTGCGCCGAGCCTTTGATGATGGAGAGGATGTTGTTGAAATCATGAGCGATGCCCGCGGCGAGCGTGCCGAGGGCGTTCATCTTCTGGCTGTGCACCAACTCGCGGCTGGTCACTTCGAGTTCATGCGTGCGCTCGGCTACCTTGCGTTCCACTTCCGCGTAGCTGCGGAGCAGTTGGCGGTGCCGGTTCAAGGCGAGCGCCGCAAAGAACAGGGCGCTCACCATTCCGGCAAAGGAAATCAATACGAGCCGCATTTCCTTGTACCACGGCAAGGCAATGGCAAAACTCATTTGCGAAGGCCTGGCTTCAATGTTCCCGTTGCGGTCCATCGCGCGCACTTCCAGCGAATGCGGCCCCGGCGTTAAATCAGGAAACCGAACGAAATTGTTCTCCCCGAATTCCGACCAGTCATGCTGATCCAGTCGGTAGGAATACAGCAGCCGGCCGTCAGGACTGTATTTCCATTTGTCATGCCCGCTGAACACCGTGATGACAGTCACGTTTTGCGGGACGGTATTTTCTTCCGGCGTTCGGCGAATTTCCGTCAGCGGCGGGTCGGGATCCGCCTCCGGGTGGAACAGGGATAAACCATGTGTCGTGCCGACCCAGATACGCCCTCTGCGATCTTCGTAGACGCGGCGCGCATTGGCATTCGGCAACCCCTCATCGACACCATTCTCGATCCACGCTTCCTGCGAAAACCGTTCCACACCCGCATTGGATGCAATCCAGATCTTTCCATCGTGCGAGCGGATCATGCTGTTGATCTGGTCAAATCCCGAACGCACCACCGTCCAGTTTTGGCCCACCAATTCCCAGACGGAATCCGGCGTCGCACACCAGAGTTTGCCGGCGGCGGTTTCCACAAACGCGACCGGCGGCGCCGGCATGATATTGTTTGAAAACGTCAGCCATTGCTTCTCGTGAAAGCACACCACCCCGTGATCACCCCCCAGCCACAGGTCGCCATTCTGCGTTTCAATGAATGCCCTGGCGGAGCAATCCGGCGGAGCGGAGGGAAACGGCGTAAACGTGGCGCCGTCATATTTTTCAAAACGGCATTGTGTGCCGTCTGTGGTCTCCACGGCAATCGAGCCGTCGCGGAAAACACCCAGCGTATGCCGATGTTCATTGGTGCTGGCGCCAATCGGGTTGAGAATCTCCGTCCGCGGTTGGAACTGAAAAAGTCGCTCGCCGTTGTCGAGCAGCAGGTCGCCATTCTTCAGCGGCAGCAAAACGCGGGCACTTTGCAGGAACGGACGAAAATCTTGGGCAAGGTTGTGCTCGAGGTCCTTGCCGTTGTCGAGCGAGTGCAGCGTATTGCCCGAGACGAACCACAGCCGGAAGTCCGCGTCCTCCACCATGCCCGGCACCAACGAATTCAAGGATTGCAATTCTCGCGGACTTTTCCAAAGGGGCGGGCTATAACGGAGCAGGCCTTCGCCCGATGCCACCCAAAATATTCCGTTGGGCTGCACGGCGACATCGAAATAGAGGCCGTTGAGAAGCTCCTCGATGCTCACCGCGGCGGTCCCGAAATTGTCGATTTTCAAAATCCGGTTCAGCGTCACCGCCCAGGTGATTCCGTCGTTGCCGCGCCATGCGCCCCGAATGCGTTCATTGCCGGGGATGAATTGCACCGACCAATTCCCGTCGTCGAAATGCACCACGCAATGTTGCTCGTTGGCTAATTCGCCCAGGCAGGTGATTCCTTCGCCATCGAGATCCTGGAGCGGCAGCTCGAAATTTTCCGCCGGCACCCCCGCCGGCGCGGTAAATTCCTGCCACGCGTCCTCCGGCCTGAGATTGCGAACTCCGGTGCTGGAATGTTCCAGACTGTGCGAACCGGAAATCCACAATGTGCCGTCTCGCGCGATCGTCATGCCGAGAAATTTTCCCAATCCAGTTTGTCCCGCGGATTGCAGCAGGGTGGTCGTGGAATCTTCCGCATTGAGCAGCAGCAATGAATCCGGCAGCAGGATGAGCACCCGCCCCTGGCGAATCACCCGGATAGGAATGGGCGACGCCACAAGCGGCGCGACACTGTTAAGAAGTTTTGAAATCTCCGGGATCGGATGGGTTTTCCAAGCCCCATCCCGGTACTCAGCCACCCCGCCGGATGTCACCGTCCAAAGCTGGCCCGCTGAGCTTTCGTAGACCCGATTGCGGCCGACTTCCGGCGAAGGAAAGGAAGTGATCGTGTAACCGTTGAGTTCACTGATGGAGTCGGAATTGACGTGCTTGACCAGAACTTTCCCGTTCTGGCTCGCCGTCACGGAAACGCAGCGGGTTTCCGACATGCCATCTGAAGCGCGAAACAGGCGCCAATCATAGCGCTGCGCGAACGCGGCCGGCGCGAGCGCGATCAACGCCGCGGCGATCTGAAAAAAGCGTCCTTTGATCATCAGTGGTCGCAGTTTCCCGTGGCCGGCAGGTTATTCCCTGCGCCAAGCACAGCGCAATCAAAAGCAGCTCCTGTGCGCCCGAACGCACGCACAATCGTTCACCCTTCGATGTTCGATGTTGGATGTTGGATGTTCGATGTTGGATGTTGGATGTTGGATGTTCCCCGCGGCCGCAAA
>Ga0105238_10006796_pt1 | contig 11424 bp, 10 predicted proteins | sample KBSC34metaG_FD_81526 | JGI IMG/M metagenome (GOLD analysis project Ga0105238, IMG submission 81526) | Corn rhizosphere microbial communities from Kellogg Biological Station, Michigan, USA - KBS C3-4 metaG | ecosystem: Host-associated > Plants > Roots > Rhizosphere > Soil | place: Michigan, USA...
CCCAGCACCAGGAAGCCATGCAGCTTGCCGTGCACCAGGAACCTGGCGGCATGGACCGGATTCACCGCGTACAGGATCTGCGGGTGGCGCAAGATCCAGGGGAACCCCGCCGCCGCGATCGAGACGAACCAGACCACCGTCAGGGGCCCGAACACCGCCCCGATGCCGGCGGTGCCGCGCTTCTGCACGGCAAACAGGCCGATCAGGATCCCGCACGTTATGGGCACGACGAACGGCGCCAGCGCCGTGGTGGCCACCTCCAGACCCTCGACGGCCGACAGCACCGAGATGGCGGGCGTGATCATTCCATCGCCGTACAGCAGGGCCGCCCCGAACAGGCCTAGAAAAGCGAGGGTGCGGGTCCAGCGATGCCTTCGGGCGTGCATCGGCGACACCACCAGCGCCATCAAGGCCAGCACGCCGCCCTCGCCGTCGTTGTCGGCGCGCATGACGAAGCGCAGGTACTTGATGGAGATGACCAGCGTCAGCGACCAGAAGACCAGCGAGAGCAGCCCCAGGATGTTCTCGGGCGTGGCCCCCACACCGTGCGGCAAGGTCACGCACTCGCGGATGGCGTAAAGGGGCGACGTGCCGATGTCGCCGTAGACGACGCCCAGCGCCCCCAAGGCCAGCTTCGCCAGATCGGCGCCGTGGGCCTGGTGGGCGGAATGAACGGATGGATGGGTGGCGGACACTGAATGCGGCACGCCACCGGGAACAGCACCAGGAACGGCGATGGCGGGCGCGGACGAACTCTGAGGTGTATTCATCTAACGGGCAATGGCGGACCAAGCCGCCTGAGAGTCACTGGCAGAATGCATTGCTGTCGATTTCCGAAAGATTTCGCGTTCGTAAGTTTATGGAAAACGAGGACGCCCCCCTATACCAGGTCGGAGGCGCTTGCAAAACGCCACATCGGACTCGTTTCGGCGTTCCACGAGGCATAACAGTTTGAAACCACGGATGTTTTAAAAGGGTGCAACGTTTTCGACCGCCACCCCGTCCGGATGAGTGAGCATGACGACACGGCATCGGCGGGCGATCTTACTCCTTCGGCGCGCCGTCGGGCCATCTACAGCCCCCGACCAGCCCGGGGACCGCGACGCCGACGGTCCGCCGTGGCGTCAGACGGCGGCGTCGGCGATCGTCACGAGCGCTGCCGAAGCCGAGGCGCCCAGGCGGTCCGCTCCGGCACCCCGCATCGCCAGCGCCTGGGCGCGGGTGCGAATGCCGCCCGACGCCTTCACCTGGGCGGCTGCCCCGGCCAGGCGCCGGAGCAACGCCACGTCCTCGATCGTCGCGCCGCCCGGCCCGAACCCGGTCGACGTCTTCAAGAAGGCGGGCCCGGCCGCCAGGGCGGCGCGCGCCGCCGCCGTCTTCTCGGCCTCGTCGAACAGGGCGGTCTCCAGGATCACCTTCACCGGAACGGCCCCCGCCAGGCTGACCAGGGCCTCGATCTCGGCGGTCAGGCGGGCCCCGGCGCCGGCGCGGATCCAGCCCAGGTTCGCCACCACGTCCAGCTCGGTCGCGCCGTCGTCCAGGGCGCGGCGGGCCTCGAACAGCTTCGTCTCGGTGGTGTTGGCGCCGTGCGGGAAGCCGATCACCGCAGCGACGCCGACCGCCGAACCGGCGAGCACGCGCGCGGCCTGGGCGACGAACACCGGCTGCACGCAGGCGGTGCGAAATCCGAACGCCCGCGCCTCCTCGCACAGGCGGTCGATGTCGCCGGCGACGGCGTCTGGACGAAGGCAGGTGTGATCGATGATGGCGGCCAGGTCGCGGTCGACGGACATGCGCCGAAGCTAGTGCACCGCCGTCGAAATAGCATCACGTTCGGCGTTGACGCTATTTCGACGGCGGTGCACTAACCCTCGGTCATGGGGAATCCATCGTGCCGGGCCGGCTGCTACGCTTCACGTCGTGGATGATGCTTCCGTCGAGCGGTCTCCTCCCACCGTCGAGTCGCCGGCCCCGCTGGTGACGTTGGCCGACATCCAGGCGGCGCGCGCGCGCATCGCGGGGCGCGTCCACGTCTCGCCCTGCACCGCCTCGCGCGCGGTCAGCGAGGCGACCGGCGCGAACGTCGCCTTCAAGCTGGAGAACCTGCAGCCGATGGGCTCGTTCAAGGAGCGCGGCGCCTGCAACCGGCTGCTGCGCTTGTCGCCCGACGAGCGCCGCCGCGGCGTCATCGCCGCCAGCGCCGGCAACCACGCCCTGGGCGTCGCCTACCACGCCCAGGCGCTGGGCATCCCCGCCACCATCGTGATGCCGCTGGCCTCGCCGCTGGTGAAGGTGACGCAGACGCGGGCCCTCGGGGCCACGGTGGTGCAGGTCGACGGTGGCTATGACGCCTCGTGGGCGGAGGCCCAGCGCCTGGCCACCGAGCGCGACCTGGTGATGGTGCCCGCCTTCGACGACGCCGACGTGATCGCCGGACAGGGCACCATGGGCCTCGAGATCCTGGAGCAGGTGCCCGACGTCGACGCCATCCTCATCGCGGTGGGGGGCGGCGGCATGGTGGCCGGCGTGGCGACGGCGGTGAAGGCCCTGCGGCCCACCGTGCGCGTGATCGGCGTGCAGAGCGAGGCCATGCCGGGGATGCGGGCGGCGCTGCGCGAGGGCTGTCCGGTCCGCATCGAGCCGACCCGGACCGTCGCCGACGGCATCGCGGTGGGCCTGGTGGGCGCCCTGCCCTACCCGGCCGTGTGCCGCTACGTCGACGACGTGGTCACGGTGGACGACGAGGAGATCGCCGAGGCGATCCTGACGCTGCTGGAGAAGGAGAAGACGGTGGCCGAGGGGGCCGGCGCGGCGCCGCTGGCGGCGCTGTACCACCGCGAGCTGGGCCTGGCCGGCAAGAAGGTGGTGGTGGTGGTCGGCGGCGGGAACATCGACGTGAACGTCCTGTCGCGCATCATCGATCGCGGCCTGATGAAGTCGGGGCGGATCATGCGCACGCGCATCATGCTGCCGGACCGGCCCGGCTCGCTGGCGCAGCTGCTGGCCATCATCGCCGACAAGCAGGCCAACGTGCTGGCGATCGATCACGACCGGCGGGCAGCCCGGCTGGCGCTGGGGCAGACCTTCGTCGACGTCGAGGCCGAGACGCGCGGCTTCGACCACGTGACGGAGATCCTGGAGGCGCTGCGCGCCAAGGGGTTCGTTCCCGCCGCCTGAGCCGCGCTCACGGCAGGGCGCGGACGGCGGGATCGTCGAGCAGCGCGTGCGCCTCGCGCAGCAGGGCCGGGATGCGCTCGCGAAACGGCGCGTCCGACAGCGCCGCCACCATCGCGGCGTCGTCGACGTAGGCGGCGCGCGCTCCGGGAACCCAGGCGTCGTCGGGGCTCATCGAGGCGTACCGCTCCTGGGCGAAGTCGAGCAGGTCGAACGCCCGCACCAGATTGCGCAGCCACAGGATGCGCTTCACGTTGATCTGGCCCGGCAGCTCGGTCCATTCGCGCAGGCCCTCCTGCCAGCGGCGGGCGAAGTCCGGCCCCACGGCGTCGGCGTAGGCCTGCTCCAGCCTGCTGACGATGGGGGGCAAGGACGTCGCCACGCCGGCGAGGTGCTGCAGGGCCTCGACGTGGATGTCGAAGTCGGATGGCTGGGCCGCGCCGATCGACAGCGTGTGGATCTGGGGGTGGGACAGGCACCACAGATCGTTGAAGGCCATCGGCGACAGCGGCGCGCACAGCGCCTGCAGCTTCGCGGGCGCTCGGTACAGGCATCCCCCCTTGTCGCTGGGGCTGATGATGAACACGCCCATGTCGCGGGCCCGCGCCGCCTGCAGCGCTGGAAGGTTGTCCTGGAAGATGTAGTAGTAGTGCAGGTTGACGTAGTCGAAGCGATCGGTGGCGATCAGGTCCAGGATCAGCGACGCGGGCGCGTGCGTGGAGAAGCCGAGGTGGCGCAGGCGGCCGGCGCGCCGGAAGCGCTCCAGCACCTCCAGGCACCCGCCCGGCCGCAGCGCCTGCTCGGCCTCGCGCGCGCTGTTCACGCCGTGCACCGCCAGCAGGTCGATGACGGAGACCCCGAGCAGCGCGAAGGACTCCTCGAGCTGGGTCTCGAACAGGCGCGCATCGTCGGTGGGGCGCAGCTTCGTCTGCAAGACGAACGAATCGCGGGGGTGCGCGGCCAGGGCGCGGCCGAACTGGTCCTCGCTGGTGCCATAGCCGCGCGCCGTCTCGAAGTGGTTGATGCCCAGCGCCCGCGCCCGCGCCACCACGGCCTCCAGGTTCTGCTGGCTGGCGTCGCTGACCGGGGCGGCCCGGGACCAGCTTTGCTGGGCGCGCATGCCCCCGCAGGAGAAGACGGAGATGTCGAGTCCGGTCCGACCGAAGCGACGAAAGATCACGAGGTTCAGGATAGCCTGCCGCCGCCGAAGCGACGTCGCTCGAATATGCTGCGGGCATGTTCACCGGGACGTATGCCGCGCTGATGGCCGAGTACAACAATTGGATGAACGAGCGGATGTACGCGGCGGCGGCCACGCTGTCCGATGAGGACCGCAAGCGCGATCGGGGCGCCTTCTTCAAGTCGATCCACAGCACGCTGAACCACCTGGTGTGGGGTGATCGGGCCTGGTTCGGGCGATGGGCCAGCCGGACCTACCCGAGCGTACCGGCGGGGCAGGACCTGTTCGACGACTTCACGGCGCTACGCGACGAGCGCGCCGCGCTGGACGGCGAGATCCTGAGCTGGGCCCGCTCGCTGACGCCCGAGTGGCTGGCCGAGCCGATGACCTGGACCAGCCGCCTGTACGGCTTCACGCAGACGCACCCGCGCTGGGTGCAGGTGGCGCAGATGTTCAACCACCAGACGCATCACCGCGGGCAAGTGCACGCCCTGCTGACGTCGTTCGGCGTCGACATGGGCCCGACGGACCTGCCGGTGCTGCCGATCCTGAACGCGCCGTGAGGACGGCGGTCGCTGACGGGGCCTCGGACCTCGGGATTCGGGGACGCGGATCGCGGCGGCGTCAGGCGCGGACGCTGATCGTCGCGTCGGGGGGCAGCGGCGGGGGCTCGGCCGCGGCCGCCGACTGCTGGATCAGCTGAAGGGCACCCGCGCCCTGGGCCTTCGCGTTCTCCTGCGCACGCTTGGCGATGGCCGCCTGGTAGACGGCCAGCAGCTGGGCCTGCTGATCGTCACTGATGCCCGAGACGGACACACCGCCGACTGACACAGGGCTACCCATGGCCCGGACCATCGGCGGATCGCTGTTCGACCTTTAGGGTCGGGGTGGCTCTACCCGCCGGTCGCCCGGGCCAGCCGGATGTGCGACAGCGCCAGCTCGTACTCGGCGCGCGTCAGGTTCAGGCGCGCCTGCGTCAGCGCGGACTGCGCCTCCAGCAGATCGGTGGTCGTGGCGGTGCCGGCCTTGGTCTGCGCCTCGGTGACCCGGTACGCCTCCTCGGCGCTGGTGATCGCCTCCTCGGCGGCCTGCACGGCCCCGCGCGCGGCGTCGCCGTCCGCCACGGCGCTGACCACCTCGGCCTCGACCTGCCGGTCGGTGGCCTCGGCGTCCTGGCGCGCTGCCGCTGCCTGCGCCTTGGCCGCCCGGCGGCTGTGCTCCGTGGCGCCCCACTCCCAGATGTTCCAGTCGGCCTTCACGCCCACGAACTCGGAGTTCTTCGGCGCGAACTGCTGTCCGTCGACGCGGACGTAGGCCGCCTCCAGGTTCACCTCGGGCAGCAGCGAGTAGCCGTGCGACTTCGCGTCCAGCTCGGTCGACAGCGCCAGGTGAGCCTGCTGGCGCACCTCGGGACGCTTGTCGTGCGCCCCCGACAACAGCGCGCCCGCGGCGGCCGGCGCGGCGGCGCGCGCGGCGGCCAGCAGCGGCTGCGGCTCGACCAGCGTCACCGCGGCCCCCTCGTCGGGGCGCATCCCCATGGCCGCGAACAGCGCCGCCTTGGAGGCGCGCGCCTGTCCCTCGGCCTGCAACGCCTGCTGGTGCGCGTTGGCCACCGCCACCTGCAAGCGCAGCAGATCGGCGTTCGTGATCACGCCGGTAGCCAGGCGGGCGCGCGCCACCGTCACCTGATCGGACAGCTCGGCCGCCGACGTCTCGGCGATGCGCTTCATCGCCTGCGCCTCGAACGTGCGCAGGAACTCGGTCTGGATCGTCTCTCGCAGGTCGGCCTCCGCGGCGGCCAGGGCCGCCTCGCTGGCGGCGCGTCCCTCGACCAGCGCCTCGCGGTCGCTGTTCAGGCGCAGCAGGCCCAGTATCGGCTGCTGCGCCGAGGCCGAGAAGGTGTTCGTGTTCTGATCGCGCACCTGAAAAGAGGCCATCGGCGAGAAGGGGACCACGAACGGCTCGTTGTAGTGCTGGAACTCCTCGGAGAGGTGCACAGTCGGCAGCATGCGCCGCCCCGCCGCCGTCGTACCCTCGTCGGCGCTCTGCAGGCGCCGGCGCGCCGCGTTCAGGCGCGGGTTGTCGCGCAGCGCGCGCGCCACCGCGTCCTCGACCGTCAAGGTGACGCCGGCGGCCCGCGCCGCGGGCTGAAGAGAAACCACCAGCGTGGCCGCCAGGGCCAAGCCCACCATCCCTGTCGCGCGCATGATCACTTGCCCACGAAGACGGTGACGTCGGCCGACAACCCTGCCCGCATCGCCTCGTCCGGCGGTGACTTCCAGGCGATGCGCACCGGCACGCGCTGCACCACCTTCACGAAGTTGCCGGTGGCGTTGTCGGCCGGCAACAGCGAGAAGCTGGCGCCCGTGCCGCCCGACAGACTGGAGACCGTCCCCTCGAACTTCCGGCCCGGAAAGGCGTCCAGCTCGATCTCGGCGCGCTGCCCGACGCGCATCTCGCCCACCTGCGTCTCCTTGAAGTTCGCGATGACGTAGGTGGCGGACGGGACCAGCGCGATGACGGGCTGACCGATGGTGACCAGCTGTCCGTCGTGCACCATCAGCTTCGACGCCACGCCGTCCGCGGGTGACAGGATGCGGGTGTAGCCGAGCTGCAGCTTCGCCAGGGCCAGCGCCGCCTGCATGCTGCGGACGCGGGCGTGGCTCAGCTCGACGGCCGCCTTGGCCGCCGCGATCTGCGGCTCGATGGGGGCGCTCTGCGACAGGCGGCCGCGCGCCTCGCCCACGTGGCTCTGGGCGGCGCTCTTCGCCTCCATGGCCACGGCGACCTGCGCCTTCGCCTGCGCCAGGCCGGCGCGCGACGCATCGTAGGCGATCTGCGCCGCGTCCAGCCGCTCGGCCGGGATGGCGTTCGCTGCCTTCAACTCCTTGGCGCGGTTCAGATCGATCTCGGCCTTGTGGGTGTCGACCTCGGCGCGGGCCAGCGCCGCGCGCGCGGACGCCACCTGCGACTCGGCGCTGCTGACGCCCACGCTGGACCCGCGCAAGGCGGCGCGCGCCACATCCAGACCGCCCTTCGACGTGGCATCGACGATCTGGCTCTCCGCCTCGGCGCTGGCGGCCTGCGCCTGCGCGATGGCCAGATCGGCCTCGGCCTGCTGCACGCGCGCCGCGTAGTCGGCGTCGTCGATCTGGGCCAGCAAATCGCCCTTCTTCACCAGCTGGTCCTCCTTGACGGCGACGTGCGAGACGATGCCGGCCACGCGCGTGCCCACCGGAACGGTGTCGGCACCCACCTGCCCATCGTCGGTCGTCTCCTGCCCCGCGGTCAGGTGGCGGAATACCCCCACGCCGACCAGGGCCAGCACCAGCACCACCCCCAGGATGGCGAACGGTCGCCGCGACCGGGCCGGCTTCACCGGCGCCGGGGCGGTGGCCACGGGCGCGGACGGGGACGCTGGCGCGCTCTCGGCGCTGCCCGAAACAGACTTCTGACTACGTGCGGTCTCCATGACTTGTGTCTCCTCCAACCTCTTAGTGAAGATCGACCTTGGGGCCCTTCGTCATTCCCTTGGGCGGCTTCAGGAAGATCCCCAGCGGCAAGACGAAAGCGAAGGCGATCCCTGCCAACAAGAACAATCGCTCGAAGGCCAGCACGCTGGCCTGACGTTCCACCAGGCCGCCCAGCAGCCGGCCCGCGGCGCCGCGCGCGTCGCCCGGATCGAGGCCCCGTCCGATCAGGCCCTGCTGGATGCGCGCCAGACGCTCGCTGACGGGCGCGCTGCCGGCCACCAGATGCGCCACCAGGCCGGTGCGCGCGGAGGCGATGAACCGGGGCAGCAAGGTGGCGAAGGCGGCCAGCCCCAGCGAGCCGCCGATCTGCCGCACCAGCGAGTTCAGGCCGGCCGCGTCGGCCAGCCGGTAGCGCGGGATGCCCATCATCGCCACGGTCGTCAGCGGCACGAACAGCGACGCGAAGCCGAAGCCCTGGAGGACGATGGCGCCCACCACCGTGCGCGAGCTGGTGTCCAGCGTGTAGTGCGCCATCAGGTAGGTGCTGAGCGCGACCATGGCCACGCCGATGCAGACCAGGATGCGCGGCTGCACCACGTTGTAGAGGCGGCCCACCAGGGGGATGCCAACCATCATGGCCAGCGCGCGCGGCATCAGCGCCTCGCCCGACTGGGTGGCGGTGAAGCCGAGCAGCTCCTGCATGAACACCGGCAGCAGGAAGGTGATCGACATCAGGATCGCGAACATGATCCCGCCGATCAACGTGCCGGTCAGGAACACCCTGTCCTTGAACAACGACAGATCCACGGCCGGGTGGGACGCCGTCAGCTCGCGCAGCACGAAGGCCGCCAGGATGAAGATGGCCGAGAAGGCGCACACCGCGATGGCGGGCGACTGGAACCAGTCGTTGCGGCTCCCCTCTTCCAGCACGTACTGCAGACAGGCCAGGCCGATCGTCATCAGCGCGATCCCCGGCCAGTCGACGTTGCTGCGCTCGCGGCGCGCCCGCTCGAGGTTGGCGCGGCGAATGTCCTCCGGCTCGTGCACGAAGCGGCTGACCATGAACAGCGCCAGGATGCCGATGGGCAGGTTGATGTAGAAGATCCAGGGCCAGCTGTAGTTGTCGACGATCACGCCGCCCAGCGCCGGGCCGGCGGCCGGGCCCACCACGACGGCCAGGCCGAACAGCGCCATCGCCATTCCCTGCTCCTCGGGTGGGAACGTCTGGCGCAGGATGGCCTGCTCCGTCGGTTGCAAGGCGCCGGCGCCCAGCCCCTGCAGCGCGCGGAACGCCACCATCATGGGCAGGGAGCGCGCCAGACCACACAGGGCAGAGCCGAGCACGAACAACGCCAGCGAGAACATGTACACGCGCTTCTGGCCGAAGGTGCGGCCCAGGAACGCCGTCAGCGGCATGACGATGACCGTGGCGATGACGAAGCCGGTCGTCACCCAGGTCATCTCTTCCACCGTCGAGCCGAGGGCGCCGCGCAGGTGCGGCGTCGCCACGGCGACGATGGAGGTGTCGAGGGCGCCCATCAACGTCCCGAAGGTGACCGAGAGGGTCACCAGCCACTTGTTGACGGGCGGCCGGGTGGCTGACACGGGCGGCGAGAAGGGAACGACGGCTGCGCTCACGCGCGGGCTCCTTGCAAGAAGAAATCGAACAGTTCGGCGGCGTCGGCGATGGGATCGCCTTGCTGCTCGCGCATGGCATCGCGGATGGCCAGCGAGCGGACCATCCCCATCAGGAACATCGGGGCCGAGTGGGCGGCGTCGGGGCGCAGCAGGCCGTCCTTCACCGCTTGCCGGACCACCTTCTCGATGCGGCTGTAGATCTCGCGCAGGGTGGCCCCCGGCATCTGACAGGCGGAGGGGAAGGTGTTCTCGTAGCGCCCGATCTCGCCCTGCAACAGGATCTGCAGAAACTTCCGGTGGCGGCTCTTGTGCAGCAGCATCGTCTCGACCATCACGCGCAGCCGCTCGACGGCCGAGCGATCCGCGGCCGCGCTCAGGGCCTCGTCGAGCTGCGACAGCATCTCGGCGCGGCGCGCCTCCATCAATCCCGCCAGCAGCGCCTCGCGGTCCTTGAAGTGGTTGTAGAGCGTGCCCACCGACACACCTGCCCGGGAGGCGATCTCGCCCATGTGCGCCGCGTGCAGCCCCTGGTCGGCGAACACCTGTTCGGCCGCGGCCAGCACCGTCTCGATGGTCGTCGAACGGTTCCGCTCCCGCAGCGTCTGAGGTGCCGATTCAGAAACTGAACGGCGATTCATAATTTGGAATAGTTCATCCTTTTGGAGCCGCCGTCAACGACTTTTTGGCGACTTTTCTCGGGGAATTCGAGGAATCAGCACTAGTGCTGATGGATCCCTACGCCTCCCATCTTCCCCCGTCCTCGTCCTCGTCCTCGTCCTCGTCTTCGTACTCGAAACCCGAAACGCGAGCGTTGGCTCCAGCGTTACGCGGTGGTCGCCTGCGTCCGGGCGGCTCGTGGCCTCGCGCGATCGACGACGAAGACGAGGACGAGGACGAGGACGAGGACGGGTTTAGAGAATCGTACTTTCGGGGATCTCTTGCGCGTCCCTCTTGCGAGGGGCGAGCGAGAGATCCGCGAACGCCGCCGGACGGCGGCGTTCGCGGCCTTCGACTTACAGGGTGCCGCAGCGGGCGTCGGCGGCGGTGCCGCCGACGGGCTGCAAGCACTGCAGGTTGCCAGAGCAGGTTCGGTTGTTACCCGTCCCGCAGCAGGCCTGGCTCATGCCTCCGCACGCCGTGCACATGTCGGGCGCGTTGCCCGCGCCCGCCGTGCAGTTCAGGTTGGCGCCGCAGCCGTTGTTCGCGCCGCTGGAGCAGCAGACCTGGTTGGCCCCGCCGCACGCCTTGCACTCCATGGTCGCGCCGCCAGCACCGCCGGCACCGCCTGCGCCGCTGACCCTGACGCACGCTCCCCCCGCCTGGCAGATGTCGCCCGCGCAGCACGCCCCGTTCAGCGCGCCGCAGTTCGAACAGGTGCGCGGCGCATTGCCCGGAGGATTCTCGCAGGCCAGGCCCGTCGCACAGGTGTTGCCGCCGCAGCAGATCTGCGAGTCGGCGCCGCAGGGCGAGCACACGTTGCTGTTGTCACACACCAGATTGGCGCCGCACTCGGACTGACCCGCGGTGGTGGGGCAGCATGCCTGTCCCGAGCCGCCGCATGCGTCGCACATCCCGCCGTTGCAGACGCCGCCAGGCTGGCAGCGATTGCCGGTGCAGCAGGCCGCCGAGAGACCGCCGCAGTTCATGCAGATGTTCTCGGTGTTCCCACCCGTCGTGACGCGCGCGCAGCCAAGGGCCGTGTCGCAGGTCTGGTTCGCGCAACAGTTCTGGCCGTCCGCGCCGCAGGTCGAGCCACCCGCGCCACCGCGTCCGCCGCCGTTACCGCCCCGTCCGCCAGTCCCGCCGCCCGCGCCGCCGGTCCCGACGCGACCGCCGTTACCACCAGCGGCGCCGCCCGTGCCCACGCGACCGCCGTTACCACCAGCAGCGCCGCCCGTGCCCACGCGACCGCCGTTACCGCCGGCCGCGCCGCCGGTGCCGATGCGACCACCAGCGCCG
>Ga0105238_10006799_pt1 | contig 11422 bp, 9 predicted proteins | sample KBSC34metaG_FD_81526 | JGI IMG/M metagenome (GOLD analysis project Ga0105238, IMG submission 81526) | Corn rhizosphere microbial communities from Kellogg Biological Station, Michigan, USA - KBS C3-4 metaG | ecosystem: Host-associated > Plants > Roots > Rhizosphere > Soil | place: Michigan, USA...
GAATGCTCAGACACAAACTTTCACCAGAGAAGGCGTCGAGTACGTGTTGGATCTTCCTTCACCTTCATGGCGAGCTGTTTCGCGTGTCGACGTTCATGAGCATCTTGAATTTGTCAACGGTGATGATTACAGCAATGGATACCTGCGTCTCCGCAAGAAGTTAGTAACGCCTGCTACCACTTCGGAGGATCTATTCAGTGAAGCCGAGAAGCTGGAGTTACAGAAGCTGCCGGGTTATGTGGTTTGTAGCGGAGGGAAGGGAACCGATTTTAGCGGTCAACTCAAAGGCACTGTGTTTTCTTACGAATTCGCTAACCAGGGGAGAAACATGGATGGCCGTATCTACTATCTTCGCCTGGACAACCGTACCTTCTACGTCCTCCACTTCACGGTAGCCAGTGAAAAGCTCCCGAGCCTTCGAGAGCAGATGGACTCGATTGCTCGGAGCTTCCGCTTGAAGTGAGGCCTACTCATCAACTCATCAATGACGCTGCTAATACAGCAGTGAACCAAACACGGACCGCTTCAGGAGATGAGATCATGGGAAATCTTGCGCCATTCTGCGCAAGATCTCTCAGCTATTGAAAACGACGTTTGCTGATTTAACTACCTAAAGGACCGTCAAATCCTGGTACGACTCTTGCCATGCAACGTGTGAGTACGAAGTGCGGTTTCGCACGAAGAATAAGAAGGCGTACTACCATGAAAATACTAATCGGATATGACGGCTCGGAATGCGCCGATGCGGCGCTCGACGATCTGACTCACGCGGGACTGCCGCCTGAGGCTGAAGCTCACATTCTCTCCGTTGGTGAAGTGTGGCTTCCGCCACCGCCACCCTCGGCATACGAGATCATAGAGCAGGCGCGCGAAGCGAAGTCACAAGCAGAATTGGAAAGGAATTATGCAAAGGGTTGCAATGCGGCGAAGGAAGCACTCGTTTCGGCTGAACGCGCACGGGAGCGAGTGCAGACCAACTTTCCTAACTGGAAGGTGACTGCAGACTCGTCGTGTGGCTCGGCGGCCTGGGAGTTAGTTTCAAAAGCGGATCATTGGAAGCCTGATTTGATTGTAGTCGGTTCCCACGGACGTACAGCGCTCGGCCGCTTTGTGCTGGGTAGCGTTTCCCAGCGTGTTTTAACTGAAGCTCTTTGTTCGGTGAGAATCGCTCGTGGACGAGTTGACGAGCCGAATTCTCCGGTGCGGATCGTCGTTGGCACCGATGGCTCGCCGGCGAGCGACCTGGCATTGAAGGCCGTCGCTGCGCGCACATGGCCTCCTCAGAGTGAAGTCATGGTGGTTCTGGTCGATGACCCGTTAGCACCCGAGTTCCTCGGAAAGCTGATTCCTCCGCTCGAAGAAGTGATCGAAGAGGATAGAACAGAAGAGAAGGCGTGGGTCGAAGAGATCTCAGAACGTGCGGGGAAGCTTTTGCGGGGCGCCGCAATCAAGGTCACATGTGTGGTCAAAGAAGGTGATCCTAAGCGAGAGCTCTGCAAAGCCGCAGAAGAGTGGGGAGCTAACTGCATCTTCGTTGGTTCCACGGGATTCAGTAATCGCTTTGAGCGGTTTATTCTGGGCAGCGTTTCAGCCGCGGTCGCGGCGCGGGCGCATTGCTCAGTTGAAGTGATTCGTAAGAGCTCAAGATGATTTGAGGGTTAGGTTGGTTTCATCAGTTCGGGGAGGTATGGACTATGATGACAACGCTCAATGAAATCGAGGCCCGCAAGGTGCTTCAGTCGGCGCGGGTTGCACGACTCGGCTGCATTGTTAATGGCGAACCGTACGTCGTTCCGATCAGTTGTCTTCTCGAAGACGATTGTCTTTATAGTCATTCATTGCCCGGACTGAAGATATCGGCTCTGCGGGAAACCCCTCGAGCCTGCGTGCAGGCAGACGAAATCGAGAGCGACCTGCATTGGCGGAGTGCAATCGCGTTTGGCAAGTTTGAAGAGGTCACAAAATCAAACGAGCGCGAAGAGGTTCTGACGAAACTCCTCCGAAAGTTTCCTCTGTTGACACCAGTGGAGTCTGCAATAGCAGTCGACGCTTCTGCACCACCAGTGATTGTCTTTCGGATCCGGATTGATCGCTTAACAGGAGTGTCAGAAGGATAAGACATCGGATAAACTCCCACCCACATGCTAGACAATAGAGCCGCTTTTCAAAAGAGTGCGGACGTCCACCGTGACGGCGACGTTGTGTTGCGCGATGGTTCAACCGTACGCATTCGGGTAATGCGGCCCACGGACGAAGTTGGCCTCCGAGCGTTGCTGACATCGCTGTCGGACGAATCACGTTGGCTGCGGTTTTACTGCCTTCAGAATAGCTCGGCCCTGGCTGCCGAAGCTCACCGAGAAGCGAACCTGGACCAGGCCTTTGGATTAGTTGCGTGCAGTGGCGACGAGGACCGTGTTGTGGGCCACGCATTCTATGTTGTCATCGAGGAGGAACGGGCTGAGGTCGCCTTCACGATCGCAAACGATTTTCAGGGACGCGGACTCGGCACCATCTTACTGTGCCAACTGGCCGAGGTCGCGGCAGCAAATGGGATCAGGAGTTTTGAGGCTGAGGTTGTGGCCGCGAATCACGCGATGCTTCACGTGTTCCGCGAATCGGGATTTCCAATCGAGGTCAACGCGAGCGCCGGACAGCTTCAGGTAGTTTTGCCGACCTCTTTTTCTGAAGAAGCTCGCAACCGGTTCGAACGCCGAGAGTCGATAGCGGCCGTAAACGCGCTGAAACTTTTCTTTGAACCGCGCGCCGTTGCCGTGATCGGAGCTTCGCGGCAGCGTGGAACCATCGGCGGTGAAATCTTTCATAATCTGTTGAACTATGCATTCAAAGGTCCGGTTTACCCGGTCAATCCCGTCGCCGGCGTGATTGAGGGTGTTAAGTCTTACCCATCGATCGAAGCGATTCCGGAGCCTGTCGATCTCGCCGTGATCGTTGTTCCAGCCTCGAGCGTAGTTGAAGTTGCAACTGCGTGTGCTCGAAAAGGCGTAAAGGCGCTGGTCGTCATCTCCGCCGGCTTTTCGGAGACTGGCAAAGAAGGAAAAGCTCGACAAGCTGAACTTCTGAGGGTCTGTCGTGGAGCCGGCATGAGATTGATTGGTCCAAACTGCATGGGTATTGCCAACACCAATCCAGCCGTGCTGCTCGATGCAACCTTTGCGCCTGGCATTCCGCCGCGTGGACGGGTTGGGTTCTCCTCGCAAAGTGGCGCGCTGGGCCTCGCAATTATGGAGTTTGCAAACTCGCTCGGTCTCGGTATCTCAACCTTTGTTTCAGTAGGGAATAAAGCGGACATTTCCGGAAACGATCTGCTGAGATATTGGGAATCAGATGACGATACTGACGTAATTCTTCTCTACCTCGAGTCGTTCGGAAACCCGAAGAAGTTTTCAGAAATTGCGCGTCGCGTAGGACGCAGGAAACCGATCGCGGTAGTGAAGAGTGGACGCTCAGCGGCAGGCGCGCGTGCCACTTCATCTCACACCGGTGCGCTTATCGCAGCCTCCGATGTCACCGTTGATGCACTGTTTCGACAAGCTGGAGTCGTACGCACCGACACCCTCGCGGAGCTGTTTGATGTTGCCTCGCTGCTGGCGAATCAACCGCTTCCTAATGGCCGGCGTGTTGGAATCATAACCAACGCTGGTGGCCCTGCAATTCTTTGTGCTGATGCGTGCGAGGCGCGCGATCTCGAGGTCCCGGTTCTATCGGATAGTAGCCAGGCAAAACTACGCGCCTTTCTTCCGGCCGGGGCCAGCGTTGGAAATCCTGTTGACATGATCGCGTCTGCACCTGCCGAACATTACAGGCAAGCAATCGAAATTGTCGGCACAGATGAGAATATCGATTCTCTGATAGTGATTTTCACGCCACCGCTGGTAACGCGAGCTGAGAATGTTGCGAAATCGATCGTTGAGGCAGTGCAGCACATCGACGAAGGCAAACCGCTTCTGAGTGTCTTTCTCTCGGCGCACGAGGCGCCAAAGGAATTGCGAACAACGAAAGTTTGTATCCCTTCCTATTCATTTCCAGAAACTGCAGCGATTGCTCTCGCCCGCGCCACACGCTATCGACAATGGCGCGATCGGCACGAAACTTATCCAGCTAAATTTGAGGACATCCGTACTGACGAGGCCGCGGCCATTGTCGCTGCTGCCCTGGCTCGCGAAGAAGGCTGGTTGACGCCCGACGAGGTGGCGAAGATTTGTTCCTGCTATGGACTGCCCTTAATTGAACAGAGAATTGTTGAGACTGTTGAGGATGCCGGTGCAGCCGCAGATGAAATTGGCGGAGAGATTGCTCTGAAGGCCATCGCTCCCGGAATCATTCATAAAACTGAAGCGGGTGTGGTCAGGCTTCATCTCAACGGTGCGGAAGCAGTTCGTGCCGCCGCGCGCGAGATGAGTGAAAAGCTGAGTTCGCTTGGACATTCGGCGTCGGGTTTTGTAGTTCAACGGATGGCAAAACGTGGGGTTGAGATGTTGGTGGGTGTCGTACACGACCCGCAGTTTGGTCCCGTGGTGGCCTGTGGCGCTGGTGGCGTTCAGGTAGAGTTATTGCGAGATGTTTCGGTACGTCTCACTCCTCTTTCAAACGAAGACGCTTTGGAAATGATTCGTGAGTTAAAGACTTATCCGTTACTCACGGGCTTTCGCGGCAGCATTCCTGTTGATGTTACTGCTCTGGAAGAAGGACTGTTGCGCGTGAGTGCGATGGTTGAAGATCTGCCACAGATCGCGGAACTCGATTGCAATCCCTTTGTGGTGCACGAGACCGGCGCAGCGATACTGGACGCTCGCATTCGCGTCACTGCTGTCGAGCCCCGACCACTCGTTGGCGTCCGTCGCTGATCTCACCCTTCATAGGCGAGGTCGTCGTACTCCTCGCTGCATATCTCGCAGCGGAAAGGATTGTCCAGGCCGGAGATTAACGCCTCGCTGTAAAAACGATAGGCGTCTTTGTCGACGTAGAGTTCTCGCGCGCACATTCCGCAGCGCACCTCATGCTGCTTGTCATCAGTCATAGTTGACGTCGCCGGGATGAGCGTGGGTTGGATTTGACCTATAGCAGAGCGAAGTGTTGTCATAATTCCTCCTTCAAGACCACTTGGACTCGTATTTAGCAAGGTTTGTGCCTTTGGGAATTGACCGTCTGACCGGGGTTTTTGTCAGAGTTTGGGAAAAACAACTCTTGCCCGTGCGAAGATTTCCTCAGTCGGGGGTCAAACTGCAAACATCCTGAGGATCACCCCTGCGGCGTAGGCCAGGCCGGCTGCGATTGCTCCAACAAATAACGTCACCAATCCTGATCGTAGCCATGACGCTGTAGACCATCGACTCTTCGCTGAACCGATCGCAAAGAAAACCGCTGCCGTTACGATCACCGAAATCTCGAAAGCATGAGTGAATTGAAACAGATAGGGAAGCAGTGGGACGAGTCCGCAAACAAGAAATGAACTGAAGGTGCTCAGAGCCGCGATCCAGGGCGAACGTACCTCGTATGGCAGACCATACTCCTCGGTTAACATGGTGCGCACCCATCGTCGACGATCTGCCGTGATCAGCTGAACGATCCGGCCCAGGTCTTCACCCACAAAGCCTTTTTGCTGGAAAATCTGCCTGACTTCTTCTCGTTCACCTTCCGGAGCGATATCGATGTGCCGGTTCTCGACTGCTTCTAAACGATGTAAGTCATCGTGTTCAGCCTTTGTGCCAAGATAATTACTGGCCGCCATCGAAAATCCATCGGCGAAGAGATTTGCGAAACCCATCACCAGAATTATCCACGCCGACAATCTTGCTCCCGCTACTCCAGTTACAACTGCAAAGGTTGTGACTGAGCCATCGATGCCCCCGTAGATCCAGTCGCGCAGGTAGTTATGTTTTGGGCCGATGGCTAATCGCTGTTTGATGGCTTCAGCAGAGTGTTCATGTTCCATATCAATTACTCTGAGGTGGCGCCCACCGGCCAACATTCGACTGATGAGAAGCAAGGCTCCCATTAGTCAACTTTGGTGCTACAACCATTGGTGACTCTGATTTCACCGGCTCTGCGCCGTATAGAAGACTCTCTTCATCAGCAATTACGAGGTGCGTTTTGATCGCAACGTCGGGATTGAGCGAGATCGATGTGATGCCCTGTTCGACCAGCCAGCGCGCAAACTCCGGAAAGTCCGAAGGCGCCTGGCCACAGATGCCAATCGGTTTTCCGGCTCGGTGTGCTTCGTCAATTACCTGTGCGATCATCCCGAGAACAGCACGATCGTTTTCGTCAAACAGATGCGAAATGGTCCCGGAATCTCGGTCGATTCCCAATACCAACTGAGTTAAGTCATTGGACCCAATCGAGTAGCCGTCGAAGACCTGCAGAAACTCGGCAGCTCTAACGACATTCGAAGGAAGCTCACACATTGCATAAATTTCGAGCCCATCCTCACGTTGCTTCAATCCTTGTTGGGCCATCACCTCGATGACGTGCTTTGCTTCCCCAACGGTGCGGCAAAACGGAATCATGATCTTGACGTTTGTCAGACCCATCTCTTTGCGCACACGCAGCAACGCTGCACATTCAAGCGCGAAGCCGTCGGCATAGCGCGAATCGTAATAGCGAGATGCTCCTCTGAAGCCAAGCATCGGATTTTCCTCGATTGGCTCAAATTCGTAGCCTCCTAAAAGGCGTGCGTATTCGTTTGACTTGAAATCGCTGGTCCGAACGATCACCGGCTTGGGATAGAACGCAGCTGCGATACGCGCGACACCTTCGCTAAAGCGGCGGACAAAAAACTCGCGTGGCTCCTCATTGTCGAGGCGCAACGCTATTTCTTTCAGCGCCGTTTGATCCTTTAGATTCGGGTATTGAGCCAAAGCCATCGGATGAATTCCAATGCTATTGGTAACAATAAACTCCGTGCGAGCCAGTCCGACACCATCGTTCGGAATCATTGACGTTTGAAAGGCGGTGGACGGATCGCCAATGGTAAGCATCACCTGGGTACGTGTTTGCGGCACTGCTTCTGAGCCGATCTCTTCAATCGCGAAAGCAACTCGTCCGGCATACACGTGACCCTCTGTCCCTTCGCAACATGCTACCGTGACCTCATCACCATCATGAAGGACTTCCGTTGCATTTCCACTGCCGACAATGCACGGTATGCCGAACTCGCGAGACACGATCGCAGCGTGTGCGGTTCGTCCTCCTTGATCAGTGACGATAGCCGAGACCCGGCGCATTACAGGTTCCCAATCCGGATCGGTGAGCCTGGCAACCAGGACGTCACCGGCCTGGACGTTTTGCAGTTCTTCGACGCGCTGGACGATTCGTACGCGACCAGCGCCAACCTTTTCACCGACAGCCTGGCCAGTTACAAGCGGCGCACCATGTGCACCAGTGATTCGATAGATTTGTGCTACCGCATTCGTTGCCTTTGCAGAATGGATAGTCTCTGGTCTGGCCTGAACGATGAACAGTTTGCCGCTTAATCCATCTTTGGCCCATTCGATATCCATCGGCTGCGGATGTCCGGCCTGTTTGGAATAGTGGTCTTCAATTAAGCAGGCCCAATGCGCGAGCTTGAGTACTTCATCATCGGTGAGTGAGAACCTTCCGCGTTCCGCTAACGGAGTGGCCTCGCTGCGTGTGGTGCGGCTGCCGTCACCATAAACCAGGCGCACCTCCTTTGTACCAAGCCTCCGCCCCACGATAGGACGATAACCAAGCTTGAGTGTTGGTTTGAAAACAAGCCACTCATCCGGGGTAACGACCCCTTGTACAACATATTCACCCAGGCCATACGCGCTGCTAATCAAAACGACATCGCGAAAGCCTGATTCAGTGTCGAGGGTAAAGATCACTCCTGAACTGGCTTTATCGGAGCGCACCATTGGTTGTACGCCAACAGAAATCGCGACTTTCAACTGGTCGTAACCAAGCCGCGCCCGGTAGCTAATGGCGCGATCGGTAAACAGCGATGCGAAGCATTGATGCACGGCGCGCAACAGCGCCTCGCGACCACGAACGTTGAGAAATGTCTCGGCTGCGCCGGCAAACGAGGCCTCGGGCAAATCTTCAGCGGTAGCCGAAGATCTCACGGCAAGTGCCGGCTCATAACCGAGCCGATCGCAAAGCTGTTCATAAGCGCTGACGATCGCGTTTCGCAACTCCTTAGATAGCGGCATATCAAGAACGGCCACGCGCGCGGCATGTCCTCGCTTTCTCAGTTCCTCTACATCTTCCGGATCGAAATCTGAGAGCAGGGAGCGGAGCTCGTATTCGAGTTCGCCTTGGGCCAATAGCGCGCGATAGGCATCTGCCGTTGTCGCGAAGCCATCGATCACGCCAACGCCCCGGGGCTTAAGTGCATTAAAAAGTTCGCCTAAAGAGGCATTCTTACCGCCGACCCGCGAAATATCCTTTATGCCGATCTCGGCGAAATCGAGTGTGTAGATAAGTTGGTGGTTTGTCTTCATGACGTGCTTCATCTCCCATTATTCGCGGCTCCATTGCTGCGCAGATCTGCTCCGACTCGAAACTACCAAGGAGCAAGGTCCGTGCCGCCTTCGCAATGGAAGGGAGTCGCCCTGGACCAGTTAACTGTTGGCGCTTGTTCCTTTCTGAGCGCCAGACTGGAGCGAGTTTCCGCGCAGCGGCAGCGAAACTTTCCCCACGAAAAGCTGCCTAAAACCAGGCTAACAGTCGATTTGTCGCCTGATTTCTTAATCCAAATACGGCACAACCATTGCTCTGACCAAAATGTTACGGGAGGTCAGAGCGGGCGCAATGGCAGGCGGTTCAAGGGAACAGCCTGGTAAGGCTATGGAGGATCATCATGTTGGAAAAACGAAGTGATCGAGATCTTAAACAACGGGTGCTGCGCGAAATGAAATGGGATTCGCGCATCGACTGGGCGAGCATCAACGTTGAAGTCAACGACGCAGTAGTAACTCTGAAGGGTGCAGTGCCGAGTTATGCCCAGAAAATTGCCGCACAGGACGCCGCGCATCGTGTTGCTGGCGTGCTTGATGTAGCGAATGACATCGAGGTTATGCCATTGGATCGCTTTATACGCACTGACTCGGAGATTGCCGGTGCGGTTCGTAATGCGCTCGAATGGGATGCATTGGTCCCGAATGAACTCGTTCAATCAACTGTAACGGATGGGTGGGTCACGCTTGAGGGCGAAGTGGACTACTGGCGCGAACGCAACGATGCGGAACGAGCGATTAGACAGCTCGCGGGCGTGGTTGGCGTAATCAACAAGATCACGATTCGCAAACGGGAAGTCAACGCAAAGCAGTTGCGTGAAGAGATCGAGTTTGCCCTGGAGCGTCGAGCCGATCGCGAGGCTAGCCGCTTGCGAATCGAGGTTAATGACGGCGCGGTAGATCTATGGGGGCGAGTTCACTCCTGGCAAGAAAAGCGGGCAGTGCTCGGCTCGCTCAGCCATGCGCCAGGTGTGACCCAGGTGAGGGATCACGTTCGAATTGATCCGTATTTCTAATTTGAAATGCGCACTCAAATGTTGAAAGGAAAGAAGCAATGAAAAACGAGAAAAAAGAAAAAATGGAGATGGCGCCAAAGTCTCCTGAGACGGCTAATCCGTTCGGGATGATGCGTCGCTTCACGAAAGACATGGAACGGTTGTTTAACGACTTTGAGGAATTTCGCTTCACGAACTTCTTCAAGGATTTTCCTCCATTTCGCATGGAGTTTGATAGAGAGTGGCTACCACAGATCGAGGTGCGTCAGAACAACGGGCAACTCCTCGTACGGGCGGATCTTCCCGGCCTGACGAAAGATGACGTAAAGGTTGAGTTGACGAACGACATGCTGACTCTCTCAGGCGAGCGGAAGGAAGAGAAAGAAGAGAAGCGTGAGGGCTTCTATCACAGCGAGAGAAGCTATGGGAGCTTTTACAGGCAGATTCCTCTACCTGAAGGCGTGAAGACGGAGGATGCGAATGCGACATTTCGCAATGGCGTGCTCGAAATAACAATGCCGGCGCCAAAGGTCGAAACGTTAACCCGCAAACTCGAAATCAAAGAACCAATCGAAGAGAAATCAATGAAGGCCACTGCCTAGGTTTACTCTGCTGGCCCGGTTGTTCGACTTCTCATAACGAAGCCGGGCACCCGGGCCAGGTTTGGGTCGGGCAGATTGCGGATAAATGATGAACCTCATCAGTTGGCGCAAGAACTTCCATTTGAACCGCTCGCGGCAAATCGCTGCTGCGCTGTTAACTCATGGATGGGGCTTTTTAAGAAACAATAATGAAACTGTTGGTGGTGTGAATTCCCGGCCGGCAGCCGCGAGACCGGCACATTTGCGATTGGCCCTGGAAGAACTGGGGACTACTTTCATTAAGTTGGGCCAAATCCTTTCCACTCGTGCAGATCTCCTTCCTCCCGAATATCTCGCCGAACTAACTAAGCTGCAGGATTCAGCTCCACCGGTTCCATTTGAAGCGATTAGAGAAGCACTGGTGTGTGAGTTGGGCCAGCCCATAGAGAATGTCTTTGCAGAATTCGATACTCAACCACTAGCCGCGGCATCGATTGGACAAGCTCATGCCGCCACGTTACCGGACGGAACTGCGGTTGTCGTAAAGATTCGCAGGCCCGGCGTTGTGGAAAGCGTGAATGAGGATCTCGAGATTCTGAAAGAGCTGGCGGCAACTGCCCACCGGCATCTCGAATTCGCTGATCGATACGATCTCGTTGGTCTGGTTGAAGAGTTTTCACAAACTCTGCGCGCTGAACTTGATTACATCCGAGAGGGCCACAGCGCCGAGCGGTTTGCACAGAATTTAGCAAGCGATCATGGTATTCACGTGCCCCGCGTTTTTTGGGATGCCACCACGTCTCGAGTGCTGACGCTGGAGCGAATCCGCGGCATCAAGATTAATGATCTGGAAGGCCTCGATAAACAAGGGACAGATCGCCGTCGGCTCGCAAACTACGCAACGAATGTCGTGCTGAAGATGGTATGCGAGGACGGCTTTTTTCATGCAGATCCTCATCCTGGAAATTTCTTCATTGAGGAGAACGGCGTCATCGGTTTGATTGACTTTGGAATGGTCGGAATTCTCGACGAGCGGACTCAGGAACTGCTGGCGGATCTATTGATCGCCATCAGCCATCAGGATGCCGATCGGCTGGTGGATGTATTTCTCGATCTTGGTGTTACTCGAAAGCGAATCGATCGTGCGTTGGTGCGGCGCGACATTGAACGATTACTGTCGACTTACTGGGGCCTCCCGCTGGGTGAGTTGAAAGTGACGGCTCTGCTGAATGATGTCTTTTCGATCATGCGCCAGCACCAAATGCATCTGCCATCAAACCTCGCCTTATTACTCAAGACTGTGATTATGATTGAGGGTCTGGGAGTGAATCTCGATCCCGACTTTCAGTTA
>Ga0105238_10006801_pt1 | contig 11421 bp, 8 predicted proteins | sample KBSC34metaG_FD_81526 | JGI IMG/M metagenome (GOLD analysis project Ga0105238, IMG submission 81526) | Corn rhizosphere microbial communities from Kellogg Biological Station, Michigan, USA - KBS C3-4 metaG | ecosystem: Host-associated > Plants > Roots > Rhizosphere > Soil | place: Michigan, USA...
AGCCGGTCGGCGGCGGCCTCGGCGCGTTCCGGCGTGGTCGTCGCCTCCACCGCATGGATGTAGAGGTGCAGTGCCCCCGGATGGTCCGGCGCCTTGGCCAGCACCCGCTCGAGGGTCGAGACGATCTCCAGGGCGTGGCCCTTGGGCGTGACCCCGTCCAGCTGCCAGTAGTCCCAGGGCTGGGTGTCCATCATCGCCTCGGCGTAGAAGGTCCCGGCGTCGAGGTCTGCCGGGCTGTCCTTCCACAGCTTGCCCATGGCGGAGGCGAAGGCTTCGTCCAGCGCGTGGCGGTCGGCCTTGGGGTTCTTCGAATAGCGGACGCTGAGCGCCTCGATCCAGGCGCGCTCGTGCGGGGTGGCCTTGGGCGCCAGCCGCTTCGCCAGCCCCAGCGCCTGCGTGGCCGGCGCGACAGCGTCCGGCGGCATCGGCAGGTTGATGTTCGGCCCCAGCGCGAAGGCCACGCCCCACCAGCACATGGCGCAGTCGGGATCGAGCCGGGCGGCCTCGCGGAACGAGCGGATCGCCTCGGCGTGGTTGAAGCCGAACAGCAGGTTCACGCCCTGGTCGAAGAACATCTGGGTCTTCGGGTTCTTCGTCGAGATGGCCATGTGGTGCTTGCCGAGGCCGGTGAAGACCGGCGCGCCCTTCTTGTCGGCCTGGCCGGCGTAGACGGAGGGCATCGGCGAGAGCGGGATGCCCATGCTCATCGGCCCGGACATCTGCATGCCGGCCATGCGGTCGGCCGGACGCTCCTTGGGCGCGTCGGCGGCGGAGGCGGCCGCGGCGCTCACGAGCGCGGCGGCGAGCAGTGTCGCAAGCAGTCTGGTCTTCATCGGCGGCCCCATCCCATTGCGGCGGGGCGCGCGGCCCCGCGGCAAGCGTCAGCACACCACGGAAGCTCGCCGGCTGCGAGTCCGCGGTTACAACCGATACCGGTTCAGACGCTGAGGTCGATGCGGCCGCCCAGGTGATTGTCGAGCGGCGGCGGGCCGGAGGGCGCATTCACCCCGTTCACCACGGCGACGCCGTTGGCGCCGCCAGGCGCGGAGGCGGAGTCGGCCTTGCTCAGCGATCCGCCGAAGGTCACGGCGGGGCCATGATCCGCCGACGCGCCCTTGCCGGCGCCGAAGGGGCCGTCCTTCGGGTGCGCGGGGTCGATGTTCCGCTTGGCGTTGGCGACGTCCGTGCAGTTGTGACAGACGTAGCCATTGACGAGTTCGATCGACGACACGGGCTTCTCCCAGCCGGGAACGCAGGATGGCCCACCCGCGGTTAACCGCAGGTGAGCCGACCTAACGTTGTTCGCCGCCGGGCGCCGTTCGGTTACGCCGGCTGCGGCTGGGCCTGCTGCTGGGCGGCGATCAGGCCGTCGTCGATCTCGCGGGCGCGGACAGCGGCCGGGCGGTCCACGAGCCCGTTCCAGTAGGCCTCGAACGCCGGACGCTTCCCGATCGAGCCGAACTGCATGCCCCAGCCGATCTGGGAGCCCAGGTAGACGTCGGCGGCCGTGAAGCGGTCGCCGGCGACGAACTGGCGGCCGGTCACGGCCTTCTCCAGCGTGTCGACCACGTCTTCGAGCGAGCCGAAGCCGGCCGTGCGCTTCTGCTCGGGCGCCGGCGAGAAGCCGAGGCTCTTGGCCGACACGGCCGGCTCGACGCAGCCGGCGGCGAAGAAGAGCCAGCGGTAGTAGGCGCCCCGCTCGGCGGGCGGCGGCGCGAGACCGGCCTCAGGGAACGCGTCGGCGAGGTAGGCGCAGATGGCGGCGGCCTCGGTCACCACCGTGTCGCCATGGGTGATCGCCGGGATCTTGCCCATCGGATTGATCGCCAGGTACTCGGGCCCTTTGAGCGTGGTGGCGTAGTCCAGGATCACCGTGCGGTAGGGCTGGCCCACCTCTTCCAGCATCCAGCGGATGATGCGACCGCGCGACATCGGGTTCGTGTAGAAGACCAGTTCCTTGGCCATGGGGAGGCTCCTTGCGGTTCGCGGCGTTCGGCCGTGGGAGGACCTTGGACCCGCGATGCTGACAGCATCATGTCAGCACGTGGCGGGCGGGCTCAAGGCGGCGAAGACCGCCAGCTGGGCGTCGAACGCGCGCTGGTAGGCCGGCCGCGCCTCTCCTCTGGCGATGTAGGCGCAGAGGCTGGGGTAGGCCTCCAGGATGCCCGACCCGGCCAATCGGCGCAGGACCGTCACCATCATGAGGTCGGCGGCGCTGAACGCGCCGTCGAGCCAGTCGGCGTCGCCGAGCCGGCCGGAGAGCTCGGCCAGCCGGGTGCGGACGCGGTCCTCGAGCATCGCAGGCGCGCGTCGAACCAGGGCTTGTCCCGCTCCACGAGCACCGCCATCGAGCGCTCGACGATCGGCGGCTCCACGGTGCTGAGCGCGGCGAACATCCAGGCGATCGCGCGCGCCCGGCCGGCCGCCTCGTTCGGCAGCAGCCCCGAGTGGCGCTCGGCGATATGGAGCACGATGGCGCCGGACTCGAAGAGCGCGAGATCGCCATCCTCATAGGTCGGAATCTGCCCGAACGGATTGAGGGCGCGATGCGTCGGCGCCTTCATTTCGGCGAAGGTCACCAGGCGAACGTCGTAAGGCTGGCCAACCTCCTCGAGGGCCCAGCGCACGCGCATGTCGCGCGCCAGCCCCCGGCCGCGATCAGGCGAGCTCTTGAACGCGGTGATCGTGGAGCCCATGGCCGCAGCTCCCTTGGCTGTCCGTAGCCTCAGGACGAACGAACATCGCCTCAGCCGACACGGCAACCGTCATCGACGCCGGACCGACGTCGCTTGATCCACGGCGGGGCCAGACGCCATGGTCGGGGCATGAACCCGATCACCTACCGCACGGCCGCGCCCGATGACGCGGCGACGATCGCGGCGATCCACACGGCGAGCTGGCGCGACGCCTATGCGGGCATCCTCGACGCCGACTTCCTGGCCGGGCCGATCGAGGCCGACCGCCTGGCCCACTGGGCTTCGGCGCTGGCGGCCCCGCCGCCGGGCCAGCTGCTGCAGGTCGCGGTGGAGGGCGACGGCCGCGCGGTCGGCTTCATCTGCGCGCATCATCTCCAGGACCCGCGCTGGGGCAGCTGGGTCGACAACCTGCACATCGTCCCGGGCATGCGCGGGCGCAAGATCGGCGAAGGCCTGCTGCGGCGGGCCGCGGACCTTCTCCTCCAGCACGGGCCGGACACCGGCCTCTTCCTGTGGGTGTTCGAGGCCAACACCGCGGGCCTGCGCTTCTACGAGCGGCTGGGTGGGCGCGTGGTCGAGACGACGCCCTCGCGGATCCCGGCGGCCAACGGCAAGCCGTCGCTGCGCGTCCACTGGCCGTCGCTGACGACGTTGCTCCAGGCGCCCTGGCGCTAGGTCACCCGAAAGGCGTGCTATGCGCCTCCTGACGGATTCAGGAGACCCCAAGATGAAACTCGACAGTTCGGTGGCGGCGGTGGTGACGGGCGGCGCGTCCGGCCTCGGCAAGGCGACGGTGAAGGCGCTGCGCGACCTGGGCGTGAAGGTGGCGATCTTCGACTTCAACGCCGAGACCGGCGAGGCGGCGGCCAAGGAGCTGGGCGCCCTCTTCTGCCAGGTGAACGTGATGGACGAGGCCTCGGTCGACGCCGGCTTCGAGAAGGCGCGCGCGGCCAACGGCCAGGAGCGGATCCTGGTGAACTGCGCCGGCGGCGGGCGCGGCGGCAAGACCGTGGGCAAGAACAAGGAGACCGGCGAGGTCGTGCCGTTCAAGGTCTCCGACTTCGAGTACGTGCTGGGACTGAACACCGTGGGCACCTTCCGCTGCGTGGTGAAGAGCGCGGCGGGCATGATCGCCAACCTCGAGCCCGACGAGACCGGCGACCGCGGCGCGATCGTCAACACCGGCTCGGTGGCGGCCGAAGAGGGCCAGATCGGCCAGGTGGCCTATGCGGCGGCCAAGGCGGCGATCAAGGGCATGACCATCGTCATCGCCCGCGACCTGTCGGGCGACGCGATCCGCATCAACACCATCCTGCCTGGGATCATGGACACCCCGATGCTGGGCGGCCTGAAGACCCGCGCGCCGCAGGTCTACGCGGGGCTGGCGGCGTCGGTGACGTTCCCGAAGCGCCTGGGCAACGCCGAGGAGTACGCCGACCTGGCCGTCACCATGTGCCGCAACGGCTACCTGAACGGCGAGACGGTGCGCCTGGACGGGGCGATCCGCATGGCGCCGCGGTAGGGGGCGCGCGAGACCTTCATGGGTTCGCGTTCGGGCCGAAGGCCCGATGATTCAGCCGCAGAGATCGCGGAGAGCTGCGACTGGCTCGGCGCGCCTCCGCGATCTCTGCGGCGACTGGCGCGCGTCCGCCTCCCTTTCCCCTCGATGGGGAAAGGGTCGGGGATTGGGGTGTGGGCGATGCGTCGGGCGGAAGGCGAGGTTCGGCGCCAACCTTGGGATGCGCATCGGCTCAGAGGGCGCACCCCATCCCAACCCTTCCCCATCGAGGGGAAGGGCTGGCGGCTCATGTCAGCTACGACCCTAAGCGGACCTTCAGATTGCCATCACCATGATCAAGCACGGGTTCTCCGGGCCCCATATTTCGGTGATCTCCTCCAACCCTCGGAAGCCGACGCCCTCGTAGAAGGCGCGTGTCCGTTCATAGGCCTCGTAGCCAGCCGAGGGACCTTGCGTCTTGACCGTGAGGAACGCCTTGCCGAGCTGGCGCGCGAAGGCCCGCGCTTCTGCGACCAGAGCCTTGCCCACGCCCCGACGATGCTGTTCGGGCCGAACCGCCATCAGATGAATGTCGACGGCGGCGAACCCGTTGTCGGTCAGCACCATCACTCCGACGGTCTCGCCCTCAAGCTCGGCAACCCACGTTGGTCCGCAGTCGGCGGCGGCGACGTAGGCCATGTTCGAAGCCGGTATGCCGAACCAGTCCGGCAATTCGGCAAGGATGGAAGCACAGTCCGCGCCAGCGGGGCGGCGCATAATGGTCAGTGTCATTGGATGATCTCGACGGAATGGCGGCCGCGAGCGGCCGTTCGCGCACGAGGGCGCGGCGATCAGCTTTGAGATTCGCCTTCCTGTCGGGCCCAGCGATAGCGCGTGGCCAAGCCGTGAACAAGCGTCGGCGGTCGAACTAGACTTGCGTCGCCGCCCACTCGGCGACGTGGCGTTCCAGCACGGTCAGCGGCATGGCGCCGGAGCGCAGGACGGCGTCGTGGTAGGTCTTGAGGTCGAACTTGGCGCCGAGCTTCGCCTTGGCCGCGTCGCGGACCTTCACCCAGACCGTGTGGCCGACCTTGTAGCTGTTGGCCTGGCCGGGGCCGGCGAAGTAGCGCTCCACCTCGCGCTGGGCGCGGGTCTTCGTGTTGCCGATCGTGTCGACCATGTACTGGGTGGCCTGCTCGCGGTCCCAGCGTTTCCAGTGGATGCCGGTGTCGGTGACCAGGCGCGCGGCGCGGAACAGCAGGGACTGCAGGTAGCCGGCCTCGCCCAACGGGTCGAAGTCGTTGGCGCCCATCTCCTGGGCCAGCTGTTCGGCGTAGAGCGCCCAGCCCTCGACGAAGGCCGAGAAGCCGAAGCCGGTGCGCCGCAGGATCGGGATCTCGGTGGATTCCTGGGCGAGCGCGATCTGCAGGTGGTGGCCGGGGATCGTCTCGTGGTGGGCGAGCGTCCAGAGATTGTAGCGCGGCCAGTCCGAGGTCTCCTTGAGGTTGATGTAGAAGGCCCCCGGCCGCGAGCCGTCGAGGGCGGCGGAGTTGTAGTAGCCGTTGGCGGCGCCGTCCTGGATGAAGACCGGCACGCGGCGCACCTCGACCTTGGCCTTCGGCAAGGTCGCGAAGGCCTTGGGCAGCAGCTTGTAGACCTCGCCGATGTGGCCGTTCAGCAGGCGCAGGATCTCCTCGCGCCCGGCGTCGGTGTTCGGGAAGACCTGGTCGGGGCGGTTGTTGAGCGCCATCAGCCGCGCGCTGACGCTGCCCTGGGTCAGGCCCTGCTTCTTCAGGATCAGATCGAGGCGCGACGACAGGTCGGCGACCTGGTCGAGGCCCAGCTTGTGCACCTCGGCCGGAGAGTAGTTGGTCGTGGTCGAGGCCTTCACGCAGTCGGCGTAGTAGGCCTCGCCGTCGGGCAGCGACCAGGCCGCGGCGTTGGGCTTGGCCCTGGCCTTCAGCGCCTGCATGGCGGCGATCTGGCGGTCGAGCGCCGGGAAGATCTCGCCGGACACGATCCTGCTCGCGCGCGGGCCCCAGTCGCCGGGGACGTTGGCGCCCTGGGCCTTCTTGACCAGCGAGGTGACCATGACGGTGCGCTCGGCCGGCTGGTCGCGGAGCGCCTTCATCTGGCCGATGGCGAGGTCGCAGATGAACTGCGGCGGGATCGCGCCAAGGGCGACGTCGTGTTTCTGGCGCGTCAGGTCCTCGTCCATGGCGCGGACGAAGTCGTGCAGGCGCGACAGGTAGGCCTCGGCGTCGGCGGCGTCGGCGACCTTGTGCTGGCTGTCCAGGAAGTCGGGGACCGACTGGTAGGCGCCGGACTGCTGGCTCAGCACATAGGGGCGGAAGTTGCCGCCGGTGTCGCCGAACTTCCACTTGGCCGCGGCGTCGACGGCCTGTTCTTGCTGATAGAGGACGACGTCGTAGTCGACCTTGGCCGACGTCGTGAGCTTGGCGCGGTCGATGGCCTTGAGGTCAGCGATCCAGCGCTTGGAGCGGGCGATGCGCCGGTCCTTGGCGGCGAACGAGTTGTCGTCGAGCCTGGACTTCAGCGCCGCGCGCTTGCCCTTGTCGAGGCCGAGCGAGGTGGCCATACGCGGGCTGTCGTCGACCAGGGCCTCGAACATGGCGTCGAGTTGAACGCGGAGCCTGGCGCTCTCCGCGGGCTGGGCCAGGGCCGGGTGGGCCGCAGCCAGCGCCCCGGCTGCGGTGGTGGCCAGGAAGCTGCGGCGGTCCAGATCGTTCATCGATTTCAAGCCTTTGCCTTCTCGGCTTCGACGCGGTGGGTGGCGATGTAGGTATTGACGACGCGCTCGAGCACGGTGAGCGGCATGGCGCCGGCCAGGAGCACGGCGTCGTGGAATTGGCGGATGTCGAAGCGCGGGCCGAGCGCGGCCTTGGCCTTGTCGCGCAGCCGCAGGATCGTGACCTTGCCCACCATGTAGCTGCAGGCCTGGCCGGGATTGCAGGCGTAGCGCTCGATCTCCTGACCGGCGAGCGAGACGGGATCGCCGTCGATCTCGTGCAGGGTCTGCACGGCCTTCTCGCGGTCCCAGCGCATCGCGTGGATGCCGGTGTCGGTGACCAGGCGCCCGGAGCGCAGCAGGGCGTCGTGGATGTAGCCCAGCTCGCCGGCCGGATCGTCGGCGTAGAAGCCCATCTCCTGGGCCAACTGTTCGGAATAGAGCGCCCAGCCCTCGATGTAGGCGCCGAAGCCGCCGGCCTTCCTGAGCATCGGCAGGTCGGCCTGCTTCTGCAGGGTGAGCTGCAGGTGGTGGCCCGGGATGCCCTCGTGGAAGGTGGTCGTCGGCATGTCCCAGTAGGGCGCTTCGCCCGTGTCGCGCAGGTTCAGCCAGTAGATGCCGGGCCGCGTGCCATCCAGGCTGCCGTCGGTGTAGTGGGTCGAGGCGCCCTCTTCCGTGGCGGCCGGGATGCGGCGGATCTCCAGCGGCGTCTTCGGCAGCTCGCCGAAGTACTGCGGCAGGCGCTTCTGCATCGCCTGGACCAGCTTGTTGAGGTCGGCGATCTCCTTGGCTTTCCCCGCGTCGGTGTTCGGGTAGATGAACTTCGGATCCTTGAAGAGGTCGGCGTAGCGGTCGCTGATCGAGCCCTGGGTCTTGCCGATCTTTCCGAAGAGCACGTCGGCGCGGGCGTGCAGCGCCTTGGTGACGTCGAGGCCCAGCTTGTGGACCTCGGCCGGGGTCATGGTGGTCGTGGTCTGGGAGGCCAGGGCGGCGGCGTAGTAGGCTTCGCCGTCCGGCAGGCGCCAGACGCCGGCGTCGTGCACCGCCTTGGGCTGCAGGTCCTTCAGGAGCGCCATCTGGCGCTCCAGCGCCGGCAGCACCTTGCCGACGTAGACCTTGGTCGCCTCGCCCGCCCAGTCGCCGGGGATGCCCTTGGCCTTGGCGCGGTCGGCCACGGAGCTGACCAGCGAGGACTTGTCCGGCGGCGCGTGCAGCGTCGCCATCTGCTTCAGGCTCTTGTCGAGGGCGAAGTCGGGCGGGACGACGCCAAGGCCCGCATCGCGGCGCACGCGCTCGATCTCCTCGTCCATGACGCGGGCGAACTCGGAGAGGCGCGCGACATAGGCTTCGCAGTCGGCGCGGGTCTCGATGGTGTGGGCGCTGTCGAGGAAGTCGGGGACCTGGGTGTAGGCGCCGTCGATCTGGCTCAGCACGTAGGGCGCGCCGGCGCCTTCGCGCCCGTAGGCGAAGCGCTTGTTGGCCTTGTCGGTGGTGTCGAGGTCGTAGAAGACGCAGTCGTAGTTGACCGCATCCATCCCGGCGAGCGGCTGGCGCGGGATGGCCTTCAGGCGGGCCAGCTGGTCGGCGGTCTCGCGCTTGTGGCGGGCCAGGTCGGCGACGCCGGAGTGGCCCAGCCTGGACTTCAGGTCGGCGTGGACGCCCTTGTCGAGGCCGAGCTGGGTGGCGATCTCGGGATTCTCGGCGATGTCCTCGTCGAAGAAGGCGTCGAGGGTTTTGTTCAGCTGAGCGGCGGGACCGGAAGTCGACTTGCCCGAGCCCTTCGACGCGGCGGCTGCCCTCGCGGACCGCAGGGGCGCCGCGGCGATGAGGCCGCTGGCGGCGGCGGCGATCATCAGGCGGCGGCGGTCGAGCATGAAAACGCTCCGATCAATGGGAACCCCGGCATGGGCTTACGGTCCCCGCGCCGCCCCGCGCAAGTCTGGCCCTTTGTTAAATCGCCGTAATGCGGCCAAGGTACCCGTTGGAGCACACGTCCGGCGCCGAGGGGGCTTATGCGATCGATCCCGTTCCTGACTGCGGCCGCGGCGCTGTTGCTGGCCGGCTCGGCTCCCGCCGCGCCGGCTGTCCAGGGAAAGGCGGCCGTCGCGGCCGCGGCCAGCCAGTTCATCCCGACCGGGCAGCGGATCACCCCGCGCGCCGCGCCCGGCGCGATCTTCCAGTCGCTGAACCCCGGCCTGGCCGCCGTGCCCGGCTTCACCGCGGGCCAGGCCTCGGCCGTGGCGCTGTCGCCGGACCGAAGGACGCTGCTGATCCTGACCAGCGGCTTCAACCGCAACGCCGGCCCCGACGGCAAGCGCATCCCCGACCTCTCCAACGAGTACGTCTTCGTCTACGACGTGGCCGGCAAGGCGCCGGTGAAGCGCCAGGTGCTGCAGGTCCCGAACACCTTCCTGGGCCTGGCCTGGGCGCCGTCGGGCAAGCGGTTCTACGTCTCGGCCGGCGTGGACGACGCGGTGCTGGAGTACGACGCCGGCGCCTCGGGGTACGCGGCGGGACGCACGTTCGCCCTGGGCCACGCGGCGGGCCTGGGCATCCGGGTGAAACCGATGGCGGCCGGCCTGGCGGTGAGCCCGGACGGACGCTGGCTGCTGGCCGCCAACGTGCAGAACGAGTCGGTGAGCCTGATCGACCTGGAGGCCGGCAAGGTGGCGCGCGAGCTCGACCTGCGGCCGGGCAAGATCGATCCGGCGCAGAAGGGCGAGCCCGGCGGCGGCTTCCCGCAGGCGGTGGCCTGGATGGGCAGCGGCCATGCCTATGTGGCCACCGAGCGCGACCGCGAGGTGATCGAGCTTTCGGCCGGCGGCGACGGCCTGAAGGTCGTGCGGCGGATCAAGGTCGGCGGCCAGCCGATCGCGCTCGCGCCGGGCGCCGAGGGCAAGCTCTATGCGGCGCTCGGCAACACCGATGCGGTCGCGGTGATCGACACGCGGGCGGGCAAGGTGGCGCAGAGCGTCGCCACCGTGGCCACGCCGGCGCTGATGAAGGGCCGGGCGTTCAGGGGCGGGGCGAACAGCAACGCGCTGGCGCTCTCGCCCGACGGCAGGACGCTCTACGTCTCGAACGGCGGCGAGAACGCGGTGGCGGTGGTGGCGCTGGGCGGCAAGGCCGGGCCGCAGGTGACGGGGCTGATCCCCACCGGCTGGTACCCGACCGGCGTGGCCGCGGCCGGCGGGCGGCTCTACGTGGTCAACGGCAAGAGCGATCCGGGGCCGAACACCAAGGCGTGCCGCCAGTCGCTGGCGAACGAGGAGACCGGGCCGTGCCGCGCCTCCAACAGCTACGTCTGGCAGCTCGAGAAGGCCGGCTTCCTGGCCCTGCCCGTCCCGGCGGGCAAGACGCTGGCGGCGCTGACGCGGCAGGTGTCGCTGAACGTGGGCTTCGCCGCCGACCCGGCGCGGACGAAGGACGAGCAGGTGATGTCGGCGCTGCGCGACAAGATCCGCCACGTGATCTTCATCGTGAAGGAGAACCGCACCTACGACCAGATGCTGGGCGACCTGGAGGTGGGTGACGGCGACCCGAAGCTGGCGGTGTTCGGCAAGGCGATCACGCCCAACCAGCACGCCATCGCGCGCAGCTTCGTGACGCTGGACCGGCTGTTCGCGTCCGGCGAGAGCTCCAACACCGGCTGGGACTGGACGACGGCGGCGCGCACCAACGACTGGACCGAGCGCGAGGCGCCGATCAACTACGCCGGGCGTGGCCTGCAGTACGACCAGGAAGGCCCGAACCGGAACGTCAACGTGGGCATCGGCGACCCGGCGATCCGCAAGCGGGCGAACCCGATGACGCCGGACGACCCGGACCTGCTGCCCGGCACGGCCGACGTGGGCGCGCTGGATGGGCCGGAGGGCGAGGAAGGCCAGGGCTACATCTGGAGCGCCGCCATCCGCGCCAACATCAGCGTGCGCAACTATGGCTTCTTCGCCGACCTCGGCCGCTATGGCGGCCGGCCCTCGGAAGGCGAACCGATCCCGCTGGAGCGCGACCCCTGGGCCAAGCGGCTGGCGGTGACCTATCCGGCGAACACGCAGCTGGCGCCGGTGACCGACCGCTACTTCCGCGCCTTCGACCAGGCGTTCCCGGACTTCTGGCGGTTCCAGGAGTGGAAGCGCGAATTCGAGGGCTTCTCGGTCTCCGGCCGCCTGCCGGCGCTGACCCTGCTGCGCCTGCCGCACGACCATACCGGCAGCTTCAAGGAGGCGATCGACGGGGTGAACACCGTCGAGACCGAGGTGGCCGACAACGACTACGCCGTGGGCATGGTGCTCGAAGCGGTTGCCCACAGCCGCTACAAGAACGACACCCTGATCTTCGTGATCGAGGACGACGCCCAGGACGGGCCGGACCACGTGAACGCGCACCGCACCCTGGGTCTGGTGGCGGGCCCCTACGTGCGCCAGCACGCGGTGGTCTCCACCCGCTACACGACGGTCAGCATGATCCGCACGATCGAG
>Ga0105238_10006803_pt1 | contig 11419 bp, 12 predicted proteins | sample KBSC34metaG_FD_81526 | JGI IMG/M metagenome (GOLD analysis project Ga0105238, IMG submission 81526) | Corn rhizosphere microbial communities from Kellogg Biological Station, Michigan, USA - KBS C3-4 metaG | ecosystem: Host-associated > Plants > Roots > Rhizosphere > Soil | place: Michigan, USA...
CAGTTCGGCGACTTCGCATACAACCGGATCCACGACCGGTTCTAGTTGCAGCCCGAGTAAAAAAAGCGCCCACCGGGCGCTTTTTTCATCTGGCCGATTCGATCAGAACCGGTAACCCACGCTGAGCGCCAGCGTCAATGGATCGCTCTTGATGTCCAGGGTTTGCCCACTGGATAGCGTGGTGCGGGTCTTCAGGAATGTCTTGGCGACCATCGCGTCCACGAACCAGCGTTCGTTCAGGGCCACGGTGGCGCCGGCCTGGACGGTCAACGCGAGCTTGGATCCGACCGTGAGCGTCGTCGACGGGACGCCAGTGAGCGCGGACAGCACTCCTGTGCCGCGCTCATGATAGAACTTGGCGTAGGTGGGGCCCGCACCCAAGTAGGGGCGGAACTGCGCGGTAGGCACGCCGAAGCGGTACTGCCCCAGCAACGTGATCGGCAGCGCCCTCACTTCACCGATCTTGCCCACGCCCGCGATCGCACCGGCACCCACGATCTCGTGCTTGTACGGCAGGGCCAGCGGCAGGTCGACCGACCAGTGATCGGTGACCATGTAGGTGATCCCACCGGACAGCTGCGTATCGGCCTCGATATCGGCCTGCGTGCCTGGGAGGCTGGGCGGTGTCAGGTTGCCACTGCTCACATCGGGGCTGATGCGGGTCGCGCCCACTCGTGCCATCCAGCTGCCGGCCTGCTGGGCCTGCGCCGCCACCGCGGTGAACGCGAGCAGCGCGATCGCGCAATGAAGTTTGGTTTTCATGGTGTTCCTTGGATGGGAGATTTAGATCCAGCCGGCCTTGGCCATCTGAACGGCGACGAATTGCGCCAGCAGCTGGTAACCGTACGGAGTCGGGTGCACCGTGTCCGCAAACAGGAACCTGCTGGTATCGCCCGAGATGGTGCTGGCCGCGGTGCAGCCCAGAGAGGATCCGCCCAGCGGATTGGCCGGCGAGGTGACGCAGCAAGCGGGAGTCGTGACGTTGCTCAAGCTGTACTGCGCCGGATTGGCGAACTGGTCACGGCCTTGCGTGTACGCGTCCACCAGCACCACGGGGGTGCCGGCCAGACCGCTCTGCAGCTGTGCGTTGAAAGTGGTCGTCATGGTGTTCACCAAGCCTCGCGTCTGCGCATCGAGCGCGAGCGCGAAAGGCGTTTCGCTGACATCCGGCAGATTCACCACCACCACGAACTTCGCGCCCTTTGCCAGCACTTGCGCCTTGACCAGACCGGCCAGATCCGTGCCCGCTTGGGCCATGGCCGCCAATGCGGCACTGACCGCTGCATTCGTCGCCGCAGCGCCGCCTGTGGCGACCTGGCCTTGTACGGTGGTGGACCAACCGGCGGCGATTGCGGCGCCCACGGCGGCGGCACCTCCGGTCGCGGCCGCGGCAACACCGTTGACATTCATGAAGACATCATTGCCGCCGGCCAGCACGGTCACCAGCTCGGTCCCGCTGTAGGCGCCGCCGGCCTTGGCAAGGTGCGCGGCCATCTGGGTGGCAACGGGCACGGCCAGCACGCCGAGATTCACCTGGTTGAATGGCGCCGCCTGCAGCGTTGCGCTGCTCGGGGCGAATATGCCGGTCACGCGCGAGCTGCCTTGCGCGTAGTTCGTGCAGGCCGGCACATTGGTCACCGGCGCGCCGACCAGGCCGGGGATGTTCGGCAGCAGGCCGGTTTGCGCCGCGCACGGTTGCGCGACCTGGATGTCCGCGGCGATGAACTCGGTCCAGTTGCGCGGCGCCGGGCCATTGACGGTGAATTCGCCGCCGCCGATGGCCGCGATCGTGCCCACCCGGTAGGTGCCGACATCGCTCAGGCTGTCGCCGAACGAAACCATGGACTTGAACGCAACGCGCGGACTCTGGTCGCCTGCACCGCCGCCGCCGCAGGCGGCCAAAATCACGGCAGCGCCCAGCGCTGCCAGTTTCAGTCTGATCAATTTCATTTGGGACCCCTGTGAAGCAAAAAGAACGGTCGTTCTTTTTGTCGCAGGATGGTAGACCGGGAGTGCGGTGCCGGGCCTCCGGGTAAGCACCAAGGCGTCATGTAAAAGTATCGGACTGCGACGCTGCTGTCTTCTTCAGCGAAAGCGCAGTTTCATCGCCAAGATGCACACCGCCAGCGCCAAGGTGATGGTGTTGGCGACAACGATCGGCCACTCATTGAGCAGCACCCCGTAAGCCAGCCACATCGCCACACCGCACACGAACACCGAGTACATGGCCAGGGAGATCCCGCTGACATCGCGGGTGCGAAAGGTATGCCAGGCCTGCGGCACGAAACTGCAGGTGGTCAAAAAGGCGGCGACATAGCCGATCAGCTCGTGCAAGGACATCAGGTCTCAGGAATCTCGCGCCACCCACTCGATCAGCGCCTCGATCGCCGGGCGAGCCGCGTGTGCCTGCGGATGATTGGCGATCGCCACCAGTACATAGCGCTTGCCGCTAGCGCCTTGGACGTAGCCGGCGACGCCCAGCACGTCGCGCAGGCTGCCCGTTTTCAGGTGTGCCAAGCCCACAGTGTTGCCGCGCATGCGACGCATGGTGCCGTCCATGCCGGAAACCGGGAGCGAAGATATCAATTCGGGCATGAGCGGCGAGGCCCAGGCCGCCTGCAGCAGCCGCGCCAATTGCGCCGGTGTGATGCGCTCTTCGCGTGACAGCCCCGAGCCATTGCCGAAAGTGGGCGGCTCGCCGCCGAAGCGTTCGCGCCACCACTGCTGCATCACGACTCGCGCTGCCTCGAAAGTCCCGCCGCCGCCCCGCTGCAGTCCGAGCGTCAGAAACACTTGCTGCGCCATCACGTTGTTGCTGAATTTGTTGATGTCGCGAATGATTTCGGCCAGCGGCGGTGAGGATAGTTCGAACGCAGGCGCCAGGGCTTCCGGCACGCGGCCTTCGCGCACTTGGCCGGTGAGCTTTCCGCCGATCTGCTGCCACATCCCTTCGACGGCGCGAGCCGCGTAGCTGCGTGGGTCCACGTACGCGACCGGCCAGGTTTTTTCTCCGCATGCGAGCGGATAAGTCCCGGCGAAGCGAACCCGCTGCGCATCGCTGAAGTCGGCCCTCAAGGCACCGCGCCAGTCGTTGCACTCACCGCCGGAGAGCGGCACGCCCACCGGCAGCGCCACGCCCGCGAGCGGCGGCTCCAGGTGAACCCGCGCCTGCCCGCCTTGCGGCGTGAACGTCATCACCAGCGCCTTGAAATTCAGCAGCAACGCATCGGGCGCGGCGTTGTAGGGACGAAGCGGCTCCCCATCGAAAGCGCTCGGATCTTGAGTGCCGGCATCGAATGCGCTGCGATCCAGCACGATGTCGCCGGTGATGGAGCGGATGCCCAGCCCCTGCACCCGGCGCAGCAAGAGCCACAGTCGTTCGGCCACCAGATCGGGATCACCCTGGCCCTTGATGTAGAGGTTTCCATACAAGGTGCCGTCGCGCACGGGCCCGTCGACATATACCGGCGTGGACCATGTGAATGCCGGCCCCAGCAGCTCGAGGGCCGCGAAGGTCGTCGCCAGCTTGGCGATCGACGCAGGGCTGACCGGCTCGCCGGCGCGATGGCTCAAGCGCGGCGGCGCACGGCCGTCGGCGTCGACGACCACGACGGACAGCGCATCGCGCGGCAGCTTGGCGCGAGCGAGCGCGGCCTCGACTTCGGGCGGCAGTCCTTGCGCCGACGCGAGCAGCGCAATCAGTGGCAGGACGCAGCAAAGGACAAGACGGGCAAGCGGCATGCGCGGATTATCGGGTGCCGGGATAATGGCGGGTTGCGCACGAAAGCCATCGCGTGAACTTGCTTGCCTTCGACACCAGCACCGACATCTTGAGCATCGCTGTCCAAGCCAGCGGGCCGGGCGCAGTGCCGTTCGAATATTGCGGTGCCGGCGGCGCGCGTGCTTCCTGCGCGCTGATCCCCGTGGCGCAGGATTTGCTGACACGCGCCGGCATACGTCTTGCCGATGTCGATGCCATCGTGTTCGGCCGCGGCCCCGGCTCGTTCACGGGGCTGCGCACAGCCTGTTCGGTGGCGCAGGGGCTGGCGTTCGGCGCCGGAATTGAGGTGCTCGCGGTCGACACCTTGCTCGCCGTCGCTGAAGACGCGCATCATCGTGAAGGCGTTGAGAAGGTGGTGGCCGTCCTCGACGCGCGCATGGACGAAGTCTATTCAGCAGCCTATGTTCGCGAGAACGGACATTGGCTTCAGCAAGGAAACACCATGCTGGGTGCGCCTGAGCGGGTCACTGTGTCCGCGGGATTCGGTATCGCCGGCAATGCCTTCGCTGCTTATGGAGCCCGCTTGCCAAGCGCGTCAGTTCGGATCGACGCCATGCCGACGGCCGCGGCACTGTTGCGCTTGGCCCCCATCTTGATCGCCGCCGGTCAGGCTGGACCTGCCGCCAGCGCCACGCCGCTCTACATCCGCGATAAAGTGGCGCAAACCACCGCGGAACGCGTTGCCGCGCGCGCCGCGCGCCTTCAATCATGAGCGCCGTATTCAAGTCCGTCGAAGCGCAGTTCGAACCGCTCACGCCCGAGCGGTTGGACGAGGTCATGATCATCGAGCGCGAAGCATACGAACATCCCTGGACACGCGGCAACTTCATCGACTCGCTGCACTCGGGGTATCAGGCCCAGATCCTGGCGGCTGGAGAAGTGGTGCTGGGCTATTTCGTTGCGATGAAGGGCGTGGACGAGGTGCATCTGCTCAATCTCACCGTCGCGCCTCGACAGCAGGGCGAGGGCTGGGGCCGCGTCATGCTGGACGGATTGGCATTGTGGGCCCGCGGCCAGGGCGCGCAATGGCTTTGGCTGGAAGTTCGGGTGAGCAACACGCGCGCCCAGCGCATTTACGAGCGGCAAGGCTATCGTCGCGTGGGGGAGCGCAAGCGCTACTATCCCGCCGCGCACGGAAAGCGCGAAGATGCAGTGGTGATGAGCCTGAAGCTATGAGCCTGCAGCTGGACGAGCGCCGCTTGGCAATGCTCGATGCGATCGGCATCAAGCTCTTTCAGCCCGCGATCGCGCAGCGCGCCGAACCACCGGTTGTGCCGCCACCCACGGTCATGCGCGAATTGCGCTCGACGCAGCCGCCGGTCAGGCCCTCGCAAGCACGCAGCGAGATCGAGCTGCTGCAGTGGGATGCGTTGGCCGAGGCCGTCGCCGCGTGCCGCGCCTGCAAGCTCTGCGAGGGGCGGACCAACACTGTGTTCGGAGTCGGCGACAGGAACGCCGATTGGTTGCTGGTCGGCGAAGCGCCCGGCGAGAACGAGGACCTTCAGGGCGAGCCTTTCGTTGGCCAGGCCGGCAAGCTGCTGGACAACATGCTCAAGGCGTTGGGCCTGGATCGCAATAGCAAGGTCTATATCGCCAACGTGCTGAAATGCAGGCCGCCCGGCAATCGCAATCCGCAGCCGGAGGAAGTCGTGCAGTGCGAGCCTTTCCTGCGGCGGCAGGTGCAGTTGCTGCAGCCCAAGATCATTCTCGCCATGGGCCGTTTCGCGGCGCAGACCTTGCTGGGCACCACTGAACCGATCGGCAAATTGCGCGGCCGCGTGCATGAATATGCGGGCGTGCCGGTCGTGGCGACATATCACCCGGCCTATTTGCTGCGCAACTTGCCGGACAAGGCCAAGGCGTGGACCGACCTGTGCTTCGCGCAGGAGCTCTTGAACAAGAATTTGCGCTAGCGCGCGGCGATCAAAATCGCGGCAGGTCCGGGTGCGCGATGCGGCCACCGCGCACCAGCATTTTTCCGTATTCGGCGCAGCGGTTCAGCGTGGGAATCACCTTGCCGGGATTGAGCAGGCCTTTGGAATCGAACGCACGTTTGACTGCGCGCATCTGTTCCATCTCGCCCGAACTGAACTGCACGCACATCGAATTGAGTTTTTCCACGCCGACGCCGTGCTCGCCGGTCACGGTGCCGCCCATCGCGACGCTGGTTTCCAGAATATCCGCGCCGAACAACTCGGCGCGGTGCAGCTGGTCAGCGTCATTGGCGTCGAACAGGATCAGCGGGTGCAGGTTGCCGTCACCCGCATGGAACACGTTGCAGCAGCGCAGGTCGTACTTCTTCTCCATCTGCTGGATGGCCAGCAGGATGTCGGCCAGCCGCTTGCGGGGAATCGTCGAATCCATGCACATGTAATCGGGGCTGATGCGGCCCGACGCGGGGAACGCATTCTTGCGGCCGCTCCAGAACTTCAGCCGCTCCGCTTCGTCGCGGCTCACGGCGAGCGCCGTCGCGCCGGCCGACTGCAGCACCGCGCTCATGCGGCCGATCTCCTCTTCCACTTCCTCGGGCGTGCCGTCGCTCTCGCACAGCAGGATCGCCTGCGCTCCCAAGTCGTAGCCGGCGTGCACGAAGTCCTCCACGGCCGCTGTCATGGGCTTGTCCATCATCTCCAGTCCCGCGGGAATGATGCCGGCCGCGATGACCGCGGCCACCGCGTCGCCTGCTTTGCGGACGTCATCGAAGCTGGCCATGATGCAGCGCGCCAGCTGCGGCTTGGGCGTGAGCTTGACCGTGACCTCGAGCGCCACCGCCAACATGCCTTCGCTGCCGATCACGATACTGAGCAAATCGTAGCCCGCCGTATCGAGCGCGGCGCTGCCGAACTCGACGGGCTCGCCCTCGGCTGTGAAGCCGCGCACCTTGACCACGTTGTGCAGCGTCAGCCCGTACTTCAGGCAATGCACGCCGCCGGAGTTCTCGGCCACATTGCCGCCGATCGTGCAGGCGATCTGGCTTGACGGATCGGGCGCGTAATACAGCCCGAGCGGCCCGGCCGCCTCGCTGATCGCGAGATTGCGCACGCCGCATTGCACCCGCGCCGTGCGGCTTGCCGGATCGATCGCGAGGATTCGATTGAACTTGGCGAGCGACAGCGTCACGCCCAACGCATGCGGCATCGCCCCGCCCGACAAGCCAGTGCCGGCCCCACGCGCCACCACGGGCACCTCCAATGCATGACAGGCACTCAGCACGGCCTGCACCTGGGCTTCGGTTTCCGGCAGCGCCACTACCAAGGGGCGTTGGCGATACGCCGTGAGTCCGTCGCACTCGTACGGCGTGGTTTCTTCGGCATTCCAGATCAGCGCTTGCGGCGGAAGCAACGGCTGCAGCGCGCGAACGACGGCAGCTTGCCGGTCGGCGCGTTCGACGTGGGCGGTCTCCTGCGAGTCATGGGTCGTCATGGCCACACTGTATTCGCTGGCGCGCGTGGACGCGTTGAGTTTTATTTCAGCGGCGGCTGAAAAACCCAACTAGCGCAAGTCAGGGCAGGCTTTTCTTCAGCCATTCCGCGAAAGCCGAGCACTCCCAGCGGTCCATCGTGCCCGTGCGCCAGCAAAGGTAATGCGCGTGCGGGCTGGGGACATTGCGCTCGCAAATCCGCTCCAGGCTGCCGTTCTCCAGCCAAGGCTGCCCGAGCTTGAGTCGAACCAGCGCGATGCCCAGGCCTTGCGCAGCGGCGTCGCACATCAAGCCGATGTCGTTGAACGACGAACCCTCGGCCGGCTCACCGGCATCCACCCCGTGCGCCAGGAACCAGGTGCGCCAGGGCTCGAGCGGACTCTTGATCAGCTTGGCGGCTTGCAATTCGTCGATGCTGTCGAACGGCCCGTTGTCGCGGATGTACGCCGGCGAGGCGAGCGGCGTCACCTCGTCGGTCATGAGGCACATATGTTCCACATCGGCGTAGCGTCCCGTGCCGTAGCGAATCATCAGGTCGGCGTCTTCCGCCACCACATCCAGCAGCGGAATCGAGACTTGCAGCGTGAGGTCGATCTCCGGATAGGCATCGATGAATCCGCGCAGCCGCGGCATCAGGATCGAGCGCGAGAAGGTGGGCGTCACGGCAACCCGCAGCTTGCGCTTGCCTTGCGCGGTGTCCTTGCCCGGGAAGCGCTCCAGCACGGCCAAGCCTTCGCGCACATGCGCCAGGTATTCGCTGCCATCAGTGGTGAGAGAAAAGTCCGCACGGCCGAACAGCGGCGTGCCGATGATCTGCTCCAGCTGCTTGACGCGATGGCTCACCGCGCTCGGCGTCACGCACAGCTCCTCGGCGGCCAACGTAACCGATCGCAGCCGCGCCAATGCCTCGAAGGTCAGCAGGCACTGGATCGGAGGAATCCGCGCGGTCATGCCTATTTGAAGATGACCGTCTTGTGCCCATTGAGCAGCACGCGATGCTCGCTGTGCCACTTCACGGCGCGCGCGACGTCCTGCTCGATGATCGGACCTTCATCGAGATCGGCAGTGACGTAGTGCGCGGTGGCGCCGATCAATTTCACCCCGCGGTCATGCGCCTGGAAGTACGGTTTCGCGCCTTTGAAACTGGGCAGGAAGCTGTGATGGATATTGATCGCGCGGCCCGCCAGCTTGCGGCACAGGTCGTCGGACAGGATTTGCATGTAGCGCGCCAGGATTACCAGCTGCGCGCGTTCAGCCTCGAAGATTTCGTACTGCTTGGCTTCGGCCTGCGCTTTCGTGGCCGCCGTCACCGGGATGTGATGGAAGGGTACGTTGTAGCTCGCTGCCAGCTGGTAGAAATCGCGGTGATTCGAGATGATGGCGGCGATGTCCAGCGGCAGCAGGCCGCTTTTCCAGCGGAACAGCAGGTCGTTCAGGCAGTGACCGTCCTTGCTCACCATGATTACCGTGCGCATGGGCGCGCTAGTCGCGTGCAGCTGCCACACCATCTTGAACGGCTCGGCGAAGAACTTGAGTTGTTCCTTCAGGTCGTCGTGCGTGAGCTGGTCGCAGGCGAACTGCACGCGCATGAAGAACAGGCCGGTGTCGTGATCGTAGTATTGCGCGGCTTCTTCGATGTTGCCGCCGCGCTCGAGCAGGAAGCCGGAAACGGCGTGCACGATGCCGGGGCGGTCAGGGCAGGACAGGGTAAGGACAAAGGCTTGATTCATAGCCTGTCGATTGTCGCAGGGCGCGCTGGTCGGACCCATGCCCGACCGCACTTTCCATTCACCGCCAGCCGAAAACCCGGAAAATCAGAACGCCTTCCATTCGCCGTTGGGCGAGTCTTTCGCCGCTACCGGCGCACCCAGCGCTGCGGTGAACGCAACGGGCAACGGATTCGAATTGGTGGCGCGAACCCGAATCGGCTTGGGTGTGTCGGCACGCGGCGCCGAGTGGCGCGCCGGGGCGGCATGTTGCGTCGAGGGCAAGGCTTGCTCCTTGCCCAGCGTGAAGCGGGACACCTTCGAGAGCAGCACCCCGGCCTGCTCCTTCATCGAATGCGTAGCCGCGGTGGCCTCTTCCACCAGCGACGCGTTCTGCTGGACGACGTGGTCCATCTGGCTGATGGCGGTGTTCACCTGTCCGATGCCCGAGCTCTGCTCCTGGCTTGCGGCGGCGATCTCGGCGATCAGGTCACTGACCTTCTTGACCGACTCGACGATCTCTTCCATGGTCTTGCCGGCAGCATCCACATGCTTGCTACCCGCGTCGACCTTGTCCACCGAGTCGCCGATCAGCGTCTTGATCTCCTTGGCTGCGGCGGCGCTGCGCTGGGCCAGGTTGCGCACCTCGGCCGCCACGACGGCAAAGCCCCGGCCCTGCTCGCCCGCCCGCGCCGCTTCCACTGCCGCATTGAGCGCAAGGATGTTGGTCTGGAAGGCGATCCCGTCGATGACGCTGATGATGTCGGAAATCTTGCGCGACGAATCCGAGATCCCGGTCATGGTGCTCACCACCTGGCCGACCACCGCGCCGCCCTTGCGAGCCACGTCACTGGCCCGCACCGCAAGCTGGCTCGCCTGGCGCGCGTTCTCCGCGTTCTGTGTCACGGTTGCGGTCAGTTCTTCCATGGAACTCGCGGTTTCTTCCAGCGTGCTGGCCTGCTCCTCGGTGCGCTGGGACAGGTCCAGGTTGCCTTGCGCGATCTGCGCACTGGTATCGGCCACGGTGTGCGCGCCAACGGCCACCTCACCGACCAGTGCCTGCAGGTTGCGCGTCATGTCGGCCAGCGCCCGCAGCAGTTGCCCGGTTTCGTCGGTGTCGGTCGAGGCGAACTCGGACGACAGATCGCCGTCGGCCACTCGTCTGGCGATCGACACGGCCCCACGCAGCGGATGGGTGATGCTGCGGGTGATGAGCACCGAGCAGACCACACCGATCGCCAGTGCGATCGCGCCCAGCAGGTAAAGCAGTGCGTCCAGCTGGCGCGCGGACTGCGTCGACTGATCCAGCAGCTGGCGAACGGCCACCTGCTGCATGTCCACCAATCTGTTGATCTCGTCCAGCGACTTGCGATTGAGCGGGTCGATGCGGGTGGTGATGACCTTGGCGGCCACTTCGGTGTTGAACAGGAGCGATTGGCCGACAGCCTCCATCAATGGCGCCTGTGTTTCGTGATCGAGCCGCGCGACATTGGCCAAGATCTCCTTTTCGGGCTCGCTCAGGCCGAGGGCCGCCAGCTCATCGCGCGCTCGCTCGTACAGCGCGTGCTGTGCCTTCACCTTGGCTTCCTCGGCTTGCGTCCCGGCGACTTCCGATTGAAGGCCGATGTTGCGGGTTGCCATGGAGCCTTCGAGCAGTGCGGCCTGCATCTTCTCGGCCAACACCGCCTTGGCGGTGGCGCCCTGCAGGCCCGCGGTCAATTGCTTCATGCTGCGCTGTCGCGTCAGGTTGCCGCCGACGACCACGGCCGCGAGCAGCGCCAGCACCAAAGCGAAACCGATGGCCAGGCGCGTGCCGATTCGTACGCTGCGAAGATTCATGTGGAGTTTCCGTTGTTCATCGGGCCCCTCGCCGACCGACGGGGGCTCTCAAGGCACTTTTTGATTCCTCACTGCGGGGCGTAGACGCCGGAGCCGACCATCACGTCGCCTTCCATTTCGGCATAGCCGGTCTTCACCTCGATCGTCTTGGTCGCGGGATTGAGGAACTTGAACTTGAAGGTGCCGCCGCCCTTCTGTGCCACCTCCAGCAGTCCCTTGTTCAGATAAACCCCATCGGTATCGCGCAGGTCGGCCAGGTTCTTGCCGATCAGCTTCTGGTTGCCGCCGTGGGCCAGGTTGGTCAGATTCTTGTCGTACACGTAGACGTAGATTTCGCGGTCCACGAACTGACCCTTGGGGTTGCTGATTTCGGCGTAGGCCTTTTCCGGGCCGACTTTCTGGATGTACGCACGGGCTTTCTTCACCATGGCCTTGGCCTGCTCGAGCGTCGCGCGCTCCTGGGCGCTTGCGCCAGCCACGAATCCCGCCGCAACGATGGCCAACAACATGGCTTTGATCAGTTTGCTCATTCAAAACTCCTTCCGATATCTATCATCATTGAGGCTACCGCTTCCCGCGCATCGGGAAACGCCGAGGCGGTCTTGATCGGACCGTGATCGCCATACTATCCGTTATGTTTCAAGATGTAAACCAGAGAATCTGAATGTGTCA
>Ga0105238_10006805_pt1 | contig 11418 bp, 10 predicted proteins | sample KBSC34metaG_FD_81526 | JGI IMG/M metagenome (GOLD analysis project Ga0105238, IMG submission 81526) | Corn rhizosphere microbial communities from Kellogg Biological Station, Michigan, USA - KBS C3-4 metaG | ecosystem: Host-associated > Plants > Roots > Rhizosphere > Soil | place: Michigan, USA...
GACGGCCGTCCGTGTGCTCACGCCTACAGATACTTTTCTGCGGTTGGAAGGCGCCGGCTGCGGGAATATCAAGATCGATGGAGGCGATCTGTCGAAGGCGGCTACACCGCTGGTTTTTGCGGCAGGGGCCGGCCCTTCATCAGTTTCCAAAAGCTGATGACCCTTCGTTGTTTGAATCCCAGGTATTCATACAGCCGGATGGCCCGTTCATTCGTTGTCAATGTGTGCAGGAACGGCGTAATACCCTGTTCAAGATTTGCCTGACAGATATGTGCCGTCAGCTGTTGCGCATATCCCCGTCCTGTGTAGGCAGGGTCCGTGCAGACGGCGCTTACTTCGGTGAGCCCGTCCAGCCGTATACGTTCTCCGGCAATGGCCACCAGCTGTCCATCCTGGCGGATGCCGTAATAATTACCCAGTTGATGCGTACCCAGCTCATAATAGCCCGGCTGCACCTTTGTGACCAGGTTGAACATATCGTCGCGGTCGGCGGCTGTGAGGGGGATGATGGATGTTCCGGAAGGGGCGGTGGACGTTTCGGAAGGCGTGTTCGTTACCGGTTGCTGCAACACCATCTGTACGCAGGGTAATTCGGTTATCAGCTGCCAGTGCGGTGGCAGGACCGGCAACATTCCTATAATAAAAAAAACTTCCCCCGTCTCCAGCCAATCATCCAATGCATTCATGTTTTCCGGGGATGTGTGGTCAAAGGCGGCAAAGGACAGAATGCCCCGTCGATAACGTTTGGCAACGGCTGTGCCGGTGGAAAAGGATTGCTGGGCACCTGTCAATGCCCACCAGACGGGGTTATCGAGTTTTGCGAAGTGATCCTGGTTCATACGCAAATGTACGAATGTGTCTCTGTTATCATTCAGCTCTCAGGCTGTCGGCCGGATTGACCACGGCGGCTTTGATGGATTGATAGCTCACTGTCGACAAAGTGATCATCGCCAGCGATAGACCGGCTATGGCAAAGACGCCCCAGCCCATATCGATCCGGTAAGCAAAGCCTGCCAGCCAGGCATGCATGAGCCACCAGGTCAGCGGAAAAGCGATCAGCATGGCCAGTACCATCAGGCTGATAAAACTTTTCGAGAGTAATAAGGTCACGCTTCCTACTGATGCGCCAAGCACCTTGCGAATACCGATCTCCTTAGTCCGTGATTCCGCGTTGTAGGCTGCCAGACCCGAAAGTCCCAGACAGGAGATAAGGATGGCCAGGGCGGCAAAATAACGGGAGAGCAGCGATACCCTTTGTTCGGAGACATACAAGGATTGATACGTCTGGTCCATGAACTTATATTCGAAGACATAGCCGGGGTTGAACCGTTTGTATAATGCCGCCATGCTGGCGAGGGTTTGTGGTTCGTGGCCGGCTATACGGGCGATGATGGTAGAAGTGTGGGCCGGATTGAAATAAAAAATCATGGGTAAGATGGGTTCGTGCAGGGAAGTGACATGAAAGTCCTTCATTACCCCGATGATGGTCATGTTCCTCCCCCACATGTTGACAGTAGCGCCGACAGGGTTTTTCAGCCCCATGACCTTTATGGCTGTCTCATTGCACAATAGTTTGGTTGAATCAATTCCAAATGCCGTGGAAAAATCCCGCCCTTCCTTTAGGCGGATACCCAGCGTTTGCAGTACGCCGTAATCGAGCGCTCTTACGCCGAAGTTCACTTGCAGATCCCTGGGCTTGTCCGGCCATGAGATGCCATAGGTAGAGGATCCAAGGTTGGCCTGCACGATGTTCTGCTCCATGACAGCGGCATTAACAATGCCCGGTATTTTTTTTAATTCAGTGAGAAAAGCATCCTGGTTTTGCGCTATGCTCCCTTCCTTGTCAAAATAGACGACATGATCCCTGTTGTATCCCAGATTCCTGGACTGTACATAGGCCACCTGCTGATAGATGATGATCATCGAGACGATCAGCACCAGGGAGATGGCAAACTGGAAGACTACCAACCCTTTCCTGGTCAGCAATTCGAGGATAGAATTACGCAACTTACCTTTCAGGACAAGGATGGGCCTGAACCCGGACAGATAAAAAGCGGGATAGCTGCCGGCAAGGATACCTGTCAGTAAAGTGATTCCCAGCATGGCTGCTAATACGGGCGCTGTAAAAGTCACATCGAGATGCTTGCCTGTCATCTGACTAAAGACGGGCAGTAAAAGGGCGACGAGCAGTAACGCCAGGAAAAAGGACAGAAGGGCTGTCAACGCAGCTTCCGTAAGGAACTGATAGATCAATGCAGCTCTGCTGGAACCCATTACTTTCTTGATGCCTACCTCCTTCGCCCTGCGGGAGGCCCTGGCCGTGGAAAGGTTCATAAAGTTGATGCAGGCAATCACGAGTATGATGATGGCGACTATGGAAAATATCCTTACATATTCAATCCTGCCGCCGGCCACTACTCCGTTTTCATATCTGCCATATAAATAAGCGCTGGAATAAGGCCGGACGAATAACGAAAAGGTGGTTCCCTCGTAATATCCTTTTATAAAATCGGCAATCTTGGTATTGAAAGCGGTGACATCCGTTCCTGGTTTCAACAACAGGTAGGTGGCAGGACCTTCATTCCACCATTTGTTGCCGTTGGTCCAAAGATCGGAGAGCAAAAGTTCATGCGTAAAGATAAAATCGAAGGTCAGGGAGCTATTCGACGGCAGCCGGGCGGCGACCCCTGTCACTACGGATTGTTCCTTCATGCCGAAAACCTCCCAGGACAAGGTTTGTCCCATGGCCTTGCCGGCCCCCCCAAAAAGCTTGCCGGCCATTTCCTCGGAGAGGACGATCCCATTTTTGTTAGCCAATGCCTGGTCTGGTTTTCCCTGCAGCAACCGGAAGGAGAACAGCCGGAAAAAGTCTTTGCCCGCGGACAGACCCGCAGACTTCACCACTTTATCCGATGTGCGCATCTGGAAGTATACGCCCTCTTTTTTCAGATCCATGACGGTAACGGCGGCTTCGACCTCCGGCAGGTCTTTTTGCATGGATACGGCCAGCAAGCCCTGGGTTGACTCATGCACCTGTATCTCATCGCTTATTTTGTCCTTTTCCATCACCTGGTATAACCGGCTGTCGTTGGCATGGAATTTATCGAAGCGCCATTCGTCGTTGACCCATAGATAAATGAGGAAGGCGCAGGCCAGACCGGTGGAAAGGCCGATCCAATTGATGAGAAAGGAGCTTTTGTGACGTTGCAGGTTCCTGACGGCAATAAGCAGGTAGTGTCTTAACATCGATGAGGGTTTTGATCTTTGGCATCTAAAGGGATGCCGGTGTTGTATTTAGTTGGCAATCAAATATATAAATTAAAGTGGAGACATCGATACTGCCCGTTTGCGGACACCTTTTGTACTGAAGCGATCAATCACAGACTGGTCATTTATGGATTAACAATGCAATTGTATCTATTATGAAATTTTGAAACTACATGGTCTCTTTCAACCGGAAATTCATTGCCTGTCTGACCTTATCGTTACTGTTCGTAGATGCATTACTGCTATTGGGCACCTCCCCGGCTCCAATATGGTTGAAAAAGGAGGCTGTTTTCGGCGCTTGTATCGTATTCCTCCTTATTCCTTTTTTGATCCTGCCCATATGGCAATACCGGGATAGAAGGGGCAGGGCAGATATGAACTTTTTGTATCCCTGGATACAAACCTGTATTGCCTGGCTGACGGGCTTTTCTATCTCTCTTTTCGGCTGGAAAAAATTATTTCACCTTCAGTTCAGGACACCCCTTTCCATAGCGGATCTGCCCATGAGCAGTCTATCGGGAGAAACGCTGACGTGGTATTATTTTGGCCATTCGTATGTCTTTGCCTGTATCATCGGCATGCTACAGATCACGGGCTCTTTTCTCCTTTTCTTCACGCGAACCAGGTTGGCCGGGGCTTTACTGCTTTTGCCCGTTATGCTCAATATATTGCTGGTGAACATATTTTACCAAATGAACGACGGGGCATTATTGCAATCCATATTGCTTACCATTGGGGTACTCTATATTATCTTATCATACTACCCACATCTGAAAACCCTATTGTTCCCTGTGCGGTCTGCCGGAGATCGTCAGGCTCCGGTATCACAATGGATGGCGGCATGTATCGCTTGTATCCTGTCACTTTCTTTTGTGATGAACGCCTGCCATCTGCTGCCCCAACAGTCGGTATTATATGGCCGCTACCAGGTATGCAACGCTCCTGCGGACGGCCTCGCCAGGGTCTATTTCGATATGGATAATGTTTGCGTGCTGGAATACGGTCCACAGAGGAGATTGATAGCAAACTACGATTTCGATATGCTTACCCGGAGGCTTTCCAGTCGTTTTGCGGAAAACGGGAAAAAAATCCTTCTTTCGGCAATTATATACAGGACTGACATGGACAGCCTGATCATAGAAGGAACGCTTGCGGGAGATTCGACTCGGCTCGTCTTATGCAAAATGAAATGACCTGTTTTACTGTTTCAGCTTCCGGCTTAGCTCATCGATCAGCGCCTTGCCCTTGTCAACATCCCTGGTAATCTTCTCTTCGTTGAAATCATGTTCCGTCGTGAAGTTTTTCAGGTGGTCTTCCAATGTTTTCCACAGCCGCCGGACCTCGCCAGTGCGGCCTGCTGACAGATTTTTTAAAATACGTATCTTTTCAAAATCGGCTATCCCCTCCCTGAGCTTTTCAAAGCGGATACAGCTGCCTGCACCGGGATATACTAAAAAGCAATCTCCCGCGGGCCAGCTACCGAAACGGGCATCCCTCACCGGGTCTTCGGGCCATGCATCGTAGGCCCAGCGAAGGAATCCGTTGTAACCGGCAGCAGCGACATACCAGCTGATCCATCTGCCTTCCACCGGCGGTGAGAAAACGAAGTTATTGGGCTTGGCGGGGTTGCAGCATACATAATAGGTCGACGTGGCGCCTCTCGCGGCACGGGTTTTTAATTCCCCGGGGTTGGGTTCATTACCGTACAGAAAACTATAATCATCCAGCAGCCCGTCCAATTCCTTATGCCAGTTGCCTGCATAGGTGATTTTCCAGTCTTTTGAATGATTTTTGACCACCTTTATAGCAGCCATGGTCTGGCTCATCTCGCTCTCGTTGATGCCGATGTAGGTTTTGGAAAACCACCCTTTTTTCTCCAGGTGTGTTCTCAGGCTGGTGAGGAAGTGATTCCACCGGGCGATGTATTCGGCCGAGCCGGGCGCCCAGGTGGCGTAGACGACGTTACCGGTGGACTCTTCTGTATAACGGAAACGATCTCCCCAGGAGACGGGGGTATATAGGGTAATGGCCTTGTCGATACCTGCCTGCATAGCCAACGTTACATAGGTGTCGAAAATGGTAAAATCATACCGCCATTTCCCATCCTTGCCTTTTATCCAATCGATCATTCCCCCTTCGATCATATAAGAATTGTCGGCCCAGGGGGAGTGAACGGCATAGGTAGTGATGTATTTGCCGCCGGCATCTGCATACAGCTGCAGGTGTTTTTTTAATAAGCTCTTATGTTCCTCCGACCATGGCTGCAGGTGATTGCGCCAGGCGATGACCCAGGGATTCTGCCACAGGTCCAGTCTGTAGCGCCATTCATGCGGCGGCGGCAGCACTTCGGGCTGGACTTCTATGTTTATCTTTAGCTGTTGGGTGGAATTTGTAGTATGCACTATAAAGACGCTTTTATAAATGCCGGGCTCCGTAGTGGAGGGAATATCTACCGACAACCATATCGGTCTGACTGTCCTGCCCGGCAGTTGAAAGCGATCAAACGCCTCGAACCTGTCAGGCATAAGATATCCGTTCTTATAAGGAGAAGAGCCGCATACGGCATCTTTTGCTCCATAAGGGTAGTTGGCAAGGACATAGCGCACAAGGTTTAGTTGGATGTCTTTAGTATTGATGGTCTTGCCGGCTGCGCTTTTCAGGTCCGCAAGGCTGACCCTTACCTGTTCGAGGGTATCCGGAGACCACACCAGCAGCTGGGCGTTCAATCTTTCTCCCCGCCAGCCTGTAGCCTTCCATGTATCGGTCTCTTTTAATTCCGGCGCTTCCGTCCTGAACCAGGCTCTGTCTGTCGATACAAAGGATACATGCAGACCCCTACTCTGTTGCGTCCATGCCTGTGGACTGACCGGTGTATCAAAAGTGTATTCCTGTATGTAATGGGCATACTGCGAAGGCAGCAGGGAAGTATCTACTTCGCCCGGTCGGCGTTGGGCGAAAGCTGTCGTTTGAAAGAACAATGATAAGAGTAATATGCTGCAACGGGTCAACACTGCTATTGGTTTAGAAGGAAGAAAGGTACATTTATTTTTCAAAAACCCTACATTCGCGCATGCGATACATCATCCTGTCTGCCGTCCTGCTATCCTGCTTTAACGGGCTACTTGCCCAGAAAGTGATCCCTCTATATTTTCCCGACAGCATCCCCAATTCCATTCCCCATGCCAATGAGGAGACAAGGACTGTGGACGATAAAGGCGTTTTGCTCGTGGGAAAGATATCGCGTCCCACGCTTACGTTGTTCCTTCCGGAGCATGTGAAAGGTAATGTGCCTGCTGTGGTCATTTGTCCCGGAGGCGGTTACTGGATCAACGCGGTTAACATCGAAGGTTACGATGAGGCCAGGGTGCTGAACAGCTGGGGTGTTGCCGCTTTTGTCCTCACTTATCGTATTCCCGACAGCGCTTACTGTATACATCCTGAAATTGCTCCGCTGCAGGACGCTCAGCAAGCTATCCTGCAGGTGCGGCGTCATGCGGTCCAATGGCATATCGATCCGCGCCGGGTGGGTATCATGGGCTTTTCGGCGGGAGGACACCTGGCCTCGACGGCCGGCACGCATTTCGACCGGGTGCTCGTGCCCGATGCCGACAGCATGAGTGTCCGGCCGGACTGGATGATCTTAGGTTATCCTGTCATCAGTAGCGACAATGCGGTTGCGCACAGGGGATCTTTTGAGAAGCTGCTGGGGCAGCATGCTTCTGACAGCCTATTGAAATATTTCAGCAATGAGCTGCAGGTGACAGACAGGACGCCTCCTGCCTTCCTGGTGCATGCACAGGACGATGACGGCGTTGCTCCGCAGAACAGCATTCTTTTTTTTCAGGCTTTGATGGCTCACCATGTTCCCGCAGAATTGCATATTTATCAGAAAGGCGGGCACGGCTTTGGATTGCATTTGCCGGTGAAGGAAGAACGCTGGATGGATCGATGCAAACATTGGATGGAGCTGAACGGATGGATCAGGTAATTCTGTTCAACAGCAAAAAGACCACCCCGAGATAAGCGATAAAGAAATACAGGCTTACATGATAAGCAAGGTGATAGGTGCCCGCATGCGACAGCACGGAAAAGAACAACCCTCCCAGCATGCTGATCCCTGCTGCGGAGGAAAACTGCTGGATCGTGGAATAGACCCCGCTGCTGCTGCCTGCCAGGGATGCCGGAACATCCTTTAACGACACGTTCAGCAAAGACGGCAGCACCAGGCCGCTGCCCAGCCCGAAGACCGCAAAACAGACGACAATGGCCATAGTCGAAGGCGCAGTAGCGCCGAACAGTAATACCTGTGCAACGAAAGACGTCGCCATGATGACACTGCCGGCCTGCAGCATTCGTATCCCATATCTACCTGCATTGCGGATGGACCACCAGGAAGAGAACATATAGGTCCATCCCAACGAAGTAAAGAGCATGGAGGCCGTATAGGGGGAGATATGATAGCCCTTCTGCAACAGGATCGCGCAGGTGAACAGAAAGGCGTTGTGAAGTCCGAAGTAAAAGAAGACGGATAGTATTCCGGTGTTGAAACTCCTGATCCTGAACAGACGCAGATCGATCAGGGGTTCCTTGTGCGGGTCTTTCAGGTTACCGAGGTGCCGGAAGAAGATATATATGCCTGCCAGGGAGCCCAGCAGCATGGCAAAGGACCAGGCGGGCCAGCCATATTCCCTGCCTTGTGTCAGGGGATAGATAAGGCAGATCAGCGCCAGGGTCAGCAGGATCACACCCTTCATGTCGAGCTTTCGCTGTTTGTTTTGCGTGGATTCTTTTAAGAAAATGGCAGCTAAGACCACTGCTATAACGCCAATAGGCAGATTGACGAGAAAGATCAGCCGCCAGGAAGCAGCTATCCATTCCGCATGTATAAAATATCCTCCCAGGAATTGTCCCAGGATGGCGGCCATACCCTGTGCGATGCCATAATAGCCGAATGCCTTGTGGCGGTCGTTACCCTCGGGGAAATTAAGATGGATGAGGGTCACCGTCTGGGGCACCATAAAGGCGGCGGAAATACCCTGAAGAAAGCGGAACATGATCAACTGACCGATGGTAGCGGCCAGTCCGCACAGGACGGAGGTGATGGTGAACGCGGACAGACCGGCGATAAGCACTTTTTTCCTGCCGAACTTGTCGCCGAGACGGCTGCCCGTAATCAGAAAGACGGCATAGCCTACGAGGTAGGCGGCCACGATCAACTGCACCTTTGCGTCACTGGTATGGTAGTAAGATTGTATCGTGGGCAGGCTCACATTAGTGATAAAGATGTCCACCACTGAGATGACGGGGGCCAGCAGGATCACGAACAGGTTCCACCAGCGGCGTTTGTCAGGTTTGCCGGGCTGCGGCTGGGAAGTGATGGAGTTGGGAATTGTACGGGCAAAGGCGGCCGGGGACAAGGTAGTGACGGACCGGACAGACTGGTCTGTTTCCATATGCGTAAATTTTTTTATTGTAGTAATTTTTGAGCCATTTTCCTGGCGTCGTCTATCGGTTGGGCCGAGCGAGCCAGCGAGGACTGCACGCCACTGCCTTCATACAACCAGACGATCATTTCAGCGAGGTCTTCCGTTTCCCGGGCGGACCGCTTGCGTGGCAGCAGGGCGATGTTCTCTTTTACGAGCGTTTTGACATAGGCTTTGTGCCGGCGTATGATATCCAGCGATGTCTTATCGAGATCGGGAAGCTCGTAGGCCACCCGGATAAACGTACATCCCTTGAATCCACCCTCGACAGCCCGTTGTTTCCGATGGTCGAACAGCGCCAGCAACGTCTGCTCTCCCGGTGTCCTGTTCTTACAGAACGTTTCGAAATCCGTACGCCACCGGGCAGTGGCATCCTCCAGATAGGCCTGAAGAATAGCTTCTTTCGAAGGAAAATGCTCGTACAAGCTGGCCTTGGCTACCTCCGACTCTTCAATGATCTGGTTGATCCCCGTGGCCTGGAAGCCTTGCTCGTAAAACAGACGCGTCACTGTATCCATCACGCGGAGCCTGACTTTTGAATTTTCTTTCATACCCTAAAGATAGGGGAATTTTTAAAAACAGACAAGTCTGTTCGTTTTTTTATTGAGAAGGAAATTTTTTTTCCAGCACTGCCCTTTCTGCCGGCGACCCCGCCAGGTTCAGTGCTTTTGTAAAGTGCTGCCGGGCTTTGTTATCGTCGACGCCTGTATACAGCTCACCCAGCAGCGAATGATAAAACAGGTTGCCGGATAATTGTTGTAGCCCTTCCGCCTCCGCAATGGCCTTTTCCTTCCCATAGACCCTAAAAAAAGCGTACGCCCTGTTCAGTGCGGCCATGGGGGAATATTCCAGTATCAGCAGCTGGTTATACAGCCGGAGGATATTTTCCCATTTTTCCTGCTCGCCGGCAGGATGGGCATGCCACCAGGCAATTGCCGCTTCCATATGATACTTAGACACTTCTCCCCTGCCGGAAGCCTGCACAAAAAAGCGGCTTCCCCTGTCTATCAGCTCCTGATCCCAACGGCTGATGTCCTGGTCTTCGTACAGCACCAGGTCTCCGCTGTCGCTGACCCTTGCGTCCAGACGGGAGGCCTGAAAACACATGAGGGCCAGCAGGGCATACACACGGGGCAAGGCCGTCGGAGGATGACCGGCCAGCAGCCAGGTGAGACGCATCGACTCCAGACAAAAATCTTTTCTCAACACTTTGTCGGGACTGGCTGAAAAATATCCTTCATTGAACAACAGATAAAGACACATCAGCACGGTGTCCAGCCGGGTGCTGATCTCTCCCTCATGGGGGAATGCTATCTCCACGCCTTCCGTCCGTAGCTTGTCCTTTGCCCTGAACAGACGCTTGTTGATATTGCTTTTGGATGTAAGCAGGGCCTGCGCGATCTCGTCGATGGTAAATCCGCAAAGAACGCGCAGGGCCAGGCTCACCTGTGCTTCTGCAGGTATGGAAGGATGGCAGATGGCAAACAGCATCCGCAGCTGGCTGTCGGTGATATTCTGGTCCGAGAGATCGATGTCCATTTCAACGCTGCGTTCGCTGCCGTGCACCAGGTCTTTTTTCACCCGCTGATGGAATACTTTGCCATGCTTGAGATAATTCAGGGCGTTATTCCTTGCCACGGCATACAACCACGCGACTGGGTTGGAAGGCACGCCGTTCAGGCCCCACGTTTCCGCCGCGGATAGAAAAGTATCGCTGACGATATCTTCGGCCTCATCGATGTAGGCTATCCCAAAGCGACTGCATAACACCGTCACCATCCTGCCATATTCTTTCCTGTAGAGCTCCTGTATCATGAGAAGTTATCCGAGGTTACCAGCGGTCTTATCTCTACCTTTCCCCGACCCTGCAGCATGGGACAGCCCTTTGCCAGTTCTACAGCCTCGTCGATGTCTTCGGCACGGATGTACATTACCCCATTTATAAATTCCTTTATCTCGGTGTATGGCCCATCCGTGATCACATTGCCCGGCGAGACGGTCTTTGACCCGGATATGCCCATCCGGCTGCCACTGCTAACCAATCTGTCTTTGGCGGCAATACCTCCCATCCAGTTGGTCCAGGAAGCCAATACCTCCTGCATCTGTGCAGGCGTCGGCTGGAAATCGTTGTCTGTACTTGTTCGGAAGATCAATGCAAATTCTTTCATTGTGATAAATTTTTAAAAGTGATTGTTTATTTATTGTATAAACAACTGACCTTTCCCGGATAGGACAAACATCGGATTTTTTTTTAAATTGCAGGACCCGCTGGAAGCGGTTCGCCCATGCAAACATAATTCCTTTTGCCGCCGCCGGCCATTGGCAGATGGTCGTACCTGTGGAGTTCAATGCTGCCGGGCACCTGATCATCATCGCTTATTTTCTTCATCCGCCTGTAATGAAGGCTTTTTTTGGGTTTGATGCAAAGGAAGTGGCGGATAAAAGGGTAACCCCAAAAATGTTCCGTAAGATCTGCCAGTTCGATGGCGCATTCCGGCAGCTTAACCAGGGGAAGTTCTCCCGGCTTGCCGACCTGGCTTATGAACACGACTATGCCGACCCCAGTCATTTTATACGTGTATTCAGAGAGTTTACCCATCGCAGTCCCGGGGAATACCTGAAGAACATGCCGGATGTTTAGTCGACTTTTACTACGATCTTCCCTCTC
>Ga0105238_10006807_pt1 | contig 11416 bp, 12 predicted proteins | sample KBSC34metaG_FD_81526 | JGI IMG/M metagenome (GOLD analysis project Ga0105238, IMG submission 81526) | Corn rhizosphere microbial communities from Kellogg Biological Station, Michigan, USA - KBS C3-4 metaG | ecosystem: Host-associated > Plants > Roots > Rhizosphere > Soil | place: Michigan, USA...
GACGTGGAACCCTTATCTGGGCCAGTATCTCGCGATCGACAACCTTGCACCGGGGTGCTTCTACACGTGCCCCGACCTCAGCACGCAGGTCTGGACGCAGGATTGGTGGGGCGGCACGCAGATCTTTGCCCAGACAACCGGCACAAATGCCATCTCCTGGTACAACTGGACGGCGGATACGGCGAGCACCCTGAACAGCATGACGACATCGAACTGTTTCCGCCTCTATTCGGCCAATGCGAACTCCGTCTTCAACACCAAATACATGTGGGTGACGCTCGGCAATACGACATACACGCCGCCGCTCAACAACAGCCACTACTACCAGATCATTGACGTAAACACCGGACTTGCCCTCGCAGTCAAGACGGCTTCCACAACCGGCGGCGCGCAGATCGTCCAGGCAACCCCCGGCAACGGCAATGAGCAGCAGTGGACGTTTGCCTATCAAAGCAGCGGCTTCTACTACATCATCAACCGAAACAGCGGCCTGGTCCTGGATATTGCCGCGCCTGTCCTCGCCCGCGGCCAGAACATCGTGCAGTCCACGCTCAATGCATCGGCGACCAATCAACAGTGGGCGCTGGAACCGACGGAGAACGGTTATTACAAGCTCTATAACAGGAACACGCGCGTGATCGGCATGGCCGGCTCAAACGCCGTCATCTACGACGAATACTTCGGCGCAACGGATCAGGAATTCCACTTCGTGCAGAAGTAGGAAGTATGAAAGGCGGCGGGCAATTGTCCGCCGCCTTTCTCTGGCAGTCGAACTTCGCCTGTATTGGAACTGGCATGCAAGAAACCAATACGATGCTTGTCCGTGAGGCCAAGCGCGATGTTGTATCAAAATCATAGAGAACTCGACTACTCAACCCAGATGTCTTTTTGAATGATGAATTCACTTTCGAATCGGTCGTATTTGGCTTGCTCTTCTTCTGTTGGATCTCGATCTTCATCTTCGCAGCCGATATATGGGGAAAGATCCTTCCCCGCTGCTTCCTCAGCAACTGTGCCGCATGAGAAGCAGCGCCCCGGAGCGGAAGCCCGGAAACGGCCTTCGCATACGCATGATTTCAGGAGCGGTTCGATAGTCTGCATTACCAACTCCCAGGTTCGTTCCGCTGGCAGGCTCTCCATTGCTTTTCGATATTGGGGACTGTAATAGCCTATCTCAACGGCACGCGGGCACCTGTCGCAGTAGAGCTTGTGATCATCATGGAATGGTGAGCGATCGACCCAGGACATCTTAAATCCGCAATGTGTGCAGGCAAGCACTCCTGCATCAAGCCAGTGTTCTTCAGTCATTACTATTGCCTTTTACTCTCTTATGCAAGGGCTTCAAACTGAACCTGTCTATTTCTTGGTGGCCAGTATCCGGCGAATGGGCCAATCTTTAGAATCCATGTCGCCGCAATACCTCCGCAAATGACTTGGCACTGCTCGGTATGCTGTCCTCAGAACCTCGCGCGCGGATTCGGAGGGTTCTTGTATATACGCTTTGTGTGCGGCTATGCATTGCCGGACTGCTCCCGGTTGGCCTTGAAGGATCGACAACTCATCATGGGCCTCACGAATTCGCTCTCTTGGATTGATCCCCCAATGGCCGCTTGCCGTTTTGAATTTCCCTAATCCTTCGATTGTGATCCATGCGCCATCCGGAACATCTGTGGTTACAGAGCTGTTGCTCATACTTTTAATCGTGTCGCTAAGCGGCATTAGCGAGCCGTTGTATCCAACTTGCGATGTTGCATCACTGTAGATAAACCAATGCGTGAGGACAAAATCATTGGTCCGGCGGAGAAATACTGGTAGGGCTGTGCCTACGATTTCGGTTCCATTTGAGCCAATACGATATATTTCGCCATTTACGAGTGGCATTTTTGCATATCGCATTTTTCCGCGCAGTTCACAGTCATCTCCCTCCATGTCAATCAAGCCAGTCATATCAGGGTTGAGCTCATGGATTGCATCATCAGTCACCCTTATCATGTCTACAGGCGATAAAGTCCATTCCGCTTCGGCGACATTTACCATACCGAGGTTGTGTATGCCGATCTGCGCTCCAACCGGCGGAGCTGTCGCAACCCAGCGCTTCTCTATCTTCGAAGCAAAAAGCTCTCGGTCCACAAAGCCCCAACAATTGATCGCTCCATCGGCGAAAGTTTCAATAGCAGTAAGATAGTGATCAAAATTTCTGATGAATCCTGGAATTGCACGGCCGTATATTTTGCGTCCTGCATCCATGCGATAAATGTTCCAACCTGACATGAGCGTCCTTCTTTTAAGAGCGATGCGCCACTACGAGCTTGCCGGCTGCATCCGGCAGACAAACTTCTCCTGTGTCGGAACTGACATTAAAGAAACCTATACGATGTTTTTCTGCTAGGCGGAACATCGTGGTGTATGCCAATTCTGCTAGCGACCATGCGAATGCAGCATAAATCAGTGATGTTCCGACGCTGTAATCGGTCAAATGCGAATCGTCGATGTCCACTAAATCATTGCCGGCATATGGGCCGTTCATCGGAGGAAATTCTTTGATGATGTCCATGAACCAGGAACGCAATGTAGATGTACTTACTGCCGGATCGTCGTAGCCATGCGGTTCATCCCATTTTGTTTGCCGCTCAAACCACGCGAGAAATTCGGCTCGGTTCTTCGGCGCCGCTTCAGGTTCGAAGACTGCCAGATCGTAGCTCATGTATAGCTCCTTGGATCGATACCTGATCATGCTGCCATAGACATACGGATATCAATGTTATCGATCAGTCAATAATCACTGGGGCATCTTTAGGAAGCATTAAAATGCAATATGCTGCCACTTATTGAGATCCATGTAGGATCTTAGATGTTGCAATGGATGTTCAGACATAGCCCCGATATAAATGCTGCCGCTGCCTGACAAAACATAAACACCGTCTTTTACATAGTACGTCGTATTCTCACCGTCTTTCTCAGGAATAGCCAGCGGTGACATCGGCTCAGTTATAGCCGCGATGGTTTCTGCTTGCAGGTTGTGTGCATCTGCGCCGTATGGCGCGGTTGTGATGGCATTATCCAGGATATTTGAGAGCATCAACTCAGTTATGGTGAGCGGTTCGGCTCTCCATGGCGTTCGAGGGTAGGTTTCGCGGACGAACACTTGTGGGTCATCGCCTTCCAGAGGCGAGCCCCAGAATGGACCGCCCAGCATTTCTCCCCAATAGAAGACAAGCTTGCCCTCTTCCTGCCGGAGCTCAACCGGAGACGCGAAGTGGACCAGGAAATCATCCATGATTGATTTGTGCCGCCCGGCAAGCAAATACCAACTCCTCAAAGCGCGAGGCATCTGAAGCCCCCAGAGATCGCTTTCGATAAATGCGTCTTCAGGCATAATCGGCCCATACCAGTATTCTACAAGTTGTTTCAGAGCGCCAAAGCGGTCATCGGAATTGCTGTTCGGCCCAAGCTGCAGCAACGTTTTATCCAGTTTCGTATGGTCTGGAAGAGTGGGGGACATGCCGTTCAATTTACGCCAAAGTGCGCTCGGCAATACCGGCGTAAAGCGAAACGAAGCGTAGCGGGTTGTTTGCTCATGCCCTGCTGAACGGGATCGGTCGAGCTTCCCGACGAGCATATAATCCTCCCACTCCTGGCGCTTCGCAAACAACCACCTCTCCGAGTGTTGTGTAGATCGAACCTCAGCGGGAAGAAATGCAAAACAATCGCTATCCAGCATGCTCAGCGTTTTCCGAGTCGACCATGTGAATGCATTGCTTCGTGGAAAGGATCCTCGATGGGGATGACCATCCACAACGGCGAAGCAGAGAATGGCATGCGGAAATATCACCCACTGCCCGTCGTAGGCTTCCAGGGCGGCTTCAGTCGATCTGAAAAACGCGATCGCTTCGTCACGTGAGTATCTGTGATGGATTTGCGGCTCTGAGCAATTGTCCACTTTGAAGTATTCCTCAATCGGCAGAACCTCATATACCTCGCCAATATCTTGTTTGCACTCTCCTGCACGCAGAAACGAGTAAAATCTCATAAACGAAAATCGAGAGGCGGAGGCTGTTATGTTGGAAGGGCTTGATGAGGTTCCGTGGCATGAGTTGTCGCATGCTTACGGATCGGCCGAGGATGTTCCCGGCCTGCTGCGGGAGCTTCAAAATGAACGGAGCCATGAAACGGCGCTCTGGCACCTGTTCGGAAATATCTGGCATCAGAATACGGTCTACGAAGCTACGGCTTATGCCGTTCCGTTTCTGATTGAGCTGGCGGCGGATGCGGAAACCCCTGATCGTCCGGGAATCCTGTCTTTGCTGTCATGTATTGCCGGAGGGGCGTCGTATCTCGCCGTGCACGGCAACCTCTTCAATTCTTCCGAGTTTGAGCGGCAGCTTGAACAGGAACAACAATGGGTGGTGAATGCCCATGAGGCTGTGGCGGCGGGACTCGACCAGTTAATTGCCATGACGGAAGATGGCGGCGATATTTCACTGGCGGTTGCTCACCTGCTTGCTCAATTCCCTGAGCGCGCAGAAACTACTGGGCCTGTCATTCATGGTCTTCTCGATAATGAAACAGATAGTATGGGGCGAGCGGGCCTATTGCTGCTCCTGGCAAGCCTGCGTGATCGATCCGAAGCAACTGTGAAAGTTCTCGCCTCAGCGCTTCAGTCCGATGATATTCCACAGCGTCGAGCGGCTGCCGTTCTGGCTGCGACATTGCGGCTTGATCCGGCGCTCCCCGGAACCGAGGATGCGATTCAGGAGGCGGTCGATGCCGAGGATTTGGAAGATGTTCTGAGCGGCCTTCCGTGGGATGTCGGCGCAGAGATCGACTTTGATGATCTCATCGACGCACTTGACTCGCAGGCTGAATAGTCTTCCGGTTACCTTCGATCATTGAGAGGCGAATGCAGTTATGTTGGAAGGTCTTGACGATATCCCATGGAGCGAGTTATCGCACGCTTACGGTTCAGCTGAGAACGTTCCCGGTCTGTTGCGGGATCTTCATCCTGATAACAACACGGGCTCGCCGCTGCTCTATCTGTTCGGGAATATCTATCATCAGGGCACTTTGTATGATTCCACAGCTTATGCGGTCCCTTTCTTGATCGAGTTGGCGGCGGATACTCGAACTCGTGAGCGCGTGGGCATTTTGCAGTTGCTGTCGTTTATTGCGGCATCGGGATCGTATATTAAGGTTTCCGGCGACAGTAATGATGAGGCGCTCGATGATGAGGCAAAGGATGCGTTGCAAGCGTATATCGCCGTGGCTCAGGGAATTGAGCCGCTTATTGCGATAACGGATGAGGATGGCGATATTGCCCTGGCGGCTGCGTATACGCTCTCCTGGTTACGGGATCACGCCGCAGTGCTTGCGCCTGTCGTGCATGGGCTTCTTGAACGTGAGACGGAAAGTGTTCGTCGAGCCGGCCTATTGCTGCTCCTGGCGAACCTTCGAGACCGATCTGAATCGACACTGGATGCGCTTGCGGCAGGGTTAATGGCGGATGAAGTTCCGATCCGGCGCGCTGCGGCTGTTTTGGCCGCAGAGTTGAAACTCGAACCGTCGCTTCCAGGAACTATCGATGTGATCGTGGATACTATTGCCGCCGGCGGCGCAGGGGGCGCTTTTGCAGGTTTGCCATGGGAGGTTGATATCGATCTGGCTAACCTCAGCGCTGCCCTTGATCCGGTAGCGCGGCTAGTTGCCGCTGAGCGGATCATCGCCGCGATCGAATCGCCGGGCAGCGAGGTGCGGCCTCTAGATTTGCTATGGATTGTAAGCTGGCTGCTCAAGGCTTTGTTTCCGCCTCTGAAGCGCGCTTTTTACGATCCTGCCGATTTCTCCCCTCTGCAGTCTCATGCCGTGCGAGCTCTTGCAGCATTGGCGGAGCGTGGCGGCCTTCAGATCTCCCCGGACTTTGAACATTACGGGCTGCCGAACCTGCGTCGTGGCTGGCGCGATCTGCTTGCCGACCGTAAACCTCAGCCTATCGATCGGACACTTCCAATTCTGGCCACGCCGGATAGTCCACGGGAGAGCATAGCGCCGAAAGATGTCATCGTCGGCCAACGGATCATTCATCAGGTCTACGGCCTGGGAACCGTCACGCGGATCGAAGATGAAGAAGGGCGCAGGTACATTACGTTTCTCTTCGATCACGAAGGCGAGTTAGAGCTTGGGTTGTGAGCTGGCTCTTGACAATTCGCCTCATTTACCTGTATAGTCTCATTATTGAGACTATTCTTGTTCCTGAGATCATTATGACGAACGCTGAGACCGAGGTGCTTCTGCATCCGGTTCGCATTAAGATCCTGACCGCTCTGGCGGAGCGGGAGGCGACGCCGCAGGAGATTGCGGCGGGGGTAGGGGATGTGCCGAAGGCGTCGCTGTACCGGCACATCAACATCCTGCGGGCTGTTGGGGCGATTCGTGAGGTGCGCGAGTACCGGGTGCGTGGGACTTTTGAGAAGGTCTACGCGCTTGTGACGGACTCCGGGCCGCTTGCGGGGTTAGGCGGAGGTGGGCAGATCGCGGACCGGCTGCGGCAAATGATCAAGCCGGATGCGGCATTGGAAACGCTCAGCGCCACGGCCTGGCGGCAGACGGTATCGCTGAGCGCAAGCGATGCGGCGGAGCTTCAAGCTTTGATCGGTGATTGGCTTAAGGAGCGCGGGAAGTCAGGCGATTGCATTGTGGATATCGCGATATCGGTGTCCAGCCGCGAGGAAACGGGAGAGCTAGCGGCTTAGTGGGAGAACGAAAGATGATTGCGGCGGAAAATCTGACGAAGACTTTTGATAAACAAGGCAAAAAAGTGCGCGCTGTCGATAACGTCTCATTTGCGTGCGCTGCCGGTGAGACACTCGGCATTATCGGCACGAACGGCGCGGGCAAAACGACGCTGCTGCGGATGCTCGCGACACTCCTTCCGGCGGATTCCGGGCATGCCACGATTGCCGGACACGACGTTGCGAATGAGTCAGATGCTGTGCGGGAGAATATCGGTTTCTCCTCTCCCAGCCATGGTCTTTACGAGCGAATGACGGCGCGTGAGAATGTGCGCTACTTCGGTCTGCTCAGCGGCATCCCGAAACAAGATATCGATGCGATCGTGAATGACGTCCTACGGTCGCTTTCGCTTTCGGCCGAAGCGGATACACCGGTGAAGGCCCTTTCCACAGGCATGCGTCAGCGTGTTTCGCTGGCGAGGGCGATTGTGCATCAGCCTCCAGTTCTTCTGCTCGATGAACCTACGAATGGTCTGGATGTCCCATCCGCGCGCGTTATTCTCGATTTCGTCCACGAGAGCGGCCGTGACGGGCAGACCGTGATCTTCTGCACGCATATTATGGAGCATGTCGAAGATGTCTGTGATCGCATCGCCATTATGGATAAGGGCCGCATTGTCGCGGACGGCACACTGGCGGACTTGCGGGCGCGAACCGGTGAAACGCGGCTCAGTGAGGTCTTTCTGGCTATTACGCAGTCGCCAGCTACGGTGAGAGCCTGAGGAAATATTACAATGGCCGTTGCATCGAGAGCCGCGCGTAACGCTTCCATAAAGCACTCGCGATATCATAGCCGTCTTGGGATTGTCATGGCCAAGGAGCTGAGCGATTTCATTTGGGGGAAACCAGGATTAGGTGTTCTTATTGGTATCGCATTGTTTGTGGTGCCGATAGCGCTTGCATTCACTCGAATGGTTGGTGGTGGGAATGCTCATTATGAGCCAAGCCTGTACCCCACAATGGAAGATAGCGATATGCGGAACGTGTTATCAGACGGACTATGGATGGCATCGTTTTTCATATCCATGATGGGTGGACTGCTAACGGGGCAAAATGAAACTAAGGGAACCTGGGAATCCATGCTCATCACTTCCGCGCGGCGCTGGGATATCGTTGGCGGTAAACTACTGGCGTTCGGTCTGGTGTGGTCTTGTTTGTCTATTATTCAAGCCACAACGCTTGCCGTACTTTCGCATATTTCAGCGGTAGTTGTCCTGTGCCCATTTTTGAGCTACTTCCATCCCGATATGGCGTTCTTTGCTAAGCTGGCTCTCGTTCTCACATTTGGTGGATGCAGCACCTATGCTCTGTTTAGCTATTTCAATGCCAGGCCAGTTCGCTATACTTATAGGTTCGCCATAGTCACGTTCGCCATTATCGAACTCATCTGCAGACATTGGCCTATAACATGGCCCTTACTCGGGTTTGTGCCTTTGATGAATACAAATAATGGTTTAAGCGCCATATTTGGCGCGCTTCCCTATGATCGCCGTGTAGAAAGTCCCATGCCGCATTTTGGCGCGCCATGGGATCACCCAGGTTTCTGGATTGTCTGTGTCGCCGGAGGCATCATTACCACTCTCATCCTGGCGGCCTTGACGGTTCGCAATTTACGCGCGGGCATGCCGCTGCCGAATACGGCGAAGTAAGCGGAGTTTGTGATTTTTATGGGTGTTTCATCAAAACCGATGCATCGCAGTTTGGCAAAATCGCGTTATCACAGCCGCCTTGGCGTCATCCTTGCCAAGGAGTTTGGAGATATCTTTAAAAGGTCGGCTACCGGTTGGGGATTGCTTGTTCTTGCAATGCTGGCCGTTCCAGCCATCCTGTATATATTTAAATCGGGGGACTATAGCGCTCCCGGCTCATTGGGAGAGTACGCGCGTAGCCCTGTCCAATCAGATGGAATAATGCGTCAGAGCTTTGCAATGATGCTTCTTGGTATGGCCGGAACTTTCGGACCGGTAATCCTGCCGGTGATGAGCATGCGTGATAACGCGGGCACCCTTGAGCCGCTGCTTGTGACGGCAACCCGGCGTTGGGAACTGTTTGCGGGCAGAGTGCTGGCATTTGGGATTTTCTGGATGGGCATTGGAATTGTGCTTGCTGCAGTGCTTGGCGCGGCGCCTCAAATCCCGGCTGTCGTCTCCTGGTGCCCATTCTTAAGCTACTTCCATCCGAACGGGGTATTTGCTCTGAAGTTCATCCTGATCTGGACAATTAACGGCGCTCTGATGCTGACGGCAGCTGAATCGGTTGCCTACCTTAACACTGTGCGCTCTGTAAAGCTATTTGGACTGGCGCTTTCTGCTGCCGCAATGGTGGCGTTGGCTGTCCCGAAAGCATGGTTATTCGCGGCTTTCGTGCCGATAATGTCCGGGCTGTTTGGCATACAATCCGTATTCAATCAGCTTCCTTATAATGCCGATGTCCACATCCAAAGACATACCAGCTTGCTCCCGAGTGAACACCCGCATTTCTGGATCTTATCTATTGTCGGCGCACTGACGACAACGATTGTCTTGACTACCTTGATGGCACTTTCCCGTCAAGATGGCGGATTGCTGCTTAAGGCGGCTGCGAAACGAAAGCGCAGAGGGATCTCATGATTGCGGTAGAGAACCTGACGAAAAGCTTTAAGCGCCGTGGAAAGCTGTTTCGCGCTGTGGATGGTATCTCGTTCGGCTGCGCTGAGGGTGAAGCGCTCGGTATTATCGGACCGAACGGCGCGGGCAAGTCGACGCTGTTTAATATGCTTGCGACGTTGCTTTTGCCGGACGCCGGGCGCGCTGCCATCGCTGGGCATGATATCGCTACTGAGCCGGAAGCTGTGCGACAGAACATCGGGTTCGTCTCGCGTGACCATAGGCTCTATGAGCGTATGACGCCGCGCGAGAACCTTCGCTATTTCGGTCTCCTTAACGGCATCGACAAGCGCGATATCGATGCCGTTGTTGACAATTTGCTCACATCACTTACACTGGGAGATTACATGGATGTCCCGGTTAAGAGCCTTTCATTCGGCATTGGCCGGCGTGTCTCTATCGGGAGGGGGATCATTCACCGGCCTCCCGTGCTAATTCTAGATGAGCCGTTGGTTGGCCTCAACGTCGCCGAGGCTGATGTTATTTTGAATTTTATTAGAGATTATCACCGTCAGGGGCAGACCATTGTTTTCTGCTCGAATGTCTTTGAGGATGTTGAGATCGTGTGTGATCGTATCCTCATTATGATAGGAGGCAAGATCGCCGTAATTGGAACTCTCGCTGAACTGCAGGCAATGACGGGGGCTGAGTATATTAAAGACATCTATACGAATATCTTCCTCAACGTCAAAGACTGTGCCGGGGTACGATCATGACCACAACATCAAAGTCAATCTCTCCGGTCGTAAAGCCGCGTTATCACAGCCGCCTTGGCGTCATCGTTGCTAAGGAGTTGGGGGATAAGTTTCAGCGTTCCAGACGTGGCCGAGTTATAATCGTAATGGCCTTGTTGATCGTTCCCATCTCGCTCTATCTTGCTCGCCAGGCGGCTTACGGCTCATCCTACACAACAGATCCATTCATGGAAAACATGGACATGCGCCGTCAATTGCCTTTACATTTGAGCATGTTAATCCTGGCTGGAACGATTTTGTGGAGGAAAGAAGCTGCTGGCGACAGGGAAGAAGCGATGATGCTTGAGCCGTTGCTTGCAACGGCGACAAAGCGCTGGGAGCTTGTTTTAGGGCGCTTGCTGGCATTTGCGATAGCCTGGCTTGGAGTTACAGCGATCATTACGCTTTCGCTGGCTACGGAGCTTCGTATTCCCGCAATCGTGGCATGGTGTCCGTTCCTTAGTTATTTCCATTCAAATGTCACATTTTTCGCGCAATTCGCGCTGGCATATCTGCTTTATGGGTGCTGTACGTTTGCCGGATGGGAATTTGTGATGCTCCTTCGTAACAAGCGGGGCTCGATAGAGTTCTTCGCTGCAATCCTTCTGATGTTGATACCACTGATTGCAGTGATCTTAGGTACCAATTGGGCATCCTATCTGCTCGGATTTGGCCCATTGAATAACGGGGCGCCCATCTCTGCCGCGTTCTCGCAACTGCCTCTCGACCCACGTGTGCATTTCCGGACGGTCGAGCTCGCAAATGAATATCATAAACCGTATCTCTGGCTCTGCCTGGTTGTCGAAACCGCGATCACGACAATGACGCTGTCGATAATGACGGCAAGAGGATTGGACAGAGGCGATTCACTATGGAATACGGCCAGGCGAAAGCCTGCCCGACGGGTTGCAAAGGGAGAATAATCCCGATGCGATGAGGGCACGAAGGTGAGCGCTATAATCGTGACATCGAAACGACAAAGCTCAATGAAACCGCCGCCGCTTCCGAACGAATCGGAAGCGGCGGCGCAGTCGAGGGGCGATTACTTCGGCAGGTTTTCGGTGGTCCTGGTCAGGTCTGGGCTGAGGACTTGATCCGGTGACAGCACGGTGACGGGGCCGAGTGGTTTCAGGCCTTCTTCGATGTCCTGGCGCTGGCCGACGGCGATCAGCTGGATGCGGCCGGTTCCGAGGTAGGTCTTGGTGACGCGCTGAATGTCTTCTGCGGTCACGGCCTGGAGCTTCTGTGGGTA
>Ga0105238_10006811_pt1 | contig 11412 bp, 13 predicted proteins | sample KBSC34metaG_FD_81526 | JGI IMG/M metagenome (GOLD analysis project Ga0105238, IMG submission 81526) | Corn rhizosphere microbial communities from Kellogg Biological Station, Michigan, USA - KBS C3-4 metaG | ecosystem: Host-associated > Plants > Roots > Rhizosphere > Soil | place: Michigan, USA...
AGCCGAATCCTTTGCCGCCGCAGTGCTGACGCTGCTGCGAGACGACACTCGGTGGCGGCGTGTCCGAGACATCGGAATGGATTACATCCAGCAACACTTTTCTCGGGAAGCCATGCGCCGCTCCCTCGACACCGAACTCATTGGAGAAGCGAATTGAGGCCAGCCAGCGTAGGCGCCCGCGCGCCATTACGACTCGGCCTGGCCGGAGGCGGATCGGATGTCGATCCTTATTGCTCGCTGTACGGTGGACAGGTATTGAGTGCGACGATCAATCGCTACGCCTACGCCTTCATCGACACCTTGCCGACGGGCCAACTCCAGTTTCATGCTGCGGATCGTGGCGTGCAATGGGCCGGTTCAGCAGACTCGCTCGACGACGTCCCCTCCGAATTGCTGCTGCACAAAGCCGTGTATCTGCGAGTCCTGCGAGACTTTCCGCGTGTGGTTGAATTGTCGATGCGCTTGACCACGATCGCCGACGCGCCGGCCGGCTCCGGGCTCGGTACCTCCTCTACCTTGGTGGTCGCGATGATCCAGGCGATGCAGGAATACTTGCATCTGCCATTGGGCGAATACGAGATTGCCGGACTCGCCTACGAGATCGAGCGGATCGACTGCAATCTGAGCGGAGGCAAGCAGGACCACTATGCCGCGGCATTCGGCGGCTTCAACCTGATGGAATTCCTGACGGACGGCCGCGTGATCGTCAACCCATTACGTCTGCACGAGTCGACCATCTGCGAACTCGAATCGTCGCTGATTCTCTATTTCACCGGCGTATCCCGGGAATCGGCCCATATCATCGAAGAGCAAAAGCGGCATGTCGAACGCCGTGAGACGTCGGCCCTGGAAGCGACGCATGCGGTGAAGGCGCAAGCGGCGACGATGAAAGAAGCGCTGCTACGCGGCAGTCTTCGAGATCTTGCGGATTCGCTGCATGCGTCCTGGCTCGCGAAACGTCAGATGGCCACGCAGATCTCGAACGCCTCGATCGACGAAGTCTACGAAGCCGCACGGAAGTCAGGCGCCCACGCCGGAAAGATCTCCGGAGCAGGCGGCGGCGGATTCATGATGTTCATGGTCGATCCGATGCGCCGAGTGGACGTTCTCAATACCCTCTCCGGATTCGGCGGACAACTCTATCCTTGCTCCTTCCAGCAGGGCGGAGCGAAGGCATGGCGCCCGCAATGAAGGCCGCTGGCATTCGGAGGGTCGCAGCATGCAGGCGGTGATTCTGGCGGGCGGGCTCGGCACGCGGCTTCGCTCGGTGGTGGCGGATAGACCCAAGGTCCTCGCCCCGGTCGCCGGCCGACCGTTTCTCGCCTGGATACTTGACGAGCTTTCGCAGACCGGATTCGATACGATATGCCTCGCCACCGGATATCTCGGCGAACAGGTCGAGGCGATGTTCGGAGATCAGCACAGGCCCAATATCGACAGCTGTGCACGACTGGTCTATTCTCGCGAGGTGACTCCACTCGGCACGGGTGGTGCCATTCGACAGGCGCTCCGGATCTTGCCGCAAGCTCCGACCTTCGTCCTAAACGGCGACACGTTCATTCGCCCGAATTGGCGGGGGATGATGGCACTGCATCAGGCGGCGAACGCGCGGCTGACGATTGCAGTGCGGCACGTCGAAGACGTCGCCCGTTACGGAGCGGTGGAAGTGATCGACGGACACGTGCGCGCTTTCGGTGAGAAGGTCAGCAGTGGACCAGGATGGATCAATGCTGGGGTCTATCTGCTCAACTCAAGGATTTTCGACCTCATCCCACCTGATCTTTCAAGCTTCTCGATGGAAGGCAGCGTAATCGGTACGCATCTAGCGGCGCTGCAACCCTCGGCGTTCGTCACAGACGGCCCATTCCTGGACATCGGGATTCCCGATGACTTCTCTCGCGCCTCGCTGTTCATGCAGCAGGCCATGCGCCTTGACTGACTGGAGCGAGACCGATATGCAGAACGACGACTCTGTCGAACACATGAACACGGCATTCCTCGGGCCCTACGTCCCGACAGCTGTCATCGATCCGTTGCTCGATGCAGAGAAGCAAACGCTTTGCGAGCTGTACTGGCAGCGTCACCCGCGCTTCCGCTTTCTCAAGAGCGTGAAGCCCAATACACGCCTGCTCGATCTCGGTTGCGGCAGCGGTGGCACGAGCTTCTGGCTCGACTACCTCGTACCGGACCGATCGGATATCGAGCTTCATGGTGTCGATATGACCGCCGGGGAGCATACGAATCGCATGGCTTCCTTCAACTCGGTAGACCTCGAATCGGGCCGCTTGCCGTTCGACACAGGCAGTCTCGGAGCGGTCTTGTCCGCCCATGTTCTCGAGCATCTGAAATCGGCGCGACATACATTCAGCGAACTGAAGCGCTGCATGAAAGCCGGTGGAGCCGTCTATATCGAGGTACCTGGCCCGGAGTCGGCGCTTCCGCCGAAAGCGTCGGAGTTTCGAAAGGCCGGATGGCCGATGATGATCTCGAACTTCTACGATGACGGGACGCACGTCACGCTTTGGAATGCTCTGGATCTGATCGCGCAAGCACAGGACTTCGGATTGATACTGAGAGGGAGCGGAATCGTCAGCGATCCCTATCTCGAAGACACGCTGATCGCTGCGGGGCTGCGGCGCGGCGATTCAGAATTGATGCTGTATGGCTTCTGGAGCAAGACGCGCTGGTCAATCTACTTCGTCTTCGAACGCGAGTGACGCCGAAGCGGCGAACGATAGTTCGTGTTCGCTCAGCATGGATACGGCACGAGTACGCAACTGATTGCCGCTCTGCCGAAACATTTTTCAAAGAAGTCCTGACCACCGGGGAGATATCGATGAACCGACATCAGACTGTTCGTGACGCGATCGAAGCCTCGCTCCAAACGATTTCGGCGATCGCACGCGATGAGACTTTACATCGCCGCATCGAGTTAGCGGCCGACCGCTGCATCGAGTCTTTGAAGCGCGGCGGCAAGATCTTGTTCGCGGGCAACGGTGGCAGCGCCGCGGATTGCCAGCACATGGCCGGCGAGTTCGTTTCGCGGCTGAATTTCGACCGACCCGGCTTGTGCGCCTTTGCGTTGACGGTCGATTCGTCCGTCATGACGGCGATCGGCAACGACTACGGCTTCGACCAGGTGTTCTCGCGCCAGATCGAATCGAGTGCGCGCGAGACCGATGTGTTGATCGCCTATTCGACCTCGGGAAACTCGGCCAACATCCTCCGAGCGGTTGAGTCGGCAAAGAAGATCGGCACATTCACGCTCGGCATGACTGGCGATCGGCACGGCCGGCTCGACGATCTATGCGACCTTTGCATCCAAGTGCCATCGGGCTACACGCCGCACATCCAAGAAGCTCATTTGATCATCGGTCACATTCTGTGCGGCATCGTGGAGACCCGGATGTTCTGCGGATGACGCAGGAGGCTGTTGCTGGGTCGCGGCCCTACATCAACACGATGTCATACTGCTCCGGCGACCCCGTGTGTTCCGCCTGCAATGAAATCGGCTTGCCGATGAAGTCGGACAGCCCCGCCAGATGCGGGCTCTCCTCATCCAGCAGCATCTCGACCACGGCAGGCGATGCGACGATGCGGAACTCCTTCGGATTGAACTGCCGCGCCTCGCGCAGGATCTCGCGCAGGATGTCGTAGCAGACGCTGCGCGGTGTCTTCACCTGGCCCTTGCCGCCGCAGGTCGGGCACGGCTCGCACAGCATGTGGGCCAGCGATTCGCGCGTGCGCTTCCTCGTCATCTCGACCAGCCCCAGCTGCGTGAACCCGCTCACCGTGACCCGCGTGCGGTCGCGCGCCAGCTGCTTGCGCAGCTCCGCCAGCACCGAGCTGCGATGTTCTTCCCGCGTCATGTCGATGAAGTCGATGATGATGATGCCGCCCAGATTGCGCAGCCGCAGCTGGCGCGCGATCGCCTGGGTGGCCTCGAGATTGGTCTTGAAGATCGTGTCGTCGAAATTGCGCGCGCCGACGTAGCCGCCGGTGTTCACGTCGATCGTCGTCAGCGCCTCGGTCTGGTCGATGATCAGGTAGCCGCCGGACTTCAGGTCGACCCGCCGCGCCAGCGCCTTGGCGATCTCTTCGTCGACGTTGTAGAGGTCGAAGATCGGCCGCTCGCCCTTGTAGTGCGCGAGCTTGCCGACCGAGCTCGGCGTGAACTCGGTGCCGAAGGCCAGCAAGGTCTCGTACTGCAGGCGCGAATCGATGCGGATGGATTGCGTGTTGTCGTTCGCCAGGTCGCGCAGCACGCGCTCGACCAGGCTCAGGTCCTGATGCAGCAAGGCGCCGGGCGGCGATGTGAAGCCGCGTTCGCGGATCGCCGCCCAGGTCTTGCGCAGGTAGCGGATGTCGTCGGCCAGTTCGCCGTCGCTCGCGTCCTCGGCGTTCGTGCGCAGGATGAAGCCGCCCGGCCGCTTGCCGGGTTCGGCGCCGTTGTCCGCGCTCGCCGACAAGGCCGTCATGCGCGCCCGCAGCTGCTCGCGCAGTTCATGCGATCCGATCTTCTGGCTGATGCCGATGTGGTCGTCCTGCGGCAGGAAGACGAGCAGCCGCCCGGCGATGCTGATCTGCGACGAGAGCCTCGCACCCTTGGTGCCGATCGGATCCTTGATCACCTGCACGGTCAAGGTCTGGCCTTCGAAGACGAGCTTTTCGATCGGCGTCGCCGCGCCGCCGGTGGCGCCCTCGCCTGCGCGCTGGCCGTGGCTGCCGTGCGGGCCGTCGACATGCAGATCGGCGACGTGCAGGAACGCCGCACGCTCCAGGCCGATATCGATGAACGCCGACTGCATGCCGGGCAGCACGCGCGCCACGCGCCCGAGATAGATGTTGCCGACCAGCCCGCGCTCCAGCGTGCGCTCGAGATGCAGCTCCTGAACCGCGCCGTTTTCCACCACGGCAACGCGTGTTTCCTGGGGAGCCCAGTTGATCAGAATGTCTTGCATGGACGGAGCGTTCTCGTTTTCTTGTCGGTCGCGCCGTCGACGGGATCAGACTTTGACGCGCGCTTGTCTCAACAGGTTTGCCGTCTCGTACAGGGGCAAACCCATGATACTGGAGTAGCTCCCGTCGATGCGTTCGATCCAGGCCGCCGCCGCGCTCTGGATGGCGTAGGCGCCGGCCTTGCCGAAAGGCTCGCCGCTGGCGACGTAGCGGGCGATCTCGGCGCTGCCCAGCGTCGTAAAACGGACATGGGAGACGTTCACGGCGGCATGCGTGCGTTTGCCGTCGTGCACCGCGACGGCCGTGATCACGCGGTGCGTGCGGCCGGCGAGCAGGCCGATCGTCAGCTGCGCGTCGGCGGCATCCCGCGGCTTGCCGAGGATGCGCCGGCCGAGCGCAACGGTGGTGTCCGCGCAGAGGATCGGCGCGCCGGGCAAACCGCGATTTTTCAGGCGCCGTCGCGCGGCGGCCAGCTTCGCCAAGGTCACGCGCTCGACATAGGCCGCCGGCAGCTCGCCGGCGCGCTCGGCTTCGAGGCTTTCGGCGTCTTCTTCCGGGCCCGGCAGCAGCGGAGAGTGGCGCACGCCGATCTGATCCAGCAGCTGTGCGCGCCGTGGGCTCTGCGAGGCCAGGTAGACGAAGGCGTGCATCACTCGCGATGGTAGGGATGGCCGGCCATCAGCGACCAGGCGCGGTACAGCGCCTCGGCCAGCAGCACGCGCGCGAAGGCATGCGGCAGGGTCAGGTCGGAGAGGCGCAATGTTTCGTCGGCCGTGCCTTTGAGGCCTGCATCGAGGCCGTCGGGCCCGCCTATCAGCAAGGCGACGTCACGCCCTTCGCCCATCCAGGATTTCAGTCGCGCGGCCAGTTGCGCCGTATCGAGGCGCGTGCCGTGTTCGTCGAGCACCAGCCGGCGCGCGCCCTTCGGCAACGCCGCTTCGATGCGCTGGCGCTCGCCCGCCATCAATTGCTCCGCAGTCCTGGAGCCGCGCGGCTCGGCTTTGACGGCCTTCAGCTCCAGCCGCAGCTCGGGCGGAAAGCGCTTGGCGTAGTCCTCGTAGGCCATCTGCGCCCAGGCCGGCTGGCGCTGACCGACGGCGACGATGACCAGGCGCATCAGGCGCGTGGCGCGGTCTTCTTCGCGGCGGCTTTCTTGGCCACCGGGCTCTTCACGCCGACAGTCCGGGTGACGGCCTTCTTCGCGGCGGCCTTGCGCGGAGCGGCCTTCTTTGCCGCGGTCTTGGCGGCCCTCTTCGCCGTCGTCTTAGCTGCGGCAGTCTTGGCTGGGGCTTTCTTCGCCGCCACTGTCTTCACCGGAGCAGAAGCCTTCGGCAGCAGCTTGACCTCGGTGTCGATCTTCATCTTCACCGGCTTGCTGCCCCAGATCTCTTCCAGGTGGTAGTAGTCGCGAATCGCCGGCTGCATGATGTGCGCGACTGCCGCGCCGCAGTCGACGATGATCCACTCGCCGTTCGCCTCGCCCTCGGTGCGCAGCACCGGGAAACCGCTGTGCTTGACCGCATCACGCACACTGGCTGCGAGCGCCTTGGTCTGCCGGTTGCTGGTTCCCGAGGCGATGATCACGCGCTCGAAGAGAGGCGAGAGTTCCTCGGTGTTGAAGACGGCGATGTTTTGGCCTTTCACGTCTTCCAGCCCATCGACGATGGCGCGTTGCAGCTTGCGGATGTCCAATCAGTGTGTCCTTGTGTAGAGGTGGTGCTCGTCAATATAGCGCGCGACTGCGGCGGGCACCATGGCGCCGATCCCCTCTCCGGCATCGAGGGCGGCGCGCAGCGCGGTGGAGGAAATCATCAATGGCGGCAGCGGCAGGCGAAGCAAGCGATGAGGCACGGCCGCGAGTGCGGCGCCGGCCTGCGGCTCCTCCCCCATGCGGCCGGCCACCGCGAGCGTCACGCGTTGCAGCAGCTCGCGCCAGCCGTGCCAGCTCGGCAGGTTCGCATACTGGTCCTGGCCAATGATCAGGAACCATCTCGCGCCGGGCTCGCGCGCCTGCAGGTCGCAGACCGTCTCGAGCGTGTAGCTCGGGCCGCCACGCTCGATCTCGCAGCGCTCGAGCACGAAACGCGGCTCGCCGTCGATCGCCCGCTCGACCATCGCGGCGCGGTCCTCAGCCGGGCTCAGGCTGCGCGCCTTCTGCCACGGCGTGCCGACCGGGATCCAGTACAGCAGATCGAGTTGCAACTGATCGAGCGCGAGCCGCGCCAGCGCGAGATGGGCGTCGTGCACCGGGTCGAAACTGCCTCCGAAGAGGCCGATGCGCTTCACTCGGCGGCCCAGTCCCGCAGTCGCAGGAAGTCCGTGTAGAGCCGCGCCTCGGGCGTGCCCGGCTCCGGCCGCCAGTTGTAGCGCCATTTCACGATCGGCGGCATCGACATCAGGATCGATTCGGTGCGCCCGCCGGACTGCAAACCGAACAAGGTGCCGCGATCGAACACCAGGTTGAATTCGACATAGCGCCCGCGGCGGTAGGCCTGGAAGTCGCGCTCGCGCTCGCCATAGGGCATGTCGCGCCGCGCCTTGACGATCGCCAGGTAGGCGGGCAGGAACGCATCGCCGACGGCCTGCGTCATCGCCAGGCTACGTTCGAACCCCAGCTCGGAGAAATCGTCGAAGAACACGCCGCCGATGCCGCGTGGTTCGTTGCGGTGCTTCAGGAAGAAGTACTCGTCGCACCAGCGCTTGAAGCGCGGGTACTTGTCGGCACCGAAGGGCTCGAGCGCGTCGCGGCAGCTGCGATGGAAGAGCCGCGCGTCGTCTTCGAAGCCGTAGTAGGGCGTCAAGTCCATGCCCCCGCCGAACCAGAACACGGGTGCCTCGCCTTCTTTCGTCGCTGCGAGCATGCGCACGTTCATGTGGGCGGTGGGGCAGTAAGGGTTGCGCGGGTGGAAGACCAGCGACACGCCCATCGCCTCGAACGGCGCCCCGGCCAGCTCGGGCCGATGCTGGGTCGCGGATGGCGGCAACACCTTGCCCTTCACGTGCGAGAAGCTGCAGCCGCCGCGTTCGAGCAATCCACCTTCCTCCACCAGCCTCGAGAGCCCGTCGCCTTCCAGCGGCCCGCCGGCTTGGCGCACCCAGCCGTCGCTGAGGAACGGCGTGCCGTCCTCGGCCTCGATGGCCGTGACGATGCGCGACTGCAGGCCGAGCAGGTACTCGCGCACCGATGCCGCGTTCAAGAGGACGCTCCGAGGTCCCATCGATCGTGCCGCTGCCGGCGCTCCTCGCGGTAATTGGTGATCTCGAGGCGGATGCCGTCCGGGTCGTTGAAGAAGGTCGCGACGTAGTCCGGCGCGTACTGCGGATAGGCCGCGGCATCGCTCGCGTCGATGCCCGCCGCGCGCAGCGCCGCCGCGGCCGATTCGACGTCTGCAGCCGTCGCCACACGCCAGCAGAAGTGATGCAGCCCCGGCGCATACGGCTCGTGCGCGCGAGCTACTCTCGCCGGCCGCAGCACATAGCCCATGTGCCGGTTGTAGTACTGCACGTGCGGATCGCCGTCGATCTCGAAAGCGTTGCGGCGAAAGCCGAGGATACCCATCACCACGTCGTAGAACGCGGTCGAGCGATGCATGTCGCTCACCGCCACGTAGACGTGATCGATGCCGATGACCTCGACGCCGTTCATCGCGACTTGATCGCGCGGAACCCGATATCGCGCCGGTACTGCGCGCCGTCGAAATGGATGCCGGCGAGCGCGTCGTAGGCCGCGTGCTGCGCCTTCTTCACCGAGTCGCCGAGCGCGGTGACGCAGAGCACGCGGCCGCCCGAGGTGACGACCTGCCCGTCACGCTCCGACGTGCCGGCATGAAACACCATCACGTCGGCCGCATCGCGCGGCAGGCCGCCGATGACGTCGCCCTTGCGCGGATCCAGCGGATAGCCGCTGGCCGCCATCACGACGCCGAGCGCCACGCGCCGATCCCACTTCAGCTCGACCTGATCGAGCGTGCCGTCGGCCGCATGCATGAAGACCTCGAACAGATCGCTCTTCAGCCGCATCAGGATCGGCTGCGTCTCCGGGTCGCCCATGCGCGTGTTGAATTCCAGCGTCTTCACGCCGCCCTGCGCATCGATCATCAGGCCGGCGTAAAGGAAGCCGGTGAACGGGACGCCGTCCTTCGCCATGCCGGCGATCGTCGGCAGGATGATCTCGTGCATCACCTTGGCATGCACGTTGGGCGTCACCACCGGCGCGGGAGAATAGGCGCCCATGCCGCCGGTGTTCGGGCCGGCATCGCCGTCCTTCAGGCGCTTGTGGTCCTGGCTGGTGGCGAGCGGCAGCACCTGCTTGCCGTCGCACAGCACGATGAAGCTGGCCTCTTCGCCCTGCAGGAATTCTTCGATCACGACACGTGCGCCGCCGGCGTTGTGCTGTACGCCGAGCTTGTTGTCGCCGCTCTGGCCTTCGAGCATCCAGTCGATCGCTTCATGGGCTTCGGCCAGGCTCATCGCGACGACCACGCCCTTGCCCGCGGCCAGGCCATCGGCCTTCACGACCACCGGAGCGCCATGCTGGTCGACGTGCTGATGCGCCGCCGCCGCATCCGAGAAGGTGGCGTACTGCGCGGTCGGGATGCCGTGGCGCTGCATGAAGTCCTTCGCGAAGGCCTTCGAGCTTTCGAGCTGGGCAGCGGCTTTCGTCGGTCCGAAGATGCGCAGGCCGCGCGATCTGAATTCATCAACGATACCGGCCGCCAGCGGCGCCTCCGGCCCGACCACGGTCAGCGTCACTTTTTCGCCCTGCGCGAAGTCGGCGAGCGCCCGCACGTCGGTCAGCGCGATGTTCTCGAGCCGCTCATCGCGCGCCGTGCCGCCGTTGCCCGGCGCCGCGTAGACCCTTTGCACGCGGGCGGATTGGGAGAGCTTCCACGCCAACGCGTGTTCGCGTCCGCCGGAGCCGATGACGAGCACCTTCATTCGAGACTCCGACAAGGAACGTGGAAGGTCATTGCTCGATCTCGGCGTTGTGGAACACGTCTTGGGTATCGTCCAGATCCTCGAGCACGTCGAGCAGCTTCTGCATGCGCACCGCGTCGTCGCCGGTCAGCACGACGGTGTTCTCGGCGCGCATCGTGACCTCGGCCACCTCGGGCTTCAGACCGGCGGCCTCGAGCTTGGCCCTGACGGCTTCGAAATCATGCGGCCCGCACAGCACTTCGATCGCGCCGTCGTCGTCGGTGATCACGTCGTCCGCACCGGCTTCGAGGGCGACCTCCATCAGCTTGTCTTCGCTGGTGCCGGGCGCGAAGATGAATTGCCCGCAGTGCTTGAACTGGAACGACACCGAGCCATCGGTGCCCATGTTGCCGCCGTACTTGCTGAAGGCATGGCGCACTTCGGCGACCGTGCGCACGCGGTTGTCCGTCATCGTGTCGATGATCACCGCGGCACCGCCGATGCCGTAGCCTTCGTAGCGGATTTCCTCGTAGGTCACCCCTTCGAGGTTGCCGGTCGCCTTGTCGACGTTTTTCTTGATGGTGTCGGCCGGCATGTTCGCCGCCTTGGCCTTTTCGATCGCGAGCCGCAGGCGCGGGTTCTCCTTGACCTCACCGCCGCCCAGACGGGCAGCCACGATGATTTCTCGGATGATCCGCGTCCACACCTTGCCGCGCTTTTCGTCTTGGCGGCCTTTTCGGTGCTGGATGTTGGCCCATTTGGAATGTCCGGCCATGAAGGCGCCTCCTGGTCGCAGAGCGGCCTCGTCGGCACGCAGTCTGCTGGGGTTCTTTGGATAGACTGCCGATTTTACGTGCCCGCCGGCCGGGCCCTTCTGGGAGTGAGCAATGTCGGAACCGATTCTTGTCGCCAGGCATGAAGCCATCGAGTGCTTTCTGCTGCCGGCGCTGGCCAACCGGCATGGCTTGATCACCGGCGCAACAGGCACCGGCAAGACCATCAGCTTGCAGACGCTGGCGGAGAACTTCAGCCGCCTCGGCGTGCCGGTGTTCATGGCCGACGTGAAGGGCGATCTGACCGGCATCAGCCAGGCCGGCAAGATCGGCGACAAGCTCGCCGCCACCTTGGCTGAACGCAAGATCGAGCCGCCGGTATCGCGCGCCTGCCCGGCCACCCTGTGGGACGTCTTCGGCGAACAAGGCCACCCGGTGCGCGCGACCGTCTCCGACATGGGCCCGCTGCTGCTTGCGCGCATGCTGGCCTTGAACGAAACGCAGCAAGGCGTGCTGCAGCTCGTCTTCAAGATCGCCGACGACAACGGCCTGCTGCTGCTCGACCTGAAAGACCTGCGCGCGATGCTGCAGCACGTGGGCGACAACGCGCCGGAGTTCCAGACCGAATACGGCAACATCAGCGCCGCCTCGATCGGCGCGATCCAGCGCGGCCTGATGCAGATCGACGAACAAGGCGGCGACAAGTTCTTCGGCGAGCCGATGCTGTCGATCGCCGACTTCATGCAGACCACGGACGGCCAGG
>Ga0105238_10006813_pt1 | contig 11410 bp, 8 predicted proteins | sample KBSC34metaG_FD_81526 | JGI IMG/M metagenome (GOLD analysis project Ga0105238, IMG submission 81526) | Corn rhizosphere microbial communities from Kellogg Biological Station, Michigan, USA - KBS C3-4 metaG | ecosystem: Host-associated > Plants > Roots > Rhizosphere > Soil | place: Michigan, USA...
GGCCTCGCTCATCGGCATGCTGCCGGCGCGTCATGAACTGCGGATCGAAGGGGTGTTCTTCGGCCTCGATTTCTTCATCCTGAACGCCTTGTTCATGGGCGTGCTGTTCGTTCCGCTCGAGCGCATTTTCGCCCGCAACAAGGCTCAGACGGTGTTCCGTGACGAATGGCGCGAAGACCTGTTCTACTATCTGGTCTCGTCGCTGCTGGTGCAGATATTGACCTACCTGACGCTCGCGCCGTCCAACTTCGTCAATGCGCAAGGCGGTCTCGGTTCGGTTCGCGCCTGGGTTCACGACCTGCCCTGGATCGTACAGTTGCTGGCGGTGATGTTCCTGACCGATCTTGCCCAATATTGGGTGCACCGGGCATTCCACCGCATCCCCTTCCTGTGGAATTTCCATGCCGTGCATCATTCGGCCAAGTCGATGGACTGGATTGCCGGCGCGCGGATGCATTTCCTGGAAATCATCGTGCTGCGCAGCCTGACCGCCACGCCGATGTTCGTGCTCGGCTTCGATGAATCGGCGATCCAGACCTATATTTTGATCGTCTACGTCTATTCGTCCTTCATCCATTCCAACATCGGAACCAGCTTCGGCCCGGTTGAAAAGGTGCTGGTGTCGCCGCGCTTCCATCACTGGCATCACGGGCTCGAGAAAGAGGCGATCGACGTCAACTTCGCCATCCATTTCCCGCTGCTCGACCGGCTGTTCGGCACCTATCATCTGCCTGAGGGACGCTGGCCGAAGGGCTATGGCATTCACGGCCATCCGGTGCCGAAAGGATATTGGCGGCAATTCCTCTATCCGTTCCGGCGCGGCTGAGCGCACACATCTCGGCATGCCGGGGGCGGGATAATGTTCGACGCATACATCATCTGCGGCACGCCGAGAACCGGCAGCACCTTGCTGTGCGATCTGCTGACCTCGACCAACAGGACGGGGGCGCCGCACTCGTTCTATCGACGGCAGGACATCCTGGAATGGGCCGAGGAATGGAAGCTGCCCGACCGCGGCACGATGGGCGAGCTCGACTTCAATGTCGCCTATCTCAATGCTGCGGTCGCGGCCGGCAAAGGTGGAACCGGCGTCTTCGGACTGCGCCTGATGCGGGAAAACCTGGATGAGCTTTCGGCGATCCTCGACCGGATCTATCCCGGGCTTCCATCGGACAAGGCGCGTTTCGAGAAAGCCTTCGGCCGGGTGCTCTACATGCACCTTTCGCGCCAGGACAAGCTCGCGCAGGCGGTCTCCCTGATCAAGGCGGAGCAGACCGGCCTTTGGCATATCGCCCCCGATGGAAGCGAGATCGAAAGGGTCGGACCGCCGGGAGAGCCGCGCTACGACTTCCAGCGCATCAAGGACGAAGTCAGCGAACTCGAAGCCTATGACACGGCCTGGAACATGTGGTTCGCGCAGCAGGATATCGCCCCGCTGCGGATCGGCTATGAGCGCCTGGCAAGCAATCCGGCCGCAACGCTGATTTCCCTCTGCGAGGCGCTGGGCGTTCAGCCTCCGAGCGCCGATGACATCAGACCGGGCGTAGCAAAGCTCTCCGACGAGACGAGCCTCGACTGGGTGCGCCGCTATCGTCTCGACGCAGCTGTCTGACGCAAGAACAATTGCAGGAGGTGTGAGCGATTAAGTTCGGCGTCTTCGCCGTAACCTTCCGTCCGGAATCGCGTCAAAAACAAAGCGATAGAGCGGTTCGCCGTTTCCGTGACACGGTGATCCGCTCTATGCCGTCTTCGCCGCAACTGTCTCGCTGAGCCAGGTGCCGATCTTGGCGCCGAGGCGGTCGGGCGAGACCGGCTTCGGCAGGTAGTCGTCCATGCCGGCCTCGATGCATTTTTCGCGGTCGCCCTTGAGCGCATGCGCGGTGACGCCGATGATCGGCGTGTGATCGCCGTTCTTCTGCTCGAGGGCACGGATGGCGCGGGTCGCCTCATAGCCGTTCATCTCAGGCATGGAGACGTCCATCAGCACCAGCCGGGGGCGCAACGAGCGGTACATCTCGACCGCCGTTCGGCCGTTGCCGGCGATGCGGTAGCTGAGACCGAAACCGTTGAGGATCTGGCCGAAGACCAACTGGTTCACGTCATTGTCCTCGGCGATCAGGATGTCGATCGGGCCGCTCGGCGCGGCGGTCGATTCCGGCGCCGCGGGGACCGGAACGGCCGGGCCGCGGATGACGGTGAAGGCCGGCGAGGCCGCCTGCGCCGCGGCCGGCTCGCGCACGAAATGCGCCTTGGCGCCTTGCGTGCGCGCCTTCTGGATGGCGGAGATAACGGTGCCGAGCAGCACCGCCGAACGCGCCGGCTTGGTGAGATGCGCGACGATGCCGAAATCGATCACCATCCGGCCGAAATCGACCTGGTCGACCGAGGTGAGCAGCACGACCGGAATGGAGGAAAGCCGGCTGTCGGCGGCGATGGCTCTCGCGACATCGGCGCCGTTCATGCCGGGCATCTGGTAATCAAGGATGATGCAATCGACCGAGGCGCCGAGCTGGCAGGCGCGATCGAGGAAGGCGAGACCCACGGCGCCGCTTTCGGCGGCCGCGCAGTCGAAGCTCCAGCTTCTGAGCTGCTCCAGCAGAATCTCGCGGTTGACCGGATTGTCGTCGATGACCAGAACCCGGGCGCCGGTGACGTCGACCGGTACCAGTTCGTCGCGGACCTCCTGGTTGTGCGCCGGCAGCGGCACGGCGAACCAGAAGACGGAGCCGCGGCCGATCTCGCTTTCGACGCCGATCTTGCCGCCCATCAGGTCGACGAGGCGGGCGCCGATCGCGAGGCCAAGCCCGGTGCCTTCGTGGCGGCGGGTCGAGGAGCCGTCGACCTGGGCGAATTTCTCGAACACGCTCTGCAGTTTCTCGGCCGGGATGCCGATGCCGGTATCCTCGACACGGACCTTGAGCTGGACCACGCCATCGACGACATCGCCGCCGACATCGACCAGCACATGGCCCTTCTCGGTGAACTTCACGGCGTTGCCGAGCAGGTTGGTGACGATCTGGCGGAAGCGCCCGGCGTCGCCGACGACGAAGGCCGGCAGGCGCGGGTCGACGCGCACGATCAGTTCGAGGTTCTTTTCGGCAACGCGCGCCGACACCAGCGTCGCCACATCCTCGACCGCTTCCGCCAGACGGAAGGGGGCGGGATCGAGCGTCAGCTGGCCGGCATTGATCTTCGAGAAATCGAGGATGTCGTTGATGATGGTGAGCAGCGCGTTGCCGGATTTGACGATGACGTCAGTGAAGGTCTTCTGGCGCGGCGTCAGCTCGGTCTTGGCGAGCAGCTCGGCCATGCCGAGCACGCCATTCATCGGCGTGCGGATCTCATGGCTCATATTGGCGAGGAATTCCGACTTGGCGCGGTCGGCGGCCTCGGCCTTGAACAGCGACGCGGCGCTCTCGGCGAAGGCGCGGCGGATCGCATTCTCCATGGGCCGGAAGATCAGAGCCGCGGCAATGGCGAGCACGGCGAACAGCAGGCCGCTCGCCCACAAGAGCAGCCGGTCGCTGGATGCATCAGCGAGGCGACGCTCGTCGTCGAGCGCGGTGCGCACGCGCACCAGCATCGGCTGGGCGAAAAGGTCGTTCTGGTTGCGGATCTCGCGGTAGCTCCACTCGTCGACCTTCTGGGCCGCCGACATCAGGTTGAAGTTGCGCACCATGTCACGCGCCGACCAGAACAGGTCGCCGTTGACCGAGGAGGAATCGAGCGCGTTGACCGTGTTCCGCGACAGCTTCGGCCGGATCGCGGCAAGCTGTGCGTTCAGGCCCTCGATCTCGCCCGTCAGCCGTTCGGAGTGGCCGCGCGCGGCGGCCGTCAGCGCATCGCGCGTCTCGCTGCGCCAGGCGGTGCCGGTCGTCTCGGCGAAATTGGTGGCGTTGCGCAGGTCGCGGGCGAAGATGACGACATCGCCGCTGAGAGCATCGACCTCGTGACGGAAGGAGTTCACCCGGTTGAGCGCGTACATGACCGCGGCCGAAGCCAGTGCGAAGATCAGCAATCCCGAAATGTAGCGGATCCGGATCGACCGGAGGAAGGACGAGTATTCCGGCATGCGCAACCCCAACATATACGCACAATTTTAATGGTCGGGATTACGCTTGATTTACATTAAGATTTCGTTGGTGGCGGGTGGCCACCGGGTCGATGAATAACAGCTTTGATCCCGAGGCGACTCCGGTTTCGATAAGCAGACGATCGTGTTCGGCCGATCGCCCTTCCGGTTCGGAAATCAAGGGACTGCGTCCATGCTTCGATATCTCTGGCTTCTCGCAATTGCGATCATGACGACGGCTCACCCCGCGATGGCGCAAAGCGATGCCGAAATGAAGGCGTGCATCGATCGGTCCGACGGCGTCTCCACAGCAATGCTGGATTGCGGGAAGGCCGAGATCGACAAGTTCGATGCCAGGTTGAATACGGCCTACAATACCTTGATGCATCGCGAACATGGTCCCGAACGTGCGCGGCTGCAGCGCGAGCAGCGTGCCTGGCTGAAACATCATTTGCAGGAAACGAAACGTCTTGCCGTCGATCCTAACAACGGATCGGCCGCCTTCCTCGACTCGCAGGGGTTTGAACTGGACGATTTGAGCGCACGCACGGTCGAACTCGAAAAGCGCGTCCAGAAGAACCCGTAACCGTTCAACCGGGATCGAGCCGAACTCCGCCAGCCCTCTCGCGATCGGCGGGCGTCGCGCCGATTCAGACTGCCAGCGAGTAGCCCAGGTCGCGCATCGGCAGTCGGCGGACGCGCTCGCCGGTGGCGGCGAAGATCGCGTTGCCCAGTGCGGGCGCCAGCGCCGGAAAGGCAGGTTCGCCCATGCCGGTGGGCGGATTGTCCGACTGGATGAAATAGGCGTCGATCGTCATCGGCGCGAATGGCATGCGCAGGATCGGATAGGCGTTGTAGTTCTGCTCCAGGATACGTCCATTCTCGATGTTGATCTTGAGGCCCATGGCAGTCGACAGCGCGTCGGTGGATGCGCCCTGTGCCTGGGCTTCGGAGCCCGCCATGTCGATGATCGGGCCGACATCGAGCACGACGAGGATGCGGGCTATTCTGATCCGCTTGTCGGCATCCACGCTGAGCTCGACGGCCTGCGCGACATGGCCGGCGTGCGAATAGCACCATGCCAGGCCGAGGCCGCTGCCCTTCGGCAGCGCCTTTCCCCAGCCCGCTTTCTCGGCGCACATCTTGATGACATCGGTGGCCCGCTTGGGGCTGAAATTGACGCTCTGGTCCTTGGGCGCAAGTTCGGGCACGTCGCGGTTCACCGCGTCGAGCAGGAACTCGACATGGTCGCGGCCCGAGGCGAACGACAGCTCGTGCATGAAGCTTTGGGCGGCAAAGACCTGGGCGTTGTCGCCTGGCGCGCGCCATGCGCCGGTCGGGATCTTCAGCGGGAACATGGTCTTTGCACGGCGCAGGTTGGGCGCCTTGATGGAGTATCTGAGATTGTCGGTGAGGTTGGCGCCCGAGGCCTCCTTCTTGCCGTCGGCGGTGAAGGTGATGAAATGTTCGCGCCAGGCGTCGAGCTGGCCAGCCTTGTCGATCGCACCCTTGAACTGGTGGTAGCCGGCTGGCCGGTAGAAGTCGTGGCTGAAATCGTCCTCGCGCGTCCATTGCAGCTTGACCGGCGCGTTGACCTTGAGCGCGATGGCCGCAGCCTCGCAGGCATAGTCGTTGACCAGCCGCCGTCCGAAGCCGCCGCCGACGCGGGTCTGGTGCATCACGACCTTTTCCTGCGCGACGCCGGCCACCTTGCCGATCAAGGGTAGGCCGCGATCGGGCTGCTGGGTCGGCACCCACATCTCCATGACCCCGTCATGCCAGTGAGCCGTGGTGTTCATCGGCTCCAGCGGCACATGGGCGGCGAAGGGATATTCGTAATAGGCCTCGACCGTCTTGGCGGCATTGGCGAAGGATTTGTCGACGTCGCCGACGTCGTCGTCGGCCTTTTGCGGGAAATTCGCCGCGACCTTCTTCGCCTCGGCCGAGAAGCGTGAGGAGGAGTCCGTCGAGGCTTCGCTGAGATCCCAGTCGACCTTCAGCTTGTCCTTCGCCTGGAAGGCGCTCCAGGTATCCCTGGCGATGATCGCCACGCCCGGCATCACCTCGACCATAAGGCCGGTGCCCTCGACCACGAAGGCGTCGAGCACGCCGCGTTCAGCCTTGATCTCGTCGGCATTGAAGGACCGCACCTTGCCGCCCGCCGCCGGGCACTTGGTGTAGGTGGCATAGACCATGCCGGGCAGTTGGACATCGATGCCGAACAGCGGCTTGCCGGTGACGACCTTGGGATCGTCAACGCCGCGGTAGCGCTTGCCGATCAGGCGGTATTCCGCACGCGTCTTCAGCTTCAGGCTCTTGGGATCGGGCACCGGCATTTGCGCCGCCGCGGCGGCAAGTGATCCATAAGTTGCGGAGCGGCCGCTGGCGGCGTGGGTCAAGACCGAATCCCGCGCCGTGATCTGCGCCGGGTCCACGCTCCATGCCTGTGCCGCGGCACCGATCAGCATCGCCCTGGCGCCGGCACCGGCCTGGCGCAACTGGTTCCAGGCGCGCGGGATGGAGGTCGAACCTCCCGCGCCCTGGCTGCCATAGACTTTCGGATTGATGTCGGCCTGCTCCATGACGACATGGTTCCAGTCGGCATCGAGCTCGTCGGCGATGATCACGCCGAAAGAGGTCTTGATACCCTGGCCGATCTCCGGGCATTTCGAATAGATGGTAATGGTGTTGTCCGGGGCGATGCGGATGAAGGCATTCATCGCCTGGTCCTTGGCGGTCGTGGTGCCGCCGTTGACCGTCTCGGCCGCGAATGCCGCGTCGCCGATGTGGAAGCCCAGCACCAGCCCAGCGACGCTTGCCCCTGTCAGCTTGAAGAAGGTGCGCCGCCCCATCGCCGTCGCCGCCTTGGCCGCACTGATCGAATGCACCTCGTCGAGCAGGGCCGAGAGATAGGCATCGGACTGGGCGAAATTGATTTGTGTGTCAGCCATTGGGAGCCTCTTTGGATTGCTGCGCCGCCTGTTCCCTGAGTGCGGCCACGTCCTTGGCCGTCAGGTGCGCGCCCTTGGCGCCGAAGCGTCCGGTGACGTAGTTGGCGACGGCCGCGATGTCGTCGTCGGAATAACCCTCGCCGAAGGCGGGCATGAAGATCCTGCCGTCGGCGGTCTTGCGGCTGACGCCGTTGATGACCGTCTGCGCCACATTGGTGGCGCTGGGGTCGTTCACCGCGCGCACGCCGGTCAGCGTGGCAAAGCCGGTGACGGGGCTGACCCCGGTCCAGTCGTGGCAGGAGGCGCAGGCGCCGGCAAAAATCTTTTCGCCACGGATATTTGCATCCGCGGCCGCGCCCTCCTTGTACGACGCCGGCGCTGCCGTCGTGATGGTGCGCGGCAGGTCGCTGGCATGCGCCGGGATGCTGCGCAGATAGGCGACCAGGGCATGAGTGTCGTCCGGAACCAGATAGCTCAGGCTGTCGTCGGCAGCTTCCCCCATCGGCCCGGCGGCGCCGCCATGACCATTGGCATGGCCGGTCGAAAGATAGGAATAGAGGTCGTCGTCGCTCCAGTCGCCGATGCCGGAAACCTTGTCGCCGGTGATGTTGTAGGCGCGCCAACCCGCAGTGAGGGCGCCCGCGAACTTGCCGTGATTGTCGAGCCCATAGGCGAGGTTGCGCGGTGTATGGCACTCGCCGCAATGGCCCATCGCCTCGGCAAGATAGGCGCCCCGGTTCCATTGCGGGCTCTGGCTGGCGTTGGGGCGGAAGCGCTCGTCGGGATTGAACGCCACGTTCCAGAGCGTGATCAGGCTACGCTGGCTGAAGGGCCAGGAGAGCTGGTTCTGCTTTGGCGGCGCACTCACCGGCGCCAGCGTGAACAGATAGGCCTTGATCGCCAGCGCATCGGCGTCCGTCATGTAAGTGTAGGAGGCGTAGGGCATGGCGGGATAGAGTTTTTGACCGTCGGCGCGAATGCCCCGGTGCACCGCCGCCAGGAACTGGGCGTCGCTGTAATTGCCGATGCCGGTCTCCTTGTCCGGCGTGATATTGGTGGAATAGATCGTGCCGAACGGCATGTTGAAAGCGAACCCGCCGGCGAAGGGCGCGCCGCCCGGCGCGGTGTGGCAGGCCTGGCAGTCGGCGGCATGGATGAGATATTCGCCGCGCTTCACCGGATCGGCGCTGGCAAGCTCAGCCGGAACGCCGGCCACGGTGCCGTCATGGTAATCGGCCAGCGCCACGGTCGCGCCGCCGGCAAACGCAAGCGGATTGCGGCCGAGATAAAGCCAGCCCGCGAAGCCGAGCGCTGCAACGACAATGATTGCAACGAGGATGCCGATCACTCTCTTCATGGTCAGGCCGATTTGGCGGCGGCATTCTTGATGGCGCGGCGGATGCGGATATAGGTGCCGCAGCGGCAGAGATTGCCGGCCATCGCCGCATCGATATCCGCGTCGTCGGGTTGCGGGTTGGTGTCCAGAAGCGCGGTGGCCGACATGATCTGGCCGGCCTGGCAATAGCCGCATTGTGGCACAGCAATCTCCATCCAGGCCTGCTGCACCTTGGCGCCGTTTGGCGTACCGCCGATCCCTTCAATGGTAACGACCGCGCGCGTGCCGACGTCGCCGACGGTCAATTGGCAGGACCGCACCGGTTTGCCGCCCACATGCACCGTACAGACGCCGCATTGGGCGACGCCGCAGCCATATTTGGTGCCGACTAGGTTGAGATGGTCGCGCAACACCCACAGAAGCGGCATGTCTTCCGGCACATCGACATCGCGTGATTGTCCATTGACTGTGAGCGTGAGCACTCGGCACCTCTTCGGCTGGCAGTGGGATCCGCGCGGCGGCGGAGCTTGCCCGGGAGAAGGGTAGGGGGCGTGGGTGATGCGGGTAGGGCCCGGCGGATCACGTTTGCGGGAGTGGGGTGGTGGGGACAATCCGGCGTCGGCGATTTGATGGGTACGACACTCCGCTCGATTGCCGGCTTGCGCCTCACGCCGGTCGCAAGGATCGGATCCGCCGGAAAGCAGACGCCCGGCAACCGCTTGTCGCTCATGATCAATTCAAGCGCCTGACCGTTGACAAGCGTGCGTTTGCTCGTGTTCTATTTCGCAAGCGCACAATTTTCCGCGTAACAGATCGCGTCCGGCAAGGCCGGACAAGGGCAGCATGGCCCCGCCGCGTCTCATCGAGCATGAGGTGCGTGTGGGGCCTTTGTTTTTTGAGGTCGGGGTGAAGACGTTCAGGGTCGGTATCCTTTATTCGACCACCGGTCCCTACGGGGCGATCGGTCGCGACTGCCGCGACGGCGCCGAGTTCGCTATCGAGGAACTGGAGAAGGCCGGGAGCTCCGTGCGCATCGAGCCGGTCTTCGGCGATCCCGCCGGCCAGCCGGAGCGCTACCTCGACCTGATCCGAACCATGCTGCGCGACGATGGCTGCCGCAATGTGATCGGCACCATCACCTCCTTGTCGCGCAAGGACGTCATTCCGCTGGTGGAAAAATACGACGGGCTGCTCTGGTACATTTGCCCCTACGAAGGCTTCGAGGCCAACGAGAACGTCATCTACACCGGCGCCTGTCCCAACCAGCATCTGATACCGGCCTTCGACTACATGCTGCCCCGCTACGGCAAGCGCACCTATCTTGCCGGCGCCAATTATGTCTGGGGCTGGGAGATGAACCGGCTGGCGCGCGAGCTTCTGCTGCGCGCCGGCGGCGAGGTGCTGGGCGAGCGCTATTTGCCGATCGAGGAGACCGATGTCGGCCTGCTGATCGCCGATCTGGAGCGCCACCGGCCCGACTTCATCCTCAACAACATGATCGGCCCATCGAGCTATGCCTTCCTTGCCGCCGTGCGCCGGTTGGCCGACCGCGATCCCGCCTTCGCGCCGGAACGCTGCCCGGTGCTGAGCTGCGATCTGACCGAATGCGAGCTCGGCGAGATCGAGCCGGGCATGGCCGTCGGCCAGCTCTCGACGGCCTCTTATTTCGAAAGCCTGGCGTCGCGCGAGAACCATAGCTTCAAGCAGAGCGTCGCTGCCCGTTTCGGTGCCGGGCGGCGCGTCTCCAGCTTCTTTGCCGGCGCCTATGCCGCCGTGAAGCTCTGTGCCGAGACGGTCACCGAGGCCAACCGCGACGACCCCGCCAGCGTGCGCGGCTTCCTGCATGCCCGCCCGCGGCAGACGGTGCTCGGGTCTCTCACCATCGACCCGCGCACCAATCATGCCGCCCTGCCGTTCCATCTTGGCCGCATCAATGAGCAGTCCGGCTTCGACGTCATTGCCTCGCGGGGCGCGATCGTCGCCGACCCTTACCTTGTCGGCACGCTGGCCAGCCAGCACGCTCCGCATCTGAGGGTCGTGCAATGACGCGGACGCCGAATTTCGTTTCCTGGCGCGCCGCGATTCTGCATCGCGCCGACGACAACATCGAGCGCCTGAAGCGTCAGCTGGAACGGCTCGGCGTGGCGGTTCAGGTGCAGTGGAAGCCCCTCGATCTTTCCGAGACGCCGGCGGACATCGTTCTGGTCGACGCCGACCAGGGCTGGGACGATCTCTTGCCGTGGGACGGCGACGAGGCGCCCGTCCCTGTGGTCGCGCTGCTCGGTTCCGAAGCACCGGGCCGCATCGCCTGGGCGCTGGAAAAGGGCGCCGGCGCGCTCATGGCAAAGCCCGTAGTCGCCTCGTCGGTCTACCCGGCGCTGGTGCTCGCCACGCACGCCCACCATGAGCGCGCTGCCGTCAGGGCGCGCATTGCCGGCCTGGAGGAGCGTCTGCGGCTGAGGCCGATCGTCTACGACGCGATGCGCTCGATCATCGCTGCGCAGGGCGGCGATGAGACCGGTGCCTATCGCACGCTCTGTCGCCTCGCCATGCAGCGCCGGCTCACCGTCGAGCATGTCGCCGCGGCAATCGTCGCCGGGCACGAGCCCGTGCCGCGGGCGATCTAGGCGCCGGCATGCGGGTTCTGCGCGAACTTGTCAGACGGCCTTCCGCCCTGTTCGGGCTGATCGTGGTCGTGATCGTCTTGCTGGCGGCGATCTTCGCGCCATGGATCGCGCACTTCTCGCCGGACGACCAACTGGCCGACGGCCTGTCGCTCGAAGGCGCGCCGTTGCCGCCCGGCAACGGGCATTTGTTCGGCACCGACACTCTCGGCCGCGATCTCTTCGCCCGCGTGCTGTTCGGCGCCCGCACGTCGCTGATCATCGGTCTCGTCGCCAACGGTGTCGCGGTCGCGATCGGACTTCTGGTCGGGCTGCTCGCCGGCTATCTGCGCGGCACCGCCGGCAATCTCTTGATGCGCTTCACCGACCTGATGATGGCCTTTCCGGCCCTGTTGCTGGCGATCGCATTGGCCGCGCTGCTGAAGCC
>Ga0105238_10006816_pt1 | contig 11408 bp, 14 predicted proteins | sample KBSC34metaG_FD_81526 | JGI IMG/M metagenome (GOLD analysis project Ga0105238, IMG submission 81526) | Corn rhizosphere microbial communities from Kellogg Biological Station, Michigan, USA - KBS C3-4 metaG | ecosystem: Host-associated > Plants > Roots > Rhizosphere > Soil | place: Michigan, USA...
GAAACAGCGTCTTCCGCAACCACACTTACCTATCACTACGATTATCGCGGTTCGACAGTAGCGCTGACGGATGACAATGGGAATGTCACGGACCGGATGGAATACAGTCTTTATGCCACGACAACCTATCGTGCTGGCACAAATGACACACCATTTTGCTTCAATGGGCAATTTGGCGTTCAGAGTGACTCGAACGGGTTGCTTTATATGCGTTCGAGATACTACAACCCATATCTCTGTCGTTTTATCAGCCCGGACCCGATTGGCTTATCTGGTGGCCTTAACTTATACGCTTTCGTGGATAATAATCCTATTAATAGGATTGATCCATTTGGACTTGAATGGCAGCTCTCTTTCGGATTTAGCGGGAATTTGGGCAGTTCTCTCTTGGGTAACATGGGCTCACCTTTATCATTTCTTTCGAGTGGAGAATCTATTGGAGTCAATACAAGTGGCCAAATATTTTTTCAAGGCTATTCAGCAACGCTGAATGGAGGCGGCCCATTTTTTTCTGGTGGTGGCTTGTCGTTTGGTGTGACATATTCAAAATGCCCTACGCCGGTGGGGAAAAGTGAGTCGGATGGACTTCATTGGGAGGGGGACCTGGGTTGGGAGCTTGTTGGTGGGCTATCAGGTGATATGGACGAAAATGGTGCGGGGATGAGCATCCCAAAAGTACACCTTGATGTTGGGGGCGGAATTATTGCTGCACAAGGGCCTTCACACACCGTTACTTATGCATTGCCATCTTTCACGGAAAATGCATATTTTACGGAGCCTACGATGTTTGGCGATTAAATTCGGGTTGCTTATCTAAAAATTTCAGCTTTTTCATGATGATGAAAGTTTTTGAAAGTATACGAGATGCATAAAATAACTGTCATTGCGATTGTTGCAGGCGCCATAGCGGTATTGTGCGGATTATTAGATTCATGGGGCGTTTCGCCGTCGATGAAGCCAGCCTATGTAATTGTCAAAGCACCTTGTTACGCTTTTCTAGTCTATTACTTAATTTGGCGCAAAAGAAATTTTCAAGAAGGAACTTCTAGTCTGTTGAAATATAAAAAATTGTATTCCGTGCTTCTTAGAATTGTTGGGTGGATTTTTATCATTTTTGGGTTTCTGATTTTGCTTTTTGCATTTAGTCGGATTCTTAATATGGGCTTACAAGAAGGCGGGTCTGGTGACTGGGATGGGGTGGTCATGAGCATAATGGGGATTTTTCTAGGTATTGTGGCCATTAAAATAAGCAGGAGATTGGACTCTATGGCACCCCCAGTGCCTGAGAAAACCAAACGTTGAGCCCGGTAAGACGTCCCAAGCCCGCCACAAGATGCTTGCCCCAGATATTATCATGGCCGGGCGAATCGTGGTCAAAGTTGCGAAACGATAAAAGCTCACGATTTCTTTGAACATCCAAACGCCTTGTCTGCCCAGTGCCACTGCCAAGTAGATTGATGAACGTAAGCGTTACGCGAAGCACCTTCTTGACAGAGCAACTGCAGCGGCGGATTCATAAATGCCGTAGGCATTCTGCTACGACGTTTATGATACGGGCTGAACTAGCGGCGGGCGTTTTGGTTTGCCCCAGGTGGCGGGGAGGACTTCAGGGATTTGACGGTTGGTCATGTTCGGCAAGCGCGTGAGGATTTGACGGAGATACGCGTAAGGGTCGAGGCCGCGCCGGCGGCAACTTTCGATGATGGTGTAGATGATGGCGCTGCATTGGCCGGCCTCGGCGTCACCGATGAAGAGCCAGTTCTTCTTGCCAATGGCGGTAGGGCGAATGGCGTTTTCCACCAGGTTGTTATCGATCTCCACCCGGCCATCATTCAGATAAACGGTCAGCGTGGGCCATTGGCCCAGCGCATAATCAATGGCTTGGGCCAGACCGCTCTGCGGCAGGTAACGGCCCCGCGCCTTGAGCCGGAGCAAAACTTTTTCCAGCCGGGCGATGATGGGGCGGCTGTGGCTGGCGCGCATGGCCTGACGCAAGCGCGGACCCGCACGGTGTTCGCGCAGGCCAGCTTCCACCCGGTAGAGGTGCTGGATTTGCCGCAGGAGCCAGCCACTCAGCTGCGGTGCCGTTTCACTGGCTTCGTAAAACTTTCGGCGGACGTGCGCCCAGCAGCCGGCCAAGGTAATCACCGCACTGCGTCCGTTGACGAAGGCGCGATACGCCGAGTAGCCATCGCTTTGCAAGGTGCCGGTGAACGTCGGCGGCACGACCTGATCCAGACACGCGGTCGCGCGGCTGGTTTCCCAGCGGAAAAACACATCGCCTTTGGGGCAACTGGCCGTCCAGAAGTAACCTTGCCGGGTTCGGCCATGTCCCGGTTCCAGATAATTGACCGGCGTCTCATCCACCTGCACATAGCCTCCCGCCATGACCCCGGTGCGGATTGCCTCGTAAACCGGTTGCAACCAGTCAGCGGCCAGTGCCACCCAACGGGCCAGCGTTTGTCGGGGCAGCTGCACCTGGTGCCGCCGCGCAAAGATTTGTTCCTGCCGGTACGGCGGCAGCTGGTCGCAGTATTTGGCCACCAAAATGTGCGCCAGCAGTCCCGGTGCGGGCAGGCTGCGGTCTTGCAACCGTTCCGGCAACGGTGCGATCACCGGGGCAACCTCCAGCCTGACCCGATGAACATATTTTTTGCGGATGGTGCGGCGGCGCAGAAAGCGGGCCGGTTCGTAATCCAGTTGTTCGCTCACTTCCTGACCGATGCAACGCCACTGTTCGGGTGCCGCCTTCACCGGTTCAGGTTCAATCACTTCTTCGACCACCGGCAGGTTCTCCGGCAGTCGTGGGGTGCGGTCTTTCCGTGAACGGCTGACCGCAGCCTTGGGTTCCGCCACCGCCAAGGCAGCGGGTTCTGGGGTGGCTGGAACGGGCAGTTGCAGCAGCAGCTCCAGTTGTGCGCGGTCCAGGCGTTCGCTGCTCGCTCCAAACACCCGGCGCACGAGCGAATCCATCTTCTGCCGCAGCAACGTGTTTTCCTGATGAGAGAGTTCCAGCGCTGCTTTCAAGGAGACGACGAGTTCACGCAGGGCGGCAAGTTCGGCGTGCAGTGGCGCGGGGTTCATCGTCGCGGACTCTGACGCCGGACACGGCGCGGAGGTTCAAACTTTTTAAAATTTTTTTCAGCGGCGGTTTTCAGCTTTCGCGTTCATACCACGGACGTAATTTGCCGCCGCGCAAATCCACCCCGTCCGTCAGCATCGCCAGCGCCTGCGGGGTCAGCTTCAGCTTGGTGGTCGCCGGTTCCAGGTTTTTCGGCCAGGAGAAGGTTCCCTGCTCCAAACGCTTCGTCAACACCCACAACCCTGTCCCGTCCCAGCACAAAATCTTGATCCGCGTGTGCCGCCGGTTGCTGAACACAAACAACGCCCCCGCACGCGGGTCTTCGCCCAGCCGTTCCGTCACCAAAGCGTGCAGGCCGTTGAAACCTTTGCGCATGTCGCAGGCCTTCCACCGCCACAAACACCTTCAAGCTCCCGGCAAAACTTAACATGGCTTATGCAGCGCCCGCACCAGTGCCGCCGCCAGTTCCACCTGTTTCCCATCGCTCAGCTCCGCGCGCACGCCGCCAGGCAAATGCAGCACCAAAAACACCGCCCCCGCCTTGATACCCGCTTCCGGTGGCGGTGCCAGCACCGCCTCCAGCCACTGCACCGACGGCTTGGCCGCCGGTAGCTTGCCCGCAACGTAGTCGCCACGCTGCCGGCGACGTTTTTGCGTCTACGTCGCAAACGTCTGGTATTTGATGCCCGCCAGTTCCGCAAACTTCTGGCCCGGCAATCCGCTCCGCTCAAATTCGTCCAGCAATTGTTCCCGCCGCGCCTTCGGCGTCTTTACCCGCCCCAGGACATCCTGTTTCAAAACCACTTCATCGGTCAGGGTCGTATTCATCGTAGCCGTTATGCTACGACACTTATGACTTCAGGAGATAGTGGCGCTTGGCGTGACGCTTACTGATGAACGACAGAGGCAGTGGTTTGAAGACCGACGAAAATGTTGCGCTGATTCTCGATTGCGTTGTTTTTTGGTTTGGATTAGCGTGAATGCATGTAGCTTGGACTCTGAGTGATGCATATGCGCCATTTTATTATAATTCTCGCGGTGACGTTATTTGCCGCCGGTTGCACGAAGCAGGCAACTCCCGAAGCGAGGTCAAATCAAGATTCGCCTATCACTTCCAACTCATATGGGCTTCCGACAGACGACCAAAAGTTATGGGCACTCGCAACCTGCGCGGTACTGACTGAGAGTAACCAAGGCCGGCATGATCTGCTCGGAGGATGTGAGCATACTCCAGAAAACGCTGAATTGGAGCAGCGTAGCTTGGCCAAGTGGTGGGGAATTACAAACCGGGCGAGTTTTCTGGCAATCTTGGACTGGATTGAAAAAGGTGGCCATCGGCAACAGTTTGAACGGACTGCTGGACGGCTCTCGTTGGCCACACCAGAGCAAATTGCGAAAATCAGAACTCAAGTCTCCTCCGATCCCGAGACCAGCAACGCGGTTGAAATCGCCATGGAATATAAGGACGAATTTGGCGCCAAAAGCATCACAGCCTGGGATTTTGACCGTTATATCGCGTTGTGCGGATTTGCCTATATTGCCGGCTATATCTCCGAAGATGAGGCCTGGCAGAAAATCATGCCGGCAGCCCGGTTGCTTCAAAAAACATTTGCTTCCTGGAAAGAACTTGGGAAGAACCATGTTGTGGGCCGTGAATATTGGTCTTTGGAGGAAACCCAAAGAAAAGGAGCAGTGACAAGACAATGCTACGAAAAACTGCTGGTGGATCCGTCTAGTCCGTGGGTTCGATTGAAGTGGGATATGGATCTGACTCCGTCTTCGGAAGCAAAAGCGCAGAAATAGTGATAAATTGAACGATACTTTTCAACGATAGCATTTCAGGAGATGTCGGAACGGTTGAGATCACCGTGGGGCACTATGCAGACTGGCAGCCGGTGCTGGCGGTTGCCAGCTCGAACGACGAGCCCGTGGTGATAACGAGCAAGACATCGCCGGACGAAGACATGAAGGCGATAAAGGAGCAAGTCCTCCTCTGCTCGAGCACAACGATCCAAACCTGCGATAGGCGGTTTTGGCAAAAATGTTTGCTTCCTGCGCGGTCGTTTGTTCAATTCCCGGCAGTCAGACGGTTATCTAGGAACAAATTCATGAATTCACACGAACAACCCGCGCCATATGGCCGCTGGTCTCAGCCGCCGCAAAGGACGATGCCAAGACCGTTTCCCCAATCATCAGAATGGTCTCCGGGGGCATTCAAGCCGCCGGTGCGCGAAGATTCTTTAAAATCCGGCCAGGTGCAGATCGAGCGCAAAAACTTCATCTTTACGCTGAAGGAGAATCCCCGTGGCCGACTGCTCCGTATAACTGAGGACATTGCCGGGCGCTTTAATTCCATCATTATCCCCGCCACCGGTCTGCACGAATTCATGAAGCTGCTGGATGAAATAATCAAGGCGTCCGAAGAAATGCCGCTCAAAGCCAACCCGCCGGAACAGCAGAAATCACCTTGATAAAGTCGGGCAATTTCTCGCCGGTGGAATATGTCATCCACTTGCCATTCCTCAAAATTGCCAGACACCGGTAGCCATGGCACTGGACCCAGCAGGGTTCACTTAACAGTTCCAACTTGGGAATGACCTCGCCCGAATTTTGGCCCTTTCCGTTCATTACCCCATACCGTACTCCCCCGGACGTGAATAGCAATGGGTAATTTCAGCTCGAAGAATGGGGCGATATGGCAAAAAACAAGAGCCGGACACAAGTCCGGCTCTGTCGATGATGAGGTTTAAACGCCTTCATCAAGGCGCTCAGAAGGGCGGCACGGCATCAGGGCGCTGTCCGACCGTACCGCTGACAAAACCTCTCTGCCAACCCTAAACGGACAGCGAAAGTATTACCTACCACCTTAGGATACGTTTGGGGATCCCAAATCTTTCAAGGAAAGCATGATCAGCATCAACTTACCTCAGTGATTCTGTCCTCGCGTTTAATGCCAGGGTGACGGCTAGGCGAGCATTTTAGGCTTGGGATTGCGCCCGACGATCAAGAGCGTGCCTTGCTGGATGATGCGACCGCAGCTGGCGCACACATAGAGATTGGTCCAATTGGAATTCAGCACCGGCTCCATCTCGTTCCCGTCCTGGTCACAGGTATAGAAACCGTCACTGTCCGGCCGGTTGCCGCACACGCAAACCCATGCATCTTCATTGCCTGCCTCGTGGGTGATGAATTCCTTGGCCATGTCAGCATCCTAGCACGAACCAGTTTTTTCGTAAAATCCGGATGGGGAAGTCACGGCGGTAATTCCACCTCCTTACCCGATACACCATGGCTCATGTGCAATTCGCAATCGCTGCACGAAACGCCTCCTGCATAATTGAGGAGATGATTTTCGCATCGGCTTATCATTCCACCCGCCTTTCCCAGCACGCCCGTCTCTTCTTGCCGGAAGACCCCGCAAATGGAACTGCCGCCCATCGTAGCTTGTCGCCGTGCAATGCATGCTGCCGCGTCCGGCATTTGACACTTGAGCTCTGACCGTTAAACATAAACGAAGTATGAGCAAGCATGCAACAGTCACCCGCAGCCACGAGATTGACCAGCAGGCGGTTAAGATTTTTTTGAACTCGCTGCCCCACGGCTGTCTGGCCAGGAAACAAGACCCCGACTACTTCATCGACTACGTGGTCGAAGTGGTTACGAGTGGCGAGCCGACGGGAAATCAGTTCGCTGCTCAAGTCAAAGGCTACGAAGACCCGACCGGCAAAAGGCCGCTTGCGTATTCGTTCAAAACCAAGCACCTCAATTACTACCAAAACGACTGCCGGTATCCTGTATTTCTATTTTTGATCAACGTGACGACCCGCGAAGTCTTTTGGGTCTTCGCGCAGAAACTGCTGAAAGATGGCGCGTTGAAACGCCTCTCTGCCAGCCAGAAGACGTTGAAAATCAATTTTCCTCGCGAGGACAGCCTCGCCAACGCCGCGAAGTTTAAGTATGCGTTGATCGAGGCCGAGCGGTTGGTCCGCGACCTTCACCCTGGCATGCCGCTTGCGGCGGTTCAAAAGCGCAAGGTAGATTTGGAGCGGCTGGACCCTAGGTGCTCCGTCCAAGTCAACGTATCTGGTGGGCGCGAGCAGATTGTCATCCGGCCCAAAGAGTCATTTTCGTTCTCCATGAAGGTCAACAGCGCGAATACGGAGGGATGGAAAGCCGTCGTTGAAAGGGGTGAAATGATCAAAACGACGCCCGGAGAGGTCACCTTCGTGGGAATGCCGCTTTTTGAGGAGGCGATGAAGCAATCCGACGGAATCACCTTGCAGCTCGCCGCGCGGCGGGCGGCAAGCATCGACATCATCGACAGCAACAGCGAGTTCCCTATCATCACGCGCGTCGAGGGCGTCTACACGAGCGGGACAAAATTTTCGCGGTTCGTCGGTGGGCTACCCAACTCGCCGCTTTCACTATCATTCGAGTTGGCACACGAAGGCTTGGACGCGCGGCGTTCAGTCGACCTCTCCATCGAGTTTAATTTGCTCACGTGGGCGGGGCAGCCCGTTTTGAATCTGTCGGCGTTCGACAAAATTAAAAGCTTTCACGACGCGTTTTCTGGCCAGCGGAATCCAAAAGTTCAAATTGACGTGGGCGGCGTCATGCGTACGCGGGGGGAGATGGGAGGCAAGGGCACACCCATTTTTGATTTCATGGGGGAATCGCTGGATTGGCTGGTAAAATGCCGGTGGCTGGCGGAGCACTTCAAGGTCAACCCGCCGCTGCCATCGTTGGATACGATTTCAGTGGAGGATTTCGATCAAATCGGGGAACTCCATGACATTTTGAAGTGGCACAAGATGGAACGTCCGAGGCCCTATATGGAACTTTCATTCGCCATGGAAAAGCCTCAACCCCAAGATATGGGGCAGGCCAAGACCGCAAAGAGCCTCTGGATGAAAATCCCGCAACGCCCGGGGGACTTCTTGGGAGCGCCAGTTACCATTCCCGCGATTGATCATGTGTTCAGCGAGATGAAGCTGCTTAGCGCAACTCCCATTGACGGGGGAAGCAGTGTGAAGCTGGTCCTGAAGGGGGATGAGAGGACAATTCAAAATTCCAAACTCAGTTGATAGTTCTGGGTGGGGGGAGAATTCCAGCTATCGATAAGTGCTATCACCCGTTGACGCCGCTGTATTCAACTGGCATTGCCTCGAACGGCACGGAATATCAAAATACAGATTTTGTGCTGCTTAAACCGTGTAAAACCCAACACGGGACTCTGGCGATGGGTTTCAGCCTGCTGAAAACTTGGAATCTAGATGCAGGATGCCGTCCAGTGGCCACCACTCGGCTTCGGTTGGAACGATTCGGTCATGCTCCAGCATTTTTATCTTCCGCACCGTAAAGCCCGTCTTTTCAGCCAATTCCGGCTGGGACAGGTTGGCCTCAATGCGCTTCAACAGCAGGTGATCGCCCAAAGTTTTGGCATTGACTGGAATCAGCTTTCGGGGGCTATATTTCTCATTGGAATGATCAAATTTAACCACTACCGTCCGCTGTGAAATACCCAACAGTTGACCCAACCGCCGTTGGTGCTGCTGTTTCCCGATGCATCGGGATTCACGTCACGAGTCGGCGGTGGCTCAGCCTTTTTCGTTAGGCGTGCTACGCGTATGTCTTTTCGGCAGCACAATAAGAACACAGACACTGCTTGGAGGAGAGTCCACCGCGCTGACTTACTTGCTGCGGGGATGCCAGATTTCTTGGTTGATGATGACCGTCGGTGGAATTATGTGCTTTTGCATGGAGATGACGAGCTTGAGAGTGGTTGGAGTCCGTCATGGATTACGAGCGACCAGGCTGCCGACATGATCCGCTTGCTTCAAGCACACTATGTGAGCAGAGTGGGCTTAGATTTATTTGTCTCACTGGAAAAGAGGATTGATGAGAAACCGCACGCCTAACCAGTCGCCGGAGCCAACCGCCGTTAGCACTGGCTGCCACCGTGCTACGGGTTCCGCTGTCGCGGTTCACGTCTGGTGGCAGTCTGCTAAGACTCGGCGGCGGCTCAGCTTTTTTCGTTGGCACCTAATGACACGCGCCGTTTCAACCGACTTGGTAACTCTCCTGCTTATTATGGTGGCAACCACTGGTTGCGTCCCACTAGGACCTAGGTCAGGCAAAGAAGAGATCGTCGCCAAGAGAATAAACCCGGGTGGAGAAGTGGCTGAACAAATCATCGGTGCCCCCACCGAACACCATTGGATGATGCTTGTCGCTCCTGACGGGCCTGAATTCAATACGGTTCTGAGCGAAACGTGGCGGTTTTATTTAATCGGTCCAAATGGCCAACGTGAGTCGCTCGGTTTCTTGCGGCAGCGAGGAGGTAACGTGATGCCTTGGTATTTGATTGCCCCGGTGTCACACACAAATCTTTGGATCGGGGTAATCGGAATCGGGTCGCTAAAACGCGTCGAGCAGGGTCATTTTGATTATCGAGTCATTTGTTTCACGGCAAGAGGGATAACATCAGAAAAGACGCTCGATTACCCTGAGTATGGAACGTTTCAATTTGATTCCGAAAGCCACACTTTGACTTACAAAATGAAAAGCAACAGTCGAAGCTATGATCCGATTGGAAATACTGATTTGCATTGATGAGCAGAGAGGAGGTGCCGGAGCGGTGCCTAGTCGCCGGAGCCAACCGCCGTCCCGTCAAGCCGTAGCTTCGGAGCGAAGGCTGATGGCGCTGGCTGCCACCGTACTACGGGTTCCGCTGTCGCGGTTCACGTCTGGTGGCAGTCTGCTAAGACTCGCCGGTGGCTCAGCTTTTTTCGTTAGGCTACTCGCGATATAAAGCCAGCACACTGCTCATGTCGGCGCCCCATGCGGCCGCATCCGATCTGGGCGACATGAATCTTTTTGCTTGGCGCACCCGCACCCAACAAACGCGAAGGAATGATCGTCGGAAACAAGGCCAGCCCAACGGCGCCACCCGACGAGATCTTGATAAAGGTGCGACGGGAATGGGATTTCATTTTCAACAATTTCATTTCGGTGGCAGCTCGCGCAGTCGGAGGTTGCGAAACGAGACGTTGCTGCCGTGTTCTTGCAAAAGAATGTGGCCGTCCGTCCATTCCCCGAAATCAGGAATGCGCTTGAATTTGCTTTTGGCGACTGCCGCGCGAAATGATTCGGAGCCGCGTTCGAACTCCACCGTCTTTTCGCCGTTCAACCAAAACTCGACGTGCTTTCCTTGCGAAAGGATGCGGGCTTGGTTCCATTCGCCGATTGGCCTGGTGACTTTGTTCGTCGGGGCAGGAATTAGATCGTAAAGCGAACCAAGGCGACGGTCACCATTGCGGCCCAGCTTTGCATCCGGATGCAGGGCGTCATCGAGAATCTGAAATTCCAAACCGATGGCCGAACCGGCGCCGGTGGGCTTGCCAGTGACCTTGTCGACCGGAGAGATGTCCGGCTGCACAAAAATTTTGATGCCGCTGTTGCAACCGGGAGTCATCTGAAACTCTGCCGTCAGCTCAAAGTCGGAGTATCGCCGGCTCGTGATGATATCGCCGCCCGATTGCGATTCGGCATTGCCAGAAGACACGACGCGCAGTTCCTGATTCTCAATCTTCCAGCTTTTTGAGGGAAATGCCTCCGACTTTGGGCTGTGCCAGCCGCTGAAATTGGTTCCATTGAACAGATATGTCCACCTGTCCTGTGCCAATACGGTGGAGGCTGTCAGCAAAATCAGTGCAAAAAAACTTTGTTTAAATAGGTGCATGGTGAATCAAATCGTTCGGTTCATGAAATAATGCGTCAATTCACCTGAAAACCTGAAAAGTGCTCACTGAATTTAAATGGCTATCCCGGTCCGTCGCACGTTGAAATTGGTGGCCGTCCGATTAATCCCGCCTGGCAACCGCCAGAAACCGGTCGGAATGAAGCAAATAGAATCCATATGCTGGGCAATTCGGCTGAACCGGACGGGCGAACTTTTATTTGATTTATTTTTTCATGTTTGAAGACCAACTGACGCATTAGAGGATAGAACCACTGTTATTATAAATGCCCCAACTTGTCGGCGGACTGTCGTTTATGCTGTCGGCAAAGTGCGTCCGCAGTGGTTCGCCATGATAAAACCTCAGCAAATCAGCTTAATTGTTATGAAAACCCTGACTCAAAATAATCCATGTTTCCAATGGGCTGGTCGCCAATCAGATCAAGAGCTACTAAGGCAATGTTCGGCGTCTATCACCATAAACAATGGTAAATAATTTCGTAATAATCAGAACCTAAGGCATTTACTAAAATTTTCCCCATCCCAAACCAAGACCAAAATACGTTCATATGAAAATCATGGGCACAC
>Ga0105238_10006818_pt1 | contig 11405 bp, 13 predicted proteins | sample KBSC34metaG_FD_81526 | JGI IMG/M metagenome (GOLD analysis project Ga0105238, IMG submission 81526) | Corn rhizosphere microbial communities from Kellogg Biological Station, Michigan, USA - KBS C3-4 metaG | ecosystem: Host-associated > Plants > Roots > Rhizosphere > Soil | place: Michigan, USA...
AAGTATATACGTAAAAGGCGTATATGTCGAGATCTATTCTCGCCTATAGCTGAAGGCCGCGGTGTCATAGGGAAAGGCGACATCGCTCTTCCCGGCGAGCTCGGGCGTGGTCGCGATCACCTTCCGGATTTCTGCGGCGACGACGTTCTGCGCCGCCGGCGGCAAGGCGGCGATGAAGCTCACCGATAGGATGCGCTCGAGGATGACCTGCTCGGCCGGGCCGGTATGCGCATTGGCGAAATGTCTTTCGCGGAGCGGGCCGAAACCATCGGCGGGAAACAGCCGCCGCCATGCCTGGCTGTGATAGCGCGGCACGCCCGCTTCATAGGGCGCCATGATCCCGGTGAGCGCGGCAACCCAGCCGACGCTCTCGTCGCGCACATTCCAGATGAGCCCGAGCCGGCCGCCGGGCTTCAGCACGCGATGGATCTCGGCGAGCGCAGCGGGATTGGCGAACCAATGGAAGGCCTGGGCGCAGACGACGGCATCGACGGCGCCCTCCGCCAGCGGGATATCCTCGGCGGTGCCGGCCATCGCCTCGATGCCGGGATTCTGCCGGGCCAATTGCGCCCGCATCGCAGGGACCGGCTCGACGGCGATGACCGCGACCCCCGTGGCGCGCAGATGCGGCAGGAATTTGCCCGTGCCGGCGCCGAGGTCGAGGACGGTCTCGCCCGCGCCTAGCGCGAGGTCGTCCCGCAGCCAATCCTGCACCGCGGCGGGATATTCCGGCCGCCCGCGGCGATAGGCCTCGGCCTGGGCCGTATAACCCTCGGCCGCGGCCTGATGAATCGCCGTCATCCCTAGCGCTTCTTGCCCTTGCCCTTGCCGCGGTCGCGTTCGGCGAGATCGGCGATCAGGGCATAGAGGCCGCGGATCGCCACCGCCTCGCCGCCCTCCGGCCGGCCGGGCCGGGCCCGGCTGTTCCAGGCCATGATGTCGAGATGCAGCCAGCGGGTGGCGGGATCGACGAAATCCTGGAGGAAGAGCGCGGCGGTGATGGCGCCCGCGAAGGGGCTGTCGCCGGAATTGTTGATGTCGGCGATGCGGCTGTCGATCATCCGCCGATAGGGCTTGTGCAGCGGCATGCGCCAGAGGGGATCGTCCACCGCCTTGCCGTGGCGCAGCGCCGATTCCGCCGTGGCATCGTCATTGGCGAAGAGGGCGGGCAGGTCGGGGCCGAGCGCCACCCGCGCCGCCCCTGTCAATGTCGCCATGTCGATCATGAGATCGGGCTTCTCGCCATCGGCCTCGGCCAACGCGTCGCAGAGGATGACCCGGCCCTCGGCATCGGTATTGCCGATCTCGACGCTGAGCCCCTTGCGCGAGCGGATGATATCCATGGGCCGATAGGAATTGCTCGAGACGCTGTTCTCCACCGCCGGGATCATGACGCGCAGGCGCACATCCAGCCCCGCCGCCATGATCATCTGCGCCAGGCCCAGGACATGGGCGGCCCCGCCCATATCCTTTTTCATGAGCTGCATATTGGCCGCGCCCTTCAGGTCGAGCCCGCCGCTGTCGAAGCAGACGCCCTTGCCGACCAGGGTCACCTTGGGCCCGCGCCGGCCCCAGCGGAAATCGATCAGCCGCGGCGCCCGGCTGCTGGCGCGGCCCACCGCATGGATGCAGGGATAATTTCGCTTCAGGAGCTCGTCGCCGACGATGACGGCATAGCGGGCCCCGCCGGCCTTGGCCACGGCGCGGGCGGCATCGGCGAGCTCCGCCGGCCCCATATCCTCCGCCGGGGTGGTGACGAGGTCGCGCACCAGGAAGACCGCTCCTGCCTCGCGCCGCACCGCCGCCTTGTCGGCGCTCTTGGGCAGCACGAGGCGTGCCGGCTCGCGCTCGCGCTCCTTGTAGCGGGTGAAGCCATAGCCCCCCAGCGCCCAGCCCAGCCCCGCCGCCGTGGCCGCCGCCGCGGGCATATCGTCGGGCAGGCGGTAGGTGGCCTCCGGCAGGCCGAACGGCAGGGCGCCATAGGACCAGATGTCCCGGCCATGGGTCGCCACCTGGGCGCCCGGCGCCTGCACCCCCAGCGCGACCGCGCCGATGCGGCCTTCGGCGTCGGGGATCAGGAGATGCTGGCCGGGCTTGGCGAGAAAGCGGTTGGCGGCGATCCAGCTGCGCACGGCAGCGCGCTGGCGGGTGAGCCAGCGCTCCAGCCCGCCCTCGGCGATGGGCTCGATCGGGATCGCATCGCGGACGGCGCGATCGGTCAGATGCTCGAGCATGGGGGTCTCCTTCCGGGGCTGGGCTGATGCATGGCTGATCCGCAGAATGGCGGGCGGCGCCGGCCTTGCAAAGGGTCAAACTGTGCCCAAGGATGGCGCCCGGAATTCGGCCGAACCGGATCAAAGGGGGGAAGAGATGGCGGATGTCTTTCTGCTGATCGGGAATAAGAAATATTCGTCCTGGTCGCTGCGGCCCTGGCTGGTGCTGAAGCACAGCGGGATCGATTTCCAGGAGCAGCTGGTCCCGCTGGATCGGCCCGACACGACCGAGAAGATCCGCGCCTTCTCGCCCTCGGGCAAGGTGCCTTTCCTGCGTCATGGCAAGATTGAGGTCTGGGAATCCCTGGCCATTTGCGAATATCTGGCCGAGGCCTTTCCCCAGGCGAAGCTCTGGCCGGCGGATGCCGCCGCCCGCGCCCAGGCGCGTGCCGTCGCCAATGAGATGCATGGCGGCTTCGGCGAGCTTCGCTACCATCTGCCCATGGATGTCAGCCGCGACCATCGCGACAAGAATCGCGCCGCCAAGGTGCAAAGCGAGGTGGATCGCATCCAGGCGATCTGGAGCGACTGCCGCAAGCGCCATGGCGGCGACGGGCCCTTCCTGTTCGGGCGCTTCTCCATCGCCGACGGCATGTTCGCGCCGGTCGCCACCCGCTTCCGCACCTATGGCGTGAACCTGGCGCCGGAGAACGCGGCCTATGTCGAGACGATCATGAGCCTGCCGGCGATGCAGGAATGGGTCGCGGCGGCCAAGCGCGAGCCCTGGGAAATCGTCTATCCCGTCTGGAAAGAGCAGGCATGAGCGCCGCGGTCCAATCGATCTGGTCGCCCCCGAAGCTGCCGAAGATCGCCTATGGCAAGGGCAGCTATCTCTACGACAGCGACGGCAAGCAATACATCGACGGCTCCGGCGGGCCGGCGGTCTTCTGCCTCGGCCATGGCAATGAGGAGGTCAACCAGGCGATCAAGGACCAGCTCGACCGCATCGCCCATGGCTATCGCTACACCTTCACCAGCGACCCGCTCGAGCAGCTGACGGAGCAGGTGCGCCGGGCCTGCGGGACGAGCAGCGGGCTCAGCCGGATGATCTTCGTCTCCAGCGGCTCGGAGGCGGTGGAATCCTGCCTCAAGATCGCGCTGCAATATCACAGCGCGCGCGGCGAGCAGACCCGCCGTCGCTTCATCGCCCGGCAGCGGAGCTGGCATGGCAATACGCTCGGGGCGCTCGCCGTCTCCGGCTTCCGCGACCGGCGCCTGCCCTTCGAGGGCGCGCTGGTGGAGGCGAGCCTGCTCTCGCCGGTGAATGCCTATCGTCCGCCCGTCGGCGTCAAGCCGGACTGCCTGGCCGAGCATTGCGCCAATGAGCTGGAGCAGGAGATCGCGCGGCTGGGCGCCCACCGGGTGGCGGCCTTCATCTTCGAGCCCGTGGTGGGCGCGGCCGGCGGCGCGGTGCCTGCCCCGCCCGGCTATGCCAAGCGGGTGCGCGAGATCTGCGACCGCACCGGCGTGCTGATGATTGCCGATGAGGTGATGTGCGGCTCCGGCCGCTGCGGCACCTGGCGCGCGCTGGAGCATGACGGGGTGGTGCCCGATCTCATGGCCGTGGCCAAGGGGCTGGGCGGCGGCTATCTGCCGCTGGCCGCGGCCATCCTGCAGGAGCGGCTCTGGGAGCCCATGGCCCAGCGCCATGGCGGGCTGCTCACCGGCCATACCTTTTCCGGCCATACCGCCGCCTGCGCCGCCGGGGCGGCGGTGCAGACCATCGTCGCCCGCGACCGGCTGCTCGACAAGGTGAAGGAGGACGGGCTTTATCTCACCAGCCTGCTGCGCCAGACCCTGGGCGAGCGGGCCTATGTCGGCGACATCCGCGGCCGCGGCTTCTTCCTCGGCATCGAGCTGGTCGCCGACCGCGCGAAGAAGGAGCCCTTCGATCCCGAGCTGCAGCTCTTCGCCCGGCTGCGCGACCAGGCCTTCGCCAATGGGCTGATCTGCTATCCCGTCGGCGGCAATGTCGACGGGGTGAAGGGCGACCATGTCATCCTCGCCCCGCCCTACAACGCGTCGCGCGCCGAGCTCGAGGAGATCGTCGGCAAGCTGGAGAAGAGCCTGACCCAGGTCATCGCTGCTTTGCCGACGCGGTAGAGACCAGCGCCGACATGCAGCATGCCGTCGCGTTTTCCAGGTTGCGCTGCCACGGCTGCACCGTCGCATGACCGGCATTCCGGGCGTAGCTCTCAGCGGCGCCAGGCCGCGGTTGCTGACCGTGGCGTTGCTGGTGGTGCTCGGCAGCTGCTGGGGGCTCTATTACCCGATCTTCAAATTCGCGGTGCGCTCGGGCCTGCCCTATAGCGGGATCATGATGGCGATCACCGGCGGGGTCGCGATCTCGCTGCTCGCCGTCGCCTTCGCGCGCGGGCGGCCGCCGGTCTTCCGGCGGCATACCGGGCGTTTCTATCTGGTCTGCGCGATGCTGGGCTATCTCGTGCCCTATGCCTTCGCCCTCTATGCCACCAGCCGCGTCGATGCCGCGGTGCTGACCCTGATCGGCGCCACCTCGCCGATCATCACCCTCTGCCTGGCCGCCCTCACCAGGACCGAGAGGATGACGGGGCGGCGGCTGGTCAGCATCGCGCTGGGCGCGGCCTCGGTCGCGATCCTCGTCATCCCCGAGGCGAGCTTCGCCGGCGACACGGTGCTCCTCGGCATGCTGGCCGGCTTCGGCGTGCCGCTCAGCTACAGCAGCTATCATGTCTTCGTCTCCCGGCATTGGCCGGTGGGATTCGATTCATTCCAGGTCGCCTCGGGCGAAGCGGTGCTGGCACTGCTCATCATGCTGCCGGTGCTGTTCTTCTCCGGCGGCATCACCGTCTTCACCGGGGGCTGGACCAGCGGCCATTGGGCGATCCTGGCGGCGATCGCCTTCACCACCCTCACCTGCTGGCTCTATTTCGAGATCATCCGCCTCGGCGGCCCCGTCTTCGTCTCCCAGGCGAATTTCGTCACCGTCTTCGCCGGGGTGATCTGGGGCATGACCCTGCTGGGCGAGCGGCCGAGCCCCTGGCTCTGGGTCAGCCTGGTGCTGCTGATCGGCTCGCTTGTGGTGCTCGCCGGGAGCCGGCGGACGACGGCGACGGAATGATGAGCCGACAGTCCCTGGTCGCCGGCTGAGACCTGCCGGCGGCCTTATTTCCTGGCCGTCACCCCGGCGAAAGCCGGGGTCCAGGGCGCGTGGCAAACACCCTCCCTGTGGCCCTGGATCCCGGCTTTCGCCGGGATGACGGCACAAAGAACGGGGCTTGCCGGCAGCATCTCAGCATTGCAGGAACGACGGTGGGTGCAGCGAAGCAGGTGCGATCGCCCCTCGCGGGAAGGACGAAAGGGAGAGGTTGGAGGCTTGGGTCTAGTCGAAGTCACCGGCCAGGGCTTGGCGTACGGGCTCGGGCATGACGCTCATATGGGCGTAGACGGGGTGGTCGAAGCCGACGATGACCCGTTCGCCCGGCTGCTTGAAGCGGGCGATCTGGGATGATGTGAAGGGGAAATGGATGAACTGCACCGAGGAGGCCTTGCCCTCGGCGGTGGTGCGGTCCTGATCTTCCTCCGGCAGGCCGCGGACTTTCTCGCCGCCGACCTCGATGAAGGCGGTCTGCTCGACGCCGCCGAGGCGGGCGAGGAAATTGGCGCGGCGCTGGGGATCGTCGATCTCGAACAGCACCGTCGCCACCAGCTCATGCCCGTCGGGCACGAGGGGATTATAGGCGGCGAGCTCGCCGGCCAGCTGCTCGGCGCCGCCCTTCTCGATATGCAGCATCTCCTGGATCTGCATGCGCATGGTCTCGAAGCTCTCGAAATGCAGGGTCGCGACGGGACCCACCTCCATGCGCCGCACGCGCTTCAGCGCCACCACGGCCTGGCGCATCTCCTTGCGGCGGCCGGCATACTCAGCGGCGGGCAGGATGTCGGCTGCGGCGATCTTGCGGGCCATGCTCAGGCTCCGTAGGCGCGGGCGAAGATTTCGATGGGATGCGGGGCGCTCGGCGGCGGCGTCCCGCCCTGCTTCTCGATGCCCTGCAGGATATGCACGCCGGCCAGCGGGCATTCCGAGGAGACCTGGCGCTTGCCGGAATCCTTCGCCGTACGGGCCACGGGCTTGCCGATCTTCAGCGCGATCTCGAAGTTCTCCTTGCGCACGCCCCAGGAGCCGCCGTGGCCCGAGCAGCGCTCGATCACCGTCAGATCGGCGCCGGGGATGAGGCGCAGCATCTCGGCCGCTTTCTGGCCCATATTCTGAGCCCGGGCATGGCAGGCGATATGCAGCGCCACGCCGCCGTCGACGGGCTGCAGCCCGGGGGCGAGCCCCTCGCGCTTGGCGATGTCGACGACATATTCGCTGACGTCGAAGGTCGCCTCGGCGAGCTTCTTGATATCGGCATCCCCGGGCACGACCAGCGGCCATTCGAATTTCAGCATCAGGGCGCAGGAGGGGACCAGGGCCACCACGTCATAGCCCTTCTCGATCCAGGGCAGCAGGGTCGCGGTTACCGAGCGCGCGCTCTCCGCCACCTTGGCGAGATCGCCCTGCTCGAACTGCGGCATGCCGCAGCAGCGGGGATAGACGACCTCGGTCTCGACGCCGTTGCGTGCCAGCACGGCGCGTGCGGCCATGCCGATGCCGGGATTGTGGTAGTTGACGAAGCAGGTGGCATAGAGCACCGCCTTGCGCCCGAAGGCGGGCGCCTCGCGGTTCACCTCAGGCGGTGCGGCTTTCGCCTGCATGGCAAAGGTCTTGCCGTGGAATTTCGGCAAGGCCGCGTCGCGATGGACATCGGCGACCTTCTCCATCACCGGGCGGGTCAGCTTGTTGGAGCGTTCGACGGCCCAATTGGCGATCGGCGCCACGGCCCCGCCCAGCTTGCCGTTGCGGTCGGTCTTCGCCAGCTCGCCCACCATGCCTTCGGACTGGCCCCGCGCCCGCTCGGCGAAGCGGTAGCGCAGCATCAGATGGGGGAAGTCGAGATTGAACTCATGCGGCGGGACATAGGGGCATTTGGTCATGAAGCAGAGGTCGCAGAGGGTGCAGGCCTCGACGACATCGGCGAAGGCCTCGCTCTTGACGTCGGCCAGTTCCTCGCTCGGCGACTGGTCGATGAGGTCGAAGAGGCGGGGGAAGCTGTCGCAGAGATTGAAGCAGCGCCGGCAGCCATGGCAGATGTCGAAGACGCGGCGCATTTCCGCATCGAGCTTCACCGGGTCGGCGAAGTCGGGGTCGTTCCACGCCATGGGATGACGGGTTGGCGCGTCGAGGCTGCCTTCTCTCATGAATCGGATCCGTCCTGCGGGCGATCACAGCCTTCCCGCCGGCTCCGGCGGGAAGGCTGCAATCCGTCTCGGCACCGCCGCCCGATCATCACCAGGCGGCAGCGGTCAGGCGCTCGACCGAGGGGTCGGCCTAGAGGGTATCGAGGGCCTTCTGGAAGCGGCCGGCGTGGGACTTCTCGGCCTTCGCCAGGGTCTCGAACCAGTCGGCGATCTCCTCGAAGCCTTCCTCGCGGGCGGTGCGCGCCATGCCCGGATACATGTCGGTGTATTCGTGGGTCTCGCCGGCGATGGCCGCCTTCAGATTGGGGGCGGTATTGCCGATCGGCAGTCCGGTGGCCGGATCGCCCACCGCCTCGAGGAACTCGAGATGGCCATGGGCATGGCCGGTCTCGCCTTCGGCCGTGGAACGGAAGACGGCGGCCACGTCGTTGTAGCCCTCCACATCCGCCTTCTGGGCGAAATAGAGATAACGGCGGTTCGCCTGGCTCTCACCGGCGAAAGCGGCCTTCAGGTTGTTCTCGGTCTTCGAACCTTTCAGCGACGACATCTCAGGGTCTCCCTATCTACCAATGTCACGACGGAACCTTCCAAAGAAATATCCCCTCCGCCAAAGACTTTGTCAACAATTTGGAACGATTAAAAACTACTTTAGGCGGCCGCCGACGCGCAGGATGACATCGACCCGGCGGAGCGTGGTTCCGGCCGGCGGGGTGGGCAGGCGCGTGACTTCGACCCGGTCGCCCGGGATGTCCATCAGCTTGGCCTCGTCCTCGAAAAAGAAGTGATGATGGTCGGAGGTGTTGGTGTCGAAATAGCTCCGCCCCGGCTCGACCACGACTTCGCGCAGGAGGCCGAGCTGGGTGAACTGATGCAGGGAGTTGTAGACCGTCGCGAGCGAGACGCGGACCTTGGCGGCCTCAGCCTCCTCATGCAACTGCTCGGCGGTGACGTGGCGATCGCCCTGCTCGAACAGCAGCTTGGCGAGCGCGAGGCGCTGGCGCGTCGGGCGAAGGCCGATGCGCCGCAGCCGCTCGAGGGCCTGGGCATAGGTGCGTGGCCGGATCACGGGCTCCATGGTCATCCCTTGCAGATTAAAGCTTCAAATTAACAATTTAGTTGTAACACTGGAATTTGTCCAGGATGCCTTTGAAATAGGCAGAAAATGCCTTTCTTTTCAGCTTCCTGCCGCCACGAGCCGGCGCGAGCGCCATTCCAGGAACCAGCAGCCGAGCCCCGTCAGCCAGCCGTTTAGCCGGCCATGGGGCGTCAGCCCCGCCGCCTTCAGGGCCATGGCCACGCCGCGCTCCACATGGGTGCGCCGGTAGATGGCGAAGGTGCGCCGGGCATAGGCCTTGGAGGCGCGGCGGCGGTCATAGGGAACCGCCTGAGATTCATTGGCCGCGTAATAGGCATAGGCGAGCTCATCGTCCTCGCTCTCGCGCACCCGCGAAAGCACGACGGCAACGCGCTTCCAGCGCCCGATCTTCTCGGTCTCGAGATAGCGGCGCAGATGATCGTAGAACAGCTTGTAGTGGCGCAGCTCGTCGGCAGCGATGTTGCGGCAGATCTCCTTCAGCACCGGCTCCGCCGTCGCGTCCTTCAGGGCCGCGTAATAGGAGCTGGTACCGGTTTCGACGATGCAGCGCGCCACCAGCTCACCCGAGCGTGAGCCGCGGATCGAGGCTTTGGAACCCGTGTCGATCTTGAAGCCGTCGGTGAAGCGCTTGAAGCCGGCGTCGAAATCGAAGCTCGGATCGGCGAGCTTCGCCCAGGCGGCGAGCGCCCTTCCATGCTGCACTTCTTCCTCGGCCCATTGCCGGGCGGCGGCCTGGAATTCCGGATCGTCGTGGAAGACGCTGCAAAGATAGGCCGAATAGTCGCCGCCATTGTGCTCGACCATGGCGGCCGCCTTGACCACTTTGAGAATATCGGGATCGACCTGGGCCGCGTCGAATTGCGCCCAGGGGATATCGTCGAGGGTCCAATGCCTTTTGCGCGCCACGGCTCGCTGCATGGCTTCTGTCCGCCTCATGCGCCTATTGTGGGGTTGCCGGCCGCCGGACGCAAGACCCTGTGGGGGCATGGCCGGGGGCTGGAAATCGGGGTCTGGGTCATGACGGTTCCTGCTTCTGGAGCAGCGGGTCGGCATGGCGATGGACCAGCCGCCACGCCCCCTCCTCGCGCCGGAAGACCTGCGTCACCCGGAGCGCGAGCTGTGTTTCCTGGCGTTTCTGCGGGGTGGCATAGGACCAGCGCTCGATGCTCACCAGGCAGGCGACGTCGCTGCCGACCGTGGCGCTGAGGGTCTCCGCCTCGTAGCTGCCGCCGGCGAAATGCGAGGCGGCCCAGTCCAGCCGGGGGCCGACCTCGGCCCAGCCATGCTCGAAGCCGCCGAAACCGCCCAGAACCGTTACATCGGCCCGATGGGAGAAGAGGCGCTTGATCCCCGCCGCATCTCCCGCGACGAAGTCGCGCTGGGCCGCCGTCAGCTGCGCCATCGCCGCTTCCCAGGACATATCCGCCACGGCCACCCCCCTGCCGATCCGATTAGTGCTCGCCCCCTTCTTTGCCTTAGATTCGGTTCCGGTCAAGACGGCCGCGCGCCGAATGGGAGGGGAGACATGTTCGATCTCGAGCGGTTCATCGCGGATTGCCGTGCCGATCCCAGCGCCGCGGCGTTGCGCGAGACGGTGGCGCGGGCGGTTGGCGATCCCGCCGCGGTGATTGCCCGCCTGGGCGTGCCGAGGGCGGCCGGGGTGCAGGAGCTCTACCATGCCAAGGATCTGACCATCGTCAATCTGGTCTGGGGCCCGATGATGACCTTCTTCCCCCATGATCATCTGATGTGGGCCGTGATCGGCATCTATACGGGCCGCGAGGACAATATCTTCTGGCGCCGCCTGCCAGGTGTCGAGGGCGGAAAGATCGAGGCCGCGGGCGCAAAATCGCTGGGAGAGAAGGAGGTCCAGGTCCTCGGTCACGATGTCATTCACTCCGTCACCAACCCGTTGTCGCGGCTGACCGGCGCCATCCATGTCTATGGCGGCGATCTCTACGGGGCGCGCCGCAGCGAATGGGATCCGGAGACCCTGCGGGAACGGCCCTTCGATCGGGAAAAAGACCTGCGCCTCTTCGAGGAGGCCAACGCCGGCATCGCGAGGCGATGAAGACCGGCCCTGCCGCAGGAACGCTGCTCTAACGAATAGAGGTCGTCGAACTAGTAGACCGTCGTCTCCAGGGCGCTGATCTTGGCCTCGGCGACGGCGATCGCCGCCTCGGCCGCCGCCCGCTCATGATCGTTCTTGGCCTCGGTCAAATCCTCGCGCGCATCCTTCAGAGCGACCTCGACGGCGCCGCGGTCGATCTCGGCGATGGGAAGCGCCTGCTCCGCCAGCACGGTGCAGCGCTCCGCCGTCACCTCGGCGAAGCCGCCGGCGACGAAGATCCGCTCTTCGACCTTGCCGCCCTCGAAGACGGCGATGACGCCCGGCCGGACCTCGGAGATCAGCGGGGCATGGCCGGGCAGGACGCCGAAATCGCCCTCCACCCCCGGCACCACCACCATCTCCACCGGCCGGCTGACGACCAGCCGCTCCGGCGAGACCAGCTCGAATTGGACCTGGTCGGCCATGCTCAGGCCGCCTGGGCCGCCATTTTGCGGCCCTTCTCGATCGCCTCCTCGATGGTGCCCACCATGTAGAAGGCCGCCTCGGGCATGTCGTCATAGTCGCCGGCGACGATGCCCTTGAAGCCTTTGATGGTGTCCTCGAGCTTGACGAAGACGCCCGGGGTGCCGGTGAAGACCTCGGCCACGTGGAAGGGCTGGCTGAGGAAGCGCTGGATCTTGCGCGC
>Ga0105238_10006821_pt1 | contig 11403 bp, 12 predicted proteins | sample KBSC34metaG_FD_81526 | JGI IMG/M metagenome (GOLD analysis project Ga0105238, IMG submission 81526) | Corn rhizosphere microbial communities from Kellogg Biological Station, Michigan, USA - KBS C3-4 metaG | ecosystem: Host-associated > Plants > Roots > Rhizosphere > Soil | place: Michigan, USA...
CGCCCATCCGGACGGCGAGATTTTGGTAGAGTCCGGCGGCTCGCCTTCGGGTACCCACCACCTGGGGCACCTGCGCGAGCTGATAACTTCCGATGCCGTCATGCTGGAACTGCGCCGCCGCGGCCGAGACGCCCGCCACGTCTATTTCGTAGACGATCTGGACGGGCTGCGCAAGGTCCCGGTCAACGTACCGGCCGATTATGAGAAATATCTGGGACGGCCGTTATGCGATATCCCGTCGCCGGACGGCAAGGCCAAGTCGTATGCCGATTATTTCCTGTTCGGTCTGAAAAAGTCGGTAAAAGCGCTGGGTATAGAGGTGGAATTCATCCGGTCCCATAAGAAGTACCGGACCGGTTTTTTCATCCCGGCCATCGAACGGTCCTTAGAGCGGTTGGACAAAGCCAGAAAAGCCCTGGAAAAGATTTCCGGCCGCCAGCTGGACGAAAATTGGTCGCCGATCCAGATAATGGAGAACGGATACTTAAAGAAACGCCGTTTCGTCGGGCTGGATACCAAGGCCAAGACTTTGGAATACGAGGATAAGGACGGGGTCGTCCGGACCACCGGCTACGCCAAGGGCGAGGTCAAACTGGACTGGCGTCTGGATTGGCCGGGACGCTGGTGGCTGATGGACGTCAGTGTCGAACCCTTCGGCCGCGACCACGCCTCGGCCGGCGGCAGCTACGATACCGGCGTCCAGATCATGAAAGACGTTTATGACGCTCGGGCGCCGCTGGCGGTGCCGTACGATTTCGTGAATCTGGCCGGCGATACCAAGAAGATGAGCGCCAGCAAAGGCACCGGCCTGGACGCCGAAAGCGTGATCCGGGTGCTGCCGCCGGAGATCATCCGCTTCTTCATGCTGCGTTTCCCGCCGTCCAAGCGGCTCTATTTCGATCCGGAAAACGGGGTGGCTCAGCTGATGGATGAATTCGCGGAACTGTTATCCAAGCCGGAAAAGACGGACGAGGAGAAACAGTTGGTAGAGATATCGACCAACGGGATAGAACCGACCATCAGTTCCATACCGTTCACGCACCTGGTCGCTAGTTACCAGGCGGCGCTTAAAGACGCCGATAAGACTTTGGACATCATCAGCCGGACCGAGCACAACAGGACCGTCAAAGACCAGGAACAGATTATCAGAGGCGAGCTCAAGTTCATCGACGGCTGGCTCAAGGACTGGGCGCCCGAAGACATCAAGTTCGAGCTGGCCGCCAAACCGCCCAAGATCTTAAGCGAAAAGCAGATCGGCTACGTCAAGGCCCTGGCCAAACAGATCGCCGCCGCGCCGAAGGATGCCGACGGCGAGTGGTTCCATAAGGCCATATACGAGTTCAAAGACAGTTCCGGTCTTACGCCCAAACAACTGTTCGCCACGTTATACCAGGTGTTGATAGATAAGGAATCCGGTCCGCGGGCCGGCTGGTTCCTATCCATCTTACCGCGCGACTGGCTAATCAAGCGTCTTAACCTTGAAGCCTGAAGTCGCCGATATCGTCCGGCTGCCGGCCTTGCGGGCGGCGCCGTTGTTGCTAGGCTGTTATCTCACCAGGGTGACGCCGGCTGGGACGATCAAGGTGAAGGTAGTCGAGACCGAAGCCTATCATCAGGACGATCCGGCCAGCCACAGCTTCCGCGGCCAAACGGCCCGCACGGCGCCGATGTTCCAGGCCGGCGGCCGCCTGTATGTCTATTTCACTTACGGTATGCATTACTGTTTCAATATCGTCACCGGTCCGAAAGGTGTGGGGGAGGGGGTGCTGATCCGGGCCGCGGAGCCGGTATATGGTGTGGAAATTATGAAAACTAACAGGGGTATCCGTGACATAAATAACCTTACGAACGGCCCGGGTAAACTGGCCCAGGCCATGGGGATAAAAGACACCGGTCTCTCCGGCAAGATACTTAACAAGTCAAGTATTTTGCTGGAAAGGGGCGAGACGGTCAATAAAGACGATATCGTCGCCAGCCCACGCGTCGGCATCCGCCAGGCCGCCGATCAGCCCTGGCGGTTTTATATCAAAGACAACCGGTTCGTATCAAAAGTTAGATGATTCCGGCTCGGCCACCACGAAAGACCCATCAATAATGTTCTCCAGATGGGTGATATAACTCGGAGCTATTTCGTTATGGAGATGTGACTTGAACGCGACATAATAGGAATGGTTATCTTTAGAGATATCGTACGAAGCTCCTACAATGACGAACCTATCTTCAATATAATGGATCGATATCTCATCTATCCGGTCATATTTACTTCGGACATTCCGCATTTCCATATTCACTATCGGCGCGCCGCTGAATTCATCCGACTTAGCCAGAAAGTTAACGGTTATTAAATCATATGGGGATTTTCCTGGCTCAGGGCATAGGGTCACACTGGCGGTGACATCGCCACCGGCTGGAGAATCATCAGAGGTATACGGAGGTTCCAGTAAATCAAAAAGTCTTTCGGTTAAGCTGGCGGCCGCGGCCCTGTATTCGACCTCTCCGTCAAAACCATAATATGGCGGGCGTCTTTCCAAGTGGTTATACCAAGTTTTTTCCGGCATAGATTTTAGGATACTCTCGCAAGACTCATATCTCAACAGAATGTCCGTTTTTTTGCAAAGAAATCTGACTGCCGCCGACATTACGGGCGAAATAGCTGTCGTGGCTGACATAGAGCACCGCGCCGTGGTAGTTTTTGAGCGCGTTTTCCAGTTCCTCGATGCTCGGCAGGTCCAGGTGGTTGGTCGGTTCGTCCAAGATCAACAGATTGGGCTTGGGCATCAGCATCTTTATAAGCTGCAAGCGGGCTTTCTGGCCGCCGCTTAGGTTCCGGACTAAAATGTTGCTGTCGGCGGCCGGGTCGAACAGATAATCGCCCATGAAGCGCATGATGGTCTGACGGCTATAGACTTGCTGGAAGTCCTCGAAAAACTTCTCTAAGGCGTCGTAGAGCGTCAGATCCAGGATGTCGCCGTCGACCTCCTGTTCATAGACGCTCAAACGCAGCCGGCGGTCACACTCGATACTGCCGCTTATCAGCGTCTGGGGCCGCGCGCCGGCCGCGGCCGCCATCACGGCTTTAACCAGGGTGGTCTTGCCGGCGCCGTTACGGCCGACGATATGCAGCCGGTCGCCGTGACTCAGACCGAAGGTCACCGGCTTAAACAACGGCTGGCTGTAGCCCAGCACCACTTCGTGCAGATTCAGCATCTTTAAACTGCGCTCATCGGACTTGACGTTATGCAGCCGGATGTTCTTTTCCTTGTACTTGTCGTATTTCTCGGTCATTTTCGGGTTCAAGGCCGCCGCCGACTCGCGGTCTATCCAGAAGCTGGGTTTGGGGTTGTCGCGGATGACTTCTTCCAGCTTCTTAGTCAACCGTTCCTCCATGACGACGAAAGGGTTCTTCTTATCGGCCGTACCGCCCCATTTGGGCTTCATGGCCCGGGCGTGTTCGATCTGTTTTTTAAGATTGATTATGGTCTGCTGGGCGACCTCGTAGTTCTGCAGCTGGGTAGTCGTAGACTGGGTGTTTTGCCGCAGATAGTCATCGTAATTGCCTTTGAAACTCAAAACCTTCTGGTTCTTGACCTCGATAATCCTCTCGACTTGCGCCAGCACGTCACGGTCGTGGGTGATTATCAGGCAGGCGTGCGGCGCGGCCTGCAGCCAATCTATGAAGGCGGCTTTGGCGATGTAGTCCATATGGTTGGTCGGTTCGTCAATCAAGGCCAGGTCGGCATCGGCGAACTGGACCCGCGCCAGGTCCACGAAGCGCTTCTGACCACCGCTGAGGTTCTTGAAGGGGCCGCGGGCCATATCCTCGGTAATCTGATAGTCGGCCAGCGCCCGGATGAGGCTATCCTCTAGGTGGAAATAGCCCAGTTCCGAAAAACGCTCGAGCGTCTCGCTGTAAGTGTTTATTTTCGACAGGTTATCGCCCATATGCTCCGGATAGGTCTCGATGACCTGTTTCATCCGCTGGTAATCGGGAAGATTGGCGTAGATATAATCCAGCGTCGTCTGGTCGCCAAGGCTATGATGCTCCTGGGACGTGGAAACGATCTTCAGGCCTCGCCGCCGGACAATCTTGCCGTCATAGTCCTCGTCGTGGCCGGCCATCATATTGAATAACGTCGTCTTACCGATGCCGTTGCGCCCGATGACGGCCGCTTTCTCGTCTTTGTTTATGCCCACGGATAAATCTCGGAACAAGGTCTTTCCGCCCACGGTCTTCGTATGTATCTCGGTTCTTAGAATCATAAAGCAGTCCTATTTAAGGTTGAATCGTCTGAAGAGGTAGAACTGCTACATGCTTCCATGATAACAGAGACGACGGAGTATAATAAAGGTATGAGTAAAGAAGTAGCGATTTTTGGGGCCGGTTGTTTTTGGGGCGTTCAATATTATTACGACCAGGTGCCCGGCGTGTTAGAGACCGAAGTCGGTTACACTGGCGGCGATATGGATAGCCCCACTTACGAAGACGTGCTTAGCCATACCACCGGGCACGCCGAAGCCCTGAAAATAACCTACGATCCCAGCAAGGTCAGCTACGAGACATTGCTTAAACATTTCTTCCGGCTGCACGACCCGACGCAACTCAACCGGCAGGGACCGGATGTCGGCGAGAACTACCGCTCGGCCATTTTCTACCATGACGATAAGCAGAAGCAGGCCGCCGAAGCTATGATCGAACAGCTCAATAAGTCAGGCAAATATTCCAAACCGATCGCCACCACGCTGGAGCCGGCCGGTAAGTTCTGGCCGGCCGAGGATTATCATCAGAAATTCACCGCCAAGACCGGGCGCGGCGCCTGCCACGTCGATTACGCTCCAGTCTAGTCGCTGGTAAATAAGCCGGTCAGCTTAGCCAAGGCCAGTACGTGGCCGTTCTGGGCTTTGGTCACTTGATCCAGCGAGGAGCCGGCCGGCAGGTCCAGAGTTCTGTCTAAGGCGTATAGATCGAATTTGTAATGATGGGTGCCGGTGCCGCTGGGCGGGCAGGGACCCATATATCGGCTGTCGGCCTTGCCGTTCTTGCCCTGCAGGGCGCCCACCGGCACGCTGTTGACCGATATCGACTCGGTAGACGGTGGGATATCCCACACCAGCCAATGTAAAAAGTCGCCGCTTACGGCGTCCGGGTCGTGCATTATAAGTGTCAGACTTTGGGTGGCGGGGGGTACGTTAAAAAATGTCAGCGGCGGGTTAACATTCTGTCCTTTGCAGGCGTATTGGGGCGGGATATTAGAGTTGTCGCGGAAAACCGGGCTAATCAACTCAAAAGCATCATCAGATGCTCCCTGGTCCATAAAATCTCCTATTTATTGTTACCAGTCGTGGGCCAGGTTAATATAACCCACCTCAGATAAATCGGCTGTAAATATTATTACAGGCGCGAAGAGGAGCGCTATTCGGCGTGGATGAACTTTTCCAGATGTTTGGTGTTTATTATCCAGCTGCCGTGTTTCTGTTCGATCACCTTTTCTTTTTCCAACTCCTTTATGAGCGTGGTGGTCGTTTCCCGGGTGACGCCGGATAAATCGGCGACTTCCTGGTGGGATAATTTGAGCTCCAGCTCGTAAACGTCCGGACGGATCCGCTTGCCGGATTTGGAAATCAGATAGGGCAACAGCATGGCCACCTTGTCGATGGCTTTCTTGTTCTTCATGACTTCCAGCTGATTCATAACCACCTCGTTGCTGGCCGCCAGATAGTTCATATAGGTCGCCGTGTTCTCCGGATTATCCTTTAGGCGCTGTTCCAGCTGGTCGGACGGCAACACAATTAGTTCGACTTCGGTCAGCGACTGGTAGAAATAACGTATCTTATACTCGCTCCAATCTAGCGTTTCCGCAAAAGACAGGGGAAAGATGTCGCCTCGGCCCAACAATAAGATGGTCCGGGTATCGCCGCTATCCAATATGGTATAGGCTTTCACGAAACCGCTTTTCACCATATATATCTGCGACAAAGGGTCCCCCTGGTAATGGATAAGCTGGTTTTTGGGATAAACCTTTTCACGGCCGCCTTCAAACAGGCTGGAAATCTGGCGGTCGTACCGTGATTCGGTCTGTTTCACTCTTCGACTATATCAAAGGACGCAGTGTCCGTTTGTTAGATAATCAACACTCCGCGTCGGTCTTATCTGTGGGCTATATACTTGAAAATTCCACGATTAAGAGTTATTAATATCTCAGCTAAATAAAGGCGATATGCTCAATCTAAACGGTCTGACCAAGAGAAAGCTGAAAATCCTGTTGTGCTCGGCGGGTATCATAGTGGCGATGTCGCTGGTGGCGACCATTCCTTCGCTGGGCCATGATTCCATAAACCGCAGTTCCGAAACCGGCAAAGTGTCGGCGCTAAAGCCGCCGGCCGGGATCGTTGAACAGGCGCGGCGACAGGGCGGCGTGAACCTTTCATCCAGTACGACCGGCTCGCCGGGAGCCGGCGGCGATTATAACCTGCAGGGTACCACCACGACATCGCCTCAGACGGCGCCCACCGATAACAACGGTAACTCCGGCTCGCCGGTAACGGCGCCCCCCACGGAACCGAAAGCGCTATATCCTATCGATCCCACGCCTAAGTGTCTCTACGGGAAGAGCGGTATCAGGCAGCCTTACGGTTGTCCGGTATGCCAGGGCGCCACGACGGCCGATGGCCTGCGGTACCCCTGCGGCCCGTGTTACGGCGGAACAGGAACAGAGATCATGTGCGCCAACCCTCTATAGTCCTTATAAATTAAGCTTCTTAATAACAACAAAACCCTCAGCTGCCTAAGCCAAGGGTTGTGTGCGCTGATTGCATTTTCGGGCATGCTTCCTAGATATCTTTGGAATTTTAACGCCCGGCCGGGCGATGCATGCCTTGTTTCCTTTGCCCCAACGAGGGCGCATCACGTTCTTTTCATTTATGGAATTACTCGAAACGTGGTGCACTGTTCCGTCTGGAAACGTCTCTGTCCCTAGTGTAACCAGCTGTCTAGAACGGCCTGTTGCCTATAAGACGGAAACTTACTGCGACTCACAAATTTGATGTGCTACCTGCCAAACCTTACGGGCCTGGCCGGATGCTACAAAGGCAATATTACCTCTTGACCAATCATAAGGTCAATACTTTAATAGCATTTTTACAACATCAAACTATAATAAACACAAGCGTTTTTACAGATGTGAGATAATATCTTAATGCCAAAACCGCATTTTCTGTTGCCGCTGCTTATAATCTTCGCCGTAATCGCGGCGGCGGTCATCTGGCAGGCCGATCCGCTACCCCAAGAACAGGGTGTCCAGTCCGGCGGACAGCTTCATGTCAGCCAGGACGGCTCGCTTATCAACACTAACGTCGAGGCCGGCAGCCTGCAACAGGCCGCGCCGCCGGAAAATTCAGCGACCAGCTCGGACACCAACCCCCAGCCGGCCATGCCCAACTACTGCCTGCCGGGTGAACAGCCGATCGTGGATGGCTGCGTCGCTCAATAAAACTTAGGGTTCGCGGTCTTTATGCTGCTTTATGGTATCTTCGATCGCCTTGGCCAAGGCTTTTAAATCGTCGATGTTATTCATCCGTACGGCGGCGACCACGTCACCGTGGATATGGCCTTCGTGCTGGTCGCGCGCCTGAAAGAACATGATGCTCGGCACGCCGTTATCGTTTATAGCCACCACGTGGCCGTCGCTGACTACTATCGGGGTCGAGTACTGTAACTTGATGTCCTGCTGTTGTTTATCCATAGGTTCATTATACCTGTTTCAGTATTCTGGATTTCTTAGCATAACGGGACTATAATGACCGCTTATCAATACCATTATGTCCAGCCATCTGCACCCCAGAATCCAATACGAAGCCGACTACGAATCCGGACCCAGAAGCTTAAGAGCCGAAGTGCCGATGCTAGGCCATGACAGCATGGCGGTCTTTCGGAGGGTGGATGCCGGACAGCTGGAGCAGGGCTTACTGGCGGCCCGGCTGTCGCTGGGATCGCTGCTGGACAGCGCCCGGGGCGAATACGACCACGAGAGTTCGGTCAGTCTGCTAGAGCAAAGCGAACCTTTGAAACAGAAGCCGATCAGCAAAGTCGCCGTCGCCGATGCCATTAACGCCGTATATCAGGAAGTGCCGTCGTTAAGGCGGGGGCAGGTGGCGCGGCCGACCGGCATCGCGCTCATGTCCCGCAAGGTCCATCATCAAAAATCACTGGCCGTCACGTTCGATCCGCAAGACGTCGATTTCTTCCTGGATGAGCGCGGTCAGATCATCCAGACTTTGGAGAGTCTGGCGCAAGAGCCGATTCTGCACGAGTTTGACTGGCTGCGGCAAAAAACACCCCATATCAGCCTGGGCAAAATAGCGCTTGGCCGGGCCCACGAAGTGACGCAGGAGCACATCCAACCCATCCTGGACGCGCTGCCGAGCCAGGTGCGGATCGGCAAGGCCGTCTTATATAGCTCCGGCGTATCTAAACGTTTCCAAAGGGCAGGGAGCCTAAGGAACAAGATATTTCGGCCGATCAACAGTTACGCCGCCTAAACATTGATTATTTAGCAAAAAAGTAGTATAGTTTTTGTCTGAAGGGTATTTCTGAGCCACGAACTATTGGTTCGTGGCAATACTATTAATTTGGGATGGTGGCTCTCCCGGGAGATCAGTTCCTATATGTACAAGCTGGTAAATTACGATAATCACAAAAACCAGAAAAATAACGGCAGCATCCGCACCGGCGTCTTGGTAGTCGGCGTGATTATAATCCTGGCCTTAGGTATAAGCATGCCTAAGGTATTTGGCGATTCTAACAATAATAAAGGACAAGTCCTAAGCTCTAGCACCGTAAAAGGCGACAAGGGCGATAAAGGCGATAAGGGTAATACCGGCCCGGCTGGTCCAGTCGGCCCGCAGGGTCCAATCGGCCTGACAGGCCCTCAGGGCCCGCAGGGCATCCAAGGTCCAGTTGGACCTATCGGTCCGCAGGGATTACAGGGCGAAACCGGACCGCAGGGCATCCAAGGTCCCAAAGGGGACACGGGTGAGCAGGGTGTTAAGGGTGATACAGGCGCAGATGGCGCTCAAGGGCCACAAGGCCCTATAGGTCTAACCGGAGCTACCGGACCCCAGGGAGAAACTGGTGCTACAGGTCCCCAGGGTCCTCAAGGCGACACCGGCCCTCAGGGTATCCAAGGACCTGACGGTCCTGCCGGCCCGCAAGGCCTGCAAGGAGAAGTCGGTCCTCAAGGAGTACAAGGCGACACCGGCCCGCAAGGTCCTATCGGATTGACCGGACCTCAAGGCCCGCAGGGCGAAAAAGGCGATACCGGTGATCAGGGTATCCAGGGTCCCAAAGGTGATACGGGCGATCAAGGCCCCCAGGGTGAAACCGGAGCCACCGGTCAAACTGGTCCCCAGGGTCCACAAGGAGATAAAGGTGACACCGGGGCTACTGGCCCGCAGGGCGAGCAAGGTATCCAGGGCGAAAAAGGTGACCAAGGTTTGCAGGGTGATCAGGGTATCCAGGGCATCCAAGGTCCTAAAGGTGACACCGGCGATCAAGGCCCGCAGGGAGAAGTAGGTCCTATGGGCCCGCAAGGTCTGCAGGGCGATCAAGGTTTACAAGGATTACAGGGCGACACCGGTGCCCAAGGCCTACAGGGAATCCAAGGCCCTAAGGGCGATAAAGGTGACAAAGGTGACACTGGCGCCCAGGGCCCACAAGGTATTCAGGGTGCTCAGGGTATCCAAGGCATCCAAGGTCCAGCCGGACCGGCCGGTTCCAGCTTAGTCATAGGAACATCTGTGACTTCAGCTACCAACCCCACCGGCGGCACGCAGATCACTGGTTTAGCCAGCTGTTCTGCCGGCCACGTGCTTTTAGGTGGTGGCGCTTTCGTGACCACGACCAGCACAGCGGACAAGGTCTTCCTTAGCGCTTCTTACCCAAGTTCGACTACCACTTGGACGGCTGTCGCGACGGCGGCCAGCAACATAACTGGTAGCAAGACCATGACCGTCACGGCATACGCCCTCTGCAGTCTTTAAAAGATAAATAAGATAATCAAACAGCCCGGCTAATTACCGGGCTGTTTTGTTTCCCATATATTTATTGAATTAACAGGGGTATAATAAGGCCGCTGTTTTGTGAGCATGTACTTTACAACGATGAGGTGAGCTAGATGCAAAAGCTGGCTACGGCCGTGGCGGTCATCGCCGTGGCGCTGGCGGCCGTGCCGGCCGCCCAGACACGCTCCGGCGGAACCATTTCCGCCTGCGCGCACTACGCCGGGCACACCTACGAAGCCTGCTTCGCCTACATCTTCAACGATTCCGGCCTGGCGCTTCGCAACTACTACCGGCTGGGGCAGAGCCCCGACTTCGGTAAGGCGCAAGATGTCAACCAAGACCTGCTGTACCGCTTCTACGGTGACGCCATGTGGCAGATCGTCCAGCGGGTCGGTCGTTGGCCGATCGGCGTCAATGTTGTGCCGCTCCCCAGGATCAGCATCGTCAGCGCTACGTCTAGTCTGGATGCCAACCTGGCGCTGCTGACCACCCGCGAAAGCTGGCGTGTCACCACGGGCAGCGGCCGCGTGCTGTTCTCCAAAACGAACTGGCTGCGCCACGTCACCATGTGCCGTGTCAAAGGCAAGCTGCTGCACGTCTGGGTGGTCGTCAAGTACTCGGCAGACCCGTATTACGACTGCCTGCAATACCCGCACTGACAGCACTAGGGGCCGGCAACCGCCGGCCCCATTTTTCTTTCTGTATTTATTCAAATAACAGGGGTATAATCGATTTAAATGGCAAATAATTTCCTTTTTGGTGCGAAAAAGACAAAAAATGATGAATTCTATACACAATATATTGATATCGAGAAAGAAGTTGCAGCGTATGTCGAATTCAACCCAGACGTATTTCGTGGCAAGGTTGTTTACTGTAATTGTGATGACCCTTTTGAGAGCAACTTTTTTAAATACTTTGCAAATAAGTTTAACGAGTATGGCCTAAAGAAGCTTATAACTACAAGTTATGCAGGTTCTCCTATCTCTCAAACGCAGCTGTTATTTTCTGGAACAACTGAGTTGGGTAATCAAACAGAATTCCTCGAACGTAAGAATAAAAAAGCATTAAGAATTGAAATTAATGAAGTAACTGATATTAATAAGGATGGCATAACTAATCTTGATGATGTGAAGTGGTTGCTTCAACATGATAAAAACACACACTCCTTATTAGAAGGTGATGGTAATTATCCCGCAGGTGATTTCCGTAGCAAAGAGTGTGTTGAGTTACTTGAGCAAGCTGATATTATCATAACTAATCCTCCCTTCAGTCTCTTCCGTGAGTACCTAAAACAGCTTGTCGAATTTGACAAAAAGTTCCTGATTATCGGCAACATGAACGCTATTA
>Ga0105238_10006822_pt1 | contig 11402 bp, 8 predicted proteins | sample KBSC34metaG_FD_81526 | JGI IMG/M metagenome (GOLD analysis project Ga0105238, IMG submission 81526) | Corn rhizosphere microbial communities from Kellogg Biological Station, Michigan, USA - KBS C3-4 metaG | ecosystem: Host-associated > Plants > Roots > Rhizosphere > Soil | place: Michigan, USA...
CACGAGATGCGTGGTGCGCGTTGCGATCGAGGCGGGCCGGTCGGCAGCCTCGTCGATGAAGGACGCGAGGATCGTGGGCGCCGCGCTCGCGCCGGTGTTGAAGTCCATCGCGCGGAAGTTGAGCGAGTCGAGCTTCGCATCGTTGATTCCCACCGACGCCGCCACATCGCGCGCGACCGCGCGGGCGATGTGATTCACGGAGTCCTGGCTCATCATCGCGCCCGTACGCGCCTTCGGCGCCACCTGAGCGCTCGACGCCAGGAACTCCAGCGTGAAGTCGGACGCGGGACGTCCGTTCACCTTCACACTCGACATCGGCGTGAGCGCCGCGCAGCCCGGAAGCGCATAGAGCGCGTCACCGGAGTCCGACCACATGCCGCGCTTCACATCCACGGAGCCGCTCGCGAAGCCGCTCTGATAGAGCGAATAGCGCTTGCCGGGCCGCTGATACATCGCGTCGAACTTGCGCCATCCCGAGGCCGACAGACGGATCGGCTTGATCTGTCCGTGAACGATGGCCGCGATCGGCACCATGCGCGGATCGCTGCTCTCCCCGAACACCTGGAAGAGCACATCGGGCTTTGCGGAGAGATCGAGCTCCTCGCCGGGCGCGAGCTGCGGGGGCGTGGACTTTTCGCCCGCGCGCACGAACTCTTTCGCCTTGTCACATCCGGTAGCGACCATTAGGATGGTCGCGAGCGCCACGAGTTTGGAGATCACAGCGAAGTGAAAGAGAGAGCGAGTGAAGGGGCGGACAGCGCGGACGGACGTGCCGAGCGGCGGAGGTATTCGGCGGCCCCGGATGCGCGGTCTGGCGCGTTCGAGCCCCTCCGGAGCCTGCACGCCGCTCGACGCCATCTCGCCCGGCTGATCCCCAACGTTCGCACAGCGACGGGCAGTAGCTCGCCGCTGGAACGCCTCGAGCGGGACATGGAGCTCCCGCATGTGATAGACGCGGAGGGCGCCGAGGATGCAACTTTGCGCGCGCGCCCCGTGGAGGGCCTTCCCGTGCCGGCAATTCGTGCCTTTCTGGACGGCACGCAGCGAAGCCATGTGATCGGCTGGCTGGGCGCATTTCCGCTCGTCTACGGAACCTCCGCCGCCGTAGTACGGTCACGTACCGATCGCCGGCTGAGCACGTGGGAGGCGCCGCACATTCAGCATCGCGTGTACGCGCCGCTCGCCTACCTTCCCGAGCGCCACGAGCTCGAGCTCGCGTTCGGCGAGATGCTCGAAGACACCACGCGCCGCGCGCCCGACGGCTCGATCCCCGCGCCGCACCCGACGCTGCTGCTCGAGCGGGCCACGCTCGCCGTGTCGCGCGACCGCGAGCGCCTCGAGCTCTCGCTGGCCGAGCGATGGTGTGCGGCGCGGAGCGAGCCGATCATGATCGACGGCGGCATCGGCGCGAGCGAGGCGGTGGCGCAGTCGTCGTGCGCCGTGGGAGTCGTGAAGAGCCATCGCACGCTGTACGCGGAGGGCGAGGCGCTCGCGATCGTGCTCGCGCTCCGCAAGGGCGAGCGATCGAGCGTGATTCGAGTTGCGCCGCGTGGGCGGAGCGAGGTGCTGAGCTGGTACCTGCGGCTGCGCGACTCGGAGGGACGCGACGCGCTCTGGGGGCTCGTACGCGTGGAGATGTGCGTGTGCTCGCGCGAGTCGGTCTCGGAGCGCGCAGACGAGCGCTCGCGATGGCTGCTCGCCGAGTCGATGCCGCTCGCCGCGCCCGATCCACGCTGGGATCGCATGGCGTACGGCATTCGCAGCGCGGAGGAGTTTCTGCGCGCCACGACCAACTAGCCCGCTCGCTCGGCTGGTCCGCGGTCACGCACAGGCACATCGGTCAGTGCCGGCTACTTACTTTTGGGAGTCCGCGGCCAATTCGTCGCGCGCGCTCGCCTTCGAGGACTCATGACCGCACCGCTCGGGCTCGTCGTCGCCACCGAACGCACCCCCAACACGCCCCACCAGTTCCAGTTCTGGACGGCCATCGATTCGCCCGTGGGCATCGGCACGATCGTGCGCGTGGACGGCAGGCAGCCGGTGGACGGACACATCCCGCACGTGTACGGCGTCGTCACGGAGGGATTCAGCTACACCGATCTCGCGTCGCCGCTGTTCGATGTGCTGGGGCACGATGGCGATCCCGGGCAGAGTGCATTCGCGCCCACCGAGCGCGCCGAGGTGCGCCTGTACAGCGCGGCGGTTCTGCGCCACGTGCCCGAGGAACCGCTGCAGCCGGTGCCGATGGGCGAGGTGTCGCTCGCGACGGAAGCCGACGTCGCGATCGCGCTGCGCATGGATGGCTACCTGCGCGAGGACGCGAACACCGGCATCCCGATCGGCCTCTATCGCTCCGGAGGCATGGACTCGGCCATCTATCTCGATGCGGAGTTCCTCCTCGGACCCGAGGCGGCGCACCTCAACATCACCGGCGTTTCCGGACTCGCGACGAAGACGAGCGCGGTCGAGTGGCTGCTGGCATCGATGTTCGCGCACTTTCCGAAGAGCAAGGGCTCGGTTGCCGCCGTGTGCTTCAACGTGAAGGGTCCGGATCTCTGCTTCCTCGATCAGCCCGTCGAGCTCGACGAAAGCGATCGCGCGATGTACGAGACGCTCGGCGTTCCCTGCGCGCCGTTCCAGAACGTGCGCTACTTCGCGCCATTCAAGGCGGACAACGTGTCGCTCAACACGCTGCGCTCCAACGAAGAGCTGCTGGGCAACGTGCAGCCGCTCACCTGGGGCCTCAGGGAGGTGCTCCAGTTCGCCGAGGTGCTGCTCAACCGCGACGATGTGGATGCGAAGGCCGATGCGCTGATCGACTTCATCAAGGAGCGGGTGCTCGACCGCGAGTTCGAGGATCACGTGCTCAGGCAGAAGCATCAGGTGCGCTCGTTCGCGGACCTGGAGGGATGGTTCCGCGATCTGCTGACCGGGATGGAGGATCAGGGGCACGAACACTGGCGCACGCACCACGTGGCGACGATCCGCAAGGTCCGCAACCGGCTCTTGAACATCTCGATGCGGTGCGCGGGGCTCGTCACGAACGATGGACACACGAGCGACCTGCCGTGGGGACACTTCGCGGACCGTGCGGTGTACGTAGTGGACGTCGCGCTCGCGGAGGAGGATGCGCAGGATCTCATCTTCGCGCGGGTCGTCTCGAAGCTCCGCGAGCACCTCGAGAAACGCGATCTCGGTGTGTCGCACGTCGTCGTGTTCGTGGACGAGCTCAACAAGTATGCGCCGGCCGACGGACCCGAGACATACGTTCGCAAGATGCTGCTCGACATTGCGGAGCGCGGCCGGTATCTGGGGCTCGTGCTCTTCAGCGCGCAGCAGTTTCGATCCCAGGTGCACCGGCGCGTGGTGGGCAATGCCGGAACGGCGCTCTACGGGCGGATGGATGGGGATGAGCTGGCGACGCCCGGCTATGCAGTGCTCAGTGCGGCTACACGCACGAAACTCGCAACGTTGTCGAAGGGACAGTTGATGGTTCGGCATCCACACTTCACACAACCGATCTTCGTCTCCTTTCCTCGTCCCGCGGTCATGCGCGGGCGCGACGGCGTGGAACGTTTTCCGCAGGCGGCGGACGTGCCGCTCGACGTGGGCGTGCTGCGCCAGCTGCGGCGCTTCGATCCGTCGCTCACGCTCGCGTGGCTGCAGGACGTGATCGGGCTGCACGAGAACGAGGATGTGCTGCGCGCCTTGCATGCGACGCTCGCGCACGCGCCGGACAACGTCGGCGCGTTCTTCAAGTCGCAGTTCAGGAAGATCATCCGCGCGACGCCCGCTCCTGCGCCCGCGCGCACGCCGCTTCGCGTGCTCCCCGATGATGATCCGTACGCGATCTGAGCCGGCGCTGCGCCGGCTCGCTCGCGCACTCGCAGTGGCGGCGCTTCTCGCTGGTGCATCGGTGAACGCACGGGCGCAGACGGTGATGCTGCGCATTCAGCCCCGCGTCGGCGACACGATGTACACGCGCTTTGAGCAGTCCGTCGAGATGGTGGGCACGCGAAACGTGCATTCCGTCGACACGACCATGACGTCGCGCATGGACATCATGATCCTCTCGCACTCGCTCGTGCAGGCGAGCGACGGCCACGGGACGACGGTGCTGGCGATCACCGATTCGGTCGCCATGCAGGGCCACGGCACCGGCGCGAGCGCGCCGAACGAGACCATCCAGCACGCGATGCAGGGCCGGCAGGCGCGCCTCCACATCGCCCGCGACGGCTCCGCCGAGCTGCTGGAGGCCTCGGACGATGTCACGCCGCAGGTGGAGGCGCTCTACTCGGGGATGCCGGCCACGCTGCCGGAGCGGCTCGTGTCGGTGCGCTCGTCCTGGGAGCGCACGGCGTTCATTCCCGTGAGCCAGGAGAGCGACTCCGCGCACTCGGCCCGGGTGCGCACCACGTACCGGCTCGACTCCCTCTCCTCCAACGGAAATCTGGCGTACATCTCGATCCACGGGACGATTTCGCGGGACAGCGCGGCGGCGCTCGTTTCGGAGTCGCTGCGCGTGGGCTCGACGGGCACGGTCACCGGGCACATGACGATGGACCGGAAGCACGGCTGGTGGGTGCAGTCCGAGGTCGCGATCACGATCAAGAGCATCGTGACGCGCATCGTCGAGCCGGTCTCCACGATGCAGGTGCAGACCCGCATCGTGCAGTCCATGCAGACCCGGATCGCGCCGTAAGCATCCTTTTCCGCCGTTTGCCTATCCCCAAGCACGTAGCGGGGTTACGGCTGGGGGCGTAAATTTGGTGGGTGCGCCTCGTACACCTCGCCGACCTCCATCTGGGCTTCCGGCAGTACCATCGGCTCACGCCAACCGGAATCAATCAGCGCGAAGCGGACGTAGCCCATGCGTTCCGCCGCGCGATCGATCGTGTGATCGCGCTCGCGCCGGACATCGTCGTCATCGCCGGCGACGTGTTCCACACCGTGCGCCCGATGAACCCGGCGATCATCGACGCGTTCACGCAGTTCGCGCGGCTCACGTCATCGCTTCCCGACACGATCGTGGTGATGGTCGCGGGCAATCACGACCGCCCGCGCGCCACGGAGACGGGGTGCATCCTCAAGCTCTTCGGCAAGCTCGGCGTGCACGTCGTGGTGGACGAGCCACGGCGGATACCATTTCCCGAGCGCGATCTCTCGATTCTCGCGGTTCCCGATCTCACGGGTCCGCGCCCCGAGCTCGCCCCTGATCCGACGGCGCGGCACAACGTGCTGGTCATGCACGGCGAGGTGGAGGGCGTGCTGCCCCATGGCGGCGATCGTGCCGCGATGGAGATTCCGCGCTCCGCGCTCGCCGCATCGCGCTGGAGCTACATCGCGCTCGGACACTACCACGTGCACCAGCGCATCGAGGACAACGTCTACTACTCCGGATCGCTCGAGTACACGAGCTCCGATCCGTGGAGTGAGCTCGAGCAGGAGGCGCAGCTCCGGCTTCGGGGCAAGGGCTTCATCGAGTACGACCTGGAGAGGGCGGAGCACACCTTCCATCACGTGCCCGCGAGCCGCGCGCTCGTGAGCCTCGATTCGATCGCCGCGCGCGGGATGTCGGCGGCCGAGCTGGACGTCGCGATTCGCAACGCGTGCTCGGAGTGCGAGGGCGGGATCGAGGAGAAGATCGTGCGGCTGATCGTGCGCGACGTGCCGCGCCACATCGTGCGCGAGCTCGACACGCGCGCGCTGCGCGAGCTGAAGCGGCGCGCCATGCACTTCCAGCTCGACACGCGACGCCCCGACGCCACGCGCCCCAGCGGGATCGGGAGCGGCCGCCGGCCGACGCTCGTGGAGATGGTCACGTCATATCTGCAGAAACGCCCACTGGACGAGGAGCTCGACCGCGGCGCGCTGGTGCAGCTCGGCCTCGAGTACCTGAAGCAGGCAGACGAAGCGGAAGCGGCTGCGGCGGCGGCGCCGAGGGAATAAGTGCGCCTCAACAGTCTTGCGCTGACGAATTTTCGGCAGCACGCCGATACGCGGATCGACTTCGATTCGGGGCTCACCGGTGTCATCGGCGCGAACGGATCGGGAAAGACCACGATCCTCGAGGCGATCGCGTGGGCGATCTATGGTACCAGCGCGGCGCGCGGCACTCGCGAGTCGATTCGCCACAACCGCGCCGGCGCGCGCGCGACCGTGCGCGTGGAGCTCGACTTCGATCTCGGCGGACACCGCTACCGTGTGGTGCGCGGGCTCACGAGCGCGGAGCTCTATCTCGACGGCGCCTCGGCGCCGATCGCGAGCTCGATCAGCGGCGTGACCGAGCTGCTCACGCGCAGGCTCGGCATGACGCGCGAGGAGTTCTTCAACACGTACTTCACGGGGCAGAAGGAGCTGAGCGTGATGTCGGCGATGGGGCCGTCGGAGCGCGCGCAGTTCCTGTCCCACGTGCTGGGCTACGAGCGGCTCCGGAGCGCGCAGCAGCTCGAGCGCGCGAAGAAGAACGCGCTCGTGGCGCAGATCGGTGGCATCCGGCAGGGGATGCCGGATGCGGCGATCGTCGAGCAGCAGCTCTCGGAGGCGGAGCGCAGACTCGTGGCTGCGCGGCAGCAGAGCGAGAGCGCGCGCGTACGGCACACGACTGCCGCGTCGGTGCTCGAGGCGATCGCGCCGCGGTGGGAGCGCGTCCAGCGCGAGCGCGAGCAGCTCGTCGCGCTGATCTCCGAGATGCGCGTGGCGGAGGAGGAGGAGCGCTCGGCGACGCGCGACAAGGCGCGGCTCGCGCGCGACCTCGAGGAGATCGCGGCGGCGCGTGCGGAGCGCACGGAGCTCATGCGCGAGCTCGACTCGTACGGCGAGCTGCACGCGGAGTTCCAGCGTCTCGAGGTGCTCGCGCGCGAGGAAGGGCGGCGGCAGGCGCTCATCGAGACGGGCGAGGCGCTCGCGGACGAGCTGCACAAGCTTCGTCAGCGGCGGCAGAAGGTGGAGAGCGCGCCCAAGCTCGATCTCGAGGTGAGCGCGCTGCTCGAGGAACGGCGGGAGGAGCTCGAGCTGGTGGATGGGCAGCTCGAGGCACGGCGCACGGAGTGGGTGCGCGATCGTCAGGAGGCGGAGACGAAGCGGCAGTCGCTGCGCGAGCAGTACGTGGAGCTCAAGCAGCAACGCGAGCGGCTCGCGGCCACGGGCGAGGAGGGATTCTGCCCGACGTGTACGCGCCCGCTCGGCACGCATTTGCGCGGTGTGCTCGAGATGCTCGACGCGCAGATGGAAACCGTGCGCGTGGATGGAAACTATTTCAAGGGCCGGCTCGAGCAGCTGCTCGACATGCCCGAAGACGTGAAGGCGCTCGATGAGCGCCGGCGCGCGCTGTTCCAGGAGGTCGCGAATCTCGAGCGGCGCATGATGAAGGTGCAGCTCGCAGTACAGGAGCTGTCGCAGCTCACGGGCGACATCACGGCGAAGGAGGAGCGCGAGGCAGTGCTCGCGCGCGACCTCGATGCGATTCCCGCCGGCTACGACGCGCGACGTCACGAGCTCGTGCGGCTCGAGATCGACCGGCTGATGCCACTCGACGCGAAGGTGACGCGTCTGAGCGCGCAGATCGAGCGCGAGCAGACGCTCCTGCGCGAGCAGGCGCAGGTGCTCGCGAACGCGTCGCAGCTCGCCGTGCGGATTGCGGAGCTCAAGGCGCGCCGGGATGCGATCACGGTGTCGGAGAGCGACTTCGCGACGATGCGCGTGGAGCACGAGCGGGCGCTGGCGGAAGTGCGTGCGGCGGAGCTGGCGGTGGTGAGCGCGGATGGCAACGCACAGGCGGCCGTGATGGCGATGGACGTTGCGAGCGCCGCCGCGAGGGAGCTCGGCGAACGGCAGCGGCTGCTCTCGGAGCTGACGGTGCACAAGCGCCTGCACGATGAGCTCGATCGCGCGTACACCGATCTCAGAACCGACCTGAACTTCCAGCTGCGCCCGGAGCTCTCGGAGCTCGCGAGCGCGTTTCTCGCGGAGCTCACGGACGGGCGCTACGATGAGCTCGAGCTCGACGACCAGTACAACATTCTCGTGCTCGAGGATGGACGGCCGAAGCCGGTGATCTCGGGTGGCGAGGAGGACCTCGCGAATCTGGTGCTGCGACTCGCGATCTCGCAGATGATCGCGGAGCGCGCGGGGCAGCCGTTCTCGCTGCTGATCCTCGACGAGATCTTCGGCTCGCTCGACGAGCTTCGCCGGTCGAGCGTGCTCGAGCTGCTGCGCCGTCTCAACGATCGCTTCGAGCAGGTCATTCTGATCACACACATCGAGTCGGTACGGGACATGCTCGACCACGTGATCACGGTGCGCTACGACCCCGAGCAGGGATCGTCGACGGTCGTGCAGCACGATGGCGCGCCGGATGAGCCACTTCTGCCCGACGACAGTGCGCTGATGCCGCCGTATCTCGAAGAAGCCGGGGCTGCGGACTGATGGCGATCGCGAGGCCCTGGCGCGCTCCGCGCCCCGACGGTCCGTACGCGGCGGTCCCGGAGGATCACGCCTCGCTGAATCACGTCTTCAGCGAGGCATTCACGGAGCGCTACCGGCGCGACGGGCTCGTGGGCGTACGCGTGCCCTTTCTCAATCCGGCGATCTGGCGCTACGCGATCGAGGATGCGAACGGTGGCGCGCTGATCTGGCGCGACGAGCGCGAGGAGATCGCGGCCTTCAACATCGTGCACTGCTCGGGGCGCGAAGGCTGGATGGGGCCGCTCGCGGTTCGCCCGGATGCGCAGGGCTCGGGGCTCGGGAAGGAGATCGTGAAGAGCGGCATCGACTGGCTGATCGCGTCGAAGGCGCTCACGATCGGGCTCGAGACGATGCCGCGCACGATGGACAACATCGGCTTCTACTCGTCGCTGGGCTTCGCGCCGGGCAAGCTCACGGTGACAGTGACGATCGACGCGGCGCCGTCACCGGAAGCGCCGAGCGTCTTCGGAAAGCTGAGCGCGAAGGACAAGGAGGCCGTGCTCGTGGAATGCTGCGCGCTGTCACAACGCGTGCAGCCCGCGTGCGATTTCACGCGCGAGATCGCGATCACCGACGATCTCGGTCTGGGCGAGACGATTCTCTTTCGCGACGGCGGCAAGATCACGGGCTTCGCGCTCTGCCACACCGTGCCGCTGGTGGAGGGCCGCGCGCGAGAGGAGACGCGCGTGCTCAAGCTGGTGCTCGCGCGCAGCTCCGATCTCGCGAATGCCGTCGCGACGTTGGCCGACTTCGCGCGGCGCGGCGGGACGCGACGCGTGGCGTTCAGGGTGCAGACGGAATATCTGGAGGCGTATCAGAAGCTCATCGCGATGGGCGGCCGCGTGCGGTGGACGGATCTGCGCATGTCGCTGGCGACGCACCCGGAGGCGAAGGCGCGGGACGGGTTGTTGTGGAGTAACTGGGAGATCTAGGCGCGCGCTGACGTCGCTCGCCCGACGCCTCAGCGCGTGTCGTACAGCACCACGCGTACGCCCGTGAACTGCCGATCGCTCTCCACCCGATAGCGACGACCCAGCGAATCGCGCACCGTGGCGCCCGCGTCGCCGTCCTGGTTGAACACCGCCCACAAGCGATTATATCGGTGCTGCACGCCGGAGATGGCCGCGCCGACATCTCCCTCGCCGCCCGCTCCGGGATAGATCACGCTCACGCGGTGAGCGCTCGAATCGCTCCGCGCGAGATAGTACTTGAAGGGATCGACGCCCGCGCCCGGGAAGAACAGTGCAGCGTCCCCCTCGCGGGCCGAGTCGAGGATGTAGCGGGTCGCGTCGCGCCAGTCGTCCTTGTCCGAGCTTCGATAGTAGCCGACCAGCGCGTGCGCGGAGATCGCGAGCAGCACGAGCAGCGCGCCGAGCGACAGCCCGCGCGGTCGAAGACGCTCCACTCCCACCGCGACGAGCAACACCACGAACGGGAGACACTCCACGAGATACTTGTCGACGAAGATCGGCTTGATGATCGAGACGGTCAGCACCAGCAGGATGGGAAGTGCCGCTCCGCTCACGACGAGCGCGTAGTGCCACGTCGTGTGCTCGCGCCCGTGCATTCGCCACGCGGCACCGACACTCGCCGCGGCGGCGATGAGCACCACGGCGTACACCGGCCACGCGATCATGCGCGCGCCGTGCGTGTTGTCCCCGCCGAGCAGCGAGTAGATGAGATACTCCACGCGCTTCCACGTTGGCGAGGGAATCCAATTCGCCGGATCGGCGTGCCCGAGCAGCACGAACACGGCGATCGGGATGAGCAGAATGCCGACCACGATCACACTCGACGCGATCCGCGTCCATGGAACATCGCGCGGGCGCGCGATCGCGAGCGACGCCCACTGCGCCGCGAGCGCGAGCGTTGCGTAGAAGTGCGCGTAGGCCGCGAGCGCGCCCGTGACCACGTACCACACCCAGACGCGCGTCCGGCGCGACGATCCGCTCTCGACGCCTCGCACGAGCAACAGCGTCGACGCCGTGACGAGCAGCAGCATCAGGCTGTAGCCGCGCGCCTCCTGCGCGAATCGGATGTGATAGGGATTGAGCGCCAGCAGGAGCAGCGCGATCAGTCCAGTTCGCGCGCCGAAGAGGCGTGTGGCCAGCCGATGAAAGATCGGGAGCGTCGCGACCGAGATGATGACCGAGAGACTGCGCACCATCCACTCGCCTGTGCCGAGCCGGATCCAGCCGCGCAGTACCAGATAGTACGGAAGCATGTTGAGCTCCCGCGCCTGCATCAGGTGCGCGAACAGCGGCCAGGGCAGCCGCGCATAGGCGTCACTCAGCGACTCGTCCAGCCAGAAGCTCGGCGCACCCAGATGCAGCAGCCGGAGCGCGGCGCCGATCGCGACGATGCCTGCGACGAGCAACGTGTCGCGGTAAGAGGCTTCGACTGCGGTGGCTGGAGCGCCCAAGTTCGTGGGGAAAGGCGGCGTCAGCCGTGACGCCGCTATCGCTGGGGGAGTGCTGCAGATCGCGAGCGCGACTGTCGCCGATCGGAATGAACGGGTTGCGCTCGAGTGCTCGGTCTCACGTAACCATCGTTACGTCACGTGCCCTGCTACCGTCCTGAGAGATACTTGCGCCACGAGTCCTGCGTTCCGCCGGCGACAATGCGCCAGATCAGCAGGAACATTCCCAGCGACAGAAAAAAGTGTATCCAGCCTGGCCCGTCATATGCAAACGTGACGATCGCCCACACGATGAGCATCAGCGCGGAGAGTGGGTATGCGAGCACGTACAGCCAGCGTTGCCAGCTCGGTGTGTTCATGATTGACTCGATGTTTGCCTGCACATAACTTTACAACAGTTCGGGGACGGAGAGACTTAATTTTTGAGCCAACAAGTCTCTCGGGTGGGTTCGATAATCTATACTCACGTCATGCCCCAGTGCGGGGAAGGCGGACAGTGTGGTGAGGACCTCATACA
>Ga0105238_10006824_pt1 | contig 11399 bp, 5 predicted proteins | sample KBSC34metaG_FD_81526 | JGI IMG/M metagenome (GOLD analysis project Ga0105238, IMG submission 81526) | Corn rhizosphere microbial communities from Kellogg Biological Station, Michigan, USA - KBS C3-4 metaG | ecosystem: Host-associated > Plants > Roots > Rhizosphere > Soil | place: Michigan, USA...
GCGTGCGGCGCGAACGGCTCGACGGCGAGGGCCCGCTCGGCCGCCGCCACGGCGCGCGGCCCCTGACCCGCGCGCGCGGCCGCCAGCGCGGCCAGGAAAGGCGCCCGGAACGGGGCATCTCCGATCCGCTCCGCGCGCGCGAACGCGTTTGACGCCGCGTCGCCGGCCGCGCCCGCGCGCGCCTCGCGCTGGCCTCGCGCCAGCCAATAGGAGGTGACGACGCCGCGCGCGCCGGCGATCAGCGCGGCCGCCACCGCTCCCACCGCGAAAGCCCGGGCCGCGGCTCGCCGCCACGATCTTGCCGCCGACGCGCGAGGCGCGTGTGCGTCCAGGGAGGGCGTGACGGACGGCGCCGGTGGCTTTGCCGGAGCTGGCCCGAAGCCCGCCGCGCGCGCCCCCCCGGCGATCGCGCCGAGCGCGATCCCGAACGCGAGGGCCGTGGCCGGCATCGCCAGAGGGAAGGCTGTCATCCCGCAGGCGATCGATGCCGTCAGGCTCGCCGCGCCCGCGTACGCGACCGCGCGGCCCTCGTCGCTCTCGCCCTCCCCGCTCCCTCCGCTTGCGCCGCCAGACAGGACGGCCCCCGATTCGAACGCGCCGCTCGAGCGCGACCGCCCTGGACGCGGCATGCGCGCGATGATCGAGGCCGCCGCGGCGTAGACCAGCAACAGCGCGGCCAGCCCCACGATTCCCGTGTCACCCAGTCGCTCCACCAGATCGTTGTGCGCCCGGCGCGGCACCTCTGACGGGGACAGCACGCCGTCGGCGCGCGCGCCGGGCTCCGCCACCGACGGGAAGAAGACCGCGAAGTTGCCCGGACCGAGGCCCAGCCAGGGATGCCCCTTCGCGAGCTGGAGCGTGCGGCGCCACAGCCCGAGCCGGGTGCGGGCCGGGGCGGCCGTCGGATCGATCGCGTCCAGGACGAGGCGCTCGGCTGGCTGGTAGCGCTTCACGTCCAGCGCGTCTCGCTCCGTGAAGCGGCCGGGCAGCAGGGCCGCGCCAATCGCGAGCGCGGCCACCAGAGCGCCCGCGGCCAGCACCAGCCGCGATCGCGGAGGCCGGAGCAGCGCCACGAAGGCGAGGATACCGAAGGCGGCCCCGATCCAGGCGCCGCGCGTGCGCGTGACGGCCAGGTACGTCAGCTCGAGGGTCACGACCACGGCCTGGCGTACGGGCAGCGCGGCGCCGCGCCCCCTTCCCTGGGGCCCATCGATCGCGAGCGACGCGAGGCCGAACGGTATCGCCACCGCGACGGCCTCGGCCGCCATGTTGCGATTGCCGAAGGTCGATCCGGGCACGCTGATCACCGGTAGGTGAACCGGCAACCATTGAAGGTGCTGCAGCAACCCCAAGGCCGAGACCACGCCGGCCGCCGCCTGGATCGATCGCAGGAGCGCCCGCCGCCAGAGGGGCGCCTCCATGGCCCGCGCCGCGCCGAGCGCGATGCCCACCACCGCCATCCCGCGCGCCAGCTCGCTCGTCGCGTACGGCGCGCCTGGCGCGCCCCGCGCGAGCGCCGCCACCGCCGAGGCGAGCGTGGTGACCAGAAATGCCGCCAAGGCGACCGCCAGGCCCGCCGGCCAGCGCCGAGGAGCGTCGCCGTGGCCGCGCATCTCTCCGGCGGCCAGCGCCTCGCCCGCCACCGCGACGCCCGCCGCCGCCAGCAGCAGCGCCAGCTTGGGCGCGGTGAAGGGAGCGTCCAGGTTCGGCGCGTACACCACGGGCACGGCCAGAGCCGCTCCACAGACCGCAGCGGGTCCGAGCCGCGCGCCCCATCCCCCGGCGCCGGTGCTCCCGCTCGCGCCGCTCACCCGGGTCAGCCTCCGGTCGCGGTCACGGCCCCGGGGACCAGCGGCTCGTCCGACGCCTCGACGGCCGCCGCGCCGTGCGGCGCCCGATCCGTCTCGAGGCGGGGACGAAGCACCTCGAGTCGGGTCGCGAACCGATCGAGCACGCGCCGGCGGTGATCCGAGAGGTGCAGCTTCAAGATCCCGCCTGCCAGCACGACGTCGGATCCGGTCGCCCGGGCCACCCGACGGGCCAGGTGCTGGCGCCAGAACGCCCGCAAGCCGCGCTCGACGGCCGCGGAGACCGGCGCCAGCGCCAGCTCCACCAGCCGTTGCAGAAGCGCGCTCCCGTGAGCGGCGGCGGGCGGCTGCGGTTCGTACCCGGGATAGAAGGTCCGCACCCAGTCGTCGTTCGCCCCCACGAAACGCCGGAACGTCTCGTGTCCCGCGATCGGCACCAGCGAGATCGCCTGGTGGGCCGTGAAGAGATCGTGATGGTACGCGATGGCGAGATGGTCCTCGTCGACGAGATAGTTGGGACACACCACGCCCCGCGTCCGCGTGAGGCGACTGGCCAGGAACAACATCGTGTACGCGGTGTAGACGCGGCCGGACGCCGCCACGACGAACAGGTCGATGTCGTCGCCGCCGCGCGCGTTGCGATGAGCCGTCCCGCCGGACAACGCCAGCATGCGGATGAACGGCAGCGTGGCCAGCGCGGCGATCACCCGCCGGTGCCGCTCGAGCAGCTCGCGGGTCAGGCGGATCCCCTCGAGTCGCCGCGCCACCAGAGGCTCGCGGCCACGCAGCGTGAGGTGCCCTCGCGGCTCCAGCGTGATGAGCGACGCGAGCGGCTCCTCCAGCACGCGCTGGCGCACGTCGTCGGCCGTCATCCGCGCCTGCAGACACGTCCGGGCGGCCTCGCTCACGCTGATGGCCGCGTCGAACAGATCGGCATAGGTGACGGTGGCGAGGATGGCCCAGTCGGGGGCCACAGGCGAGGACGAGGACGAGGACGAAGACGAGGACGAGGACGGGCGAGAGGTGATGGCGATGGGCGCGTGGGAACGCGCGAAGGTCCACAGGCGCTCGGCCGTGCGCTCCCAGCCGAACTCGGCCGCCCGCGCCAGGCCGCGCGCGCTCGCCGCCGCGCGGGCCCGAGGGTCTTCGACCAGCGCGGCGATCTGTGCCGCCAGCGCCTCGGCGTCGCCCACCGGCACCAGGATCGCCGCGCCCCCGCTCACCTCGCGCAAGGCCGCGACGTCCGAGGCCACGACCGGCGTACCGCAGGCCATGGCCTCCAGCGACGGCAGCCCGAAGCCCTCGAAGTGCGAGGGATAAGCCAGCACCTCGGCCCCCCCATAGAGCGCGACCAGATCCGCCTCCGGCACGTAACCAACCGCGTGCACGCGTCCCCCCGGCAGCCGCCGGTGCAGCTCGGCCAGCAGCTCGCGATCGCGCCACCCGCGCCCCCCCACCGTGACCAGATCCAGCTCGGCCGAGCGCGTCCCCACCCGCCCGAGCAGCCGATCGAAGGCTTGCAGCAGCAAAGGCAGGTTCTTGCGAGGCTCGAGCGTCCCGACCGAGAGTACGTAGGGGCGGTCGAGGCGGTAGCGCGCCCGCACCCGCGCGATCTCGGCCGGCGCCGACGGGCGGCAGCTCGGGTGGGGAGCCCCCGGGAGCATGACGATCCGTTCGGGGGCAACTCCCAGCATCGACACGACATCACGGCGCGAAGCCTCCGAGACCGTGCCCACGCCAGCGGCTGCGCGCGTGACGACCGGCAGCAGCGCGCGCACCACCATCCGCTTGCGCGCGTTGAAGAACGCGGGCGTGCGGATGAGCGCGAGGTCGTGAATCACGTTCAGGTACGGGCAGGGCGCGGCGATGGGCGCCAGGTAGTTCGGGAACACCGCGAAGTCGGCGCCCCCTTCGGCCAGCAGGCGCGCCGCGTCCGTCTGCATCCACACGTACCGGATCGGCGCGCCGCCGGTGCGCACGCGTCCGGCCCATTTCGCCATGACGTCCGGCCCCACCGGACGGTTCCCGATCAGAAACACGTCGTCGCCCGGCGCGGCCGTCGCGATCAGCGCATCGACCAGATGCTCGGTGTAGTAGCCGATGCCGGCTCGTTCTGCCGTGCAGGTGGTGATTTCGACGGCGATCTTCATCTCTGCCGGACGGCGCCGCTCATCCAAGCATCCACGGCTCGCAGATTCAAGGTCGGAACGGGGCACGCCTCACGACGCGGGGGTACCCCAGACGGCGAAGCGGCAGCGGGTCACAACCCGTTCAAGATGTCGTCATCGCCCGCGGACTTGTTGCGAGGAATGAAGGGACGCGGCGACGAGATCTTCTTGAGCGCGCCGTCGAGCGGCGTCCGGGCGGGCGCCGGGCCGAGAGGCGGCAACCACAGCTCCACCGTCTCCTTCCGGGCATTCGGAAACCGCTGCGTGGTGCCCAGGTTTTGCAAGGGGAGGCCCACCTTCACGCCGCGCTCGGCCAGGATCTGCTCCGCCGCGGCCTTCACCTTCTGGGCCAGCTCGGCGTCTCCGGCGAAGAAGTATCGGACCGCGCCCGGGCCCGGCGCCGACACCAGCTGCGGCTCCGATACGGCGATCGGCTTCAGCGCGGCCGCCAGCGCCCGCGCGATCTCCTGAACGGACTGCCGATCGTCGGTGCCGCTGTACTGCAGGAACACCCGCTGTCCGGTCTTGGGGCCGGCGGCGTCCCGGCCTCCCCCTGCCGTCAACCCGTCGAGCCTGACCTGCGCCACGATGCGCAGGTTCGAGTCGCCTCCGGGCAGCGCCAGGACGCTGCGATAGTCGGCGGCGGCCTTCTTCTTATCCGTCTTCTCGAGCAGGCTCGCCCGTGCGTAGTAGGCCCGTGGATCGCTGGGCTCGAGCTCGATGGCCCGCGCATAGTCGGCGATGGCCCTGGTGACCTTGCCGAGGTGGTCGAGGGTCACCCCTCGGCTCAGGAAATACTCGGACTGGTCGCGATCGAGGCTGATCGCGTGATCGAAGTCTTCCAGCGCCGAATCGTCGTCCTGGCGCAAACCGCGGCTCTTGCCTCGCTCGAAGTACGCGACGGGGTCGCGGGGCGCCAGGGCCACGGCCCGGCTGTAGGCCCTCTCCGCGTCGTTCCCGCGGCCGAGAGCATCGTAGGCGCGACCCAGCCTGCGCTGAACGGCCGACGAATCCTGGCCCATCTCGGCCGCCTTGGTGAACGCGAGCAACGCCTTGGGCGCGTTCCCCTCCGCCAGCGCGCGGTCGCCGTCCTTGAGGGCATCGTCGATCATCTGCTGCCGCTCGGAGGCGTTCGAAGGAGGCGGCCTTTGACCAGCGTCGGTCCCGGCCTGAGGCCCGGTCTCGCCCATGGGCGGATGAGGCAGCTTCGCCCCCGTATGCGGCGCCAGCACGATGACCGCGAGCCCCGCCGCCACGAAGCAGCCGGCCAGGACGGCGCCTGCCATCGCCGCTCGCCGGCGAGGCGGCAGTCGTGAGATCGTCTCGACCGGCGCTGGGGTCGGCCGGGCCGTGGGCGATCCCAACATGGGCGTCGGCCGCGTCTCGGGAGTCGGCGGAGCCACCGGGGATGCCGCCATCGGCACGGCAACCCCGGCTGGCGCGACCTCGAAGTAGAGCCCGGGCGTGCTGCGGTAGGCCTGGGGGTCCAGGGCCTTCGTGCTGGCGGCGCCCACGCTCGCATCCAGGTACTCGCGCTCGGCGGGGTTCAGATCGCCGGCGCGCTTGCTCTTCCAGACGAGCGCCTCGTTGAGCAACGATCCGCCGAGCAGCGTGCCCGGATCGCGCTCGTGGCGCTCCCAAGAGACCAGGTAGGCGCGCACCTGCTGGCGCCACAGCAGGAAGTCACGGTCGGCCTCGATCCAGCCGACCAGCGTCTTCCAGGCTCGCAAGAGCCGCTCGTCCGCCAGGCCGACGGTCCGGCTCGCGCTTCCACCGGCGGCGGCGCGCTCGACGGCCCGATCGTCCTCCGTGGTGATCGTGACGAGCCCCGCGTCGGCGAACCGGACCAGCACCCTCCGCTCGGCCTCGTCGAAGTCACCGAGGCTGGTCCGGATCGGGAACGTGCCACCACCTTCCTCGTTCCGCCCCACGCGCACGAGGCGCAGCAGCGCGCGCCTCGCTTGCCGTTTCGTCGCGTCGTCCAACCGGACCAGGACCGCCTCGGCGCGCCGCACGAGGGCCTCGACCTCTGTCTCCTGGCCCACGGCCGACGGCGCGCGCGTCACCGGGGCGTCGGCGCCCGGCGTCCGCGCGAAGGCGTCCAGGTACTGCCGCTTCAGCTCGGGCGAGACCGGGAAGACCAGCTCGGTCACGTCGCGATCGGTCACGAAGCGCGCCAGGCGGACGAAGGCCGCCAGCACCGTCTTCGGATCGAGCGGGTTGTCCTTGAACGGCGCCAGCACCTCTTCGTACGAGTAGAAGACCTTGTGAGGCACCTCGACGCTGCTCCAGTACTCCGCCACCTCCGAAGGTGGCAGGTGGCCGAGCACGGCGGCGAACGACTCGCGTGCGAAGGCCTGGCGCAAGGCCAGCCGCTCGCTCTCGCCCGAGTCCACGCGCATGGGGACCGGAAAGACTCGATAGGGCCGCTCGCTGTCCTCGACCACCGTCGGCGCCGCCTCGCCTTCCGCGACGTCGCACTTTGCGCCTGACCGCTCGAGCCGCTCCTCGGTCAGCTTCGCGCGCGTCTTGCGGGCCGACTCGGCGACGGCCGCGGCGCCGGTGATGCTCTGGTTGTTGTACGTGAAGCAGACGACCAGCGTGTCCGGCATCTGCACCGAGCAGATCCCGGCCGTGTCGCTCACGCCGGTGCGGCTGTCTATGAGGATGTAGTCGTACCGCGCGCGCGCGTTCGCCTTGAAGGCCTCGAAGAACCCGCCGCCGCCCAGGCGGTCGTAGAAGTTCTGCCAGTTGAAGGAGCTGACCGTCAGCGCGTACGCGTCGCACTGCCGCCCGGCCGGCAACAGATCGATCTTCCCGCCCTCGCCGAAGTGATCGAAGTTGATCGACAGCAAATAGTCCGAGAAGTCGGCGTACTCCAGGTACCACTTCGGATCGGGCGTGGCCCCGGGCTCGACCGGACGGATGGCCTGGCTGGCGTAGTTGTCGACCATGTCCATCAGACCCTCCGAAGAGGAGAGCTCGCTGTCGATCAGGAACGGACGGAAGTAGCGGTGCAGGCCCGGGGCCTCGAGGTCCCAGTCGATCACCAGGACGCGGCGCCCGCAGCAGGCCAGGATCCATGCCAGGTTGGCCAGGCCCATCGAGCGGCCGGTCCCCCCCTTGTACGAGTAGAACGTGATGATGCGGCCGAGCGGAGCGGGCGCCGACATGCTCAGCCCGCGGCCGACGGTCCGACCACGACGGACTTCGGCGGCCCCACCGGAACCGGCATGTCCACCGAGGCGCGCTTCCTGATCTCTTCCTTTAGACTGGTCAGGACGGCCCGCAGCGCGGCTCGCAGGTCCTCGGGGCTCTTGATTCCGTCGCGAAAGAAGATGGGGTTGCGGATCAGGTTGGCGTGTCGATCGAACGTCTGCGTGATGGCCGCGTTGATCTGCGGGCGGAGGGCCGAGGCGTCGGGATCGTCTTCATTGTGGGGAACGAGGACGCACCAATGATAGTCGATGCGCTGATCGAGCTGGCTGAGCAACAGCCTCACCTGCGGATCCCAGTGCAGGCTCCAGCCGTCCACGATCAACACCACGATCTGACGCTGCTCCCAGGCCTTCAGGATCTCGGCGAGCAGGTTCTGATCGAAGCGCAGCTCGTCGCTGGTGAAGTCCAGCTCGTCGCTGGCGACCACATTCTGGACGAAGCGGTGGATGCGGGTCTGGTTGGCCGGAAAGTACGGCTTCCAGTCGGCGCCCCCCGCCGTCAGATAATCCTCGCGGCGCCGCGCTTGCCCGAAGCGCTGCGGATCGGCGGCCACGAACACGAACCGCACGTGCTTGGGTCCCACCGGGGTGGCGGGCGCTTGGCTCACCGTCGGGGTGCCCGGGGGCCCCATCCCGACGAGCGTCGCCCCGGCGCCGTTCGGGGCGGCGCCCGGCGCCTTCGGAAAGAGCGGCGCGATTCGACCGAGGCTGGGCACGGCGGGCAGGCGCGGGAGGGGGTATTTGTCGCCGGCCTTCACGATCTGTTGCGCCAGGTCCTCGATCAGATCGTTGTATTTCGTTTGCAGGTCCCCCAACCGCTTCAAGATGTGCTTGAAGCCTTTCGTGTTCTGGATTCCTTGCGGATCGCCGAACGCATACTGACCAGCGCCGAGCGACGCCGGAACGTCGCCTTCGCGCGGCTGGACCCAGATCACCGGCTTGATGAGGGGCGGCAGAGGCTGCCCCGGCTTCACGGCGGCGGCGCACCGCTGATGGAACAGCGCCAGCTCCTTGCCGCAATATTCGCTCTTGAAATAGGCGGGCGAGAAGACCGGCACCACGACCTTCGAGGTCTGCAGGGCCTCGACCAGCGAAGCGTCCCAGTCCTCGCCCAGCTCGAGGTCCTGTTGATCGAAGAAGCCAACCTGGTGACCTGCCGGCTCGCCCCGGAGCTCGCGCACCACGTCCGACAGGTCGGCAAAGAACTTCTTCAGGAAGACGTCGTTGTTGGCCCGCGTATAGCTGAGGAAGAACTCGTAACCCATGGCCCCGCCCTCCACTATACATGAACCGATCGGGCCTTTGTGCGACGGCGCAAGCGGCCTGCTTCGTCCATTTCGTCCAAATCATCCGATTCGTCCAATTCTGGCCGCCGGCTCGACCGCACCGGCGCTTCGGGGGGCGGGCGATATACTGCGCCGATGCGGCTCGTTGGTCAGCTCTACATCACCGTCCCGAGCGCCCGGGTCAAGCGGGACCCGACGTTCATGGAGAAGCTCAAGCGCGGCTTCGGAGGCCAGGTGGACCTCGACACCGCGGAGGTCCAGAACCAGCTCGAAGCGACGTCGGTGGTCGATGCCGTCCGGCGGGCCCTCGGGCGCCTGGGCGTGGGAAACGCGCTTTCGCTGGTGATCGACGAGACCGTGGTCTTTCAAGACTCCGACGGCAAGGCCGACGATCTGCCGGACCTGGTGCTGGCGCTCGCCGATCACGCCAGCCTGTTCGGGCGGGGCTTCCGGGAGCTGAAGTTCGCCGCCGAGCACGAGGAGGCGGGGCTGCACCTGGTCATCGAGACGAGGGCGCGCACCCGCCACCGCCACGACGATCCGGCCGCGGTGGTCTCGATCGGCGGGCGGATCCGGAAGCTCGAGCCCGAAAAAGGCGAGTCCGCCGAGGCCTATCGCGCGCGCGTCGAACCCCTGACCCGGGATGCCGCCCTTTTCGAGGCGTCGCGGCTGGCGTTCGAGTCCTTCGTGGCGCGCCTGCGTGACGCGCTCGGCGCCGCCATGCCCGAGGCGCGCGTCACCGAGCGCAGGGCCGAGGCCCGGGTCGTCAAGGCGCCGTCGGGCGCGACGGAGGATCCCTCCGCGATCGAGCGGACGCCGCGCGAGCCCACCCACCCGGCGTACGACCCCTTCGCCGTCTACTACCCGTCGCCGATGACGACCGTCCTCGACGCCATGCTGTTTGCGTCCTTCATGCACATGCTGATGCCGCCGCCGGTCCTGCTCGTCAGCCCCTGGGGATCGCCGCTCGGACTCATGAGCGACGTCCAGGCCCACCCGCAGCTGGCCGAGATCAGCGACTTCGACCGCGCCGGCGTGGGCGACTTCGGCGATGACCGCGACCAGCGGCATGACGATCGCGCGTCGCTCGCCAGCGACGACGACGCGAGCAGCGACGACGACCAGAGCGGACACGCCGACGCCGGGCAGGACGGCGACGCCGCCTACGAGGGGGACGACTTCGATGACGGAGGAGACGACGGCGGTGGCTGGAGTGACGGCGGCTGGGACGACGGCGGCTGGGACGACGGCGGCGGTGGCAGCGACGATTGACGGCCAACCCCCACCTGCCCCCCGGCCCCTCACCATGAAGGTCCTCCTCACCCACGGCTACTTCCTCGGCGAGGACGCCAAGGAACAGCGGATCATGCGGCCCTATCCGCCGCTCGGGATCCTGTACCTGGCGGCTTTCCTCGAGCAGCGGGGCGTCCCCGTCGAGGTCTTCGACAGCACGTTCTCGTCGCCCGCCGCCTTGCGCCAGCGCCTCTGCGCAGAGCCGCCCGACGTGGTCGGCATCTACACGAACTTGATGACGAAGCTGAACGTGCTGGCGATCCTGCGCTTCGTCCGATCGCAGCCCAGCCTGGCCGGGACACGCATCGTCCTCGGCGGTCCCGAGGTGACCCACCACGCCGAGCGCTTCCTCGAGCACGGCGCCGACGCCATCGTGATCGGCGAAGGCGAGGAGACGATGCACGCGCTCGTCGCCGCGTGGTCGGACGCTCCGGCGGGATCACCTTCCGGTCGCCCGAAGGTGGTCGGAATTGCGTACCGCGACGGGGCGGGCGCGGTGATCCGTACGCCGCCCCGCCCTCTCTTGAAGAGCCTGGACGACCTCCCGATGCCGAAGCGCGAGGCGGTCGATCTACGCCCGTACCTGGACGCCTGGCGCACGCATCATGGCCGGAACGCGCTGTCGATGAGCACGATGCGGGGCTGCCCCTACAGCTGCCGCTGGTGCAGCCGCGCGGTCTACGGCGAGAGCTATCGCCGCCGGGCCCCTCGCCTGGTCGTCGACGAGATCGAGCAGGTGGTGGCGCGCTACCACCCCGACTCGCTCTGGTTCGTCGACGACGTGTTCACCATCAACCACCGCTGGCTGCAGGCCTTCACCGACGAGGTCGAACGCCGCGGCGCGCGCGTGCCCTACGAGTGCATCACGCGGGCCGATCGGCTCGACGAGCGCGCGGTGGCGCTGCTCCAGCGCTCGGGCTGCTTCCGCGTGTGGATCGGCGCCGAGAGCGGCTCGCAGAAGATCCTCGACGCCATGGATCGCCGGGTCACTGTCGAGCAGGTGCGCGCCATGATCCAGCTCAGCAAGCGGCACGGCATCGAGACGGGCACCTTCATCATGCTCGGCTATCCCGGCGAGACGCCGGCCGACATCGAGGCCACCATCGAGCACTTGAAGGCCTCCGATCCCGATCAGTTCACGATCACCGTCTCCTATCCGATCAAAGGCACGCCGTTCTACGACGACGCCGTCACGCAGATGATCCCCTCTGGTCCGTGGGAGACCACCACCGACCGGGACATCAAGCTGCGCCACGCGCACTCGTCGCTCTATTATTGGTTCGCCACGACCCGCGTGGTCAGCGAGGTCGGCTACCACAAGGCCCTGAGGGGAGCCGAGGACCCGGCGCGCGGCGAACCACGGCCGTCCCGAACGGCGACGGCGCGCCTTCGCCTCAAGGCGCTGCTGGGACGGGCCGGGATGCGCTTCGATCCGGCGCTGCGGCGCCTGGAAGATCGCGCGCGCCGCTGGGTGGGCCCGCCGTGACGGCCGACGCCGCCCGGGCCTTCGACCGGCTGGCCGCGCGCTACGACGAGGAGCTGTCCCCGCAGGCCAACCCGCTCGTCCCGATGATCCGCCAGCGGTTCTACGCGGCCGTCGCGCGCCACTTTCCCCCGGGCGCGACC
>Ga0105238_10006828_pt1 | contig 11394 bp, 6 predicted proteins | sample KBSC34metaG_FD_81526 | JGI IMG/M metagenome (GOLD analysis project Ga0105238, IMG submission 81526) | Corn rhizosphere microbial communities from Kellogg Biological Station, Michigan, USA - KBS C3-4 metaG | ecosystem: Host-associated > Plants > Roots > Rhizosphere > Soil | place: Michigan, USA...
AAGATCACTGTGCAGCTTCGGGCTCCATGCGCTCCGATGACCAGAGACTGTTCTATGTCGGCGGTCTTGGAGGGGCCGGAGATGAAAATGCCAAAGCTATTGGGGCTCCACTGAATTCGTTCGTAGGCTTGATGGAGATTGTCCACGATCTCGCTGGCCGGAACCACCAAGATCAGATGCTGAACGATGACAAAGATGGCCCGGTGCGGCGTTAGAGTTTCGCCGGGGATCCAGACCGCAGCGTTTTCGGCTACTCCAAACTTTCCTGGAAGGACGGCTACGTCGATGCCTTCGAGATCGTGCGGATCGTCGATCGCGCTCAAGTCCACGTCTTTCGAGGGCAGGCCGGGCACTAGCGACGCGATTTTCGCGGCGCTTGCATAGACGTCGATCTTGGCCAGCGCGGATGTGAGGTCTTGCTGCCCATTGGCGCGGACGAGCGTGCCGCCTGCAATGGTCAGTGTCTCCTCAAATTGTTTGATCGGATCGGCAAAGCGGATGCCGGTTGTTATCGGCGCGGGCAACGATGCAGCGGGAGGAACATTCTGCCGGAGCGAATCGAGAATCGCGTTGCGGCTGCTCATGACGGTTCCTTCTGGATAAGATCGCGAAAGCTTTGCTGCGGCATCGGTGGAATCTCGCGTTGTATTCCCCATGGGTTCCAAGACCCATAAATCAGGCCGCGCGGAAGACGCGGAACGATAGCGCGCAACAGGCCTCCACCGAGGCGGTAGAGCGACGGGCGCGATAGAACGAAGCCCGCGAAAGCCATGCCCAGACGCTTTTGCAGCGGCACGGCTTTGAGATCGACCAAGACCTTACGGAATGCCAGCAGCTGATGATGCAGGTCGATCTTCACCGGGCAAACATCGGTGCAGGAGCCGCAGAGGCTCGACGCAAAGGGCAACGAGGCGTACTTCTCAGGATCGCGCTGCGGCGCAAGGATGGAACCGATGGGACCGGGGACGGTGTAACCGTAGCTATAGCCGCCGCTGCGCCGGTAAACCGGACACGTATTCATGCAGGCACCGCAGCGGATGCAGCCGAGGGAACGGCGGAAAGTTTCCTGTCCAAGAATGCGGCTACGGCCGTTGTCGACGACGACTACGTGCATCTCGCCGCCGCGGACAGGGCCGTTGAAGTGCGATGTGTATCCGGTGATGGGTTGGCCGGTGCCGCTGCGCGCCAACAAACGGAGGAACACCGAGAGATGCGCGGCGCGTGGGATGAGTTTCTCGATGCCCATGCAGGCGATATGCAAGCGCGGGAGGCTGGCGCCCATATCCGCATTGCCTTCATTGGTGCAGACGACGACGCCTCCGGTTTCGGCCACGGCAAAATTGACACCGGTGAGTCCGGCTTGGGCGCCCATGAACTTACTGCGCAGGTGGCTGCGGGCGGCCTCCGTGAGGTACTTGGGATCCGACGCGCCCTTCTCCGTGCCGAGTTCGATGTGGAAGAGCTCGCCAATTTCTTCCCGCTTTAGATGAATCGCCGGCATGACAATGTGGCTCGGCGGTTCCTTGCGGAGTTGCACGATGCGTTCGCCGAGATCGGTGTCGGTGACTTCGATGCCGCGGGCTTCGAGATAAGGATTGAGATGGCATTCCTCGGTGAGCATCGACTTCGATTTGACGAGATGCGTGACACCGTGGCTCGCGAGGATCTGGTGAACGATGGCGTTATGTTCGGCGGCATCGCGAGCCCAATGGACCTGAATACCGTTGGCGGTGGCGTTGCGCTCAAACTCTTCCAGGTAGTCGGCTAGGCGCGAAAGCGTATGCGTCTTAATGGCAGAAGCGGCTTCGCGAAGGGCCTCCCATTCGGGGATGCCGGAGGCCTGCTTATCGCGTTTGGAGCGAACAAACCAGAGCGACTGGTCGTGCCAATGCGCGCGGTCCTCATTGGCGACAAACGCAGCGGATTTTTCTGCATGGCCGGTCATGAGAGCGTCGCTTTCTCCAGAATTTCGGCGACGTGCATCACACGCTGCGGCTGATTGGTGCGGCGGATCAGGCCGTCGAGATGCATGAGGCAGGACATATCGAATCCTGCGATGACTTCCGCGCCCGCACGGGCGTGGTCCTGAAGGCGATCGCGGCCCATGAGGCAGGAAATTGCTTCCTCCGCGACCGCGAAGGTGCCGCCGAAGCCGCAGCACTCGTCGGGCCGGGTCAAATCCACGACTTCGATGCCGCGCAGTTGCGAGAGAAGCTGACGCACTTTATTGAACGGCGCAATCATCTGTTCGGAGGAGCGGGCGAGGCGCAGCTCGCGGAGGCCGTGGCAGCTCATCTGAATTCCGACCTTGAAGGGGAATTCCCCATCGACTTTGACGATTTTGGCGATGTCGGTGAGGTACTCGCAAAGCTCGAAAGTATTGCCGCGAAGGTGGTCAAAGCCAGGCTTGTCGTGAAGCCAGTGATCGTAGTGGTTGCGAATCATGGAAACGCAACTGCCGGAGGGGCTAACGACGTGGTCGTATTTGCCGAAGATCTCAAGGAAGCGTTGGGCCAAGGGGCGGGCGGCCGCGTCCGAGCCGGAGTTCGCCATGGGCTGGCCGCAGCAGGTCTGCTCCTGCGGGAAGTCTACGTTGAGGCCGAGGCGGCGCAGAACGCGCAGCGTGGCGAGTCCAACTTGAGGGTAGAGCTGGTCGACATAGCAGGGTATGAACAGCCCGACGTTAGGCATTAAAAATTTTGCCGATCAATGCCCGCAATCCGCAGCCAGCATTTCGACCCACGTTACATTGATCTTAACGTCGCTTCCTGTGCGCATCAGAAAGCCTTTCGCGTTCACCCGATGCCCGATCTGAGATTCCGGATGAAAGGCGTTACTGAAGTATTCGACATCCTGCAACTGAATCGCTTGACTGCCGAGCGGCTTCGCCTTCGCCGCGGCAATTTCCGGTTCAGTCGGCTGCACCGGGCTTCGCGTCCGTACAGGGTCGCTCGCGTTTGTCAGCGTCCATGTATCCTCCGGCCCGCGCGCGAAACATCCAACCACATCCACTAGCGCGAAGTTCGGGACGGGCGCCGGCCCATTCTTACCCTGAATCTGGATTCCAGGTACAGCTTCCGCCTTCAGTTCCTGCTTCCCGGCAGGAAAGGCGTTCGCGTCCAGCAGAAAGGCAACGAGATCGAGATAGGCGCTCTCTCCCAAATTCGCCCGATTCGGCGGCATGGATTTGACGCGGGCGAACAAGCCATCCAGGCTGCCTTCCATCCAGTGAGCGACGAACACATCACCCTTCAGCGCTGGGCCATTGGCACCGCTAAGATCCGCAGCATGGCACCCGGCGCAGGTGGTCGCAAACATCGCTTTCCCGCGGGTAGCCTGCTCAGGCGCGAAGACACCGTCCCAGACAGTTCTGCGCGTCTGCGCCGCAAGCGGTCCCACGATAGCAAGGAAAACTACTGCGCATCCCAGTATCATCCTGAGCGGTGGTCGCATGTCTACGCGAACTGGCGGTCTCACTTCGCTGGCGGTCTCACTTCGAAGGTTCGGCGGATTTGGGCGGCTCTGGAGTTTTCGCGTAGATATCAACCACCTTCGGACGCTCGCCCTCCGTGGAAAGGCCGGCTGCGAGCATCAGCTTGGTGACGGCTTCGATGGTCGGCGGATCGGGCCGTGGGAGCCGGCCGCTGTAACCTTCGGCAATGAATAGTGGCGTCCGGCCAGCTTTGTCGGGCTTCCCCCAGACTTTAGGATCAGCTCCACGCTCGGCCAGCAGCTTCACAACACGCGGGTACATGTTATAAGTGGCTCCGTGCATCGCTGTATCGCCATTGTCGTCGACCAGGTTCGGATCAGCGTGGAGGTCGAGCAACATCTTCACAGCTTCGAGGGCGTCGCTTTCTTCGCCTGCCTCTTCCAGCGGTTCGGTTGTGCCGAGCCCGGCGGCAGCCATCAGCGGCGTGGTGTTATTGAAGTTCGGCATCAGGGGATCGGCGCCCAGTTCCACCAGCAGGCGCATCAGCGGTACGTCGGCGCGATCGGCGGCAAACAGAATCGGGGTCGCCCCCTCGGATCCGACCTTCGAAGATGTGTGGGGCTGCTTGGGCGCGCCTTTGGGCAGGCGAAGATTGACGTTGGCGCCCCGCTTCACGATTTCGCGGACGAACTCAAGGCTTGAGAGGTGGCCCGCCCCAATGGGCGGCGCACCATCGCTAATATCGCTCGAGTCCGGCTTTCTCACTCCGGCCATCATGTGGAGAGGAGCGAATCCGGTCCGGACATCGTTCGGATCGGCACCCGCATCGATTAGTGCTATCGCAAGTTCAAAGTGGCCGTTCTCCACCGCGAGGGCCAACGCGTTGGTGCCCGGCGTTCTCGCCGCTTCCGGACGTCCGCCGCCGCCTCCGCCTGCCCTGCTAGGCACCTTCTCCGCCGGCTGCATCATGGCATTCACGTCGATGCCCGCCTTGAGAAACGCGCGCACCGTGTCGAGGTGGCCATCACGCACGGCAAAGAAGAACGGCGTTAATCCGGAATCGATCTTGGCGTTGATGTCGGCTCCTGCCGCGATCAGCTCCTGGACGACATCGGTGTGCCCTTCCGCGGCCGCCCACATCAAGGCAGTCTGGCCAAGCCGCTCACGGGTCTTGGTGCTGGCGTCGCGGGCGAGCAGCGCCTTTACCGCCTCGGCATTCCCAGAGCGCGCAGCCAGCATCAAGACGGATTCCCCGCCTTTCATGGTGGCGTTCGCGTCGGCTCCAGCCGCTAACAACAGTTTCACAATTGCAGCATTCCCGTTGATACATGCCTGTGCCAGCGGAGGCACGCCATAGTTGTTTACAGCGTTCACGTTGGCGCCCGCCTTCACGAGCAAGGCTACGCTCTCCGCATCGTCGTTATATGCTGCCCAGTGCAATGCGGTGGTTCCATCGACCTGAGCGACGTTCACATCGGCGCCGGACTGTAGGAGCGTACGGACGCTGGCCTTGTCATGTTGTTCCGCGGCGTCGGCAAGCGCCGAACGTGGCGCCGCGCCCACTGGAGCTGCCAGGCCGGCCCCCAGGATTACGAGTCCACTCAATTTTAGCCAGTCCATATGCCGCTCCTATACGAAGAGTTGTTGGATTTCCCCAGTGCTGTCCCCAAAGGCATCCAGATGGACGCCGACACGGTCAAGAAGCGTGAGATGGAGATTGGCCAGGTCCATTCCCTTCTCGTATCGAATATGCCGATTACCCTTTAGGCCCGTTGCAGCACCGCCAGCTACCAGCATGGGAAGCCTTTCGTGATCGTGAAGGCTGGAATTACCCATGCCACTGCCGTACACATAGACCGTGTGATCCAGAAGCGAGCCGTCCCCATCGGGAGTCGCCTTCAACTTCTGCAAGAAGTCTGAAAACAGGGTCATATGGAAGGTATTGATCTTCGCTAGCTTGGCGAGTTTTTCGGGATCGCCACCGTGATGGCTGGTTGGATGATGCGGATCCGCCACGCCGATCTCCGGATACGTGCGATTGCTCTCCTCGCGCGTGAACTGGAAGGTGACGACGCGCGTGATATTCGCCTGGAAGGCCAGAACCTGCAGATCGAACATCAGCTTGGCGTGGTCGGCGAAGGCTGCGGGGACCCCTAGCGGTCGATCCATATCGGGGTTCTTGTTTTCCGCCACGGCCTTCTCGGCACGCTCGATCTCGCGCTCGATCTGACGAACACTGTCTAGATACTGATCCAGGCGCACGCGATCAGGACTGCCCACGCGGCCCTTGAGCTTCGCGATGTCCGTAGTGAATGCATCCAGAAGGCTGGCACGATCCTTCAGCGCCGCGCGCCGAGCGGCTCCAGTGCCGCCCTCGCCGAACAAGCGCTCGAAGACCACGCGCGGATGCGCTTCGGATGGAAGGGGCGTCGTTGGCGACGACCAGGAGAGGCAATTCTGATAAACACATGCGTAACCGTTGTTACACACACCGGCGAGCGGGTTCAGGTCCATCGCGAGTTGGAGCGAGGCGAGTTGCGTGTCCTTGCCAAATTCCTTGGCCGCGATCTGGTCAACCGTCGTGCCGAGATAATAATCTGAACTCTCGGTGTGTTTGGCGAACGCCCCGCTCAGAAAAGACGCGTTGGATGTGTCATGCGTACCGGGATAGGCATTCATTAGCCGGGTATTGGTGAGGACCGTCACGTGATCTTTAACCGGCTTAAGAGGAGAGAGGATGGGCGAAAGCGTGTCGAGATTTCCTTCGCCGGGCGGAGTCCAGCGCGCTTGATCGGCCCCCATTGGGATAAACACGAAGCCCAGCCTCGCTATCGGCTTCGCGGGTGTTTGGGCCCACGCCGTCACCGCGGGAATCATCGCATCGAGCAGCGGCAGAGCCAGAGCGGCCCGCGCGGCTTTCAGTACCGTCCGCCTTGGAATCGCCTTCTTTGTGAGAAACATCACTCTCCCCTTTCTTTGCTATTCATTGGTTATCTACTTTTTTATGTTACCGGCTATGGGCGCGTCGCTGATTTCAGCCCGCCGCATTTGAAAAGGAACGCTCTTCACGATGCCGAAAATGAGAGATGAGAACCGGTATTTATCCTTCTCAGCGTCGCGCACGATCTTGCGAGTGGCCGGCGCATCATAGGGCTCGACGCCTCGCCCCAGCGCGAACGTCATCAGGTTTTCCGTCAGCGCCGTGACAAACAGTTCGGGACGGGCCATCAGAGCGTTTTCAAGTCCGTCGATGCCATTGAACTCTTTGCCGCCGGGCGCAGCTCCCGAAGCATCGACAGATTGCCCATCATTGTCGAAGTCTCGCCACTGTCCCACCGCATTGAAGTTCTCGAGAGCGAAGCCCACCGGATCAATCGTGTTATGGCAACTCGCGCACGTGGGGTTCTTGCGATGCGCGGCCATGCGTTGACGCATCGAAAGATTGGCGGTCACCGTACTCTCATCTAGCGCCGGCACGTTTGGCGGGGGGGGCGGCGGCGGCGCGCCCAAGATGTTCTTTAGCACTAATACCCCGCGAAGTACTGGCGATGTACGGGTCGCATACGACGTGACCGAGAGCACGCTGCCTTGCCGCAGCAGCCCACCCCGGTGGCTATCAGGAGCAAGCGTCACGCGGCGAAACCGGCTCCCATAGATGTCGGGAATTCCGTAGTGCTTCGCTAAGCGTTCATTGAGGAATGTGTAGTCCGATTTGATGAAAGTGAGCACGCTGCGGTCCTCGCGCAGAATGCTGTCGAAAAACAGTTCGGTCTCTTCCCGGAAGGCCTGCCGCAGGTTGTCATCGAAGTCCCGGAAAAGAGAGGAGGCAGGAACCACCGCGTTGATATTGCGCAACCGAAGCCACTGTCCGGCGAAATTCGTCGCGAGGTTGAACGAGCGGTGATCGGCGAGCATCCGACGCACCTGCTTATCCAGCTCTTCGGGTTGACTCAACTTGCCCCGAACGGCGACGTCGAGTAACTCATCGTCCGGAATACTGCTCCAGAGGAAAAACGACAACCGCGATGCCAGATCAAGATCGCTGATCCGGTAGACACCGCCCGCCGGCACGTTCTTCGGGTCGCTTTCCACGCGGAACAAGAACGCCGGGTTGCTCAGCACCGCGCTCAAAGCCATTGTGATTCCGCCGTCGAAATCGCCTGCGGCGCGGCCCTTGCGATAAAAGTTCATTGACTCGTCAACTTCGGCTTTGGCCACTGGACGCCGATAGGCGCGCCGCATTATTGTCGACAGAATGGTTCCGGCACATTTTTCTTCCTCTGCTTTGTCCTGACTGGCTGGCCGGCATACAAATATCCGGCGCCGGCTCGGCGTGTCCCCGCCGCCTTTCGCCGCATAAGGCCCGGTTACCGAAACCTGGTCGATGGCGGGTGCCGTACGCGGATACCGCCGGTCGTTGTAGCGCGATTCGGTAGGTTGCCTGACCGTCCCGACAAGCGATGTTCCCTCTTGGACGAAGGTGACGCCGATGTTGTGCGGACCCGCACTCACCTTGACGCGCACTTTCAAGTCGTGGTCAAAGCTCGTGTCGCCGCCGCTCGCCGGCTTCTGGATGGTAAAGGTCTTGACTGGCTCCCGGTCGAGCAGCACTAGCAGTTGGTGCGGGCGCACCTCGCGCAATCCGCTGACGTTTCCTTCCAAATTTCGAGCGAGCAAAGCCTGGATGTCGTATTCGCCGTCCTGCGGGAACGTGTAGGACGTCAAGATGCCACCTCGCGTGCCCATTGGCAACCCAGGCAGGTGATTCTCCTGCGTGAGATCGGCCGGTAGATTAATGATGTCGCTCTGCAAGGACTGCGTAGTCCCGACCGCCAGGCGGCTGATCTTCTGGGAGGCTGAGATGTAACGGTCCAGGAGCGTCGGCGACAGATCGCCGACGATGACATTGTCGAAGCCGTGACCGCTCTCATCCGCCGGCAGAAACGACCCGGCGTCAATGTCGAGCGCCAGCAGGTCGCGGATCGAGTTCTGATATTCAGTTCGATTCAGGTGGCGCAGCGTTTCGGTGCGGCCAGGATTCAATTTTGCGCTGACGGATGCGGCATCGAGCGATGTTTCCAGCCATTTAACCATCGCGAGGCGATCGGCTTCCGGAGGCTGCGGCATCTTAGGAGGCGGCATGACACCCGTGTGCAGCTTGCGCAACACTTTCTCCCATACTTCGGGCTGGGCGGCAACTTTGGATATGTCAACCTGGACCAAACTCAGGCCGCCGGTCTTCAGTTTCTCGTTATGGCACGACACGCAGTAACGATCGAGAAATTGCCGCTGGCTTGCAGTTTGAGCAGGACCCGCAGGAGCCGCATTACTTTGCTGTGCGGATATATTCCCCTGCACGGAAAGCAAAATCGTCACAGCGAGACCGGCAAGACCTAATTTCAACGATCGAGGGAACAACATCGGTTCCGTCATCTCTTGCCTCCTCCTGAATCGGGCGGTAAATCTTCCGCGCAATTTGAGGGACCGAGAACAAACGATCCGCAAATTGCGAGCCACCCAAATAACTCGCTAATCTTCCGGCCAGTTCATCTGACCGACCCCATTCTACTACCAACGTATGTTCGATGCCACCGCCGTTTGGACAACCGGAAGGCCGGTACTTTCCCTCAAACCGACCTTCCCATTGGCAACTCGATCTCGCTCACCGGGCTCGGCAAAAGCCAGCCCCCTTAAGGGCCGCTTGCCGGATTGAGCCCGGCCTAGAATGAGATCCTGGCATTCACCTGCATGATCCGCGCTCCCAGAGTATCCGTGAGCTGACCAAAGCGTGCGTTGTTCACGCTGGTTTGCAGGCCGGAGAGGTTCGTATGGTTAAAAGCATTAAGCATGTCGGTCCGAATTTGCAATTTAAGGTTTTCGCGGAGCGTAAAATTCCTGGCAATGCTGAGGTTCAGATTCCACAGTCCAGGAGCGCGCACCGAACCGGGGCCTACATTGCCGTCCCGGATGGCGGCGCCGGCTTTTCCGATGGGAACTAATTTATAGGCGGCGGGGTTGAGATACCGAAGCGTGCTCTGGTAATCGGAAAGCACCGCGTTGCCTCCGACATAATCGGCCCGTTGCGCCGACGTGGTTGAGCTTTGAGTGATAATTACCGGCAGTCCGGTCTGCGCGCTGAAAATGCCCGTAACCTGCCACCCGCCCAAGCCGTGCCGCACGATCGCGTTTTGTCCCTTGAAAAGCGGCAATTGGTACATCCAAGAGCCGGAAAAATAATGGGTTATATCGGAAGAAGTGGGGCCACGGTCTGCTCGTAGGTCGAAGAAGTTCTGATTGCGTGTGCCGTTTTCGCCATCGTAGTAAACGCCGGTATCGCCGCCGCCATTGCCCAGCGCCTTCGACCAGGTATAGTTCGCGTCGAAACTAAAGCCAGCGGAGAAGCGCTTCCGGAATGAATTCTGCCATCCGTAATACACGGTGCTCTGTGAGTTATCGATATAGTAAGGCTGCCCCAGGATATTCGGATTCGGCCGGAGGCCCGTAACGCGATCCACAACGTTTGCAACCCGGAATTCGGGGAACTTTACCCCTCGCGTTCCGACAATCGCCGACTGGAACACCATGGTTGATGTGACCTGCCGCTGCACGTCCAGCGTGTATTGCATGACGTAAGGATTCTGCAGGTCAGGGTTGTAGATTGCGGTTATGTTTCTGACGTTTGGGTTGGCTTTGACAATCTGCTGGGTGTAGGTATAGAGCTGATCATTGTACACCGGGTATTTAATTCCAAAGGCTGCGATATCTGCCGCAGCGAACGTAGCCGCTCGGGGAATGTTAGGGCCAGGCGAAACCAGATTCCAGAAATTTTCCGGCTGCAGGTTGCTAAACATGAGGCCGTAACCTCCGCGGATCACGGTCTTGCTCTGTCCATCCGGATTGTAGGCAAATCCGAATCTGGGGGCGAAATTGACAGGGTCGCTGTTGTATGGCTTGGAACGGTCCCGAAACGGCCCTACGTTGAACTTGCCGTCCATGCTTAAAGAAGACGGATTGTACAAACCAGCGTCCGGAGCCCCCTCCCCTCCTTCTGCGACGAAGTTGGAGTAGTAGTCGTAACGTATGCCGAAGTTCAGGCTCAACTTGGAACTGACTCGCCAGTCATCCTGGGCAAAAAAGCCAAATTCATACATGTGTCCGCTGTAGATGCCGGATCCCAGGCTTGCCAGCACCTGGCTGGGCTTATTTGCGAGCAAGTCAGCCAGGCTGGAGTAAGTCATATCGGGAATTTGAGGGTTATTGCGGGTTCCCACAGAGCGATGATAGTCGCCCCCGAACTTCAAAGAATGCCGTCCGATATAGCGAGCGTACTTTTCCGAAATCTGCATCAGGGGTCCGCCGGAGTGATTGATTTCCCCGTTAGGTCCACTCCAGCCAATAGCGGAGGCTAAAATATCGGGAATCCGCTGTCCGTAAGGGTAGCTTTCGGTAGATTGCAGCGGATTTTTCAAGCTGAAGAATTGGTCGGTGCGATCCTGGATGGTGCGGTTGATGCCGAAGCGCGATTCCGAGGTCCAGTTGCCTCCGCCGGTTGTATAGCTGACGCTGCCGCGATCGAGTTCGTTATAGTAAGTGCGCGGATCATCAATGAAGTAACGGGGAATCGTGCGGTACGGTACCCCGTGGTTATAGCTAAGCGAGAGGCGGCTGTTATCCGATATGACGTAGTCGCCCTTGGCGTCATAATGATCGTCGTTGCGAATGGCTGTTCTGGTAGTGGCAAAAGTTCCCACCGTTTTGCCCGCCGCGACCGGCTGATTTGGCAAGGGGAAGGCCTGCAAAGCCAGTTGATAAGCCGGCACCGCCGCCACCAATTGATCGCGCAGCGCTTGAGTTGGAACGTCGCCATTGACAAAGAGGGACTGCGCCAGGCGATAGCCCTCATAGTCCCCGAAGATAAAGATCTTGTTCTTCTTTATGGCTCCACCCAGGGAGCCGCCAAA
>Ga0105238_10006830_pt1 | contig 11394 bp, 9 predicted proteins | sample KBSC34metaG_FD_81526 | JGI IMG/M metagenome (GOLD analysis project Ga0105238, IMG submission 81526) | Corn rhizosphere microbial communities from Kellogg Biological Station, Michigan, USA - KBS C3-4 metaG | ecosystem: Host-associated > Plants > Roots > Rhizosphere > Soil | place: Michigan, USA...
CGCTGCCGAACGGCGCCCTTGCCTTCGAGGTTGGGCGGCCGGCACTCGAGTCGTGCAACGTGCTCCTGTTTGATCTGGAGTTCAGCCGAATCTTCAATCGTCACGATGCGCTCGGCCGACGAAACGTAGCCGGAGAGTACGTTGAGCAAGGTGGTCTTTCCGGAGCCGGTACCTCCGGAAACGACGATGTTCAGGCGGGCTCGGACAGCGGCCCGAAGCACCTCAAGCATTTGTGGTGTGAGTGCGCGAAAACGCAGCAGGTCGTCCGAGCTGAGCGGACTCGACCCGAATCGACGGATGGACAGCAACGGCCCATCCACCGCTAGTGGCGGAATCACTATGTTGACGCGGGAGCCATCCAGCAGCCGCGCGTCCACCATCGGTGAAGACTCATCGATGCGCCGGCCCACCGCCGAGACGATTTTGTCGATGATATGCATCAAGTGGCCTTCGTCCTTGAAGGCGATGTCTGTCTTCTCAATAACGCCACGCCGCTCGACGTAAACCAATTTATGGGTATTCACCAGGATGTCGCTGACGCTCGGATCATGCAGCAGCGGCTCGAGTGGACCAAGGCCGAAAACCTCGTCGAGGATGTCGTGTGCCAGCCGGTCGCGGTCGGGTGCGCTGAGCGGCACACTCTGCTCGGCGAGCAGTTGAAGAATGACGGTCAGAAGTCGTTGCCGCCCGCTGACGTCATCGGCCTGAATTGCTGCAAGCTTTTCCAGATCCATCCGCCGGATCAGCTCATGGTGCAGCATCGTCTTCAGTGAGTGGCGGGCAGTTTCGGTAAGTACCGCGTTACTGCGCGACTCCGGTGCAATCTGCGGCCGCACCGGCTCAGACATATACATGGACAGATCAGACATTCTTCCTCACCGTGCTGCACCCCTTACCGCAGGAAGGACAGCAATCCCTTCTTGGCGGTGCTGCTCTCTGGGCTGGACATACCGCCGACCAGCCGATTAGCCCATTTAGCGAGTGCCTGATTGAACTCCGAACGGCGCTGCGGTGCGATCGGCTCGCCATCATTGATGGCGCGGAGCAGCTCGAAATAGTTGTTCGGCACTGCAACGGAGATTGGGAACCGTACTACCTTCTCAATCTGCTCGGAGGTAATGGAGTCTGTCGCGGTGGAGCGATTTACGACGACCCGCAACTTGCTGGTTGCCGACTCGGTCAACGAGATGCTCTCCACCAGGCGAGCAAGATCCCGCAGAGCCGCCACGTCCGGTGTTGAGACGATGTAGATTTCGTCCACCTGCTCCACGACGGTTGCGCGCCTCTCCTGAAATACCGGAGGACAATCGATCAGCACGTAATCGTATTCGCGCCTAAGGAAGTCCATGACAGACGCTATTTCCTCCGGTTTGGTTTCGTGCGACGCAGCAGCCATCTCCGGAGATGCGATGACATGAAGGCCGCTGCGATGCCGGATGAGAAAGCCTTCCAGCAACTCGGTGTCGAGACGTCCCGCATTCCGCAACAGCTCGTCGAAGTGATATTGGGTGTCCTTCAAGCCGAGGTATAGAGCCACGTGCCCGAGCTGAGGCTTTTGATCGATCAGCAGCACCTTCTTGCCATGTTGGCGCACTAAGTGGGTAGCAAGGTGGACCGTCAGCATTGTGGTCCCCACGCCGCCTTTGGAGCCAAAGAATGCGATCAGGCGGCCCAGGCTGCTGGGCGCCTGAGGATCGATCGCACGAACTGCCTGGAAGCGATTGAGCGCGGCGGCGAGCTCCTCCGGAACCAACGGCTTCGTCAAAAATTCCGTACAGCCATTCCGAACAGCGCGAAGCAGAACCCCAGCGTCAAGGTGTGCGCCGAGTCCGATGATTGAGATGCGGCTGAGAAATATCTGCTGCAGCCGATCCACGGTTTCCAGTGCGAGTTCTGGGTCTAGATCAAAGTCCACCAACGCCACGCAGGAGATGGCATTGCGAAGCACCGGGGAGAACTGCGGCCGGCGGTTCGCCGTGATGTAGTCACCGAAGCCTCCCGCGAAGTGAGCGCCGGAAATCTTGAGTGCGGTTGCGGTGGCGACTTCCATAACAGCTTCATCGGCGCAGACAGTGAAAATTGCTTGAATTGGGCGGTCCTGGCTGCTCATTTCGCCCTCGCAGCGGGTTCGGTAGTTCCCTTTTCGGCCGTCGGCTTGGTGTAGCTTGCCGGTAGGGACCGGTCGAACCGCTCCTGATCCAGCTGTGGAATCACAAAGGCCGGCTCAGCCGCGGTCTGTGCGGCATCCGGCTTGAGCGGATCAATCACTGTTGCAGTGACCACCACCACCAGCTCCAGTACGGAATGATTTAGGCTCTTGGTCCGAAACAATTGCCCCAGAAGTGGCACGTCGGAGATGCCTGGCAGCTTGCTCAGGATTTCGGTCGTACGATGATCGAGCAGGCCGGACACCGCAAAGCTCTGTCCGTTCTTCAGCTCAACGTCCGTCTCTGCCCTGCGCGTCGACAGCGCGGGTATCGTAAAGCCGGAGATCGTCACCGAATTGGAATAGTCCAATGTGCTGACCTCAGGCGCGAGCTTCAGATGAATCGTCCCGTCCGGATTGACGATCGGGGTGAACTCGACCTTCACTCCGTATGGCCGAAACTGAATGGTGATCGCAGTCGAATTGCCGGCACCGCTTTGCACTACGGGAAATGGAAACTCTCCGCCGGAGAGGAATCGTGCGGGCACGCCGCTCATCGTGCTCAGGGTAGGCTCGGCAAGCACCTGCAGCACCTGCTTTTGTTCCATGTCGCGCAACGTAACGCCGAGATCCAACTTGGCGTTGTATAGAAAGAGATTTAGCGGATCGCTGACGGAAACCGAGGAGTTCCCCGCGACGGCAGTTCCTGGAAATTGTCCTGTGGTAGTCGCGACCGTTGTACGGCCGCCGGCGAAGAAGTTGATGCCAAGCTGATCCAGCTTGGAGCGATCGACCTCCACGATACGCAATTTCAGCTGAACCTGCTTCGGGTGCGTAGGTACGATTTGAATCGAATTAACAACCTCTTTGCCATACTGCGATGCAAGCTTCACTGCAGCATCAGCTGTCGTGGTTGAATCGACAGTGCCGGTCAATACGATCCTCCCTTCAGCTGTTTCACACTGGATGTCGAACCCGGGAAAAGTCTTCTGCAACGACTGGCGCAGACCTTCCGGATCCAGATCGGCAAGCACCAGATACATCCGGTGCGCACCGGAATTGTCCCAAAGCACCATGCTGCTCTCGCCGGGCTCTTTCGCGGTGAGCACAAGCTGAGCATCGCCGGCTGTGTAGGTCTGAAGAACAGCAGGATTGCCGACGTAGACGCGGCGCAAGGGGCTCGCGGCATTCAACATCATGGAACGGCCCACGGTAATGTGCAGTGTGTCTGAAGCGATCGAGGTGTTGAGCGCCAGCATCATTTCGTTTGACCCTTGGGCAGCATTGATCTGCCCGCGCGCCGTTCCGGGCCACAGCATCAGCACTAAAAAAGAGGCCGCCGCTGTCGTGCGGTGAACGGTGGGGAGGGAGCGGGTGGAGCGATTCATCTGGATACACCTGCGTTCTGTGCCTGTCCGGCGAGAATGACTTCCACCGTGTGGTGGATGGGCTGCGGCGCGGCTGAGAGAACCCGCCTAGCTGCGGGACGTGCTGTGGGGCCGCCGTGGCCGGTGAGCTGCGAGAGCTGCAGCGGTGAAATTCCATTCGAGGTCTGGTCTGCACCGTTGCGGAGCACGAAATGTATCTGACCCTGCGAGCTCGCAAGTACGGCTCGCTGTGCATCCTCCAGACTGAGCAGTAGAGTCACCCGCGTCACGTCGGAGGGTTTCCCGCCAGGATCCGGTTGAACATCATGGCCTGCTGCGAGGGCGACGACATTTTGCAGTACGGTCGCTGTAGTGGGTTCCGGATCGGTGGCCGTGTGATATGTGACGAGAACATCCACATGAGAGCCCGGGATAATAAACCCGGCGACACCGACAACCTCATCTGATCGCAGCGTAACGGCTCTCATTCCGTCGGGAATCTTGCTAGCCAGGCCGGGGCCAGAGCCAGGCGTGGAAAGATCTCTGTCGATCAGCGGCTCCCCTTTCGCAATCGGGAAGAGAGCCTCGCGTCCCACTAAGTCCTGAATTCGGCTCTGTCCGCCTTCTAACGGATGGTTGCCGGGCCAGCTGATTAGGCTCAAGTCTTCAGCCTTTAGCACCTCGCCTGGCTGGACCGGCCGGACAGGGGCGACGTAGGTCAGATCGAGCAGCTTGCCCGGAGCGGCGGAGACGACCAGTCTCCGAGCTACGAACCAGCAGGAGACGAAAGACACGGCGAACGCGAGTGCCAGCGCCATAAGAATGCGTTTGCCGTTCATAGATGGACCACCAGTGCTGTAAGAGTGAAGGCGCAGCCGGCCGCGATCGGCAATGCAAACGGCAGACGAATGCCAGTTCCGCTGTGAAGATTGAACTCAGGATGTGGCGTGAACCCCTGAGTCCGATGGTGGGTCAGGACCGCACACGTGTTTGCAACGGACTGTCGAAATACGCCTCGTATGACGCTCACGCAGATAGCAAACAGCGCGCCGCAAACACCCGTAGCAATCAGCAGTGTTCCCAATGTCGGCAGACCGACAACCGCAGAAGATGCGGCCATCAACTTCACATCACCTGCACCCATACCGCCTGCCAGATAGAACCCTAGAAAAATGATGCCGCCGAGTAATGCCGCCGCTGTGGCTTCGCTCAGCCCCCTCCAGTGGCTGGTAATGGCGTGAGCCGCCACACCTGCCAACAGGAGCGGGGCCGTTAGCCAATTTGGTATACGCCGTTCCCGAAGGTCGTACACGGATGCGACGCAGGCAGACGCTGTTGCGGCGGCCGCGAAGATCACTTGAATTTTTATGGTGTTCATCGAGTAATACCTGTTACTTCATCATCGGGAGGCGAATAGCAATGGCGAGGAGAGAATTGGGTCACAAGCGGCGAAGCGATTTGGCTTCGCCGCATTGGCCATGCATTGATGGGAATACAACTCAGGTTAGATATTGTTGGTCAGGTTGTTTCCGACAGTGTTGAACGCATTTCCGATTTTGCCGCTCAGGCCGGTCATCGCCGTAATAGCGCCCAACGCAATTAGGCCCGCCACCAGTGCGTACTCAATCAGGTCCTGGCCGGACTCGTCCTTCGCGAACGCAACGAACATGCTCTTTAAACGATCAGTCATTTCAATTCTCCCGTTGTCCTCAAGTTGCCCCGGGCCGGGAGCGCGATGCAGCCGCTCTCATGCTCTAGGAGCTTTGATTTCCCTATCGGGAGTCGCAGGTGGCAACATGAGGTTTCGGAGAGGCTACGAAAGTGGTTAAGGCTACTACTTTGGTGGCAGAGAGCGGGCCGCTGGAGCCAATTATGAGAGTTCCATTTAGGACCGTGTCAACGCCTGTATCAGAGCGTGATGCTGCGGCCACTTCCTCGTTAGGTCCTCTCGGTTGCCGGACTCATAGTCATCGAAATCGAAACCCGGGCTGACCGTGCATCCCAAGAGTGCCCATTTGCCGCCTGATGCGAGCCGCGATCCCTGCCAGACACCGCGGGGCACGACCACCTGCGGACGTTCGCCTTCAGAAAGCCTGAGCCCAAGACGTATTACCCGCCCGGGGTCGCCCTCGGGCAGTTGTAGCATCTCCACAGAATCCCCGGTATAGAAATGGAATAACTCGTCGGATGCGAGCCGATGCATTTCACTGAATGCGTCACGCTCCAGCAGGTAATAGATAGCCGTACCTGTGTGGCGAGTGGCGGAGTAGCGGCCCTCCTGGAATGCAGCCGCATCAAGCATCTCGCGCGACTGATACGTGCGGACATACCATCCACCTTCACGCGGATGCGGCTTGAGCCCAAGTACTTTCTTGATCTCGTCTGCTGTCATTGCACCGGCACGGTATGCTGAACACGTTCCGCACATCCTTAAATTCAATTTACAGCGAGTGTTTGCTCAATGTTCACCCGCCTCGAACGTTACTTCGACCTCAAAGGCCATCGTACAAACTGGAGAACCGAAGTGACGGCCGGTCTCACGACTTTTGTCACGATGGCGTACATCATCTTCGTCAATCCGTCGATCCTGGCACAAACCGGGATGCCAATCGGCGCAGTGACTACTGCCACGTGTCTCTGTGCCGGGGTCGGCTCCATCCTGATGGGCGCCCTTGCAAACTATCCCCTAGCTTTGGCTCCCGGTATGGGCTTGAACGCGTACTTCACCTATACCGTGGTGAAAGGTATGGGTGTACCATGGCAGACCGCGCTGGGAGCGGTTTTCCTTTCCGGCATCATCTTCTTGCTGCTCACGATAGGAGGGATCAGGCAGCGCCTGCTCGCGGCGATCCCCTACCAACTGCATGCGGCGGTCGCCGGAGGCATCGGTCTCTTCATAGCGTTCATCGGCCTTCGCAATGCGGGCATTATCGTTCCCAGCCCAGCAACCACCGTTACTCTCGGCAACCTACATAACCACACCACTCAGCTTGCGATCGTGGGCATTCTTGTCATTGCCATTCTGCAAACCTATAAGGTGCGAGCGGCGATGCTCATTGGCGTTCTGGGCACACTGCTACTGGGTATAGCCTTCCATCAGGTCGTGCATACGCCGTCAAGCTTCAACCCACTTTCTCTTCGCAGCACGGCCTTTCATCTCGATATCCGCGGCGCACTACGGCTCAATGCGCTTGAGATCGTGTTCGTATTCCTTTTCGTCGATCTTTTCGACAACATCGGCACCCTTGTAGCTGTCGCCGAGCGCGCCGGGCTGATCGCCGACGACCACACCATCCCGAGAGTTGATCGAATCTTCTTTGCGGATGCGGTCTCTACCACCCTCGGCGCGCTAGCCGGCACCTCCACCGTCACGAGCTACATCGAGTCATCGGCCGGAGTCGCCGCCGGAGGGCGAACCGGCGTCACCGCCATCGTGACTGGTTTGCTATTTCTGCTGTCAATCTTTATCGCGCCGGTTGTGGGTGCACTTCCTGACTTTGCAACGGCACCTGCACTGATACTGGTAGGAGCGCTGATGACGGCCGGAGCGGCCAAGATTCCATGGGATGAGCCAAGTGTCGCAATCCCCTCCTTTCTCACCATCGTCACAATCCCGCTGACCTACTCGATTGCGACCGGGCTTTCGTTCGGCATCATCAGTTTTGCGGTACTGGAACTCGCGACAGGACATGCCCGGCGGCAGCACTGGATGCTCTATGTACTGGCGCTCCTGTTCCTGCTCCGATTCATCTATATCGGCACAACCTGATCGCCCTATTAAGCTCGAACTGTCGTTCCGAAACAAACTTGATCCTGCCGCGGAGAAGAAGCGCATCCGATCCAGCCGACTACAGTCAAGCTGTCACAGTTCGACTTTTACAGCGATCGGGAAGCGCCGTCCCATTCCGAAAGCCTTTGCCGTAACCTTCAGGACCGGCGCAGCCTGCTGGCGCTTATACTCGCTTCGCTCCACCAGGGAGAGCACACGGCGCACAAGGTCCGGAGTGATTTCCTGCGATGCTGCAGCCCTTTCCCTCACGATCTGCTCCGCCGAGCAGTAACGTTCCACATAGGCTTCCAGTATGGGATCAAGTACGTCGTATGACGGAAGCGAATCGGTATCCTTCTGCTCTGGTCGCAACTCCGCTGAAGGGGGCTTCTCAATCGTGTTTCGCGGAATTACCTCGCGCTCGCGATTGGCGAAGTGCGCCAATGCATAGACCCTGGTTTTGAACACATCACCGATCACCGCCAGCGCGCCTACCATGTCTCCATACAGCGTGCAGTATCCGGTCGACATCTCGCTCTTATTCCCGGTTGTCAGCACCAGCGATCCAAATTTATTCGATACTGCCATCAGCAGGGCGCCCCGGATGCGCGGCTGCAGATTCTCTTCTGCCAGTCCGAATGGCGTGCCTGCAAACAACGAATCCAGCGCGATTCGGTATTGCTGGAAGATATCCTGGATTGCAAGGAGCTCAAAGCGTATGCCGAGGCTTGTCGCTAGCACCCGTGCATCCTCAATCGATCCGCTCGAGGAGAACTCGCTAGGCATGCCGATGCCGAGTACGTTTTCCTTACCCAGGGCTTCCACTGCGATCGCGGCGACGACAGCAGAGTCAATCCCGCCGGAGAGCCCAACCACGACGCTCGAGAATCCGCACTTACGGACGTAGTCGCGCGTGCCGAGAACCAGGGCTTTCCAAGTGGCCTCACATTCCCGCTCTAAATCCCCGCCGGTTGCCGTGCTCTCGGGCTTCAATTCACGCGCGTCCTCCGTTTCACCAGGCACGCTTACCTGTCTTGCATTGCGTGCGAACTCGTCCGTGTCGAACACCACGAGGTCCTGCTCAAACGAGGCAGCCTGCCGAATCACCTCGCCATCCGGTGCAAGTACAAGCGACGAGCCGTCGAAGACCAGCGAATCGTTGCCGCCCACCTGATTCACCATCACTACAAATGCTGAGTGCTTCCGCGCGATTGCAGCAAGCATCCTCGTTCGAAGTTCACGTTTACCTTGCCAATATGGTGAGGCGGACATATTGAGGATCAGCCTCGGGTGTTGCGCGATCGGATCCGGCAACGTCGCCCATTGCCGCATCAACTCAGCCACCGGGTCGACTGGATAGTAGCGCCGCGGCCAGAAGCCTTTGTCGTTCCACGCGTCCTCGCAGATCGTGACTGCCAGCGGCTGCCCGTTCAGGGCTGCGAGAGACTGGCGTGTCGCGGGTTCAAAATAGCGTTGCTCATCGAACACGTCATAGAACGGCAACAGCATCTTCTGTTGGTAAAAGCTCACCTGCCCTTTCGACAGCAGCGCCGCCACATTCTTAACGCGCTTGCCCTCGTATGGCTGTCCATTTCCCGGTTCGGAGGGGAGCGCCGTACCGCACAGTAGGGCCGGGCCAGTTCCGGTGCAAGAGGCTATCTTTTGCAGACATTCCGCCGATCGATCCAGGAAGGAGCGCTTTTCAAGCAGGTCCGCAGGTGGATAGCCGCAGATGCTCAGCTCAGGGTAGATTACGAGCTCAACGCCTTCGCCGGCAGCGCGGCTTCTGTAATCGAGAATCAGTCGAGTGTTGCCGGCGAAATCGCCAACCGTGGGGTTAATTTGCGCCAGTGCAATTTTCATCGAATGTGAGAAGCAGCTTCTTCCAGTTTACGATGCGCAGCGAACGACGTTTCGCGCGACCACCTGTCTAGCGGAAATTGGCTACGAACCAGTACCGGAGAACACTACGCCCACAGTCCGGGCCAGAATCTTCATATCCAGCCACAGGCTCCAGTTCTCCACGTAAGCGGTATCCAGCGAGATATAGCTATCAAACGAAGGATCCTGCCGTGCCTCCACCTGCCACAGCCCGGTCATGCCCGGGAGCACGTCCAGACGCCGCAGGTGGGAGATGTCATACTGCTCTACCTCCGAAGCTATTGGTGGCCTCGGCCCTACGAGGCTCATATCGCCACGAAGGACGTTATACAGCTGTGGCAGCTCATCCAGAGAATACTTGCGCAGCAGCCGTCCCACTTTCGTTATGCGTGGATCGTTCGTAATCTTGAACAGAACGCCATCCCGTTCGTTCTTGTGTTTTAGGCTCTCCTTCAAACCCTCGGCATCAGCGCACATGGTGCGGAACTTGTAGCAGCTAAACGTCCGGCCCTTCCGTCCAATCCGTTGCGCTTTGTAAAAGACAGGACCATCGGAATCCAGTTTGATTGCCATCATCAGGAGCAGCATGATGGGCGAGCCGATCAGCAAAGCGAGCGAGGCGCCAGTAATGTCAATCGCACGCTTGAGGAGGAATGCGCCGATCGGCAGGTCGCGTCGGTGCAGCGGAATCGTCGGAAACTGCCCGATGTACTCTACCGGCGCGTTCCACGCCAGCCCGTCGTACAGATCCGGCACAACGCGAACATCGATGCCTACCGCTCTAGCCTCCTCCACGAGAGCAATAACCAACTTTTTCTCGGCGGGGACAGAGAAGAAAATCTCGTCAACAAACAGTGAGCGCGCGAGAGAGAGGCAGTTCCTCACGTCGCCGATGATGTCGGCATCCCCCGACTCCGCTTCGCGCTCCGAAAGGGCGACAAATCCTTTGAACCGAAACCCTAGGTGCCGGAGTGATTCCAGATGATTTCGCAACGCATGAGCCACGCGCCCGGCGCCCACGATCAACACATTGCGGGTCTCCAGACCCTCGCGGTAGCGCTTGTACACCATCCGCCGCCAGACCGCCCGCCTGATACATAGCAGCGCAGTACTGAAGATGATCAGCAGCACCACGACGAGCCGTGAGACCGCTTCGGCTCGCGCAAGGTAAAGCGTTCCGCAAAGAATCAACCCGGCAATCAGCGACGATTGAATCGTCATGCGTTGCTCATTCAGGCCACCGCGGCTCAGAAGAGAACCATAGAGACCGTACGACCGCGCCAAAGCCACGAGGATAATTCCGTACAGGCCGATATAGGCCAGCACGTCTTTATGCGCCGCGTCAAAGAAGTAGGGCAAAACTGCCGTGACGTGCACGTAATCCGGGACGCTGGCACGTAAACTTAGCGCCACCACTGCGGCAATCGCCACCGTAAGCAAATCCAGAGTCGCCCAAATTAGGCTGGACACCGAAGGCCGGTAAAAAATCCCGGTGCGGCTCCGCTGCGCCTGCCTAACAGACTGCCGGGTGCGCGCCGATATGACTACCTGATCCAAGTAATCGGGTGTTGCCATTGCGAACGGCCTTTTCACTCCCTCGACGCGCGTTCGCGCCGTGTCAATTCTCCGCCCTGCGCCGAAATGGCTAAAAGCAGCCTACGTGCCGTCGGTCGAGGGCCAGTTAACGGATGTCTGTAGAACGACCATTAACTAGTCTGAAGCGCATCTGCTCTGCAACTCACGAGACGCACTAAACTGCTCAACTCCGTACCATGCGTGAGATACCCCTCGGAAAAGGACGGCAGAACCGTGAAGGCTCAAAGCCAATGTTCAACAAGAAAGGAGTGAAGCTGCCGGGTCGCCGGTCTACTTCGACAATATCGAAATAGGCCGATCGAATCAATATCAATGCTTGTCCGATTAACTCACGCTGGCAGAACAAGTTCATCCAAAGACAGAAACTCTCGCAGCACCGGGTCGTCACTTGCATCCATCTCTTCCACGGTACCAAAGAAACGGGCCTCACCTTGGTGCAGAAATGCCACTCTATCAGCGAGTTTGCGTGCAAACCTCATGTCATGGGTGACAACGATGCTGGTCAGATGCAGCTGCTTCTTCAGCCGAGCGATGAGGTCTCCGAGCAGGTGTCCCATCAACGGGTCGACCATTGTCGTTGGTTCATCGTAGAGGATCGCTTCGGGCTGCGACGCCATCGCCCGCGCAATAGCGAC
>Ga0105238_10006831_pt1 | contig 11392 bp, 10 predicted proteins | sample KBSC34metaG_FD_81526 | JGI IMG/M metagenome (GOLD analysis project Ga0105238, IMG submission 81526) | Corn rhizosphere microbial communities from Kellogg Biological Station, Michigan, USA - KBS C3-4 metaG | ecosystem: Host-associated > Plants > Roots > Rhizosphere > Soil | place: Michigan, USA...
GTGCGCCGAGATCGAGCCGTTGTTGATGATGCGCCCGCCGCGCGGGGTCTGGTCCTTCATGATCTTGAAGGCTTCCTGGGTGCAAACGAAGAGGGCGGTGAGGTTGGTGTCGACGACCTCCTTCCACTTCTCGACCGGCAGCTCGTGGAACGGCACCGGCGGCGCGCCCATGCCGGCATTGTTGAACAGCACGTCGAGGCGGCCGTACTTCTCTTTCACCTTGGCAAACAGCGCGCGGATCTCGTCTACCTTGGAGACGTCGGTCGGCACCACCAGCGCGTTGCCGCCACCTTCCTTGGCGACGGCTTCGAGCGGCTCCTTGCGCCGACCCGCAAGGGCGACCGAATAGCCGGCCTTCATCAGCGCCAGCGCGGCCGCGCGGCCGACGCCCGTGCCCGCGCCCGTGACGATCGCAACCTTGGCCATTCGTTTCTCCCGATCTTGGTTCGAGCCCCGCGGGGCAAAATCGGGCGCAATCTGCCGGGTCCCGTGAAGCCACGCAATGGGCTTGCCGGCCTGGTGGCTTTGACCGTCTTCAGAGCAAGCGCGGCTGATTGTCGATGAAAACGCCCTCGAGCGCGAGCATGCGCTGCTTTGCCTCGGTGCGGCCCGGCGCCGAGAAGCCGCCGAGTCTGTTGCCCGCCGCAAGCACCCGATGGCACGGAATGATCAGCGGCACCGGATTGCGCGCCATCGCGACGCCGACATCCTGCGCGGCTTGCGGCTCGTTTGCACCGGCGCGACGGGCGAGCTCGCCATAGGTCACGGTTTCGCCGAAGCCCACCCTGCGCAGCGCGTCATAGATCGTCCGGCGAAACGGGTCGACACTCGCGAGATCGAGCTTGATCGCGCTGAAGTCGATCCGCTCGCCCGCGAAATAGCGCCTCGCCTCCTCGATGATGGCCGCGATGGCGGGCGGCGGCGCGGCCGGCGTGCCTTTGGTCTTGACGTCGCGCTCGGCCGCCTCGCGGCTCGGATCGGGCAGACGAAAGCGCGTGATGCCCTCATCGCTCCAGGCGATGCCGGCGGTGCCGAGCTTGGTGTCGAACAGATGGTAATGTCGATTGCTCATGACGGCGGCTCGTTTTGTCCTCGATCTCGCTATTTATGGTCTTCGCCGCATTCTACCACCCGTTTTCCGCTCGACGCCGACGGCTTCTCTTACGCCGCCTCCAGCTTCTTCTTCATCGCGTCCATGCCCTGCTGCATCATGCCCTGAACGGGACCTTTCAGGTCGTGCGGCAGGATGTCGGCGACCCAGACCACGCGGCAGCCGGCAGGCTCCGCGGAAATCTGCAGCGAGCCGTTGTGGTGGGTCATGCGCCCGCCGACGACCGACCACGCGAGACGCCGCGCCGCGTCGTCGATGTCGACGATCAGCTCCTTGGCGACCATGCCGTTGCGAAACGTCACGATCCGTGCGGCATCGCCTTCCATCGTCACGTCGCTGACGAAGTCGGGCGCGAGCCGGGTGTGGATCGCGCCGACGTCCCGCACCGCATCCCAAACCTTTGCGGGATCGGCGGCGACCGTCATTTCGAGGCGGATCGAAGCCATGTCACAGCTTCCCGCAGTAGGCTTCGAGCCGATAGCCGTCCGGGTCGACCACGAAGCCAGCGTAGTAGTTCGGCCCGTAGTCGGGGCGCAGTCCCGCTTTGCCATTGTCCCGTCCGCCCGCCGCCAAGGCGGCCTTGTGAAAGGCCGCGACGCTCTCGCGCGTCGGCGCATCGAAGCAGAAATGCAAGCCGGACCGCTCGTCGGCCGGGACAGGCGCGTCGGTCCTGGAAATCCAGAGCACGACCGCATCCTTGCCGTAGCCGAGCGAAGTCTCCGCCTCGCTCAGCGCCATGTAGCCGAGCGGCTTGAGCGCAGCGTCGTAGAAGGCCTTGGTGCGCGCAATGTCGCGCACGCCGATCGAGATGTGATTGAGCATGTCTGTCTCCGTGTTGTGCGGAGACACGTAGGGAAAGGCGGCCGCCAGAACTTGGAGAAAATTGCGCCCTGGTCATTCCGGGGCGCGCGGACCGAAGGTCCGCCGCGAGCCCGGAATCCATAACCACGAAAGAGACTCGTGACGCTCGCACGGAGCCACGCCGCACCTTTTGTGGTTATGGATCCCCGGCTCCGGCCCATAGCGCGTCGAAGACGCGCGTAAGCGCGCTTGTGGCCGGCCCCGGGATGACGGCTCCAGCTTTCAACCCACCCTGAAACGACGGATCAGGCCGCCAGCCGGTACTGCCGCGGTGAGGCGCCGAACTCGGCGTGGAACGTGCGGGTGAAGTTCGACAGGTCCTCGAACCCGACATCGAGCGCGATCTCGGTCACCGGCGCCTTGGTGAGGGCGAGCTTGCCGGCGGCGGCCTGCAGCCGCGCGCGCAACAGCCATTGATGCGGCGTCACGCCGGTGACGGATTTAAAGCTGCGCAGGAAATGATACGGGCTGAGCTTCGCCATCGCGGCGAGCGCCGCAACCGTGTGCTGCTGCGCGCGGTGCGCCGCCATGTAGCGCAACACCTCGCTCATCCGGCCCTCATGCGGCGAGGGCGCGGCGCGTCGCCGTGCCGGGCCCGCAAGGCCGATCGCGGTGCCGGCGAGCTCGATCGCGAGCTCCTCCATCATGGCGGGCTGCGCCATCGCCTGACGCGCGCGTGCCGTGAGCGGCGCAAGCGGACGGATCGGGCTCAACCGGTTGTGTGCGAATTCGGCCTTGCGGCCGGCATCGTGCGCGATGCGGGCGAACAGCTCGGGCTCATAGCGGAACGAGAGGCAGCGATCGCCTTCGCCGTGCCGGTGCGAGCAGGCGAAACAATGCCCGGCATTCACCAGCAGGTAGGAGCCTTCCGACAGCAACGACGTGCCGTGCCGGTCGCGCACCACGAAGCTGCCCGCCAGAACCAGCGCGAGGCTGCTCGCAGCGGTGAGCTCCTCGGCCTCGTGATCACGCGGTCCGCAGGTGCAAACGATGTCCTGCACCCGCCAGCCTTCGCCGGAGTCGATCGGAACATCCGTGATGCTGCCCCTCGCGCCGCTCTGCCGCTTGCGCATGAGCGCAGCGGCGAGCGGATCGGGACGGAGTGGATTCGGGCGTGTCATCACGCCCGAATATAAGTTGCTCGAGGACGAAAATCACGCCCGGTCGATGCGCGCCGCATAGCAGCCGGGGGCCGCGTAGTGCACGTGCAGATAGGCCGTGCGTGGATCCGCGAGCAGGCGGTCGATCGCGGTCTCGAGCGCGGTGCCGGCGGTGAGCTCGAAACCGATCATCATGCCGTCCTGGTCGAACGCGCGCGCCGCGAGCTGGCGCTTGCGCAACTGCTCGGGGATCGCGTCGACCGCGTCATAGGTCTCCTCGCCCTTGCGCACATAGATCGCGAAGCGCATCCGGTACGGGCTGTCGACCGCGTGATGCTCGTAGTTGGTCAGGATCACCTCGTCGCCGGGCGTCGCGTCGGTCAGGCTGATGCGACATGGCGCCGGATGCTCGGCGGTGCGGCGCACCGCGCCGCGCGCGGCAAGCTCCTCGTCGGAGAGATCGAACAGGTGTGTGAATTGCTCGGCCGGCAGGCCAGTGATGCGAAAGCTCATGATGTCCTCCTTGGCTGTCGCATCGATATGGCGCGAAGGGTGCCGCCAACCCACCCGATTTCCGACCTTGCTTTCGTGCTGCTAGAGTTCGCCAAAACGGGAGGAAACATGCGCGCACTTGCTCTCGCATTGCTGGCAGCGGCGGCTTTCGCCGCCGCGCCGGCGGCCGCCGAATATCCCGACAAGCCGATCCGGCTGATCGTGCCGCAGGCCGCCGGCAGCGCGACCGACACGGTGGCGCGACTGCTTTCCGCCGAGCTTGGGCGTGAGCTCGGCCAGCAGGTGATCGTCGACAACCGGCCGGGCGGCGCGCTCACCATCGGCCTCGACCTGACCGCCAAGTCTGCGCCCGACGGCTACACGATCTGCATGGGCCCGATCGGCGCGCTGGCGATCACGCGCCACATGTTTGCCAGGCTGCCCTATGACATCGAGCGCGACTTCCAACCGATCGCACTCGTCTCGAAAGGCCACATGCTGCTCGCGGCCGCGCCCGATGCCCCGTTCAAGACGGTGCAGGAGCTGATCGACTACGCGAAAAAGAATCCCGGCAAGCTCTCGAATGCCTCATCGAGCAACGGCTCGCCCGGCCACGTCGGCGGCGAGCTGTTCAAGTACATGACCGGCACCGAGATCGTGCACGTCCCCTACAAAGGCGGTGCGCCGGCGATCAATGATCTGATCGCGGGACGCGTGCAGCTGATGTTCGAAAGCCTGAACTCGATCTCTTCGTTTGCGCATGCCGGAACCGTGCGCGCGCTCGCGGTGACCGGCGAGCAGCGCTCGCCGGCATTCCCCGATCTCCCGACGGTCGCGGAGGCAGGCGTGCCGGGCTATGCGGCGCCGACCTGGAGCGGCGTGATCGGACCCGCGCGCATGCCGCGTCCGATCGTCGAGAAGCTCAACGCGGCGATCAACCGCGCGATCAAGTCGCCCACGTTCCGCGAGCGCTTCGCGGCGATCGGCGACGAGCCGGCCGGCGGCACGCCGGAGGAATTCGCCGCGACGATCGCGAACGATTCGGCGAAGTGGAAAGTCGTGGTAGAGCGTTCAGGCGCACGGCTCGAATAGGCCCTTGGAGATCGTCGATGGCGACGCTTGAACAATTCGCTCTGCTCATCGGGGAGTTCGGCGCTCAGATCGGCGCCGAAGGCCTGGCACCCGACGCATCGGGAGCCTGCACGCTCGTCATCGACAATCGCCTCGTCATCGAGATCGAATACCAGAGGGCCGGCGCGGTGGTGCTGTCGACCCGGCTCGGCCCGGTACCGTCGGATATCACGGTGTATCAGCGAATGCTGGAGGCGAACGGCCTCTGGCGCGAGGCCGGCGGCGCCGTCATGGGGCTCGACCCCGGGACGAGCGATGGACTGCTGTTGCTTCGCGTGCCGGCGGCCGGTCTCGACCTGGCGACTTTCCGCGCGGCCCTGGAGGCCTTCATCGACCAGGCCGAGGCCTGGACCGGTGCGATCGCAAGCATAGATCGCGCGGAGCCGCAGGCGCCGGCTCCCGCGGAAGACGGCGAGCCGCCGTCGTCGGACGCGTTCATCATCAGGGGTTAGCGCGTCTGGACATGGCGCGCCGCGCGCCGAGATCGTAAAAGTCAGGTATTTCGGGCTGCAGCCGTCCGATGTGAGTGGATAGACAGGCCGGTCAACCCAGGGGAGGCCTCGCGTGCCCAAGATCGGAGAGAACTTCAACCACACCGACTGGACCAATGCGATGCAGCGCGGCGGGGAGCTGCGCCTTCGCACCGGGCCGGATGACAAACCGCAGATCTACAACGCGCGGCAGACGCTTTCAGGCAAGGCGGTCGGCTTCATGCGCGGGCTGATACCGTCGGCCGGCCGGACGGCCAAACGCCAGGCGGCCGCGAACGAGCTCAAGGCCTTCCTCGGCAAGCACGGCCAGGCGGCGTTCGATCACGCCGGCATCGTTCCCGGCAAGGCGATCACCGCGCGCCAGATATCGTCGGCCCTCGCGTTTACGGCCCTCCAAGGCAAGTTCGGCCAGGAGGCGTTCGATCACGCCGGTATCGTGTCCGGCCAGCCGATCACCGCGCCCCAGCTTACGTCGGCTCTCGACTATATCGATCAAAAGCGGTCTCGCTCGCTCGACGTGATGATCCGCAACCCGGACGCCTTCGTCTATTCGACGAAAATCCGCGATCTCGTGGATCTGGAGAAGAGAGCGAACACCGCAGAGAAAAAAGCCCCCCTCACCACGCAGATCAACGCGCTCAAGAAATTCACCGTCGCGACCCAGATCGACCGGATCGCCCAGAAGTACGACGACCAATTTGCGTCCAGGCACAGCGACAAGACCAACGAGGCCATGAAGCTCGCCATCACGATGAAGAGCCTCGGACGCCAGATCGCCACCCAGGACCTCAACAACCCGCGTGCCCACGGCGCCATCAACGAACAGCTGTTCCGCTCCCACGCGGACGAGCTCACGGGCAAGCACGGCGAAGACGTCATCAAGCTTGCGAGGTCACTGGCCGGCAATGACGTGATGATGCGTGCGCTGCAGGGCAAGGTCAGCGTGGAGGAGGCGACCTATCAGGTCCGCGTATTGGCCGAGCGCGCCGGCACCACGCCCGGTGAGATGTTCGATCTCATCCGCGAGCAGTTCGAAGCGGAGGTCGGTTCGCTCTCCCACGCCGAGGTGGCCGCGACTTACCTCGCTCAAGATGGATATCATCCCGGCGGAGACTTCAATCTCGACGAGATCAAGCTCGTGGGTCAGATGTCGCCGAAATTGTTCACCGCGCTCGTCGGCGAGGAGAATCCGACCTTCACCGCAAAGGGACTGAACTATGCGAAGCCGAGCGAGCGGCGGCGCCTCCCCGATGGCAGCCGCTGGCTCCATACCAGGCAGGATGCCGATACGATTATTCGCGCGTTCGCCAGGAACGTCGCCAAATGGAAGAACGAGACCGGCATTTCCAAAGTGATCAAGCGCGAGAACGGGAAATTCGAACTCGCCAATCCGCCGGAGAAGCGCCCCCAGAACGAGAGCCTGGTCAGATACCGCGCCCTGCCGGAGGGGCTTCGCGAACAGATCGATGCTTTCGGCGGGGCCGACAATCTGGACAAGATGGATCCGAATGAGCGCGTGGCGCTCCCCGGCACCCGCGGCGTGACCGAGAACCAGTACGCGCTCCTGCGTGAGATCAGGCGGCAAGAGCCGATTCTCGAGATGACGCCCGACAGCACCGGGCGGTCGCCGCAGCGCCAGGTGCTCGACTTCTTCAAGCAGCGCTATGGGCTCACCGACGCCGAGGCAGCAAGGGTGCTGGACAAGGCGAAGGAGTGGTTCAAGACCGCACCGCTCACCATCACGTTCAAGGGCGACGACACCTTCGCTAAGGGGCCGGATCCCGTCTGGGGCACGCGCTACAAGGCTGCCCAGGAGATCGGCACCAATGCGCTCGGTCGCGATCAGATCGGTGACCTTGTCGGCGGCAGCGGCGAGAAGGGCGAGCTGAACACGCCGTCGAACACGGGTTTCGTCTCGCGTGGCATCAATTACCTGCGCTGGCGGGTCGAAAAGGACGACGAGGAAACCCGGCACCGCGAGCTCGGGCGAACCGAGCAGGCGATCTTCGGGGCCGTCAACATCAATTTCGGCAAGACCGGCGGCTTCGAGGCGGACTCGAGCGCCTATGGCGAGTCGCACATGCTGCTCGACGGCAACATCCGCGACCGCGTCGCGTTCAACTTCAACAAGTCGCGCGAGCTGCGCGCCGGCGTCACCATGTTGATGTACGACATGATCCACAACAAGAACGTCGACGACGCCAGCAGCGGCAAGGATCGCTCGATGTTCGTCGACGCCATCGTGCACAACGCGCTCGGCTTGCCGGGAATCGTCAGGACGCCGATGCTTCAGCTCGAAGTCGAAATCTTCGGAGAGCTCGACATGAAGCAGGACGTCACCAGCGTTCGCGTGCCGACGCCTGGCCGGAACAATGTACAATATGACGGTACGACGCTCATCTCGGACGATGCCCGCGCCAACCTCACGACGTTCTTCGGCAACAAGGTCCAGAACTGGGATCTCGGCGGCATCCGTGACGTCAACGGGACCAACCAATTCATGAACAGGCCGGACCTTGTCAGAGAGGTCAAGAACATCGCTCAGACGCTGTGAACCCAGGGCCCCACCACTCCGGCGCGCGGTTGGAATAGGCCCTGTGCCCCAGAGCAGGTGACCCAAGCCAATGTCCGCTCGACCAATGGGTCCATTTCGATAAAAGGCCGGAGAGTTAACCGTGATCTGGCAACCCGAGTTGTATTCGGGCCACACGTCTCGGAAAATGATGGCAGACTGCGGTTTCGTTCTGTGTACGAACACACTTTGATCCGAGAATCGGCTTCATCTGTTGAACGGCGCCTTGGCCACGGTTCGTCACTTGGCCTTGGATAGCGGGGGATCGGCAATGAGCCCGCAGCGATTCGCTGCACTGGCGGTGTTGTGCGGAATACTCGTTCTCAGCAGTTGGGTTGTTGCCGGACCCGCTGTTCCGGATCCACGCGGTATTGAAGACGGCGGATCGCGCATCGTACTCGATGCACGGCGCGCGATCGCAATCGCCAATATCCGTATCGATAGCCTCCAGGCTCTCGATGCGTGGGTTAGCGATGCCGTCTTTCCCGGCGCCGGTGAGGCGCTGCCGCCCACCAGGATTGCCTCGGCGAGCACGTCTGAAACAGCGCAAGACAACTTCGAGACATCAGCGTCCTCGGTCGAAGTCGCCCGGGTGGAAATTGCCGGCGCTGCCTTGCCTGAACCTTCGATGCCGCCTCCCGCCGCGCGAACCGCGGTACTCGCGCCCGACAGCGCAACCGATCCGGCGCAAAACAACGTCAACGCGGCCGTGCCTCCGGTCCAACCCGCCGGGACGGAAAGCGCCGGCGCCGACGTGCCCGTGTCCGGTGACATGCCGTCGCCCGCGACGCTGCCCGTGCTTTTCGCGTCCGTCTCCGGGGCGGACGCGTTGGAGGAGCTGAAGCCGGCCGCGCGCCCGATTGAAACTCCCGACGAATGCCTGGCGATCGAAATCTGCATCGACGACTATTTGTGGTCGCTCTACGAGCGGACACCCAAAGTCGACATGAACAAGGTGGTCGAGCGCATCAGGGTGACGGTCAAGAAGAGGGGCAAATTACGAACCGTCGTCAGATCAATCGCCAAATACGTGCTCGGGGATTTCACCTGGAAAGATCCGATGGCGGCGCAGAGAGCCGCCATGCCGGTCAAGGATTATGTCATCGGTGGCATGGATCGTGGCTTCAAGCTGAAACTCTACGGCGCGCTTCGCGCAATGGACGATGCCGGGCTCATGCCGGGGATAACCAGCGCGTTCCGCGACGATTACCGCCAGTCGATCGCAAGCGGCAAGAAGGCTGCGAGCGATAGCTCATTCCATGGCGGCAGCCGCCGCGGCGGCTACGGTCACGGGCTTGCAGCCGATCTCGTGAGCGTCAAGGGCGAGACCCGGCTGGCGCGGGTCGCCTCCAGCATCGAGCTGTGGAAGTGGATTGACGCGCATGAGGCGGAGCTTGGGATTGGGCGGCCGTACCTCGATCGAGATCCGCCGCATGTCGGGCCGACCGACGGCCAGGAATATGCGGTCAAACGCGGCGGGTCGAGGGTGAAGCTCACAGGGTTGGCAACGCGCGTGGGGCAGCCCTCCGCCGAGCAGGGCAGCGCCGACATGACGAGACCCGCAACAAAAGCAGGGTCAGGGGGCATCGGAAGCAATTAGGGGCGCATGACGTCGGTTTTCTTGAGGGTCAGTCACAAACGAATAGGGCTGCAGGGCAAGCGCCTCGCCGTCGCAGGTTTGCTCGCCGTCATCGCGGCGGTCCATCCTGCCGATCAGGCCAGCGGCCGCGGACAACGTCCCGTCGAAGTCGTCGACTCGCGGATCGCTGGCGAACCGATCATCGCCATCGTTTCACTGCGCAGCCAGCAGATCACGCTGTACGACGCGAAAGGCTGGATCCTTCGCGCGCCGATCTCGAGCGGACAGAAGGGACGCGAGACGCCAGCCGGAATCTTCAGCGTCCTCGAGAAGGATGCCGACCACCATTCCAACCTGTACGACGATGCCGAGATGCCGCACATGCAGAGGCTCACATGGTCCGGCATTGCGCTGCATGGCGGCGCTCTGCCGGGTCACCCGGCATCCCATGGCTGCGTTCGCATGCCGTTCGGCTTCGCGGCGGATATCTTCGATACGACGCGGCTGGGCATGCGCGTCATTGTGGCACCCAATGATGTGACCCCGATCGAGATCGCGCACCCTTCGTTGCCTTCCCCGCGGGCAGGCGTCGCGACAATCGCTGCCACCCGTGCGGCAGAGGCGGAGGACGCGACCAGGAAGGCGGATCGGGCAAGGCTCGCCGCCGTGATGGCGTCGCGGGAAATCGGGCAGGCGATGACCGCCATGCGCGTGGCCGAAAATCTGAAACTCAGAGCCGAGGAAGAACTGGCGTCCACCGAAATGGCGCTGAGCTCCGCGAACGCGCCCGAAGCCAAAGAGCAGGCCGCGGACGCCAAAGCGCGAACGATTGCGCGGATCGCCGAACTGGAGACCAGACGGGCGGCCGCAAAGACGGAGCTGCAACCGCGACTCGATCATCTTGCCTCAGTCCGTGAAGCCGCAGTTGCCGCGGAAGCCATGCGGGCGTCTGCCGCCGAGGCCGCGCGCGCGGCCGCGCGCGAGCTCGAGCCGATCTCGATATTCATCAGCCGCAAGACGCAGCGCCTTTATGTGCGACGATCGTTCGAGCCTGTGATGGAAAGTCCGGTAACGATCGTCGATGCAGATCGACCGATTGGTACGCATGTCTTGACCGCGATGGAACGCACCGGTGACACCACGATGCGTTGGAGCATGGTCACACTGGAGCAGGGAACGCCGGACGGTGTCGTCGAGCCAGACGGCCGCAGGCGCGTGGAGCGTGATCCCTCCGCCCAACCGATCGCGACTGACCTTGGCGCATCGAAAGCAGCTCTGGACCGGATTGTAATCCCGCAAGACGTGTTGGACCGGATTGCCGGTCTGGTATCGCCACGATCGTCCGTGATCATCTCGGACGAAGCGTTAAGCTCCGAAACCGGCAAGGGGACGGATTTCATCGTGCTCTTGAGCGGCGAGCCGCAAGGAAGTCTCAAGATCCGTCGGCGCGCTCCCGTGGAAGCGCGTAACGCGCTCTATCGCTAGCCTTGTCGGCAGTCGCTACAGCCCGCTGAACCAGTTGTAGCCGCGGTCTTCCCAATAGCCGCCGGTATAGTTGTTCAGCACCGCGAGCCCGACCACATGTTTGGGGTTCTTGAAGCCGAGCTTGGTCGGGATTCGGATGCGCAGCGGGAAGCCGAACTTGGTTGGCAGGACTTCGTCGGCAAACTTGAAAGTCATCTGCGTCTGCGGATGCAGCGCGCTCGGCATGTCGATTGAGACCGAGTAGCCCTCTGCACAGGCGAAGTGCACGTATTTGGCAGTCAGGTCCGCGCCGATGCGGCGCAGAAAGTCGCCGAGCGGCGCCCCGGTCCACTTGCCGATTGCGCTCCAGCCCTCGACGCAGATCAACCGCGTAATCTGGGTTTCCTGCGGCAGCGCATAGAGCTGGTCGAGCGTCCAGGGCTGCTTCCTCTCGATCAGCCCGTCGAGCACGAGCCGGTAGGTGTCCTCGTCGACGTCCGGCGCTTCGGACTCGTCGTAATAGGCGTTGAAGCGGAACGGCTTCGTCACCGCACTTTCGGGAAACGTCTCGGCGAGGCGATTTGGGTCGAA
>Ga0105238_10006838_pt1 | contig 11386 bp, 11 predicted proteins | sample KBSC34metaG_FD_81526 | JGI IMG/M metagenome (GOLD analysis project Ga0105238, IMG submission 81526) | Corn rhizosphere microbial communities from Kellogg Biological Station, Michigan, USA - KBS C3-4 metaG | ecosystem: Host-associated > Plants > Roots > Rhizosphere > Soil | place: Michigan, USA...
GCCCGGATATGACGTTGGCTCGTGGTGGGGCCTGGTCGCGCCGGCGGGTACCCCGTCAAACATCATCCAGCGCGCCGAGAGTGTGGTCGTCGGTTTCCTGCGCGAGGCATCGACCGCGGCCCGTTTTCTCGAGCTCGCCCTCGAGCCGGGAGAGCTCGGCGCGGAAGCCTTCCAGCGCTACATCGCAACCGAGAAGGACAAGTTCGCCCCGCATCGTCCAGCGGGCCGGGATCCAGGCCGAATAGCTTACACCGCCTGGCGCAGCGCCTCGCCGCCGCCCGCGTCAGATTGCTTTTTCGCGAGCAGATCGCGCCGCAGCCCCATCGGCGCCTGCGCGAACAGGCGCTTGTCCATGCGGCGCAAGTCGGGAGCGATCTTCGGGCGGAAGCCCATATGCGCGAGCACGTCCTTCTCGAGATCGACGCCGGGCGCGATCTCGATCAGCTCGAGGCCGCCATCGACCGTGCGCAGGATCGCGCGTTCGGTGATGAAGATCGACGTGCGGCCCTCTTTGGCGGCGAACGGTCCGCTGTAGCTGACGTGCTCGATCCGGCTGACGAACTTCCTGTGCCGTCCTTCCTTCACGATGCGCAGGGCCCCATCGTGGCAGGCGACCTCGAGCCCGCCGGCCGTGAACGTGCCGCTGAAGATCACGTGCTTGGCGTTCTGGCTGATGTTGATGAACCCGCCGATGCCGACGATCGTGTCGCCGAAGCGGCTGATGTTCACGCTGCCGCTCGGGTCGACCTCGACGAACGACAGGAACGCGAGATCGAGCCCGCCGCCGTCATAGAAGTCGAACTGATAGGGCTGGTCGACGACCACGTCGTAGTTCTGCGCGGTCCCGGAGTCGGGGCCGGTCAGGGGGGCGCCGCCGATGAAGCCCTGCTCGTTGGTGAGCACCACCAGATCGACGATGTCCTCCTCGGCGGCGACCGCCGCGATGCCGGTCGACATGCCGGCGCCGAGATTGCAGATCGCGTTCGGCACGAACTCCATCGCGGCACGGCGCGCCACGATCTTGCGATGGCTGAACGGCAGCGGCTTCACCGCGGTGAGCGGCACGCGCAGCTCGCCGGCATAACTGGGACTGTAATCGGTCGCATAGGTCTGGCGCTGCGCCGGGTCGACCACCACGTAGTCGACGATGATGCCGGGGATCTTGACCGTGCGCGGCGGCAAGGTCGCGCGTTTCGCGAGACGTTTCACCTGCACAATGACGACGCCGCCGTTGCGGCGCGTCGCCTGCGCCATCGACAGCATCTCGCCCGGGATCGCCTCCTGCTCCATGCTGACATTGCCGTCTTCGTCCGCGGTGGTGCCGCGCAAAATCGCGACGTCGAACTTGATCGGCTTGAAGCGCAGCCATTCCTCGCCGTCGATCGTCAGCAGTTCGATCAGCTCATCCTTCGAGGATTCGTTCTGACCGCAGCCGCCCTGGCGCGGATCGATGAAGGTGTGCAGGCCGGTGCGCGAGATCAGTCCCGGACGGCCGCCGGCGATCTCGCGCATCAATTGTGACATCACGCCCTGCGGCAGGATGTAGGACTCGATCCTGTTGGCGAGCGCGAGCTCGGCGAGAATCGGCGAGTCGACCAGCGCACTGGTGATGCTGCGGCGGAGCATGCCGTCGTGCCCGAAGCGCGCCGCGCCTTTCTGTGCGCGGTCGCCGATGCCGACGACGTGGATCAGCGTCAGGTCGCGTGGCGCCTTCTCGGCGAGGTATCGCGCCTCGATCGCCTCGAGCACGGCTTCCGGCACGCCGTGGCCGCCGCCCGAGCCGCTCACCAGCACGTTGGTGCCGGAGGAAACCAGCCGTGCGGCGTCCGGCGCACTGATCAATTGCATGAGATTGCTTCCCGAAAGCGGCCGTCGCCTGTGCGCGCCATTGACACCAATTCGCCTAGCCTGTAACCGGTTACATATGTGATGGGAATGACGCCGCTGTCAATCCGGTCGCGGCAACAACCCCAGAGATTGCAAGGGCGAAGGTCAGGAACCATGGCGCGGTCGGGATTGGACACCGTGAAGGTCGGAGACAGCTATCGTTTTGCCAAAACGGTGGGCGAAACCGACATTGTGATGTTCGCCGGCATCACCGGCGATTTCAGCGACACTCACATCAACGACCAGTACATGAAGGAGAAGTCGAACCTCGGCGGGCGGATCGCGCACGGCGCCTTGCTCGTCGGTTACATGTCGACCGCCTCGACCATCAGCATCGCGCATATCATCCACCAGGACGGCCTGACCGATTTTCCTGTGTCGGCAGGCTATGACAAGCTGCGCTTCCTCAAGCCCGTGATGCTGGGGGACACCGTCACGGTGATCTACACCGTCATCGGCGTCGACAAGGAGCGCGGCCGCAGTGTCGCGAAGGTCGAGGTGATCAACCAGGCCGGCGAGCTCAAGGCGGTCGCCGAGCACATCATGCGCTGGGCGAAGAAGCTCTCCTCTGGCGCAGCGGCGGCGTAGACCACGATGGCACTGCTCGGAAAAGGACTGCTCGCGATCTGGAACGGCATCACCGACGCCGGCGAAACCGAGTTCGTGAAGTGGCATGTGCGCGAGCACATTCCGGAGCGCGTCGGGCTGCCCGGATTCCTGCGCGGGCGCCGCTATGTGGCGCATGACGGCCGTCCGAAGTACTTCAATTTCTACGAGACCGAGACGCCACAAACGCTGGAGTCGCCCGCATACCGCGCGCGGCTGAATGATCCGACGCCGTGGACGCAGGCTGTGGTCAAGGAGTTTCGCGACATGTCACGCACGATCTGTGAAGTCGTCGCTTCGGTCGGACTGGGTGAGGGGGCATGGATCGATGCGATCCAGATTGCCAACGTCAAGGACCGCGAGACTTTCACGCAAGGGATGACGCAGGACCTGCTGCCCGAAGTCGCGCGGCAGGACGGAATCATCGGCGTGCACTTTCTCCGCGGCACCGACAGTCAGGCGACAACCCAGACCGTCGAGAGCCGGCTTCGCGGCAAGCCGGATACGAAGTGCGAATGGATCCTCCTCGTCGAGGCCGCCGAAAGAAACTTCCTCGAAGCGCTTCGAACCGCCGCCTGCGCGAACGACGCGATCCAGAAATTGTCACCCGGCGCAACCGTTGAGCGCGGCATCTATCGACTGCAATATGGCCTCACGCACGCAGAGCTGGGACAGGCCGGTTGACCGAGACGCGCACCAGGAAGAGATCGACGGCGCGCGCGCAGGCTCGCAATGTGCGTCTTCGCGACGTCGCGCGGGTCGCCGGCGTTTCCACCGCGACCGTGTCGCGCGCGATGAACAGCCCCGACACGGTCTCCGAGGAGCTGCGGGCGCGCGTCGCGTCCGTCGTCAGGCACCTCGGCTGGGTCCCGCACGGCGCCGCGAAGGCGCTCGCGACGCGGCGCACCGGCACCATCGGCGCGGTGTTTCCGACGCTGACGCACGGCGACTTCGCGCGTGCGATCCAGGGGCTGCAAAGCGAGCTCGCGCAGAGCGGCCGCACACTGCTGCTTGCCTGCTCGGAATACGACCTCGAGCAGGAATACCGGCAAGTCCGCAAGCTGATCGAGCGCGGCGTCGACGCGCTGCTGCTCGTGGGCGAAGCGCACCACGCCGACCTCTCCGAGCTGCTCGCGAAGAACCGCATCCCGTACGTCAATACGTTCGTCTACAATCCCGCGACCCACGGCACCTGCGTCGGGCCTGACAATCGCAAGGCGCTCTACGCGCTGACGCGCTATCTCATCGAGCTCGGGCACCGCGGCTTCGGCGTCGTGGCGCAGACGGCGCAGAACAACGATCGCGCGGAGGCGCGCCTGCAAGGCATCCGCGACGCGCTCGCCGAAAAGTCGATCGCGATCCAGCCGCGGCATTTCGTGCAAGGCTTCTGGGGCATCAATGAAGGCCGCCAGCTTTTCCGCAAGCTGCTCGCGCAAAAGCCCTGGCCGACGGCGGTCATTTGCGGCAACGCCTATCTGACCGTGGGTGCGCTGCTCGAAAGCCAGGTCATGGGAATCAAGGTGCCCGACGCCATGTCGATCGTCGGTTACGACGACATCGAGATCATGTCGGAGTTGCCGGTTCCGCTGACGACCGTGCGCGTGCTCAGCGACGAGGTCGGCCGGCGCGCCGCGCGGCTGCTGGTCGCCAAGCTCGAGGGTCGCGAGCTTGCCGAAAGCCTCGAATGCGACGCCGAGATCGTCATTCGCCAATCATCCGGTCCCCCACCGCGAGCGTGACATGACACCATCCCGGGCGGCCGAGCGTAGCGTATTGCGCGCTTCGGAAAGAGCTCGGCGTCAGCAAGTTGCGCTGAGCGGTGCGGAGCGCCGAGAACAAAGGCACAAACGAATTTGGGTCAGCGGACCTATTGGCACGATCGGTGGCCGTCGCCCCCGGACTTGATCCGGGCGCGACGGCCACCGCGCACGACATTGACTCAATCCGATAGCATCCCGCTCTAGAGCAGACCGAAGAATCGCAGGATCGCGTCGGCCTGCCCGGCGACCATCGCCTGTCCGCCCATCGTCCGGCAGCCGGATTGCTTCGCGCGTGCAAGCAGCGGCGTGATGTCCGGATAGGGGATGATGTCCGCCACAAACAGCGCCTTACCGAGCGGACCAAGTTGCGCTGGCAATCCATCACCGGGCGCCATGCCGGTCGGCGTCGCATTGACGAGCAGGTCGATCCCCTCGACGGTCGGGAGGCCCGCCGACGCGCGGCACCCCGGATGCGATTGCGCGACCGCGCGGCTCAGCGCTTCGGACTTGTGCGCGTTGCGATCGTGGATCGTCATGCTGGCGGCGCCCGCCTCGGCCAGCGCGTCGGCGATGGCGCTCCCTGCGCCGCCGGCGCCGATCAGCATGACGGAGAGGCCTTTCGGATCGAGGCCGCTCGCGCGCAGCCCGCCGACAAATCCCTTGCCGTCGAACATGTCGCCGGACCACGCGCCGTTCGGCTCGCGCCGCATGGCGTTCATTGCGCCGATGCGTCTCGCCGCAGGCAGGATCGTGTCGACGTGGTCCATCACGCTCTGCTTGAACGGAAGCGTGACGAGGATGCCGTCGAGGTTTGCGAGCGACTTCAGGCCGCGTATGCAGTCCGCGAAACTTGCGGGTTTCGCGTTCAGAGGAACGAGGACAGCGTTGACGCCCAGGCCGCGGAGCCTTTCGTTGAGCACGGTCGGCGATCTGACCTGCGCGATCGGATCGCCGATGATTCCATAGAGGCGTGTCGCGCCGTCCACCGCATGCGCGCGGGCTTCAACCATCGTTTTAGACCTTTCGGATGGCGTCCTTGCCGTCCCACGTCAGGGCTTCGGCGTACATCTTCGCATAGCGCGCGTCGGATGCCGCGTTTATCTCGATCAGCTCGATGAAGCCGGGCCAACCGCGCCTGGCGTCGAAATAGGCGACGCGCGTCGCCGCCGGAGTTTCATCGGTGAAGACAAGCTCGAAGCCGCGCGCCCGGTAGCTCTCGATCTCGTCGTCGAAGCGGTCCGACGCGACGCCCCAATGATGAAAGCCGTAGCCTTGCCTCTCGATCAGCTCGCGGTAGACCGACGGTTGCTCGTCATGCTGCTGGATCAGCTCGATCATGATATGACCCGAAAAGGCGATCGCGATGCTGATCCGGAGATCCTGCGGCTTGCCGCGGTAGATCGGCTTGCGGGCCTGCAGCGGCCCGCGCAGGAACCAGGGGCCGATGCGCAGATCCTGCGCGTAGGATTGCGTCGCAGCCTCGATGTCGGCGACCGTGTAGGCGATCTGGATGATGCCGCCGATCGGTTGACCGATGGTGAGCAGCGTCATGCGGACGCGGCCTGCCGCTTCGATGACCGCACGATCTCGACGAGGCTCTGCAGGCGCGGCAACGACTCGCGTTGCAACGCCGCGCGCGGATCGAACTGCGCGGCAGCGTCGGCCCAAATGGCGCGGCCCGCAAGGAAGCCGCTCGCGCCGCCGCCGCAGGAGAGCCGGACCGCTTCCGGAAAATCGGGAGCCGCGACGCCGTTGGAGAGCACCACCCATGGCTGGGCGATCGCCTGCGTGAGCTTGCCGGCGAAATGGGGAACATCGCCGAGCTGTCCCGGCAGATAGCCCGGCACTTCGGCCTTGTAGACGTCGGGGCCCGGCTCGACCAGCTCGCGCGCGGCCGCGATGACGGCTTCGCCGTGCTCGCGCGCCGTCTTGAATTTTGCGCCGTTCGCATCCCGGACGATTCCCTCGACGAGAGAAATGCGTCCGGTCTTGCGCGCAAGCGCGACGAATTGCGCGACGAGGTCGCGGCGAAAATCCGCACCGGATCCTTGCGTCCAGATCACGAGCAGCTTGATGGCGACGGCTTTGCAATCGTCGATCAACGCCGGCGTCACCGCGGGATCGAGCACAGAGCGCTCCACCGGTCCGCCCGGTGCCTGGTCGAACTTGTCGGCGGAGAGGATCAGCGGCGTACCGGCGGGCAGGAGCCCCATCGCTTTCCGCCCGAAGCCGCTGTCGAGCAGCACCGCCGAGGCGAGCGGCGAAAGGATCTCCGCCGCGGCGGCCTTGAATTCGACCAGGCGGCTGTCGGCGATTGTGCTTTCATCGCCGCCGTTCGCGATGATCGTCTTGAGCGAGCCGCGCTGATCCAGCGCCAGCATCGTCATGCTCCCGCCTTTCGTGAGCGGGCGAAGTTTCTCGAGAGCTGCGGACATGGGTACTCCTCAATTCGTTGCAACTCGGGACGGCCGCGATGGGCTCGTCGCGTGCTGTACGAGAAACCGCTCCAGCTCGTTGCGTCGCGGCGCCATCGACTGGCCGTCGACCGCACGGCAGGAGAGGGCGGCGCAGGCATTTCCCCAGCGCAGGGCTTCGGGGAGGGATTGGCCGAGGCAGATCGCCGCAAGAAGCGCGCCGTGAAAGACGTCGCCGGCGCCGAGCGTGCTGACGATCTCGACCGCAAAGCCCGGTACCAGCGCAAAGCTGTCGTCGCTCAGCACATAGGAGCCTGCTTCGCCATCGGTAGCGACGACGGTGCCGGCGCCATCCTCGACGGCCTTCTGCATCAGCCGCCGCGGTGCGAGATCGAGACCATAGCTCTCCGCGAGGCGCGCGATCGTCGGCGCGTAGAGATCGATTCCCTGCAGGTCGAGACCCGCAATCGGATTGCCGCCGTCGATGCTGAACCGCGCGCGCTCCGCAGTGCTTCTCCGCAGCGCGGCCAGGCACGGATGTCCGACGTCGTCAAAATGCAGCCACGCCGCACGCAGCGCAGGGACCTTCGAGAGGTCGGGCGTGACGGCGCGCTCCGTGATGATCGCGCGTGTCCCGGTCGTGCGTGCGATGATGTTGGTGCTGCGCGATGTCGGCGCGTCGGTGCGGCGCTCGACCCAGGCGGTCGAAATCCCTTCCTGCTCGAGACGCTCCATGATGGCCTTGCCGGCCGCGTCGCGGCCAACGACACCGCAGTAGCCGACCGACACGCCGAGCCGCGCGATCGCGACCGCCGCGGTGATCGCCTGTCCGCCGATGCCGGTTGCAAATCCGTCGATGAGGATGCGGCCGTCGGGTTGGGGAAAAGTCTCGACGACTGCATTCAGATCGAACTTCGCACCACCGACGCAGATGATTTCCACGTCAGGCATTCTGGCGACTTTCCGTCGTGCCGGACTTGACCATTTCGCGATGGATGACGCCGAGGCGCGCGAAGTGATCGTAGATGCGCTTCGAGTATTCGGCGAGCGTCGGATCCTCGCCGAGCGCAAGCGGGCGGGGCCGCGGGATGTCGATGCGCAGCTCCTCGATGACGCGGCCGGGCGAGGGCGACATCACCAGCACGCGGTCGGACAGCCCGACCGCTTCCTCGACGCTGTGGGTGATGAACAGCACGGTCGGCCGATCGCTCATCCAGAGTTGCTCGAGATCGAAGCGGACCTGAAGGCGCGTGAGCGCATCGAGCGCGCCGAACGGCTCGTCCATCAGCAGCACCGGAGGGCGAAGCACCAGCGCGCGTGCGAGCGACACGCGTTGGCGCATGCCGCCCGAGAGCTGATGCGGGTAGCGGCGCGCGGCGCTGCGGCTCAACCCCAGCCGGTCGAGCAACTCCTGGGTCCGCTGCCGGATCGGAGCCATCGGGAGCTTGCGGATGACTCCCTGGAGCAGGACGTTGTCCTCCGCGGTGCGGAAGTCCATCAGCAGATGGTCCTGGAACACGATGCCGACATCGGTCATCGCGCCGCTGAGAGGCTTGCCGCCGACCCGCACGACGCCCGATGTGGGGTCGAGCAGGCCGGCGACCATCAGCATCAAAGTGCTCTTGCCGCAGCCGCTCGGGCCGACGACCGAAACGAACTCGCCGGGACGGATATCGATGCTGAGCGGGCGAAGAGCCTCGAAGGGGGCCGCGCCCCCGACACCGAAGACCTTGCCGACCTGATCGATTTCCAGGCGCACCCCGCGCGTTTCGCTGGTCTGCCTGCTATCGTCCAAAACGGACACGGATCACGCTCTCTTTTACTTCTTGCACGCCCGCAGATCTGCCTCCGCAGGCAGGAAGTCATAGGTGTAGTAGCTTGTCGCCGGGACGTTCTCGGGAAGGACCTTGATCTTGACGAAAGTCCTGGTCGTGTCGTCCCACTGCTGCGGCATCGCCTTGCCGATGAACTTCGCGTTGTTGGCGCACATCAGGAAGCGCGTCGCCTCGATCTGCGCCGGCGCGAGCTTCTCGTTGGCGTCGGGGAACATCTTCTTCATCGCGGCGACGGCTTCCCCCGGATTGTCGAGCGTCGCGTACCAGCCCTTGAGGCTCGCGGCGACGAACTTCTTCGCGGCGTCCGGATTCTTGGCGAGGAATTCGTCCGACGCGATGATCGAGGTCGACACGGTCGGCGCGCCGTTGTCGTTGAACAGGTAGCTGTCGAACTGCTGGTTCTGCGCCTTGAGCTGGATGTCGTACTGGTCGACCGATCCGAGGATGACCTCGACGGTGCCCTGAATGAGCGCGCTGACCATCGCCTCGGGTGGCATGTTGATCAGCTTGAGGTCGCTTTCCTTCAGATTGTTGGCGGCGAGCACCAGCGGGAACAGCGCGACCTGCGAGCCCGCGGTCGGCATCGCGACCGAGCGGCCCTTGATGTCGGCGGCCGACTTGAGGCCTGTCTTCTTCAGCGCCGTGATGGCGTTGGGATTGCTTTGCAGAATCGTCGCCAGGATCTTGATCTTCGCGCCCTGCGAGATCAGCTTCATCACCGGCGCGGAGTCGGCGAACCCGATGTCGTATTTGCCGACAGCGAGCAGCTGCGCCGTCGTCTGCGAGCCGTTGCCCGGCTCGATCGTCACGTCGAGGCCGGCCTGCTTGTAGAGGCCGTTCTGAACGGCAAGCTCGAAGCCGGCATTGTAGCCGGCCGGCGGCACGTTCAGCAGGAACGTAAGCTTGGTCTGCGCCGCCGCGGGCGTCGCCGCAATTGCAAGCGTTCCAACCAGGATTGCGGCCGCACCCAAAGGTGCGAGCCAGCGGTTCAGATTGCCAGTCTTAGCCATAGGATCCTCCCATCAGTTTCGTTTGGGCTCATTCTTTGGAAAGTGAACGTCACGCCTTGTCCTGGTTGCGCAGCCACGGTGCCAGGAAATACTCGAACGCCTCGACGATCGCGTTGAGGCCGAGGCCGATGATCGTCAGCAGGAACAGCACCGCGAAGACGCGCGTCGTATCGAGGTTCGCAGTACCTTGCAGCAGGATGTATCCAAGCCCTTTGTTCGACCCGACGAATTCGGCAACGATCGCGGCCGTCGCGGCGATCGTCGCGGACGTCTTGAGCCCGCCGAAGATCACCGGCAGCGCCGCCGGGAAACGCAGGTAGCGAAACGTCTGCCAGGTGGTCGCGCCCATCGAGCGCGTCAGATAGAGCAGCCGCTGATCCAGGATCTGAAACCCCGCCATGCTCGCGAGCAGCAGCGGAAAGAAGGTCAGCAGCAGCGTCAGCATCACCTTCGAGGTGAGGCCGAAGCCGAGCCACACGACGAACAGCGGCGCGATCGCGATCTTCGGGATCAGCTGGATGAAGACGAGAAGCGGGTAGAGCATGCGCTTGGCGAGCGGTGAGAGCGCAATCAGCAGGCCGAGCGGGATCGCGGTGACCACCGAGAGCACAAAGCCCAGCACCATCTCCTGGATCGTGACCCAGCTGTGCATCAGGAAGCTCTGCCGGTCCTCGATGATGCGCGGCAGCACATCTTGCGGCGGCGGCAGCAGGAACGACGGCACCTTCAGGATATCGACGGCCGCCCACCAGAGGGCAATCAGCGCGAGAAAGACCGCGGCAGGCAGCAGCGCGTTGAGCACGCGCGCAAAAATGCGGTGCACGCGGGGCGGAGGCGCGGCTGCAGGCCGCATCTCTTCTCCGTGAGAGGCGGCGTCAATGCTCAAGCTTGTAGCTCCGGCAGTCCCGGAGCGCGAAACGCGCACGCCAACGGGTCGTTCCTCCACTCTGTCGGTTTCAAGTAACCGATTACATTTTCAGATGCAACAGTGCGCGTTTTGACTGCGCGGTCACGGCGCAAGGCCGCAGCTTAGCGCAGGAAAATCAGCGCTTCTGCCGATTCCGCGGAACCCATTGGTCCAAGGCTCGAATCGACGTTTCCGCTTTCATCGGCCTAAGGCTCGAACTTCGGCGGCCGCTTCTCGACGAAGGCGCGCGCGCCCTCGACATGGTCGCCGGCCGACAGGCAGAGCGTGTTCATCTCGTTTTCGTAAGAGAGGCCGGCCGAAAGCGGCGCGTTGAGCGCCATCCGGATCGTCGCCTTGGCGGATTCCACCGCGACGGCACTATAGGCGGCGAGCTTGCCGCAGAATGCGCGGGCTTCATCGAGCAGCGTCGCATCATCGACGAGGAATTCGGCGATCCCGATGCGATAGGCCTCATCGGCACCGATCGGCTCGCCGGACAGGATCAGCCGCATCGCCTGGCCGTAGCCGACGAGGCGCGGCAGCGCCTGCGTGGCGCCGCCGCCGCCGACCCAGCCGCGCGCCACCTCGGGGAACCCGATCCGCGCGCCGCGCGCCATGAAGCGAATGTCGGCTGCGAGCGCCATCTCGGCGCCGCCGCCGAGGATCCAGCCGTGCAGCGCGGCGACGACGGGCTTCCGCACATTCCGGATCGCGGTCGCGTACTCGATGCGATTGCGGAAGTCCCATTGCGACGGGTACGCGAGGACCGAATTGATGTCGCTGCCGGCGCAGAAGGCGCGCTCGCCCATCCCGCGCAGCAGCACTGCGCGCGCGGCGGGATCCCGGTCGAGGACGCGGCGGGATTCTTCGAGCGGCTGACCGGGAAGCTCGCGATCGAGTCGCTGACGCCGACGGGCCTTCGGTTGGCCGACGGTCAGTCGTTCGACTTCGACGCCATCGTGTTCGC
>Ga0105238_10006839_pt1 | contig 11384 bp, 7 predicted proteins | sample KBSC34metaG_FD_81526 | JGI IMG/M metagenome (GOLD analysis project Ga0105238, IMG submission 81526) | Corn rhizosphere microbial communities from Kellogg Biological Station, Michigan, USA - KBS C3-4 metaG | ecosystem: Host-associated > Plants > Roots > Rhizosphere > Soil | place: Michigan, USA...
CGAAGAAGCTAAGCGCAATGACGAAGAGCAACCGTTTCATGGGGCGCATTCTAGCAAAGGAGTGAGAGTGAGCCGAGTTCTATGGGCCCACGCCCCCGGTGTGGCAATCGGCGCACGTCACTTGCGTCAGATCGCCGATATCAACTGGATGTTGAAACACGCCCGGGCTCGCCACCATTTGCTTGGTGCTGTCGGTTTGCGCCAGGACCGTGTGGCAGGTGTTGCAGTCCTTGGGAATGACCTTGCCTTCAGGACTCACATGCTGTCCATCGTGGCAGCGGAAGCAGCCGCTGGAGTAGAGGTGCCCGATGTTATTGGGATGCGTTTGCCAGTTCAGCTTCATCTCCGGGAACGTTGTACGCTGGTAGATACGCTGCACTTCCTCGACCGCATTGCGGATGTCGAGTTGCCGCGTCTTGGCCAGGTCCGGATAACTCTTCTCGTAGTAGCTCTGCACTGAGTTCGCAATCCCTTGCACCGCTTCGTTGGTGGTCTTATATGAGGCGGTGAGTGCGGCCACCGCTTGTTGCTTGATGAACGGCAGCGACGCATCGATTTTGTGCCCCAGCAGCGCCTGATCAACCGCCTGGTCCGGCGGCACATACACGTGCGTGGGGCGATTGTGACAGTCGATGCAATCCATGCGGTGGCGTGGCGCCTTGGCGATCTGGTCTTTGGTCAGCTTGGAATCCGAAGCATAGTATTCCGTCACACGGCCTTGCAGGTCCTGAACATGAATGTAGGGGATGACCTGGCGTTGTTCGTCCGCGGCAACGTAATCGATGCGGTTGCCGATGTTCATGTGCCAGTGAATTCCTTCGGGCGCTCCAGTCGCGGGATCTCCGCCGCCGGTTTTCAACAGCAACTGCGTCTCGCGCACAGTGTTCTTCTCATCGCTGGAATAGTGTGTGAACACCTTCAACTGCGCGCCATAGAACTTTCTTGGCCAATGACACTCTTCGCAAGTGTCCTGGGCCGGGCGCAAATTGTGTACCGGAGTTGGAATCGGCCGAGGATACGTGTTGAACGCCGTGGCGAAAACCTGCCGCAAGCCCGACATCTTCGATTTCACATACCAGGTCGCACCCGCTCCGACGTGGCACTCCACGCATGCAACACGCGCGTGCGATGAAAGCTGATAAGCCGTGTACTCAGGGTGCATTACGCCGTGGCAGGTCTGCCCGCAAAACTGTACCGAATCGGTATATTCATACGCCTTGTAACTTCCTGCCATGCTGATCAGAACGAACACAACGAGAAATGTGAGCAGTCCAAAAACTGTCGCGCGCTGCCGCGGATCATTTAAATCGATTCGAGGATAGGACGATTGTCCGTGCGCCGCTTTCAGACGATCGCGCCAGTAGCCGACCCCGATCAATACAAAAGAAAAAATCAGGAAGCCCGGTGCGATCATGTAGGCCAGGATGCCCACGTAAGGGTTCGGCCGCACCGAAATCATGTCAATGATCGTGAAGACCACGATGTTGCCAATGGCCACCACGGCCAGCATCAGTCCAGCCTGGCTGATCAGGTTGCGCGGGAAAAAGCGCATCCACCGCGATGCGCGCGGAGCATTGGAGTTCGTCGCGTCGTCAGTATTCATGATTTATGAAGTAGGACCGCCTTCAGGATTTTGTCCTGCCACATTGGGATCGAGAGGATGAGCTTCCCGATAATGACTTAAGGGCATTTTCCCGTCCCACCACGACCAATTCATGTTGTGCGCTTCGTGATGGAAGAACACATGGTAGAAGTGCCAGACCAAAATGGCCAGCGTCGCGAGCACCGCTTCGTAAAAGTGGATGGCAGTCGCAACATCCAGGAACCAGCGCGGCAGCAGGTTGCCAAAAAATACCTTCGCCCACAGCATGGTCCCGGTCACGCCCATGATGATGGTCCCCCACAGCAGCGCCCAATACTCGGCCTTCTCGGCGTAGCTGAACCTGCCGAAGAGCGGCCCGCGCTTGGTCTTCCCCACATGAAACAAGACGTTGGCCTGCATCGCGGTCAGGTCGTCAAGGCTGGGGAGCATATCACGGACCAGGCTTCTGCCTTCGCGCCAGACAAAGAGATAGACGAGGTGATAAATACCGGAACCGATCAGCACAGCGCCGGCAATTCGGTGCACGACGCTGCGGACGCGTTCGCTCATCCCCAGCGCCGCGGCAAAGCCGGAATCTGGATACTTCAGCGCGAAGCCGGTGATCACAAGAACAAAGAAGCTGATAAGCAAGGTCCAATGCTGCCAGCGCTGGTTGCGCGTCATGCGCTCCACTTGAGGTTCGCCCTGACGACGCTCGTGCAGCGCCGCCCAGCGCCAGACCAGCAGGTTGTGCAGCAGCATGCCGCCGATCACGAACAGGATCGTCATCAGGTAGAAGCGTCGCACCCAACGCACACCGAGGCTGCCTCTATCTTCAGAGATGGCTTGGTCAACATGGACCTTAGCGGCGACGAATTTTGCCGTCACTCCCGGATGGCACTTGCCGCAAGTCGCAACCAAATTCGCCTGGTTGATCGTTGAGCGAGGATCACTTGAGGGCAGAATGTTGTGCGCGCCATGACAACTGGCGCAGTTTGCTACCACGGCGGAGCCAAGTTGCGAAGCTAGTCCGTGATAGCTGGCCAGATACGTTTTCGCTTTGCGCGAATCGAAGCCAAATTCTCTGGAAAGACGCACGCTCTCGTGGCAATGCGCGCACGTCGCCTGCGCGAGATTCTGCGCGGAGACCGCTGAACTCGGGTCTCCCTTGGACTTGATGGCGTGAATCCCGTGACAATCGGTGCACACGGGTGCCTGCCAGTCACCGCGCGCGATCGCCTGGCCATGAATGCTGGTCACGAATTGCTGCTTCACGCCGTCATGGCATTTGCCGCAGGTTGTTGGCACGTTGAACTTGAAGATGGACGACTTGGCATCCGACGCGGGAAGAATTTCGTGCGAACCGTGGCAGTCAGTGCAAACTGCAGCTCCGTTCTGTCCGGCAGCCACCGCGTGCCCGTGCACACTGTCCTGGTAAGCAACGAACGGCTGAGTGCTCAGGCCGCTGGTCTCCATGACGAACTTTTGCCCGTGGCAGGTGCCGCAGGTCTTCGGGATGTTGGCGTGATTGACCTTCGAATTGGCATCGCTGGCGGGCAACAACTCGTGTGGACTGCCGTGGCAATCAACACACGACGCCGCATTCTTATTTCCCGCCGCGATCGCTTTCGCATGCAGGCTGCGATCGTAGATCGCTTGCTGGTCCTGGTGACACTGCGCACAGTTCACCTTCGCAGGCGTCGCCTCGTGCATGGAATTCTTGATGTCGGTGTGGCAATCCACGCAAGAGAACATGCTTCCGTGGATCGAAGCTTTGAATTTCTCCGGAGAGACATAGAGACTGACTGGCTTGCCGCCGACTTCCTTGCTCAGCGTGGCATCTCCGTGGCAAGCCAGACAATCGTCGTTCGTGGGCTTCTGCGCAGCCCACGCCCCAAATGAAAACGCAATGAAGATCAGCAGAACACCGGACGCGCGGCTCGCCGCCTTCTTCATCGAAGTATCAAACTACTTTCCTTTACCGAGCTGCCGAATATAAGCGACCAAGCCCTTGATATCGGACTCCTGCAGCTTGCCCGCGTACGCTGGCATTTTGTTCTTGCCCTTGGTGATGACATCGGTCAGTTCCGCATCCGACATCTTCTGTACATCAGCGGAGGTGAAGTCGTGGACACCCATCTTCTGTCCGACGGCGCTTCCCTTGCCGTCGGCGCCATGACACATGGCGCACTTTGCTTTGAAGGTGGCGGCGTCATCAGCCGATGCCGTTGTGCTCAGGATCCCGACACCTGCCACTAATACCGCTACCATCGCTAGTCGAACCAGAACCGCTTTTGCGCTGACCATTCTCTCGTCCTCCTGATGATTTCAGCTCTTACAGCCTTGCACCTTCACATCACTTAAACCCCAACGCAAATCCAGAGTTCTAGAAGCTATATTCCAGCGTTGCTGCCACGTAGTGAGCATGGTAAGACGGCTGGTCCGCCCCCATAAACAGAAATCTCGCTGCGCTGGTGTCTCCTACAACGAAGTACGGATAGAACGGACTCGGTGTGCCGATCAGCGGACTTGTGCAACCGGGCACCGGCGCACCTACAATTCCGCTAACGCACCCCATGTACGGCGTCATAGGGCTCGTCTGATAATCCTTGTTGTCGAACTGCTGGTATCGATATTCGAGCTTTGGTGTCACGTTCTTCGTCAACTTGTAACGGAAGGTCGCAACCAGTTCGTGCGTGCGGCTCACGGTCTCTGGATAGTTCACTGCCGCATTCGTGCCTGTCAGCAAGAATTTGTCAGGACCTGTGGTGACTGTCGGATCTCCGAATGGCCGGCTGTCCACATGCCCCTTCGCCGCAGAAAGCGAATAGTAAGCGTTGAAGTTCGCCTTCTTGCTCAGGTGAGCGTCCAAGCCGCTGGCGTAGATGTGAACATAATCGCGCGAATTGCTTCCCCAGTCGTTGTTTGCGCTGTCGCAACCCTGGCTCGATGCGCTGCAGTCGAGAGGCGTGGGATTGGCGCCATTCCCGGGTACGCGATATCGCGTCGCCATCGCCTTGTAATAGCGTTCGTAGGAATACTCCGCGAACAATGTAATGCTGTTCGTCAGGTTGAAATCGCTATCGAAGCCCGCGTTGTAAGAAAGGTCTTTCAGCAGCCCATAAAGGTAATACGGATACATCGTACCGGAGACGAAATTCAGCGGCCCCGGGCTGTTGACTCCGCCGCGCCGGTTGAAATTGTCTTGCGTTGTCCCGGCGAAACCAGTGAAGCTCAAGCGATCAGTCATGTCGTACATTAACTGCACATCACCGCGATCGCGAATGCGGCCTTCTTCATCAAAGCGCCGGCTCCAGATCTGGTCGCCGGTGATGCCCCCGGAAATCGAATCCGTGCCCGCATTGTCGTCGGCGTAGGCTTCCGGATCGCGCACTGAATGTCGGTATGACGCGCGCAGCGAGAGATCTTTGCGCAGTTCGGTGTCGACGGCGGCGACGAATCCGTTTTCCACCGAGTGTGCAACATCACGCTGTGAGCGGTCCATAATTTCGCCTTCATACCCGATCTTGGCGGTGCTCTTCTTTGCGAAATACCAGTTGCCCGTGACTTCAATGCTCTTGCGGTTATAACCCCAATTGGTGTTCTGATCGGGGCTCGTTGGATCTGGCGCACCAAAATCCCCCTGTACCGTTGTGAGGTTAAGGATGGGAGTGTGGTTCTCGTAGTCGTATTGCCGGTAGCCAGCCTTGATCTCAAACTTCTTGCCGATGCCCTGGATCAGCTTGTAATTCATGGCAAGCGTCCGCTTGTCACCGTGCGCGTTGGCGGCGGGCAAGGGAGTCGTCAAACTTTCGAGTATTGAGTTGGTTGTGTAAGGCATGAAGGGATCGTCCTGGTGCAACCAGCCGGCAGTGATACTGGCCAGCAAGCGCAAATGCTTCATGAGAAGGAAAGATCCCGCAAAGCTTAAATAGTGAGCCCGATTATCCGGATAGAGATCTGCTCTGCCCAATGCTGGACCTTGAGTGGCATTCGTGCAGCCATTCGGAGCCACGCAATCGGTGGTCACAAATGGATTGTCAAAAGTCAAAGTGCCGGTGTGGTTGTGAAAGAAGGACCCGGTATAACCGCCTTGCACCGCGAACCGGTGCCCAACGTATTCCGCACGGAACCTGGTGACGTCGGTGAAGTAATTAATCGGCTCCGGCAACTCCACGCCATAGCCGCCACTCAACGACGCGCTCGGGCTGGAATTGAAAATCATTCCAATCGGCCGAAAGCCGGATTCGTGCTCGCGCCGGTACGAGGCCATCAAGTCTAGGTTCTCATTTACGTCATAGGCCAGCAGAATATCTCCCGCGCGGCGCAAAATTGCGGGAGTGAAGAAACTCATTCCCGGCACCACCTGCGTTTGAATCGTACTGGGCAGACTTGTCGATGACGCGAGGCTCTGTAAAGCAGTCCGCGTAACTAGTGGCATGGTGAAAACACCGGGCGCAGTTTCGGTGTAGAGAGTGCGCGTGGTGTTCGAATAAGTGTGCGGAATCTCGTCGAAACGGAACTGCAACTTGAAGCGGTTCCACTGGCCGAAAGTCGCAAGATAACTCTGGTCGCGGTAGATTGCCTTATCCGACTGGAAGTCCAGGTAGTATTTCGAATCGATATTGTCCCAGTTCAGACGCGCTCTGGGGATAAAGAACCCGTCCCGGATGTCGCGGTATTCCTCGTACTTCGAGGTCCGCAGCGAGGGTTTGAAGGAAAGGTCGGGACGTCCGTAAACATCACCCCAGATCGCCCGCGTCCCGAACTCGACAAATCCGCCCTGATCAGGATTCTTGGGAGCTTCCGGAGTTTTCTCCTGGCTGAATACTATCGACGTCAGCAGGAGCGTGAGCAGCAGAAACAAGCTTTTCGTAGTTTTCATCGCTCTCTCCTCGCTAACGCAAAAACGCATTGCCCGACGGATGATTGGATCCGTGGATCTGGGAATGGCAGTTTGTGCATCCCCGGTTGAAATTCTTGATGGAACTCAGCGGCTGTGCCTGCGTGGGGTGACGGCTCGCGTCGTGGCAGGAGTCGCACACCCGCGGCATACGTACTTTCAGTAGCTCAGGATTGCTGCTGCCATGCGGATCATGGCAATTGGCGCAGTTCTCCATCACCGGCGGATGCTCCCACAAGAACGGGCCGCGGCGCTCGGTGTGGCATGAATAGCAATTCTCGTTCACTGTGGCTTGGAGCAGTTGCGCCGGATTGGGGCTGCCATGCGGATTATGGCAACTGGTGCAGGTGACCTTACCCTCCCGATAAGGCATGTGGGACGAGCGCTGCAATTGCGCTCTCCGCATCTGGTGGCACTGCAGGCACAGCTCCGGCTGCGTCTTCTTCGTGCCCACGTGCTCGGTTAATGGTTGACCATAGCGGGCTTCCTTGGAAGGAAGGTTCTCCATGGCCACATACCGCTCGGCGACGCTTCCGTAATGCACTTGGTGGCAGTCAACGCACGCCATCGCTCGCGATTCGTGCGCACTGCCTGTCCAGAACATCTGCTCACCCTTGTTGTGGCAGGACAGACACGCGGCATTGCGGTCTTCGACAGGAGTATTGGAGTCCTTGGTAAAGCGGACTGGAATCGTGTCCTTGCCGCCACCGGCGTCCACGTGCGCCTTGCCCGGCCCGTGACAGCCTTCGCAACCAAGTTTCTCTTGCGCCGTCTTCGGGTGGGCCATCATGGCGTTACCCATGATGGTGTGCTCAAAGCTTTTCCCCTGTTCCGCGTGGCAGGTTACGCAGACTTCACTGCCCACATAATCAGAACCGGGATTCGGGGTATCGCTCTTGGTATCTGGTTTGTTCGCTGCGGTTTGGGACGAGGCGGCAGCAGCCAGAACAATGGCGAGAAATAGATTGCTGGGGAGTATTTTGAACAGCCCACGCATATCTCAAGATCCTCCGGGTCCTGAACTGCACCCACGCTATGCTGCGGTACGGGGTCCCAAGTGGCCGGAAGCCATAGGTAAAGCAGACTGAATTCCGAGCCACGTACTCAAAAAAGTTGGTCCGCGTGATAGGGGCCAGCCGTCTTTGGAATCGATTCTGCCGGATGTCAAATAGAAGGTTCTGTATTTGAGACCACGCCCAAATGTGATTCAAATCACATTTCCCTGAAGTGGCCTGTAATCAACTAGGAATTGCGCCCTGAGTAGTGGCGCGACTCTAGCACGCCCGCTGTTGTGATTTCAAACACATTATGATTCGTCAGCGACGGTGGCTAAGCTGCTCTTTTTGCGGCGGTTAGCAGGTAGGGTCTTCTTCCGCAGACGGAGGGATTTAGGCGTTACCTCTACGAATTCGTCGTCGGCGATGAATTCGATCGCTTGTTCGAGATTGAGCTGCCGAAATGGCACCAGCCGGATGGCCTCATCCGCGGTCGAAGCACGCATGTTGGTGAGCTTCTTCTCGCGCACAACGTTGACGTCGAGATCATTGTCCTTGGCGTTCTCGCCGATGATCATTCCTTCGTAGACCTCGACGCCTGGGCCGACAAAAAGCTCGCCACGTTCTTGCAAGTTCCAAAGCGAGTACGCGGTTGAGACGCCACCCCGATCGGCTATGAGCGCACCTGTCAGACGGTGCGGGATTTCGCCCTGCCACTCGGTGTACCCGTCAAAAAGGGAGTTCATGACGATGGTGCCGCGAGTGTCGGTCAGCAACTGACTGCGAAGGCCGATCAGTCCGCGGCTAGGAACTCGAAACTCGATGCGCACACGACCATAGCCATGGTTGTGCATGTTGATCATTTCGCTCTTGCGCGCGCCAAGCTGCTCCATAACGACACCGACGAACTCCTCCGGGATGTCCACCGTAAGCCGCTCAACCGGCTCCATCAGCTTGCCGTCTACACGCTTGGTCACGATCTCCGGCTTGCCGACCGCTAGTTCATAACCTTCGCGCCGCATCATTTCCAGGAGGATCGAAAGCTGCAGTTCGCCGCGCCCCATCACCTTGAAGGAATCGGTACTGCCAGTGTCTTCCACACGTAGTGAAACGTTAGTGAGCAGTTCTTTCTGCAAACGGTCGCGCAGATTACGCGAAGTAACAAACTGCCCTTCCCGGCCCGCAAACGGCGACGTGTTTACCGTGAACTGCATGGCTATGGTGGGTTCGTCGATGGAGATCGGCGGCAATGGCGCCGGATTCTCAACGTTGGTGATGGTCTCGCCGATGGTGATGCCCTCGACACCGGCGACGGCGACGATGTCCCCCAGCTCGGTTTCGGTGATGTCGAGCCGCTTTAATCCGGCGAACGAAAAAAGCTTCGTAATTTTCGTCTTATGAAAGCTGCCATCGAGTTTGGCGATCGCGACTTCCTCGCCAGTTCGCATCGTCCCATTGAAAACCCGTGCGATCGCCAGCCGTCCGAGGTAGTCGCTGTAATCCAGGTTGGCGACCAAAATTTGCAGACTGCCGCCGGACTCGCCCTTGGGAGGCGGGATGGTATTCACGATGGCCTCGAACAATGGCTGCAAGTCGTCCCCGCGGCCAGACTGGTCGGTGCTGGCAGTTCCAGCCTTTGCATTTGTGTACAACACGGGGAAATCAAGCTGATCTTCCTTCGCATCCAGGTCAATGAATAGGTCGTAAATCTCGTTCAAGACCTCTTGGGCTCGGGCGTCTGCGCGGTCGATCTTGTTAATCACAACGATAGGCGGCAGTCCCGCCTCAAGCGCCTTTCCCAGGACATAACGGGTCTGCGGCAGGGGGCCTTCGCTGGCGTCGACCAGCAGCATGACTCCATCGACCATCTTCAGCGCACGCTCCACTTCGCCGCCGAAATCGCTGTGGCCAGGAGTGTCTACAATGTTGATCTTTATGCCTTTATAGAACAGCGCGGTGTTCTTGGCGAGGATGGTGATCCCACGTTCCCGCTCAAGTTCGTTGGAATCCATGACCCGGTCCACGTGAGCTTCGTTGGCCCGAAAAGTTCCGCTCTGTTGGAGCATGGCGTCGACCAGGGTGGTTTTGCCGTGGTCTACGTGGGCAATTATCGCGATGTTACGAAGGTTGGGGATCATTCTATTCTTCTTGGATAGGTTCACTTTCACTTTACTATGCGGCGGCGACTGCGCCGGGTTCCTGTTTACTCAAGGGCCAAACATGGCACATCGGTGCCATTCCAAATTCGCTTTAATTCACAGATATTACATAACTTACGGGAACCATGAAGCAAGCACTGCAGATTCACAGTTTGTGTGCAGCGGATTGCATAGGTCCACAGGAAACCCACGCGAATTACGAAGGTAAGTTGTTTCTCTTCAATACCGTAGCAATTTTCGCACTTTGGTAATGCAGATGCTAAGTAGAAGCTTTAGTCCGCACGAGGATATTGTTGGGAACTGGGCCAGCGGAGGTCAACAAGGTTCCCACAAATCGGTTTCCCCCCAGAGCAACACAACTCGGAGGAGCGTTTTATGAAGAAAGTAGTTTTGTTGGCATTGTTGGCGCTGGCATTGCCCACCGTGGCGTCTGCCACCACCTATGACATTATTGACGGCGGTTCCGTTGCGCTGGGGGTCGCGAGCCAGTCCGGAACTACGAGCGCGGGAAGCAGCATAACCTTAACGGCTCCATTGTTGACGCTGAACAGCGTTGCCACCGCTGGAAGTCTGAGCCTGACAACTGGCACGCTGACTGCCACCGGCAATAGCAACGTGTTTGACTTCACCGGCGGCACGCTGACCCTGACGGTTGGCAGCAGCACCCTGTTTCAGGGTACGTTTTCTTCAGGAACAGTCACGGTGAACGGTCTGAACGCATTCACGATTGTTGGTACGCTCAGCAACGGCGCCGGTTTCATAACCCAAGTTGATACCCACGGGGACGTCACGGGAAGAGGAACGGTGGTTGTCACTCCTGAGCCCGGCACCCTTGGGCTCCTGGGCACCGGTTTGATCGGACTTGCTGGAATCGTTCGCCGCAAACTGCGCAGATAGTTCGGACGACCGCAAAGCAACAGCCAACAGAACCACTCGGAGTTAGGCCCTGCCGAAAGGCAGGGCTTTTTGTATCTAAACCGTAGGAAGACTTAGGTCGAGTAATCCGCGTTAATTCGCACGTAGTCCGCCGTCAGATCGGTAGTCAGGAATTCCAACCCAATCTTTCCACGTCCCAGTCGCACTCTTATTGTGCATTCCGCTTGTGCCAGATGATCGTGCGCCTTCCGCTCGTCGAATTGGCAAGCCACCGATCCTTTGCAGACGGTTTGCTCGCCGATGTCAACGCTGACCTTCTTAGGATCCAGATTCACGCCGCTGCGACCCGCGGCCGCCAAAATCCGTCCCCAATTCGGATCGGCACCAGCCCAGGCGGTCTTCACCAGGAGGGAATGAGCAATGGAGCGCGCAACCTGCAATGCTTCCGTTCGATTTCTCGCTTGTTCGACGTGCAGGTGGACAACGTGCTGAACGCCCTCTCCATCGCTGACGATCTGCTTGGCCAGCGAGCGGCAAACATCGGAAAGCGCGGCGCGGAACTCTTTTCGAACAGCACGCAGCGCAACTCCACTCTCACCTGACGCAAGCAGGAGGACGGTGTCGTTTGTCGAGGTGTCGCCGTCGACGGAAATGACGTTGAAGCTTTCGTTGCAGGCTTCGCGGAGCAAGGCTTTAAGTTCATTAGCAGTCGCAGTCACATCCGTGATCACATACACCAGCATGGTCGCCAATTGTGGATGGATCATCCCCGATCCCTTTGCGACACCGGTAATGCAAGCTGCACGCGAGCGCATAGACGCGCTAGCCACTTTGGGACGCGTGTCAGTAGTCAGGATTGCGTCGGCAAA
>Ga0105238_10006841_pt1 | contig 11383 bp, 8 predicted proteins | sample KBSC34metaG_FD_81526 | JGI IMG/M metagenome (GOLD analysis project Ga0105238, IMG submission 81526) | Corn rhizosphere microbial communities from Kellogg Biological Station, Michigan, USA - KBS C3-4 metaG | ecosystem: Host-associated > Plants > Roots > Rhizosphere > Soil | place: Michigan, USA...
GCGAACCGACGCCGCCGACATTGCTTCATCATCCGGCGGACCTAAAAAGTGCACGCGGCATTTCAGCCCGGCCGGGAGGCGGCATTCCGTGTTTGGAGGCTTACCCCAGTCGGATAGAAGGGTGCCAGAGCGCAACAGCCCTTTCGGGAAACCATCAAGCCGTCGATAACACGAACACGTCTTGCGACAGCGAAGCATTATCGTAATGAACGAGCTTAAGATCGAGCCCCAGCTCGTCGATCCAGCAAGTAATAGCCGCCGCTGGAAGAAAGGCATCGCCGTAAAGCGTGGATGCATTCTTTGTAAACCAAATGAATTTTCCGCTCTCGAGGTTCTCCATCAGTTGCGGGATCTGCCCTTTCGCCCCGTCAATGCAGTCCTTACTGTACCAATCGATCTCTTCTCCCCGCGCCAGTTTTTCGGACTCGGCTAGGAGTCGGCGCATGAAGCGGAGCCCCCAGGTCGTCATGATTGCTCGCCCGCCCGGGCGCAAGATTCGCGAAAGCTCCTTTAGCCACGCTTTGGCGCATACCTCGCTGAGGTGTGAGAAAATGGAGTACCCGATCGCAAGATCGAAGTGTCTTGCTGGTAAGGCACCATCTGGCATGTATCCGCCATTGATGAAGTTTACATAGGGATTGAGCTTGCGTGCCATCACGCAGAGGCCCACATTCGGCTCATAGCCGTAGATATTGTTAAACGGCAGATCGCGCATGAAAGCGCGATTTTGGCGCCCCCAGCCGGATCCGTAATCCAGCAATCGAAATTCTGGATTTCGCAACTCTTCTACTGGCACTTGCTCCTTGATGAACTGGTAGAAGCTGAAAGCGCCGTCGATGCTGCTTTGAAGAGTTTGGCCACCATGGATGCGGCGCTGCGTCTCTTGGTCGGGATAACGCGGAAACTGGAGATCATCGAGCTCTGGCTTTTCAGCGCTCTCGAGAAGCTTTGCTTTCCAGGCCTCGTCCGATAGCGAGGCATATTTCCGCACGAAAACGTCCGCAGTAATCTTGGTATCGATTGCGGTCACCGGTACTTGGCTAATCGGCGGGCGGGCGGGATTGGAGGCTGCTTCGGCCATTATCAACCTTTCGTCGCATGCAGTTTAGTTGGATCAAATTTCTTGCTTAGTGCAAAGAGCTGGCCGCAAAGGTGGTAGCGCAGCCGTTAATGAGCGCAATTTTATAAACTAAAGCTGTGTCGCGATGCTTAGCGTTAACAAGTCACCGGCAGGATGGCGAGACATTGATTCGCTGCAGGGAGGATGGGCAGCCTTAATAACCCCCCTTGTTTGACTCATGAGTTATTTCCAGGGTCCACTTTCATGACCTTCGGCACACCCACGCTACGCAGCTCTTAGAATAGGCGTCCATCCCGACTTGCGTTCGAACATACCTTTCATCGCCTCGCCGCCGGTGGTATTTTCTGTCCGGAAGATTGGTCCTAGGTTCATGAGCCAGGCCAATATGAAAACCGTCAATGGCTGGGTCTGCCGGCGTTGTCCAATTGACTATTTCAAATCATCATGCTGATGCAATCAACGCGAGGTCTTTCGATAATTGACGTCGATTTCCAACTCGCCTTCATCCAACGTGGTGGTTCCTCAATCGGGGAAAAGAAATGCAGTTTATTCGATAGGATCCCGATGACGCTTCGAGCCATCCTGCCGGCAGATTTGTAGCAACTGTCGCAAATGTTACTTTTGTGGAAGGCGCGATCTAGATGGGGTTCCCGACGTCCAGACGCTTATTTCTTAGGTGGGGCACTATTTCAGTCCTTGCCGCCCTGCACCGAAGGATCGCCAATGCCTACACCCCGCGTCAGGTTCGCATTGGGGCGATTCGGTGGGACGCTTGGTATAGTCCGGACACCTCGCCCGGTTCGTCGGAATGGTATGCTGCACACGATCTGGACCCAGACGCGTTTCATTATCGTGCGCCATTCTTTGCCGAACAGGTAGGTAAGGAGCGTATGTCGATCAATGGGACGCAATCCAGTATAGATGCGGAGATCGATTATGCTGCCAATGCTGGGATCGATTATTGGGCATTTGGCTGGTATCAAGAAGGTCGCCCATTGCATAAGGCTTGGGAATACTACCAAGCGAGCCCGCAACGGGAGCGCGTAAAATGGTGCGCTCTCATCGGACTGAACTCGCTGGCCCAGCGCTTTCCGCCAACCGCCAATTTGATATCGAGCTTCCGCCAGTCAAATTATGAACGGTTTGGTGACCGCCCGCTTCTTTACGTCATGCACGAGAAAACGGAAATTGCTTCAGCACGACGATCATTGGAGTTGATTAGATCTGAATGTGTCAGCGCAGGAATCGGCGACCCATACGTCGTCATCCAGTGTAGTGTCGCCAAGACCGGCGCTTCGGATGCTGAAGCGATCAATGCGGACGCGATCAGCGCGTATGCCAGCGCTCCTGCAATTTCGAACGGTCCAGTTTCCTACCTGGTTCTGGACAGATTCGTTCGAAATTTCTGGACACAGATGGTCCGAACCGGTGTGGCTGTCGTGCCGAACGTCATGACCGGGTGGGACCGCCGGCCACGAATACGGCAGCCGCCACCATTTGATTCATATCGCGCTAAGGCGACAGAGTATGTGGTCCCGGGTTCGCCGAACGAAATCGCGAATCACGTCAAGGCTGCAATCGGGTTCGTGAAATCGCATCCGTCGGCTTGCCCATCTAAAAGCATTCTCATCTATTCCTGGAATGAATGCGACGAAGGTGGGAGCGTCCTATGTCCAACGTGGAGCGAACACGGTCCTGCTCATGAGGTCCTGGATGCGGTATCCAGGGTCTTAAGCGAGACGCGATAGCACGCGAACGCGGAAACTTTCGTAACGCCGCCCCCTAGATGAGAATAGTTCAATGGCTGGCGCTAGAGTGTCCCTGCGCATTCAGGCGCCGCATCACCGTCTGCTCGACAGCACCGCCCCCGTCCAGCTGCGGCTGGCGCAAATGACCGTATCATCTGCGAATGGCTCAGGCGCCCAGCCGGTTGCCGAACAGCGACAAGGCGCTCCGATTCCGGATCAGATCGAACAGCGGATCACCGGTTGACTCGAACACCACCTCGATGTCCTCCGGCCCCAGCCGGTCCAGTCCCGCTGCCGCGGCAAGGTCTATGGTGAAGCCGTGCGCACCATCTCCGATCCCGGCCTCGAAAAGATCGTGGCGAAAGCCGTCGGCCACCGCGCTCGCCACGGGTTTGCCCTGATATTTGACGATCACCGCAACCCGCTCGGTCGGCCGCCCGGTGTGCCAGGCCCAGCCACCGAGATTCGAACCGGCGAAAAAATCGAGCACGCCCTCGGGTCGCGTTGCACCGTCGGCTACTGGCAGCGTTTCATCGTGACCAACGACCCGGACTGCGGTCTGATGACTGTCGAGCACGGCGCCGTAGGGCAGAACCAGCTCGAAGCCGACATCAGTTCGTTTGACGCCGATCTGTCTTGCCACGTCGCGCCGCTCGATCGTGGCCGGCGCAGCGACGACATAGCGATCGCGTATGTGCAGTTCGACGACGTGGCGCCGGTCGGGATATTCCCGCTCGGCGACCCAGCCGATGATTTTCTCGCGGTTTATGCGTTCGACACAACCGAGAATGGCCATGACCCCTGCCCTTTGACCGCGACTGTCAGCTGGCGAAGGCGACCTGCTGCGGTCCCAGACTATATTGTCCGGCGACCGCCAGCTCGTTCTCGGCCATGTAGTCCAGGAAATTGCTGTAATAGCTGACGAAACGGGCGACGAAGTCGCGCAGCTGTGGCCTCGAATAGAGCCGCGCTATGTCAATCTCGCGATCGAGCGGGATATTCTGCCAATGCACGGTCGGCACGCCCATGATCTGCGCCAATTCGACCGTGCGCGAATCGTGAACGATCAACGTGGCGGGCGTTCCGGCGATCAGCGCCGCAATCGTGCCGTGGATCCGGGTGCCGAAGCAGAACGAACGCTGCCGCATATAAGAGATCCAGTCCGGGTAGTGCGTGAAGACGCGGCCGTGTCGTTCCAGATAGGCTGCGACGGCCGCCTCCGGCGCACCGTAGATCTCCTGCAGAAGATCAACGGCCCGCGTCGGAACCTCCTCCCCGGTCTGGCCGCGCACCGCGTAATGAATATCGGCGACCTCCGATTGAAGCACCAGATCAAGCCCTCTGCTAAAGGCCTGCCGGTAAAGAAAAGTCTGGAACTCATCGCTTCGCGAGAAACCGTGGCGGGTGGCGTGCATGCTGCAAGCGTCAAATCGCGGCTCCCGCAGCAGCGAACGATGGGGGCCTTGCGGGCCCACCAACATCAGCGACGGACATCCGGTTGGACGCGCTGACTTGATGCCGTAGCGGTCCAGCACCTCGCAGGTGAAGGTCCCACGCGCCGAGATGCTGCTGCAACGATCATGCACCAAGCTGAGCAAGCGCAAGGTTCCCGGGTTCACCTCCGGCACTTCGCCAGCGGTCGAAGCCTGCGCGCCAACACCGATCAGAAAAACGGGAAGCCTGGTCTTCTCCAGCCGCTCGGCGAGCCAGCCGAAATCGTCGAAATTGTTGACCCAGTTCGCGGCCGCGAGAACGATGGCATCGTGCCCCTCGATGTCCTGCGGATCAAGGCGGAACGACCCCCATACGGCGCCCTCCAGTACGCTCGTCAGCGACTGGGTGAACATCATGTTTCCAGTATTCTGGCCGAGGCTGAGCATCATCTGCTCGACGGAGGCCTTTTCGCTGGAATGATCCAGCTGCCGAACACCGACGACTAGTGCGTTGCGATACATTCAGGCCGCTCCGAGCAGTCTCGTGCCCCTCGCCACTGATCTTCGCTCGCCGGTCCGCTCTGCTTCGTTAACCAGCTTGGTAAACAGATTTATATAGCGCTGCGCCAGCCGCTGCATGCTGAAACGGCTCGAAGCCATCTGGGCATTGGCGCACATCGCCTCGTAACGCTTAGCATTCTGCGCCAACCCGGCGATCGCGCCAGCCACCGCATAGACGATGTCGGCGCGGGCTGCCCGATGGGAGACCAGGACGCCGGCCCGGCTCGCCGGATCGGTGCCGACGATCGACGGGATCTCGCCGATGTCCGTGGAAACCACCGGTTTTCCAGCCTGGAAGCACTCCAGCAGGAACATCGGAAAGGTCTCGCCGCTGAAGGTGCTCGGAAATACACCGAGGTCGAAGGCGCCGAAGTAGCGGGCGGGATGATCCGTATGGCCGAGAAAAACGACCCAGTCGAGCGCGCCATAAATCTGCCGGAGTTCAGAAGCGGACGGCCCGTCACCAATCAGAACGAGCCAAACCGGCCGGCGCGACAGCTCGCGCACCAATTGACACGCCTCGATCGCCAGCCGCCAGCCTTTTTCCGGAATGGCCCGCGAGCAGAGATAGGCAACAAAGGCATCGTCAGGAATGTGATGCAGGCGACGGAACTCACCGCGATCGATCGCGGCAGCGCGCAAGACAGGGACAGCGTTGAAGCTGCGCCGGAACCTGCTCTCTTCAATGCCAGCGGAGGTCAGCATCGCCTTGTTTTTGGGCGCCAGATAGAGCCATTCATCGACGTTGCGTTTCAGGTAGCCCGTGAAATGCTCAGTGATGAGGTCCGGCACCGTTTCGTACCCGCCATGGAGCGAGCTGACGTAAGGCAACAATACTTCGACGTGCTTGCAATACAGCGCGTACTCGACGCTGACATTGTGCGAATTGAAAACCTGGATGCCGAAGTCGCCGAGGAAGCCGCCAAGATCATCACAGACGTCAGGCCACTGCACGACCGGAATGTCGCTGCGCAGACGCCTGCGGATGCTCCGGCCGCCACCGCCCGGATCATGTTCCATGACAAGATAGGTGACGTGCAGTCCGTTTGCCTTCAATTCATTTGCGAGTTCGAGAGGCAAAATCTCGCCGCCACCGACCTCGAAGCTATGGGCGGCGATACAGACCCGCAATGGTGGCTGCCCCGTGCGTGTAGGGGCGAGTCGCTTAAGCAGATCGCTGCTTTGCACGTCCGGGAAGTGACAGGACAGCGTTTTGACGTGGGTCTCGATCGCAGCATCGCCAACGCGATATTCGGAGGCAAGGTCCTGCAGCACCATCCGGTGCTCCTCGAGATGGCGATCGGTGAAAAACGCGCTTCGGGAGGTCCCCGCCCGATTCAGGCGGAAATAGGCCTTGGCTTCTGGCTCATAGGCAATACAGCCGCCACGCAGCAGCAGCGCGTAGAAATACCAGTCTCCCGCAAAGCGGTACTGAAATAGACGCTCGCGCTCCGGCTCGGACAGGAAAGGCCGGCGGAACACGAGGCCGGATGCGTTCGGCACGATGTTCCGTACCACGAAATCTCGCTTGAAGGCACGATGGGCCGGTACCACGCAAGCCTGGTCCCAGGAGAAGTTCAACAGATTGTCGAAATAATTGTCGAGGTCGCTCAGAACGCGGCCGTTTTCATCAATGCAGCGGGTGTGCCCGAACGCACCGGCGATGTCGCTACGCGCCAGGTAGGGGGCCAAGCGCGCGAGAAATTCCGGATCGGCTGAGTCGTCTGTTTCAGCGATCCAGATCAGATCGTTGCGAGCGAGTTCAATTCCTTTCAGCCATTGGCGGAACACACAGCCAGAGTTCTGCTCGTTACGCACTATCCGGTACGAAATCTCCGAGCCCTTCAGCAGCTCCTCGGCCAAAGCCACGCTGTTATCCGACGAGCAATCGTCGAGGAAGACGATCTCGTCCGGGCGATGCGTCTGCGACAGTACGGAGTTGATGCGCTCCTTAAGGAACCGCTCGTGATTGTAGTTCGGCAGGATCACTGAGACCGGCAGGGCCAACGGAGGGCTATTACCGCGGGTCACTGTCAGCATTGGCCGCATGCTGCGCGTCGCCTGATTGATGGCGCGCGCCGTGGCATTGAGGTAGGCCGCGCCGTAATGCACATCCGGCTCCAGGTATGCGCCTTCGGCCCATTCGTTCCAGGCATTGATGGCCACGAGGGGCCGGCCGAACACAGGCTTGGCGATGGCCCGCTCGATCAACTTCTGCAGCCATTGCTGATATTTCTTCGGTGAAGCGTGCTCGAGCGACAAGCCGCGGTTCGGGCGGCGTGAGTCATTGTCCCAACTTGGCACCACCGTCTTGATAAGCGGAAACGATTGGGCCGGTTCGTTGAGCGAAGCGCTGCAGAAGGCGTCGTAGTGGATGACGCGCCCGGTAAACTCCGAGCTGTAGGCATCCGGGGTGGGACGGCCCGGCAGATTGTCCGAGAGCTTGTGCGGCGGGAACTCCATGGCGCCGTCGAGGCCGAACGGCTCTGGATCGCGAGCGCCAAACGTCTGAGCCATGAAGATGATCGGGTTAAGACCGTGTCGGCTCATGAGGAGCCGACGCCAGCGGGCAATCGTCGACTTGGGCTCAGGAATATGCGTGGGGTTGTAGATGACGAAGAATGGCCGGCCTTCGAGCCGGACATAGCGGCGATCGTTGAAGTGGCGGGCCAGATCGTCGATCAGGGCCGGCTCGTCCTCTTCCCGGTAATCTTGGCGCAGGAGCACTGACGTCTCCGCACCGTCCCACGTGCGCGTCCAGTTTTCATTGGCCCAGATCAGCAAGAAGGGCATGTCGACATCGGATTTCAGCAATGCCTCAAGCGGGCTCTCAAGGACGCGTTTGGCGTTGAACCAGTAATAGTAATAGGCAAAGGCGCTGATCCCCGCGGCCTTTGCCAGACCGACCTGACGCTGCAGCACGTCGGACTCAAGAAGGTCATAGAAGCCGAGATCGCGCGGAATTCGTGGCTGGTAATGCCCTGGATAACGCGGCAATCCGCGCGGCATTTGCCGCCATTCAGTAAAGCCCTTGCCCCAGAACCTGTCGTTCTCGGGGATGGGATGGAACTGCGGCAGGTAGAACGCGAAGATCAGTGGCTCCTGGACCGAGGCGACGGCCTTGTCCTGCTCGAGGATACTCGGGTCGAACTCTTCAAAGTCCGTTCCAGGCGCCGTGTATTTTGAGTGATCCTGTAATAGGCCGCCGATCGTACCGCGAGTCTGCGGCACCGCCGAACTCCCGTCGGAGGGCGGCAGGCCATGTTGACAGCTGAGGACCTCGGGCGCGTCGAGAAGAACACGAAACTCCGGAATGGCGTCTTGCAGCGCTTCTTCGAACCTTATGCTGAAGCCGTAACGGCCCGTGCCCTTGCCATATTTGACGAGATCCGGTCGCGGCTCCACCGCGCGGGCACGGCCGATGACGCGCCCGCCAATTACAGCCTCTACCAGAACCTGCAGGTCCGGGGCTCTCGGCGACCAGGCCCAGCCGGTCGCGCTCCATCGCGTCAGTTGGTCGACATGTCCCTCGGCTTCACGACTGTTCGGGGCCGCCGCGGCTCGCGGCGGCGCTGCTGTGACCGTCGGGGGAAGTTCGCTCGCGCCGGCCAGCACCGTCGCTTCGCCGAGGCCTCGCGCCCAAAACTGCGGAATTTCGTCGCCTTCGAGTCTGTGGTCGAACGTCAGAACGAAGCCATAGAGACCCGTTCCTTTGTTGAATTTCAGCAAATCGGGGCGCGGGCGTTCGGCGCGCGCACGTCCGATTACCCTGCCCTCCCGGATCGCCTCGATCTCGACCGCCGCCTGAGGCGAAAACGGCATCCAGGCCCAGCCGGTAGCACCACTCCGCGTCAACGTGTCGACAAAGCCTTCGATGGGCAATCGGGCCGATGCTGAAGCTGTGGCCGCGGACGTTGCGACAGTTCTAGCCGATGACTTGCTCATCAGTTCCGCTCGCAACCTCTCGCGTCATTCCGAGCCCGGACCCGTCGGTACGCCGGAATGCCACCTCATAATCGACGGTTATGCGGCCACGGTCCAACAGTTCGAGTGTGCGCACACGGCGTCAGTTCTAATCGGAGGTGACAAATGATTAAGTCACGACCGCTGCAAGTCGAACAATTTGTCTCTATTCAGCGGACGCGACGCCGCGCCAACACGACTTGGCGGCAGAGACACGCAAATTGAATCGTATTCTTCCGATCCCATCAGTCTTTGACAATCTGTCTCGTGTACGATCGCTCACATGACACTCAGCCCGAACCAAGAGTCGCTTGCTCGGCTCGCTCTTCAGAATGCAACGACAAGGCGGGTTTTGAACGCAGGTTCAGGTCCCCGCTCCAACCGCAGGCTCCACGCCCTCTTCGGCACGGCGCAGTGGAAGGAGGTTCGGATGGATGTCGATGCGCGTGCGGCGCCCGACGTGGTCGGCTCAATGATCGATCTACGTCCGCATTTCGCCGATGCCACCTTCGACGCGATCTGGTCTTCGCACAGTCTCGAACATCTTCATGATCACGAGATTCCGCAGGCGCTTGCCGAATTCCGCCGCGTGCTGAAATCCGACGGTTTCGCGCTCATCACCTGTCCCGACCTGGAAACGGTGATGACACTGTTCCTCGAACACGGACCGGATCACGTCGTCTACCAATCCAGCGTCGGTCCGATCACCCCGCTCGACATGATGTTCGGGCACGTGCGTTCGATTGCGGCGGGTAACCTCCATATGGCGCACCGTTCCGGGCTGACGGCGGAGCGGCTGGGCGGCCTTCTCCTGCAGGCCGGCTTTACCGAAGCGATCACGCGTCGACAGAGCTTCGATCTCTGGGGCCTGGCGCTGATGAGTGATGCCGATCGCAACTCTATCCTGCGCCGGCTTCAGGAAGCCGGCCTCGATTTATCCACATCTCCTGAATGATCGATTTGCGACGTGCGATGGAGTCCAGTTCGAGAACACAGCCGGGCCGACCGGGCGAGAGCCGAGTGCCCCTGCTCGGCGACGTGCTGCGCCGCCGCATCTATTCTCCGCGATCCTACGCTCAGGTGCGCAACGCCGCGGTCGTGCCGGTCGTGCATTCCGAATGCGACGTGCTGGCATCGTGGTTTCCGCTCGTATGGCGATGTCGCGAGCGCCACACCGAGTTCGTCGCCCTCCGCGGGCTGGTGGATGAGGAGCGCTTTCAGCCCAGACCAGCTCGGTCGCTGCTGCCACTGATCCTTCGCGCCTATCCCTTCGTGTTCGATCATTCGGGCACGATCGGTCCGGCCAGCGCGCGCATGCTCGACGACGTCGTCGCCGACGAGCCGACGGATATCGGCGCCACGATCACAACCGTCCATCACAGGCTGTCACGTGCTACGCAGACGCGCTTCGCGTTCATGGACCGATTCGCCGAGGATGCGATCGCGACTGCGGAGATCGGTCAGGCGCTCGCCAGGATGGATGCCTTCGAGCCATGGCCCTTGGCGTTTGACATCGCGGGACACCGGATCGAGGTGACGGACCTGTTCGTCATCCGTCGTGCGATGTTTGAGGGCGCGCGCCTGGCACCCTTGCTGCGGCAGCACGGATTGAGTTGCGCCCGCATGCTGAGCCTGCATCGCGTCTCGCTGTTTCGCGCCGGTGGGCTGCTGGCGGCCGCCAGGGCCGCGCTCCAGGAGAGCTGCGAAACGTCTGGTCCCGACGTCGGCGGGCCGGCCTCGCAACACCAGGCGTCTCCGGCTCCTCAAGTCCAATTGGCAGCCGAAGCATGACAAATCGTACGTACCGCGTACCGCTTCGGGACATATCACACCTTCGCCTGTCGATGGCCGATGACGACGGCTGGATTGAACAGCTGAACTGGATTCCCGTCGGCGCCAGTGAGTACCACCTGGCGTGCCGGCATTTTCCATTCGCCGTGCGCATCGTGGACCAGCGTCCGGAGCTCGGTCTCTTGGTGCATTCGCGATACCTCGTCCGTCCGTTGCTGGACAAAGCACTAAAGTGGTGCGGGGTCTACCGGCCGATCGCGTTGCGCTGCTTTCCGTTCGAAGTGGACGGCCTCCATAGTGATTTGCTGTCGGGTATCACCGTTCCCGCTGGGTCGGAGCATCTATCGGCCTCGCACGGCATTTCGCTCGTGGACCAGGATGGGCGGCCAAGCGCGGCTTTAATCGAAATCCACAGGCTGCTTACCCTTCTCAACCAAAGCCGCGAGATGTTCGCCGATGCGCTTGATCATTACCTAATCGCCGAACTCCTGACGCCGCTGTCCGGCCACGCGAGCGGTGATCAGTTACTCTATGTGATTGACCGGAATCGCTTCGACCGGATGGATCATGCGGCCCTTGCCGCGATGGCCCGCCACAAGCTGCTCAGCGTCGATCTTGCGGTCGCGTGGACGTTTTCCCTGCAGAACCTGCAGGCCCGTTGTCTGCCCGAGAGCCCGAGCCATGCACGAAAGCAGAGTACCGCCCCGTTAGCGTCGCTCAGTCAGCCAGTTTCGATCCTGATGGATGAAATCGCCCTTGTCCTCGACGACGGTGAACTTATCTCGCTTGACTGCATGGACGGTGAC
>Ga0105238_10006844_pt1 | contig 11382 bp, 10 predicted proteins | sample KBSC34metaG_FD_81526 | JGI IMG/M metagenome (GOLD analysis project Ga0105238, IMG submission 81526) | Corn rhizosphere microbial communities from Kellogg Biological Station, Michigan, USA - KBS C3-4 metaG | ecosystem: Host-associated > Plants > Roots > Rhizosphere > Soil | place: Michigan, USA...
CCCGGCGTCGCCCAGACGACGCTGATCGCCTCGTCGCCCGCGTGGGCGAGCCACGCCGTCACCCCGTCGCCGAGGTCGGTCAGCGGCGCCAGCGTCCGGTCGGCCACCTCCGGCGGCATCATGTGGGCGTCTGAGATGATCGCGACCGCCTCGGCCCGCGCGGCCGCCGAGCGGATCTGCTCGACGCGCAGGCCGCCGGTCTGCCGCGGCGGCCGTTGCGCACACCACATCAGCGGCTCACGCGTCGGCGCGCGCGCGAACCCCGCGTCCGCGAGCGGCGCAGACACGTCTGGCCCGGCGCTCGACGCGACCGACACCAGGGCCGGCACGCCGGCCGCCGCGATGAAGGCGGCCAGCTCGGCGGCGTCCTCGGCCCGCGCGTGCGACGTCAGCGCGCACTCGTTCAGGTCGGGATGCGCCTCGCCGGTGAGGACGGCGAACCAGCCGCGCCCCGACGCCCGGGCCGGCGCGATCCCGCCCGGCCTCACCCGGGGCGCGTGCTCGGCGAATGTCCCCCAGAGGTCGGCGGCGTCCACCCGGCGATCATAGGGCTCAATCCGTGCCGAACGGCGCGAGGCTACGGTGCCAATCGTGGCCCACGCCCGTCCCTCAGCCGCCGCGCTGCGCGAGGAGGAGATCGAGTCGCGATGGGAGGCCGCGCCGGCGGTCGGAATCGTGATCGGGGTGCAGCTCGTGCTGGCGCTGGTCAGCCGAAACCAGGTCTGGCAGCTCTGGGTCTTTCCCTGGTGGGTCTGGCTGATCCCGATTGTGCCCGAGGTGCTGCTGCTCTTGCCGCTGGCGTGGCGGCGACCGCGCCGCCGGCTCGAGCAGCTGGGCCACCGCCGCACGGTCGCGCTCGCCCTCCTGGCTGTGGTCAGCCTCGCGAACGTGCTGCTGCTCGTCGCGGTGATCGCGTCGCTCATACGCGGCAACGAGACGAGCGGTGGGCAGCTGCTCCTGAAGTCGATCACCGTCTGGACCACCAACGTGGTCGCGTTCGGCCTGTGGTACTGAGCGTTCGATCGCGGCGGGCCTGTGCGCCGGCTCGGAGATGATCCGCTGCCGCCCGACTTCCAGTTCCCGCAGATGGAGAATCCACAGCTTGCGGCGCCGGGCTGGCGCCCGGAGCTCGTCGACTACCTGTACGTCTCGTTCACCAACTCGATCGCGTTCAGCCCCACCGACGCGATGCCGCTCAGCCGCTGGGCCAAGCTGCTCATGCTGGCGGAGTCGTCGGTCTCGTCGCTCACCGTGCTGCTGGTCACGGCCCGCGCCGTCAACATCTTCAGGTAGCGGCCGAGCTATCCAGCCAGGGTGGCAGTCTCGTCCTCCGCCAGCACGCGGTGCACCGCCTGTACGGCGGTCGCCCCTTCGCCGACCGCGGCGGCGACGCGCTTGACCGAGCCGGAGCGGACATCGCCTGCCGCGAAGATGCGGGGGACGCTCGTCTCCATCGGGAACGGCGGCCGTAGCAGCGGCCACCCGCCGGCGATGTCCGCCCCCGTCAGGAGGAAGCCCTTGCGGTCGCGCGCCAGCTCGTTGGGCAGCCACTCGGTCAGCGGCCGCGCGCCGATCAGGACGAAGAGCGCGTCGGCCGGGACGGTCTCGTCCGTGCCGGTCGCGGTGTCGCGCAGGACGAGCCGCTCGAGGTGCGCGCCACCTCCGCCGCCGACCACCTCGGTCGCCGTCCGGACCGCGATCTTCGGCGCCGACCCGACCGCCTGCACCAGGTAGTACGCCATGCCCGCCGCGAGCGAGCGCGACCGGATCAGGATGGTGACATGCCGCGCGTAGCGGGCCAGATGGAGAGCCGCCTGCCCGGCCGAGTTCCCGCCTCCCACGACGAAGACCTCCTTGCCGGCCAGCGTCGGCGCCTCGGACACGGGTCCGCCGTAGAAGACGCCCGCGCCGATCAGCTCGTCGAGCGCCGGGATCTCCAGGCGCCGGTAGCTCGCGCCGGTCGCCAGGATCACCACACGGGCGTGGATCGTGCGGCCGTCCATCAGCTCGAGCACGAACCCGTCGTCCGAAGGCGTGAGCGTGGTCGCCTGGTGCATGAAGACGAAGTTCGCCCCCAGCGCGGCCGCCTGGTCGTACGCTTGCTCCGCCAGCCGGCTGCCGCTCACCCCGCGCGCGAAGCCGAGGTAGTTGCGGATCAGCGAGCTCGACCGCGCCTGCCCGCCGATGCCGGCGGCGTCCACGACGACGACCTTCAACCCCTCGGAGGCGCCGTACACCGCGGCGGACAGCCCCGCCGGTCCGGCGCCGACGATGAGCAGGTCGAACGTGCGGTCGTCCAGCGTCTCCGGCGCGCCCGCGGCGAGCGCGATCTCCGCGTTCGACGGGTCGCTCAGCGCCCGCCCGTCCGGCAGCAGCATGAGCGGGAGACGGGCGTTTGGCCCGGCCCTGGCCAGGATCTCGCGTCCCTGCTCCGAGTCGGCGAGCGAGAACCGGTGGGGGACCGCGCAGTTCTCGAAGACCGCCCGCAGCTCGTAGGCCCGCCCCGCCCATTCCTCCCCGACGATGTGCACCGTGTGCGGCACCAGCCTGCGCTCGCGCGCCCACTCGAGGAGGAAGCTCGAGATGCCCTCGTGGAACACCTCGTCCGGGGGCGGGCCCGGCTCGAGCAGGAAGTGGTCGATGCGCCCGAGCGCCATCGCCCCGCGAATCGTGGCCGCCTGGACCGGGTCGGTCCAGACGTTCGGGGAGATCAGGAGCGCCCGCTTCGCCTGCGGATGCTCGCGCCGGGCGTGGTCGAAGAGCCCCCCGTCGGCGCCGTCGAGGGCGGCCGGGCCGGCGAGCAGGAGCGCGACGTCGATCCCGTTTTCGGCCAGGCGGTCGAGCAGATCTCCGGCGTCATTCGGCATCCGCACGGGCACGATCTCGTAGTGGCGCGCGTAGCGCTCGGCCAGCTGGCCCTGGAGCCGCTCGAAGGCGGCAGGATCCTCGCCGCCGGTCGCGATGATCACGGGCCGGGCCATACCCGAGCCTATCGGATCGCGTCCTAGGCTGCGGGATCCTCGAGCGCGGGGTGCCGCTCGCGGGCCGCGTCGCAGAGCCCGCCTTCGGCCCGGTAGCGCGTGCGGGTGTGGGTGCCGTCGCAGAACGGCCGCAGGCGCGAGCGGCCGCAGCGGCAGAGCGCGACGGTGCGCCTGCCGACGTCGATCTCGCGCCCGTCCACGTCCACGAGCGAGAACGGCCCTCGCACGATCAGCGGGCCGTCCGGATAGGGCGTGATGACGGCGCGCTCATCCATGCGCACGCAGGTACCCGTCCGAGGCGGTCGCCATGCGGAGCTCGGCCTCGGCCGAGTCGGCCGCTCGCCCGACGACCGCCGCCGGGCCGTGCAGCCGGGCGACCTGGCGCTGCTCCCGCGGCTCGTCGCGCGCCGCCAGCGACCGCACGTGCGCGACGCTCGCGGGCGCAGCATGGCCGGCGACGCGGTCGAGCAGCTCGGCGACCGCGTCGCGGGCAGGCACCGGCCGGTCGCTCTCGAGATCGATCAGTTCGGCCTCCATCCCGAACCGCATCGCCCGCCAGCGGTTCTCCTGGATGCGCAGGGTGTCGTGCGCCGGCAGGCGCTCTCCGCCGTCGAGGCGCTCGCACAGATCGGCGATGAGCGCGTGGGTGAGCCCGATCAGCGCGTGGTCGGCGTCGAGCGACGACTGCGCGTCGGGTGCGCGCAGCTCGATCGTCCCGAGCCGCAGGTTCAGCCGGCACTCCCACCACAGCTTCGCCGGGTCGGCGATCGAGCCCGTCCGCCGGCCCCACTCGACGAGCTCCTCCAGGTCGGACCAGGCCGGCAGATGAGGGCCGACGCCCTGGCGCGGCAGCGCATCGGCCAGCATCAGCCGGACCGTAGCGAGGCCGGTGTCCTGCCCGGCGATGAACGGGGCGTTGGCGGCGAGCGCGGTGAACAGAGGCGCGTAGCCGCGCATGGCGTTGTAGACCGCAAGCGCCCGGTCGGCGCCGTGCACGGCGATGTGGACGTGCAGGCCGCTGGCGAGCGCGCCCAGCCGGGCGCCGAGGCGATGCTGCTCGACGATCTCCGCGTACCGGTCTCCGGGCGAGAACGTCTCTGCGGGAAGCGCGAGGGGATGCGTCCCGAGCCCCGCGACCCGCAGCCGCCCGGCGGCCACCTCGGCCAGTCGCGTGCGGGCGGCGCGCAGATCGCCGACGACGGCGGCGGGCGATGTGCCCACGCCGGTCACGAGCTCGACCTGGGCACACCAAAGCTCCGGCCGGTGCATCCGCGACTCGCCGAGCTCTGCCAGCAGCCACTCGGACGCCGCCGCCGGCTCGAGCGTGCCCGGATCGAGCAGCAGCAGCTCCTCTTCGGCCCCGACGGTCAGGTCGGAGACGGCATCGAAGGCGCGGCGGAGGAGGCTTCGGGTCGACACGTGCGCCCGCCCTACCCTCGTCGCGAACGGCATAAACCGGCGGCCGCGCGGGTACGCGTGAGAAATGGCAGAGGCCCCTCCCGCCGTCGCCCAGCGTCCGGCCGTCGCAGAGCGCGTGGAAGCTCCCCGGCTGCCCGCTCCGCGGGGCCCTTTGAGCGGTGCCGTCGTGGCCGCGCTTTCCGGGCCGCCGGCGCCGCTCTCGCTGCCGCGGCCCGAGGTCGCCGACCCGCTGGCCGACGACGATCTCCAGCTCGCCCTCTACGTCGGCTACGAGCTCCACTACCGCTCGTTCGCCGGCGTCGACGAGCGGTGGGAGTGGGATCCTCGGCTGCTCGCCTTCGTCGCGGAGCTCGAGGCCGTCTTCGAGGCGGCGCTGCGTCAGTCTGTCGTCATCGGGGCCGTCGCACCGGATGCCGTCGAGGCCGAGCTGCGGCGGATGGTCGCCGACGACGACGGGCCGCCGCTCTCGCGCACGCTCGAGCGCACGGCGAGCCTCGAGCAGTTCCGCGAGTTCATGGTGCACCGGTCGGCGTACCAGCTGAAGGAGGCCGACCCGCACTCGTGGGCGGTGCCGCGACTGGCGGGACGGGCGAAGGAGGCGCTGGTCGAGGTGCAGGCCGACGAGTACGGCGGCGGCCGCCCGGGCCGCATGCATGCGTCGCTGTTCGCGGCATCCATGCGCGCGGTCGGGCTCGACGACGCGTACGGCGCCTACCTCGACGCGATCCCCGGGCCGACGCTCGCGACGGTGAACCTGATGTCGCTGCTCGGCCTGCACCGCCGCCTGCGCGGAGGGATCGTCGGCCACCTAGCCGTCTTCGAGATGACGTCGCCCGAGCCCAACCGCAGGTACGGGAACGGCCTGCGCCGGCTCGGGTTCGACCGCGCTGCGACCGAGTTCTTCGACGAACACGTCGAGGCGGACGCCGTGCACGAGGCCGTCGCGGCGCACGACCTGGCCCAGGGGCTCGCGGTCGCCGAGCCGGAGCTCGTCTCGGACATCCTCTTCGGCGCCGCCGCGCTGCTCCACCTCGAAGCCCGCTTCGCCGGCCACCTGCTCGACCGGTGGGCGGCCGGCGCGTCGTCGCTCTAGCCGTGCTGACCCGCTTCCGCGATCTGCGGCTCGTCACGCCGCCCGGCGTGTTCGCGCCGAGGTCGGATGCGGGCGTCCTGCTCGACGCTGCCATCCCGCGTCTGCGCGGCGACGTGCTCGATCTGTGCTCCGGCTCGGGCGTGCTCGCGCTGGCCGCGGCGCCGCACGCGGCGTCCGTCGTCGCGGTCGACATGAGCCGGATGGCGGCCGCGGCGATCCGCGTGAACGCGATCCTGAACCGCCGGCGCGTCGAGGTGCGCCGTGGCGACCTCTTCGCCGCCGTCGGCTCGCGCCGGTTCGACGTGATCCTGACGAACCCGCCCTACGTGCCGACGCCACCCGGCGCCGAGGCCCGCCTCGGCTCCCCGGCGTGGGAGGGCGGCCCGCGCGGACGCGACCTCCTCGACCGGATCTGCACCGAGGTGCATGCCCATCTGCGCCCGGGCGGCGAGGTGCTTATCGTCCACTCGGCCCTCGCCGACTTCGAGCGCACGCTCGAGCTGCTCGGCCGAACGGGCCTGACCACCGCGATCGTCGCCGAGCAGGAAGGCCCGTACGGCTCCATCGTCCGCTCGCGGCTCGACTACCTCGAGTCCGCCGGCCTCCTCCACGACCGGAACGAGCCCGAGCGCGTCGCCGTCCTGTCCGGCATCCGGCCGGTCGTGGCGGCCACGCAGGCGGCCACGGCTGCGGGTTAGACCTCGGTCGCGATGATCACGGCAGGGCCGTGCTTGAGAGCCGCTCGACGGCCCTTGACAGACCGCGCAACATCTGCAACAATCGTCGGCTCGGACGAGCTCTGAGGCAAGAGCCGCGTTTTTGAACGATCACCTGGGGGCCGCATGGTGACTACGTTCCGCCGTTGCCTGTTGACGTTCGCTGTCGGCGCGTTTGGTGCTGCCCTCGGCCTATGCGTGCTCGCTCAAGCAGCCGTCGGCCAAGTCGTCAAGTTCGACGATCTGTCACCCGGTACGCAGGTCACCACGCAGTATGCGCCCCAAGGCGTTGTGTTCGCTTCGTCCCCCTTCAGCCCACCGGGCCTAGCACCCGTCATCGCGACCCCGCCCACGGGCGAGGCGCAGTCTTCGCCACAGGTTGCCGACATCTCGGTTTGCCCAGGGTGTGAGTTTTTCGCGCCGTTCGCGACCGCGACCTTTTCAGAGACGCATCGCCTCGTCTCCGTGCGCGTCGGGAAGTTCGACGACGCGGCGAGCACGGGCGACACGATTACGCTCACCGGCTTCGACGCCACCGGCGCCGTGATTGCGACGGCGAACGCCACCCTTGGAGCACCGCAAGGCTTCCACACACGCCTGGCAATCCACTCGCCCGACGCTCGTATCGCAGGTATCCGCGTCGAAGGATCGCTCCTAAACGACCATGTCGGAATCGACAATCTCCGCTTTCGCGGAAGGCAAGTGGGACACCCGGACTTCGCAATAGATCCCGCGACGGCGTCGCTGACCGTGCGCCAGGGTACTGCCGCCACGACCATGGTAGGGATCACGCGTCTGAACGGCTCCGCCGGGAACGTGCAATTCTCGGCCTCTGGCCTGCCCACCGGCGTCACGGCGTCGTTCTCCCCCAACCCGGCCGGCGGTGTGGGCACCACGATGACGCTCACCGCTTCGTCCAGTGCACCGATCGTTCAGGTCGCGCAGCCAGTGACGATCACCGCGACGCCGCTTGTGTCTTCCGCCGGCCCGCAGTCGCGGACAGCGACTCTGGGCGTAATCGTCGCTCCCAACTTCTCAGTGTCGGCGAACCCGTCAGTGCTCACTGCCTGGTCATGCTCCGCCGCGCCAGGCGTGCACATTCAGGTAGTTCGGACGCCGGGATTCACTGGCGACATCACGCTCTCGGCCCAGGGTGTGCCGCCAGGCGTGACTGCTACGTTCAACCCGGCAGTTCTTACGAACCCGACGGACGGTGGGTTCGTCAACACGAGCACGCTCACATTCGACGTGCCCCAGAGCGGCCCCACGGGCTCATTCTCGGTTGTTATCCAGGCTGAATCCGCTGACGCGCCCAGTGCCACCACGCAGATCACGGTCGACAGGCGGACAGGAGAGGTATCCGGTTTCAGTCCGACGACCGGGATAGAGCCCCAGGACCTCCGCGCGGGTACGCAGGTCGAGCTGTCCGGGCATGGGCTTTGCCCGGGGTCGACAGTGGAGTTCGCGAGCTCTCACGCAATAGCTCCGACGACGTTCGTGTCGCCTGACCACACGTCAATTCTGACTAACGTCCCCCGGTATGCAGTCACGGGGCCGCTCATCGTGTCGACGCCGTTCGGCGATTCGTTCTCGTCGTCCGTGCCGTTCGCGCCCACAAGTTATCGAGCTCGGTTCGGCTTTTCCTTCACCAACCCGTCGATCGGCGGATACAGCTTCAGTGACGTCAAGGAAGCCTACGGAGGCGACCAGGTCGACATCAGCTTCAACCCGTGTCTGTTCTTTGATTGCACCATTGACACTGGGATCCCGAGTCCGGAAGGACTCATCTTTTGGGGGATTCTCGATGCATCCTTGACCGATGGTCAGTGCTTCGGTGTCTCGCTCTCCACTCAGCGGCTGGTGAACGGTGATGCCGCATTCGGCTCGTTCCCGCCGCCTGGCGCGACCGTACCGTGGCAGCTCGAAGGGCCCGCTGGAGCCTCCCCACCGCTGCTCCATTACGTCCATCTTCAGCATTCGTTCCAGCTCAGCGCCGAATTTCTTCACTACGCCCTCGGGCAGATGGCCGAGAACCTCGTCTCGGGAGGCGGCTCCGCGAACCACATCGCGTCACAGGTTCAAGCGGCATTGACCGTGCGCGCTCATCCGCTCGTCATCATGGAGCAGAGCAGTTCTGGGCACGTCGTCGTGGCCTACGACCTCGAACCGGATCCGGCTCAGGCCGGGGCATACTACATCGATGTTTACGACCCGAACACGCCGTTCGCCTCGGCCGAGTTCTCGGACGGCGGATCGCATTTCAGCCGGGTGACCGAGAGCCGGATCCACGTGAGTCCCAACGGCAACTGGTCGTTCAACGGCGCCGGCATCGGGTACGCCGGTGGTCCGGGCTCGCTCTACGTCGCTCCGTATGGCGTGATTCCAATCCACCCGACCAATCCGGTTTCCCTGACCGGGATCCTCACCATCATCTCGCCGCTCGGCACAGGAGCGTCGGTCAGCCAGGTGGCGAATGGACAGGGCCGCCACCTGTTCAATCCAGACGGGACCATGAACACCGACCCCAGTACGCGGCTGACGACGGCCGCGCCCTTCGCCCCGATCGAGCGCGCCCAGCAGCCTCATCCGTCACTGATAGTGGCAAAGCCCGGCTTCTACACGGCCTCACTAGCGTCTGACGGGAGCGCGTCGACCTACGGCGCTGTGGCGACGATGCCGGGTATGACGGTCAGCGTCACCGGCGTTCCTCAGAGTCCTAGCGACGACGATCTGCTGACGCTCGAACCGGGCCGCCATGCCGCCATGTTCGCCACACACGTCGCCCGGAAGCCCGTCACCATGAGCGCTACGCACTCAGGCTCCGGGGGGACACGGCGAACGCTCACGGTTTCAACGGTGTCGGTCCGAAACGGCGGGGAGACAGTCGGATTCCGCTCGTCTGATGGAGCATTCACCCTTTCTCACGCAGGGTTCGAATCGGTCGTCAACCTTCGCCTGTCCGCCAGCGGAGGGTCGGATCTGCCGGGCGTCTTCCAGGTGGGCTCGATACGGGTCGCTGCTGGAGACCGGGTATTCGTGAAGCCGTCCTCTTGGCACGACCTCTCATCGTCGAGCCTTCGCGTCACGATTCTCCATCGAAATGGCGGCGTCATCGTTCGGCACTTCACGAACCCGTCCCCATTTGTCGGGCACGTGTCGATCAGTCACTTGTCGGCAATCAAGGTGCGGCCTCACGGGACGCGCTTGTCCATCGAGTCGCGGTTCGCCGGTATCCCAGACGGCAGTCGCGTGGTGGTTGCGTTCCAGGTGTTCGACGGTCGGCATCATCGGCTCCTACAGCACGTGCATCTGGGGTCCGCGCCGACGACCGGGCGGCGGGCCTTTTCGTTCCTGTGGCATCACCACGTTGATGGGAGCATGACATTCATCGGGTCCGTCGTCGTGCTCGAACGACGCCCGCTCGCGTCGCACCAGGCGACGCGACGCCAGGTATTCAAGTAGACGCTCGCTGACGCGCCGAGCGCTCTAGAAGCCCATGCCCGGCCGCATGTCGTTCGCGGTCGCGGCGTTGCCGAGGAACGTGGTGATCCCGAGCGCCTCCTCGGCCGAGCGCAGCATGGAGTAGTGCGTGTAGAACGTCGGGTCGGCGACCGGCTGGACGCCCGCGGCGACCGCGATCGTCACGACCTGGCACGACGGGTCGGTGTTCGTCGGGTCGGCGCAGTCCTCGCCGGGCGTTCCGCCCTGGCCCTCGTCGAACGTGACGAAGATCAGCGTCTGGCCGGCCTGGTAGTCGGGCGTCGCCTGGATCGCCTGGATCGTCCCCGAGAGCCACGCGTCCATCGACTGCGTGAACGCGGTCGGGTCGCTGGCGCCGGTGCACCCCGTCTGCCAGTGGTGGTTGTGGCACTGGTTCGGCGTGATCCAGGTGAACGCGGCCGTCGGGAGCGCCGTCGCTCCATCGGACGGATCCATCGGCAGGTCGTTCAGCAGGCAGTCAGAGGCGATCGCCGGATACCAGAACGCCGGATCGTGCCCATGCTTGTAATGCGGGGCCTTCCCGCCGCAGTTCGAGCCCATCGACTCCTCGAGGTCGTTCCACGACGACACCTGCTCGTAGATCGACGGGTTCGTGCTCTGCTGGTGGGTCGCGGTTGCGAACCCCGACGTCGCCGCCATGTAGTTCGGTTGGCTGGGATGCGTCTCGTTGTGGAAGTTGGTCGCGAGCGCGCACTCGGCCGCGAGCTGGTTCAGGTAGGGCGCGTCCGGGTTCCCGATCGCGTCGGCGTAGGCGAGGTTCTCCTCCATGATCACGACGACATGCGTGTAGGTCGCGGGCGGCGGCCCCGGCAGGAGCCCGCAGGGATCGGGCGCCGTAGTGGTCTCGTGCGGGACGGCGGCGACGGCCGCTGCCCCGGACGGCACGAGCATCGCCGCGCCAGCGAGGACGACCGCGGCCGGCCACCGCGCTCGTCGCAGGATCGTGCCCATAGCCGGACACGTTATCCGATTCGAGGCGCCTTCCTGCCGGCCTCACAGAAAGTTGATGGCTGTCTTGTGGAAACACCCGCGCTCGATCATCATTTCGACCGATGCTCGACGGCTCAGGCGTTCTGGCGGCGCCGCGACTCGCGACCGGGCGCAGGCGCGATGATCCGCGCATCCAGGCACTGGTAGGGCTCGCGGCGGTGTTCGCGATGATCGCGGGTGCCTCGTTGGTTGCGTCGCGTGCCGCGCCCGACCCCGGGCCCCTGGCGGTCGGCGAAATGGGGCGCGGCCTCTCGTTCGGCCCCGTGCTGCGCGGGCAGTGGGCGGTGACGACCCTCTTCACGAACCGTCTCCAGGGCGACTCCCCCGCGGTGATCGACTCGGTGTCGCCCGCAACGCCCGGGCTCGCCCCGGGGGTCGTGTTCCGCTACGGAATGCTCACGCGGAACCACGGCGGGTGGGGGTTCGGACGCGGGTGGCCGCCATCGTCAGCCCCGATCCTGCCGTTGCGAGGGGCCGTCGTCCGGGCGTTCACGGTGCGGTATCACGTCGGCGGCGCCCACTACCAGGCCACGTTCGCCGAGGGGATCGCCATCAGGGTCACCCCTCGCTGCCCCTCGTGCGCCGAGCGCGACGAGCTGGCCGGCCGCCTCCGCTAGCTCGCGATCCGCCGCTCGAGCACCCGCCGCCCGACGTCCGCCGCGACCACGAGCGCGATCGAGAA
>Ga0105238_10006846_pt1 | contig 11381 bp, 5 predicted proteins | sample KBSC34metaG_FD_81526 | JGI IMG/M metagenome (GOLD analysis project Ga0105238, IMG submission 81526) | Corn rhizosphere microbial communities from Kellogg Biological Station, Michigan, USA - KBS C3-4 metaG | ecosystem: Host-associated > Plants > Roots > Rhizosphere > Soil | place: Michigan, USA...
CCGGTGCGCACCACGCGCCCGGCGCGAAGGCGCGCCGCCAGGGCAGGGTCGCGGGCCAGCCGCTCGGCGGCGAAGATGGCCTCCAGCTCTTGGCCGGCGCTCTTGGTGGGGGGACGCGCCTCGTCGACCCGCGACCAGGGCGCCGCGGGCGTCCGCTGGAACGCCAGCAGCACCGAGACGACGCGCGTGTAGCCGTGCGCGCGCAGGTTCGCCGCCCACGCTCCCACCGATTGCAGGAAGGCGGCCGGACCGTCGCCGTCCGCGTGACCGATGGCGTAGGCCTGCGCGCTGTGCGTGCGCAGGCGCAGGACATGAATGTCGATGGCGGCGTCGCCCAGCCAGCGGCGCAGGCGGCGTTCCAGCGGGTCGGCGTCGCTCTCCCCGAACTCGGTGACGATCTGGCACACGCCGCCGTCGGCCAGGTGGCGGGGCAGACCCTCGATGATGCGGCGCTGGACCTCCTCGCCGCTGGGACCACCGTCGCGGAAGCCCACCTTCTGCTCGGGCGCCGGCACGAACGGCGGATTGGCCGTGATCAGGTCGAAGCGTCGATCGCCGACCGGGCCGTACAGATCGCCCTGCAGCGCCTCGACGTTCGTCAGGCCGCGCAGCCGCGCGTTGAAGGCGGTGCACCTCACGGCGCGCGGGTTGATGTCCACCGCCGTGACCCGCTGGGCGTGCGGCGCCGCCAGCAGCGCGTGAATCCCCGAGCCGCAGCAGAGATCCAGCGCCGCCGCCACCGGCTTGCGGAACGTGACCCGGGCCAGCCAGCGGCTGTCGGTTCCCACATACATCACCCGATCGTGCGGACTGTCCGGCAAGTCGTTCGTGTCCAGCTCGTGACTGGCGTGATCGGAGAAGATCAGGTCTCTGCCCACCGGATACAGCGACGCTCGCCCGCGCGCCCCCGTGCCGGCACGCTCCAGCACCGCGCTGGCGACCAGCGCCTCCTGTTGCGAGGGATCGAACAGCTGATCCAGCTCGGGTCCGGTCACCGCGCCCTGCAACAGAAACAGCTCGATCGCGGCGGCCAGCGGATCGCGCAACGTCAACCGCTCGGCCCGGTAGATGGGCGCCGCCCGCAGCTGCAGGTCATTGATGTCGTCCAGCCCCAGCCGGCTGCAGACCGCCTCCTCGGAGAACCCCAGCGCCGCCAGCCGCGCCATCGCGCCGGCACACCCGGTCGGGTCGAGATCGAAGCCAATGGAGCCCATCCGAACACGGTACCCCGCGCCAACTCCCCCAGCCAGATTCCCCCCCGTCCCCGTCCTCGGATTTGCCTTGCCGGCCGCCCCCGAACGGTCGAAGATCTCAATCAAGGCAGGCCCCAATGAAGACCCACCCTGCTCTCTTCGCCGCCGCGATAGGTGTGGCCCTGGGTTGCTCCCGCCACGCGAACATGGGCAGCCAGGTCGGCTCCGGCGGCCATCCAGATGGCGGCGCGCCCGGCACAGGCGGGTCCAACGCAGGGACCGGAGGCGTCGCGTCCACCGGCTCCGGTGGCTTCCCCAGCGCGACCGGGGGAGCAACCGCGACTGCGTCCGGCGGCGTGACTGCGTCCGGCGGCGCGACGGCCTCGGGCGGCGCCGATGGCGCCGCGGGCAACACGGGCTCCGGCGGCGGCGCCGCCGCCGGGGGAGCCGGCGGTGGGGCGTTGCAGCCGTTGGGCATGAACGACGTGACGATCCTGGCGCCGCTTCCGCAACCTGGCGCCGCGGCGATTCTCCTCAATGGCACCGACCTCGCCGATGACGGCACCCCGTTCGTTCCGCGCGCCCTCTACGATCGGCTGGTTACCGCCGCCGTGACTAGCGTGCCGCTGCAACCGCTCGACACCTCTCATGCCCTCTTGCAGCTCGTCGCCGTCCGCTTCGATCTGTGCGATCGCCATCTGCCAGGTCCCTGCCCAGATTCCCAGGACGCGCTCCTGCGGCTGGTGTTTCAGCCCATCTCGGCCCAGGGAAGCGCCTCGGACATCGGCTTTCACGCGTTCTACACGATTCACAAGGATGAAGTCGGCGCGGCCATCCAGTCGCTGCGCGCGCTCGCCGCCCTGACCACGCCGGGCGACGGCGTCCTGCGCGTGAGCGCCGCGTTCGCGGGGGCGAACCGCGACCTCTACGTGGCGAAGGTGCGCGAGTTCGTGAAGCACCACGGCGGCGAGGCGAGGCTCATCCGGCTGACGATGAACGTACGAAACCTCAACAACGCGGCCTTCGTGTGGGTCCTGCGCGGCATCGAGAAGAAGGGCGACGCCTTCGTCGACATCCCCATCGCCGGCTCGACGGAGATATTCGAGACCGTCACCCTGACGGGCTCGTCGGGCTTCGATGTGAGGCCGAATGCCGACACGCCAGTGGGACTGGCGAGCGCAATCTCAGAGACCAAGTTCAATGCCGCGGATGGGCCCGCCAAGCGCGACTACCTCGGCGCGCTGTCTGCCGCGGATAACCCCTTGTCGAACACGTCCGAGACGGTGCCTTGCGTGGCCTGTCACGTCGCCACGGTGGTGATGAACGACCGCGCCTCGAACGCGTCGATCGATCCCCTGGCGCTGCCCGGCCGCTACACGTCGACCTTTGATCTGTCGATCACCGGCGGCATGGCTGCCACGACCCCGACCGCCATCCGAGCGCTCGGGTACGTGGGCACGCAGCCTTTGATCTCGCAACGGGTGGTCAACGAGACCGCGCAGGTGCTGATGGAGCTCGAGCAGCGTTTCCCGGGCCCGTGACATGGTGGAGCCGCCACGGCACGCCCCCGCGTCGCCGTCAGCGGACAGGCGGGGTGGTGCCGGCGCGGCCCGGCGGGGTCGTCGGAAACAGCAGGCGGGTGCCGTTCCAGGTCGGCTTGCGCTTGGCGCTGGCCGGTTCGCCGGGACCGAGGTCGAACTTGCTGTCGCAGGCGGCGCCGCCGCTGCCGTCGAACAGCTGGTAGCGCGGCACGAAGTGGCCCGAGCGGACGAAGTCCGCCGGGCTGGTCGAGGCGTCATTCAAGTTCGGGTTCACGTCGAACATACCGTCCGACGCCTCCCGGTAGCACTCGGACACGAACTGCGAGCAGAACAGGCTGTCCGGCGTGGCGTGCGCGTCGCTGGCCTTCAGGGTGCGCCCCAGCAAGATACGGAAGCCCAGTCTGATCAGCGGCCAGTATCCGTAGCGCGTCCCCAGCAGCATCAGCGCCTTGTCGAGCAGCTTCTCCTCGAAGGATTCGTCGCCGAAGCCGGAGACGCGTGACCACCAGTCGACCTTGCCGTTGTAGCGGCACACCATCTTGCTGACGGGCAGGATCTCGACGCCGCGGGTGTCGGCCTGGAAAGCGACCACGCGATCCTTCCAGCGCGCCAGGACGGCGACGTGCGAGTACGGAGAATCCGACAGCGACTCGATGACGTGCGACAGGACGTAGTTGCCACGGAACAGCAGCAGATCGCCGGTGCGGATGTGCTGGCGCAAGGACTGGTAGCTGGCGCCCTCCGTCGGGGCCTGCGGGATCTTCCAGCGCTTGCTGAGGCGCTTGCGGTCCTTCGGCGAGGTGGCGGTCGTGATGGTCGGCATGTCCTGAGACAGGTCGAGCAGGTTCGGTTGGCCTGAATGTTCGGTCGGGCTGACAGACATGAGTCCGCTCCTGTGAAAGAAACGCTCCCGGGCGTTTCAATTCCCGTGCCCGGCGTCGATTTTCGATTGTACGCCTGATTTCGACCCTTTGAGGCCCCCTGGTGGCCACGCCGGTCGCGCAACCTGAGCAAGCGGTTGCTCAGATCGGGCCGCCAGAGTGAGCTTTCCCTGGAGATTTCCCGCCGCGCTTCGCCGCGGGGTCAGCAGCCGGGCAGCAGCATCCGCGCGATCGCGCCCGGGTCGTGCACGCCTCGCGCCGTCATCCACTCGGCGCCGCGCGGATCGCTGCAGGCGACCTCGGTCGCCGCGGACAGCAGGGCCAGCCCGTGCGTGTTCGCGTTCGACAGGGCGCGGTTCAACCAGGACTCGGCACGGGCCGGCCGGCCCGCCACCCGCTCGATCCCGGCGTGCGCCGCCGCGGCCAGGGCGCGGTTCCAGCCGTCGCCCTCGCGCCACACGCGCCGCGCGCACCGCTGCGCCAGCGACAGCAGGTCGTCCTTCTCGCTGCCCGTCACCGTGGCGGCGTAGGCGATCGCGGTGCGCGCCTTCAGGTGGGTCGCCGCGATGCGGGCGTGTTGCAGGTGCAGCAAGCCGGAGCGTGCCAGCGCCGGCCAGGTCTTGACCATGCGGGCCCAAGCCTCGGCGGCGGCCCCCGTGTAGAGGTCGATCTGCGTGCGCGCCATCAGCTCGTACCAGTGCTGGACGTGGTAGCCGTGCGACGACCACAGCTTCATCGCCTCGTCCAGCTCGTGGCGGGCCCGCCCCGGCTCGTCGCGCAGCAGCCAGACGGCGTTGGTCAGCCCCGTGCGCAGCGTGGTGGCGGCGTACAGCGAGCCGCGATCTTGCGCTTCCTTGATGCCCTCGGCCGTCGCGCTCTCGAAGCGCGGCAGCTCGCCCAGGTAATACAGGCACTCGAGCGAGTACTGGCGCACGGCCGTCAGCTCCCAGTAGGTGCCCACGCAGCGCTCGCGGAAGATCTGCTCTGCCGTGGTCAGGTGGCCCAGGCCCAGCGCGAAGCGGCCATTCAGGTGGCTGGCCAGGCCCTTCATCAGGGAGACGATGCCGATCACGTGCGCCTGGCCCGTCTCGTCGGCCAGGCGCGCCGCGCGCTCGAGGTGGCGGGCCGCGCGCCGGTCGTTTCCCACGGCCGCGGCGTAGGCGGCCTCGGCGGCGATGCCGCGCGCCACGCGGGGCAGATCACCGCTGCGCAGGGCCAGCAGCAGGCCTCGCGCCTGGAAGTGCGCTCCCTGGAAGTGGTCGGTCAGCCCCAGCCCCGACGACAGCGACCAGCACAGATCGATGCGCGCCAGCTCGTGGGCGGTGACGTCGTCGGCGCTGCGCCGGCGGAAGCGCAGCCCGCGCACGCGCAGCACGGCCCGCAGCCACAGCAACGCGCGCAGCGGGTTCTCGGCGAAGGCCAGACCCGCCGCCTCGACGGCGGTGAAGGCGGCGATCAGGCCCTCGTCGACGTTCCCTGCGCGCAACAACTCCTCTACGGCGCGCCGTCGCAGATCCAGGGCCCTTGCCCCCGTCGCCCGATCGGCGGCCGCCAGGTAGTGGCGAGCGGCCGCCGGGCCGCGGCCCGCGTTCGACAGCGCGTCCGCCATGTTGACCAGCAGCTCCTGTCGCTGCTCGTCGGTCCAGACGCCCATCGACAGCGCGTCGTTGTAGTGGCTGGCCGCGCGGTCGAACGCCAGCGCCGCCGCCGCCCGTCCCGCCGCGGTCGCGAAGTGGACCGCCGCCCGCTCGGGCGCCCCCGCCTCGCGCCAGTGCTCGCCGGCGCCCAGCACGTCGCCCCCGTCCTCGAATGCCTCCGCCAGCCGCTCGTGGACCTCCTTCGCCTCGCCGGCCGACGTCAACGCGCGCATCACGACCTGGCGCACCTGATCGTGCGCGATCACCACCACGTCGTCGCTGCCGTCCGAGCCCGAGTGAACCAGCCGCGCGGCGCGTAGCTCGTCCAGCAGGCGCGCCGTCTCGGGGCCGTCCAGCTCGGCAGCCCGCCGCACCAGCCGCAGCGCCACCGGGGCCCCGGCGATGGCCAGGACGCGCAGCAGGCGCAGCGCCGCCGGCGGCAGCTCGCGGATGCGCGCGCTCAGCACGCCCTCCAGGGTGGCGGGCGTTCCGTCGTCGGGCGTCGTGCGCGCCGTGCGCACCAGCTCGCGCAGGAACAACGGGTGCCCGGCCGACTCCGCCACCAGCCGCGCCATCTCCTGCTCGCCCTGCGGACCGCCGTTGGCGAGCAGCAGATCGCGCGCCAGCACCCGCGCCGTCTCGGGATCGAGGTTCTTCACCAGCAGGCTCTGTTCGTTCGTCTCGGCCGGGAACAGACGCTCGGCGCTGGCCGTCTCCGCGGTGCCCAGCGTGCCGGGAGCGCCCGCAGCGCCCAAGGTGCCCGAAGCGCCCAAGGCGCCGGAAGCGCCCAAGGCGCCGGAAGCGCCGAAGGCGCCGAGCGTCCGCAGCGTGCCGATCAGCAGCACCCGCGGGGCGTCCTCCCGGGCCGCCAGCAGATCACCCAGCAGCGCCAGCGAGTCGCGATCGGCCCACTGCAGATCGTCGACGAGGGCGATCACGGGCGTACGCTTGCTCATGGCCGTCACCAGCTCGCGGAAGGCCGTGAACATGGCGGCGCGCACCTCGGCCGGGTCCAGCGCCAGCGGCTCGCGGCGCGCGCGGGCGAAGGTGGGCACGCGACCCAGCACCGGGAACGCCTGTAGCAGCATGTCGGCGCGGCGGGGCAGCACGCCCGCGACGGAGGTGGCGTCCAGTCGCCGTAGCTCGCGGGTCAGCGCATCGACCAGCCCGTCGACCGCCTTGAAGGGCAACAGCTCGCGCTCGTAACAGCGCGCTGTCAGCAACAGCGCGTCGCTGGCCGCCGCCGGCGCGTCCAGAAAGGCGCGCACCAGCGACGATTTCCCCACGCCCGACTCGCCCCGCAGGATGACGGCGCGCGGGCCGCGGCCGGCGCGCACGTCGCCCAGCGCCGCGGTCAGCGTGGCGAGCTCCGTGGTCCGCCCCACCAGCGCCACCTCGATCTCGGGCGTGGTCCGGGGGCGTGGGCCGGCGGCGGGCGTCGTGAAGCAGGCCACCACCTCGGCGCCGCCGGGGCGACGCGCCGGATCCGGATCCAGCAGGTGATCGCAAAGCCGGGCCAGATCGGCGGGCGCGTCGGGCTGCAGGCTGGCCACGGGAGGTGGCCGGTCGTGATTCTTGCGGTACAGGATCTCGTGTGGGCGCCCTTCGAACGGCAGCCGGCCGGTCAGCAACTCGAACAGGATGACGCCGAACGCGTACCAGTCGACCGCCGTCGTCACGGGCGAGGGCATCGCCTGCTCGGGCGCCATGTACATCGGCGTGCCCGCGCCCACCAGGGTCGTCTCTTCGGGGGTGGTGCTGGTCAGGCCGAAGTCCAGCAGCACGCCGCGGCCGTCGCGCGTGATCAGCACGTTCGACGGCTTGACGTCGCGATGGACGCAGCCGGCCTCGTGCAAGGCCATCAGCCCCTGCGCCAGCTGCGCCAGCGCCGGTCGCAGGCGGGTGTTGCTCCCGTCGACGGGCGCCGATGGCGCATCGGAGACCGTCGAGGGCCCGACCGCGGTCGAGGCGCCGGGCCCGGGCGACATCAGCGCCGGCGCCGCGGCCGGGGGCGCGTCCTGGCCGCGCACGTAGCTGACCAGGTCGACGCCGTCGACCAGCTCCATGGTGAAGAACCACTGCGCCTCGTGCGCGACCAGCTCGCCCAGGCGCACCAGGTTCGCGTGGCGGATGTCCGCCACGCTGCGGAACTCGCGCTTGAAGCGCAGCAGCGAGTCCGGGCTGACGAGAGGCAGCAGCTTCAGGGCCACCGAGGAGGCGTTCACCGTGTCGAAGGCCTCGTACACGACCCCCATCCCGCCGTGCCCGATCAGCCGGATCAGCTGAAAGCGCTCGGTGCCGCGAAAGGAATAGGGGCCGCCATCCATGAATCGCAGCAGATTGTGCAACATACGTCGGCAAACGTCATAGCGGCGGGGAAGAAAGTCGCCCCCGGTCCGTCGTATCGTTGCCCGGTTCAGCATCTCGGGCACGGAGGCATCAGCAAATGGCGCGCGGAACGGCAGCCCTTCGGCTCGGATTGGCGGTGGCGACGGTCCTGGCGGCGCCGGCCTCGGCGCGTGCCTTCGACCGGGAGGTGCACGACGCCATCACCCGGGCCGCGCTGGCGCAGATCCAGGTCTGCGTCGAGCTGTTCCCCCAGCGCTGGCCCGCGCTGAAGGAGGTGGCGACCAGCAGCGAGCCTCTGGTCGGCTGCGATCGCAAGCAGGACGATCTGTTCAAGAAGGTTGCTCTGTGGCACTTCTACAGCCCCGACCTGGACATCGAGGGCTCCTTCTGGCAGGTCAAGTGGCTGAACGGGGAGTCATCGATGGAAGGGTTCTATCGGCGGCTGACTGAGCGCCTGCTGGTCGCGCCCGATCGTGCCGCGATCGACGCGACGGTCGGGGCGTTGCTTCACTATGTGCAGGACGCGGCGGTGCCCGCGCACGTCGTTCCGGTCTTTCACCCCACGCTGGCGGGCCAGCAGCTGCACGTGGGCGACAAGGTGGATGGCTTCCCCTTCACCTCGCCGAAGCCGGTCACCACGGAGGCGGAGTGCGCGCGCTTGCTGGATGCGCCTCCCCCGGCGGCTGCCTTGCCGGTGATTCTGAGGGACACCGCCGCCGCGACGCTGGCCGCGCTCGAGCAGCCCATACCGCCCGCGGCGCTGGAAGTGAACGGCGAATCACCGAAGAAGGCGGTGCCGCGCACCTGGGAGCTGTTCTGGAGCAAGCGCGCCCCGCACGCCGACTTCGGGCAGTACGGTTGTGGGGCCGACGTCTTCGGCAGTCCGTCCTTCGTTTGCGCTCAGTCGCTGTTTCATGCGGCGCGGGTGAAGGTGCAGCCCAGCGCCTACCAGGACTTTGCGACCGCGCGACACCGCGCCGCGATCGAGGCGAGCGTCAGGGTGATTGCGTCCGCGTCGAGCGTGACCCCGGCGAGTGCGGCGGCGGCCTCCGCGTCCAGAACGACACCGGGTTCCGGAGCGGCGGAGCCCATCGTCTGTCCAGTGGCGTCGAAGGGGAAAGGCCACCACGTCATGCTCTGCTTCGAGCGTCTGGACAAAAAAGCCGCCCGCGACTGTCCGCCGGAGCGGGCGCCCACGCTGAAACCAGCGCTCACTGCCGGGACCAGCGCGGCGGTTCTGGCTCCCCGCTGACGCTGGGCTGCGGGATGGGCTGGCCGCTGGTCACTTGGCGGGGGTCGCCGCGGGCGGGCTGGGGGCCTTCGCCGGTGCTTTCGTCGCTTCGGCGGGCGCGGCCGTCGAGCCGCCGTCCTTCTTGACCTTCGCGCCGCCGGTCTTCGGCTTCGGAGCGCTGGTCGTCGCCCCCTTGGTCGCCCCTTTGGTCGCCCCCTGGCCGCCCATCTTCGGGTCGTTCGCCATGCCGGTCGCGTCGGTGGCGCGCAGCTCGCCGGGGTGACCCTTGCGCTGCTGCTCGCGTGAGTCTTTCACGTTCTTTTCGAAGTCCTGCTCGTGGCCCTTGATCCGGTCGGGCGTCTTGGGGTCGGAGATCTGCTGCCCCAGGCTGCGGATGTTGTCGGTGATCGAGTTGCCGTCCGTCTTGGCGGGCGCGGCCTTGTCGGCGGCCCGGGCGCCGAGCGGGGGCACCAGCAGCGCCAGGGCCAGCACCAGAGCGATGGGGAGAGGCCGATGGGGTGGGGGGACGAAGTCGATGAGCGCGGGCATGCGTGTCTCCTTCCTGTCCAACGACCTACGAGGATGGGGCCACTTCGTCAAATGGACCTCAGGCCAGGTCTCGCTCATCGCGCTCGGCCCACCGTGGGGCGACCGCGCGAAGTGGAGCCTTCTGTTATCGTTCCCCTGGACTGCATGCGGCTCTCGCCAGCAGACAGGGATGGATACTGGGGCCTTCCGCCGGCCAGCGGCAACGACCGGCACACGATTGCCGTGCTGGTGGACTGGTTGAAGGATGGCTACCAGAGCCTGATCTTCGACGGCATGACGGACGCGGCGCGGGATCTGGACGTCAATCTCGTCTGCCTGGCGGGCGGAATTCTGGAATCGCCGCTTCGGTCGGGATCGCAGCGCAACCTCATCTACAACTTCGCCGCGTCGAGGACCGTCCAGGGCATCCTGCTGATGTCGGGCACCCTGGGGAATCACGTGGGGGCGACGGAGCTGGGGAGGTTTTGCGAGCGCTTCGCGCCCCGACCCATCATCAGCCTCGCCGTGCCGCTGCCGGGAATCCCCACGGTGGTCGTCGACGATGCCGACGGCATGCGCAGCGCCCTGCGCCACCTCACCCGCACCCACCAGTGCAAGCGAATCGCCTTCATTCGCGGACCAGCCGTGAACGAGGAGGCCGAACGCCGCTTCAAGGCCTATCGCGAGGTGCTGGACGAGGCGGGAATCGCCTTCGACGATCGACTGGTGACGCCTGGTGACTTTCAACCCGAATCGGGCACGAACGCCATCCGGGTCATGCTGGATGAACGACACGTGTCTTTCGACGCGGTGGTGGCCGCCAATGATCACATGGTGCTGGGCGCGCTGCGGGAGCTCACCCGTCGCGGAGTGCAAGTCCCCCAGCAGGTGGCGGTGGTGGGATTCGATGACATCGACGAAGCGCGGTTCGCGGTGCCGCCCCTGACCACCGTCCGCCAACCTCTGTACAGACAGGGTGTGTGCGCGGTGGAGATCATGACGGGAGCGCGGACGACCCTCCCAGGGGCCACCTTCACCATGAAGACCGATCTGATCGTGCGCGAATCCTGCGGGTGCACGGGCGCGCACACCTCACTGTCCGAGGTCGCTCCCCGTGCGCCGGTGACGTCTGGTGCCGGCGAGATGCCGGGGGGCGACTGGCAAGCGCAGCTGGCCAGTCGGAGCGCCGCTCTGGGCAGCGCGCTCCGGGAACACCTCGACGACAACGACAAGGCCCTGCCGCGCGGGTGGGAGCGCGGGCTGATCGAGAGCTGGGAAAGCGACATCCAGACCGCGCAGGGCTCGCGATTCATCCCCTTGCTACAGCAGCGGCTCGGGCCGACGCTGGCGGCCGGAGTGGAGCCGAGTTTCTGGCACAACCTGATCTCCACGATGCGCGAAGCGCTGATCCCCCTCCTGGTGAGTGACGAGGCCCGCCGGCAGGCGGCGGAGCGCCTGTTCCACGAGGCACGCGCCCTGATCGCGGTGGCCGCCGAGCGCGCCCAGGCCCACGAGCGACAGGCAATCGACCGCATGGCGCGCATCCTGACCGAGACCAGCGAGGCCCTCTCGAGCGCGGCCAATCTACCGTCGCTGGTCACGTCGCTGTCCGAGCTGTTGCCGCGCTTCGGATTTCCGTGCGCTCGCCTGTGCGTCTTCGAGGGGGACGAACGACCGCCGAAGAGAGCGCGCATGGTTCTGTCCTTCGACGCGGAGGGCCCGGCCGCGACGAGCAGCGAGACCTTCGCCCTGTGGGAGCTCCTTCCGGAGAGGGCCATGCGCGGGGAGCGCCGGCGCTCCATCGTCGTGGAGCCGCTGTTTCTCGCCGCCGAGCAATTCGGATTTCTGCAGCTCGAGGTGGGACCGCGCGGTGGGATCATCTACGAATCGCTGCGCGAGCAGATCAGCGCCGCCATCAACGCCGTCCGGCTGCTGGAGCGGGTGGTGCGCGAGACGGAGAGCCGCGTCCAGGGACAGAAGCTGGAGGCGATCGGCACGCTGGCGGCGGGCATCGCGCACGA
>Ga0105238_10006847_pt1 | contig 11381 bp, 8 predicted proteins | sample KBSC34metaG_FD_81526 | JGI IMG/M metagenome (GOLD analysis project Ga0105238, IMG submission 81526) | Corn rhizosphere microbial communities from Kellogg Biological Station, Michigan, USA - KBS C3-4 metaG | ecosystem: Host-associated > Plants > Roots > Rhizosphere > Soil | place: Michigan, USA...
CTTCCGCCAGCGCGCGACCGAGACGGCCGGCTTCTACAACACGGTCGGCTTCAACGACGACACCCGGGCGTTCCTCTCGATCCCGGCACGGCACGATGTCGCGCGGCGGATGGACTGCGCTTTCCTTGCGCAACTGGTGGCTGAGCATCGGCTTGAGGAGGATGAGGCGCATGAAGTCGCGCGCGCGCTCTCCTATGATCTGGCGAAGGCGGCGTACAAGCTGTGAGGAAGAGCCTCTTCGTCCTCACGCCTTCTTCCTCGGCGAAGGAGCGCCGGATCGGATCATCGCTGGACGCTATTACTCCCTCTCCCAGAGGGAGAGGGAAGGGGCCCATGCCGCAGGCATGGGAAGGGTGAGGGTGACCGGCATGAACGTCTCGCCCTCAACCTCACCCCGCGCTGCTGCGCAGCTTGCCCCTCTCCTGAGAGGAGAGGGGAAGAACGGCGCCCGTACAATGCGTGAGTCCTCCGAGGCGCTTGCCGGGGAAGGAAAATGACGGAACGCCTTTCCAACGAAACGCTCGGTTCGCTTCCCGCAACCGTAACTCTCCCCACCTACAACCGCGCCCTCGTCACCCCCGGCGTCGTCCATCTCGGCATCGGCGCCTTCCACCGCGCCCATCAGGCGGCGATCTTCGAAAAAGCCCTTGAAGCCGGCGACCTCCGCTGGGGCGTCACCGGTGCATCCCTGCGCTCACCCGGCGTCCGCGATGAGATGAACCCGCAGGACGGGCTCTACACCCTCGTCACCCGCGACGGGTCGGGCGACAGCCTCAAGGTGATGGGTGTGGTCCGCGAAGTGCTGGTCGCGCCGGAAAATCCGGAAGCCCTGGTCGAGCGGCTGGCCGATCCCGAAGTCCATATCGTCACCCTCACCGTGACCGAGAAAGGGTACAAGCTCGATCCGGCAACCGGCGCCCTGTTGGCAAACGATCCCGACGTCGCCAGCGACTGCGCTGACCTGAGCGCGCCGAAGACGGCGCCCGGCTTCCTCGTGGCTGCGCTCTCCGCCCGACGCGATCTCGGCCTCAAGCCTTTCACCGCCATCTCCTGCGACAATCTGCCGCACAATGGCCGCCGGCTCGAACAGGCAGTGCTCGCCATCGCCCGCGCCCACAAGGCTGAGCTGGCCGAGTGGATCGAGGCCAATGGCGCCTTTCCCGAAACCATGGTCGATCGCATCGTCCCCGCCACCACGCCGGCCGATATTGCCGCGCTGGAAAGCGTCACCGGCCTGACCGATCAGGCGATGGTCAAGGCAGAACCCTTTCTGCAATGGGTGATCGAGGATCGTTTCTGCGGCCCGCGGCCCGATTTCGAATCGCTCGGCGTCCAGATCACAGCCTCGGTCGCGCCCTGGGAAGAAGCCAAGCTGCGGATGCTCAACGGCGCGCATTCGGGGATCGCCTATCTCGGCGGGCTCGCCGGGATCGATTTCGTGCACGAGGTGGTCGCCATCCCGGCCTTTGAGCGCTTTGTCCAGACGCTGTGGAATGAGGCCGAGGCGACTCTCTCGCCGCCGCCCGGGCTCGATGTCGCAGCCTATCGGGTCGCGTTGATGGAACGCTTTACCAATCCCGCGCTCCAGCATCGCACACGGCAGATCGCGATGGACGGCTCGCAGAAACTCCCCCAGCGCCTGCTCGCAACGATCGCGGCGCGGCGCGCCAAAGGGCTTGGTGTCGATGCGCTTGCGCTGGCCGTCGCTGCCTGGATGCGCTGGCAGGGCGGGCGCGACGATGCCGGCACCGCTCATGTCGTCGATGATCCGCTTGCCGCGCTCACCGCATCGCGGCTGGCGGGCGTCAGCGATCCCGAGGCACAGGTCGATGCGCTGCTGTCGATCGACGCGATCTTCCCGCCCGCGCTCGCCACGGATGACTGGCTGCGCGGGACTCTGGTCCGGCACCTGACATCGCTCGCCGCACAGGGCGCGCGTGCTACCGTGGAGGCGTTCGCGGCATGAAGCTCACCCGGCGCGAGACGATCGGCGCGGGCGCCGCCGCGCTCCTCCTGCCCGGCGCCGCCATGGCGGCATCGCCCGGGCTCGATGCGATCGCGCGGACCCGCGGCATCCGCTTCGGCTCGACACTCGGCGTGAAAAAGGGCTTTGCCGATCCCCGCTACCGCGCCTTGATCGCTTCGCAATGCGGGCTGATCGTCCCCGAGAATGAGCTGAAATGGCAGGCCACACGGCCCGACGCGAAGACCTTCGATTTCTCGGACGCCGACCTGCTGATCGACTGGGCGAAATCGGTCGGGCTCGGCGTGCGCGGCCACACCCTGCTCTGGCAGAAGTCCGAGCGCTTCCCGAAATGGTTGAACGAGCATGATTTCGGCGCCAATCCCCGCGCCGAGGCCGAGCGGCTGCTGACGGAACATGTCTCGACTGTCGCCGGCCGCTATGCCGCCGTCATCCCCAATTTCGACGTGGTCAACGAGGCAGTCGACGAGAAGACCGGCGAACTCCGCGAAACTGTGCTGTCGAAGGCAATGGGCGCGGAGAACCTGATCGATCTCGCCTTCCACACCGCCCGCGCCGCTGCGCCGAAGATGCAGCTCGTCTATAACGACTATATGAGCTGGGAACCGGGAAGCCAACTCCACCGCACCGGCGTGCTCAGGCTGCTCGAGGCGCTGAAGAAACGCGGCACCCCAGTCGATGCGCTTGGCGTCCAGAGCCATATCGGCGGTGCCTCGCCCTTCGGCGTGCATGACGAGAAGGCCTGGCGCAGCTTCCTCGACGAGGTCACCGGCATGGGCCTCGCCTTGTTCGTCACCGAGATGGACATCAACGACGGGCAAATAGCGGCCGACATCCCGTCGCGCGACCGCGCGGTGGCAGACTATGGCCGCGCCTTCCTCGATGTGATCCTGTCCTACCCCCAGCTCCACACGTTGATGTTCTGGGGGATCGGCGACAATTATAGCTGGCTTCAGGGCCGGACGCCGCGTCCCGACGGGCTGCCGAAACGACCCTGTCCTTACGACGAAGACTTGAAACCCAAGCCGCTCAGAGAAGCGGTAGCGGTGGCGCTGGCGGCCGCCCCGAAACGCTGATTTTCCGCCCGAGGAGAGAGACGCTGATGATCCAGTTCAAACGCGTGGTCGCGCTGACGGTGCTATGCGCCGCGGTCGCGGGATCGGCGGCGCCCGCGCCGCCGGAGACCTGGGTGCGGAGCTGGGCATCGTCCCAGCAGATCCCCGAGGACCGCAACACGCTGCCCGATACCGACCTCACCGACGCGACACTCAGGCAGGTCGTGCGCGTCAGCGTCGGCGGGCCGCGTCTGCGGGTGATGCTCTCCAACGCCTTCGGCACCGCGCCGCTGCGGATCGACGCAGCGCATATCGCGCTATCGGCCGCGCGCGACACGGCACGGATCAAGCCCGGCAGCGACCATGCGCTGACCTTTGACGGCCAGCCCGGCGTGACGATCCCGGCCGGCGCAAGCTATCTCTCCGATCCGGTCGGTTTCCCCGTCCCCGCGCTGACCAGCCTGGCCGTGACCATCCATCTGCCCGAGGCGCCCAAGGGCCAGACCAGCCATCCCGGCTCGCGCGCGACCTCCTGGTATGTCCATGGCAACCGGGTCGCCGCGCCCGACCTCGCCGATGCGAAGAAGGTCGAGCACTGGTTCGAGCTCGCCGGCATCGAAGTCGTCGCACCAGCCGGCGCACGCGCGATCGTGACTCTCGGCGATTCGATCACAGACGGCCACGGCGCGACCACCAATGGCGACGATCGCTGGCCCGACCGTCTCGCTGACCGGCTCCAGGCAACGCCCGCGACGCGCAATGTCGCTGTGCTCAATCACGGCATCGGCGGCGGCCGGCTGCTGCTCGACGGGCTCGGCCCCAACGCGCTTGCCCGGTTCGAGCGTGACGTCATCGCACAGACCGGCGTGCGCTATCTGATCGTGCTCGAGGGCGTGAACGATCTCGGCACCTTCACCCGCGATGCCCCGCAAAGCGCCGAAGCGCATGCCAGCCTCGTCGCGCGGATCATCGGCGCCTATCGCCAGATCGTGGCGCGGTCGCGCGCGGCTGGCATCAAGGCGATCGGCGCGACCATCCTGCCTTATGGCGGATCGGATTATTATCACCCCGACGCTGCCAATGAGGCTGATCGCAAGGCGATCAACCGCTGGATCCGCACGCCGGGCAATTTCGACGCCGTCGTCGATTTCGATGCGCTCACCCGCGATCCGGCCAATCCGATGCGGATGAAGCCTGCCTATGATTCAGGCGATCATCTCCATCCGTCGGCAGCCGGCTACCGCGCGATGGCGGATTCGATCCCACTGGAGTTGTTCCGATGAAAGCCATTCCCTTCTTCGCCCTTGCCACGCTTGCCCTGTTCGCCGCCCCGGCGGCGGCACGCGAGGAAAAGCCTGTAATCGCGCTCACCTTCGACGATCTGCCGGCGCATAGCGCGTTGCCGCCCGACACCAGCCGGGTCGAGATCGCCCAGAAGACGATCAAGGCGTTCAAGGATGCGGGCGTCGGCGAGGTGTACGGCTTCGTCAACGGAGACCAGACGGGCCGCGAGCCGGCCGCCGCGCCGGTGCTCGATATGTGGCGCGCGGCGGGGCTGCCGCTCGGCAACCATGGCTGGTCGCATCTCAACCTCAATCAGGCGAGCGTCGCCGACTATCTCGCCGATATCGACCACACCGAAAGCCTGATCGCGCCGCTGATGAAGGGCGAGGATTTTCACTGGTTTCGCTATCCCTTCCTCGCCGAGGGCGACGATCCGGCAAAGCGCATGGAAGTCCGTAAAGGTCTCGCCGCGCGCGGCTATCGCATCGCCCAGGTCACGATGAGCTTCGGCGATTATATGTGGAACGAACCCTATGCCCGCTGTGTCGCGGCCGGCGACAAGGCAGCGATCGCAACGCTCGAGACAAGCTATCTCCGCGCGGCCGCCGAGACGGCAGCGGCGACGCGCAAGGATGCCCGAGCGCTGTACGGGCGCGATATCCCCTATGTGCTGCTGATGCATCTCGGCGCGCTCGATGCGCGGATGCTGCCGCGCCTGCTCGCGCAATATCGCGCCGAAGGGTTCGCCTTCACCACCCTGGCAAAGGCCGAGGCCGATCCGGTCTTTGCCGCGGATATGGATCCCAACCTGCCGCCCGCATTGCCGCGCTGGCAGCAGATGCAGGCAAAGGGGCTGACGCCGACGCCGGTAGAGAATGTTTCGAAGATGCTCGATTCTCTATGCCGGCCCCCCTCGAACGCACCGGCACAATGACTATCTAAGCAGCCACGGTAGCGCTAACAGCGCGCAGGAATTTGAGTGCCGCGTTTTATTCGAGTCGCTGTTCCGGCAGGCTTCGAAAAACGCTCAAGGGAGACCAACATGACGATCAATGGCGATTTGCTTATCGGCGCACGCGCGGTGCGCGGAACCTCGGGCGAGATTCGCGGCATCAATGCCGATACGGGCGAGACGATGGAGCCGAGCTTCGGCGGCGCGACGCTCGAGGATCTCGATGCAGCCTGCGCGCTCGCCGATGCAGCGTTCGACACCTATCGCGAGACTTCGCCCGAAGTCCGCGCGACCTTCCTCGAAACGATCGCAGCCAACATCATGGCGCTCGGCGACGAGCTGGTCGAGCGCGCCATGGCCGAAACCGGCCTGCCGCGCGGCCGCATCGAAGGCGAGCGTGGTCGCACCTGCGGCCAGCTCAAGCTGTTCGCCGGCGTCGTCCGCGCAGGCCGCTATCTCGACGTCCGGATCGATCCCGCCCTGCCCGATCGCCAGCCGGCGCCGCGCCCCGATCTGCGGCTGCGCAATATCGGGCTCGGCCCGGTCGCCGTGTTCGGTGCCTCCAACTTCCCGCTCGCCTTCTCGGTCGCCGGCGGGGACACAGCCTCGGCGCTCGCCGCCGGCTGCCCGGTCGTCGCCAAGGCGCACAGCGCGCACCCAGGCACGTCGCAGCTGGTCGGCCGCGCCGTGCAAAAGGCGGTCGCCGATTGCGGCCTGCCCGAGGGCGTGTTCTCGCTGCTCTATGATTCGGGCCGCTCGATCGGCCAGGGCCTGGTCGCCGATCCGCGCATCAAGGCAGCCGGCTTCACCGGCTCGCGCGGCGGCGGCACAGCGCTGATGAAGATCGCGCAGAACCGCCCCGAGCCGATCCCGGTCTATGCCGAGATGAGCTCGATCAACCCAGTCATCCTGTTCCCGAACGCACTTGCCGCCAAGGCCGAGGCAACTGCCAAGGCGTTCGTCGGCTCGCTGACGCTTGGCGCCGGCCAGTTCTGCACCAACCCAGGCCTGATCCTCGCGGTCGAAGGTCCCGATCTCGATACCTTCGTCGATGCGGCTGCGGCTGCGCTCGGCGATATGCCGGCAGCGACGATGCTCACCCCGGGGATCGCCAAGGCCTATCAGACCGGCGTCGAGGCGATCGGCAGCCACAATACGGTCGAGACTGTCGCGCGCGGCAAGCCCGGCCATCATTGCCAGGGCCAGGCCGGCCTGTTCCTGACCACGGCAGCCGATTTCCTCGCCCATCATGAGCTTCAGGACGAGATTTTCGGCGCTGCCTCGCTGGTCGTGCGCTGCCCCGATCTCGAGACGATCACCACCGTCGTCGATCACCTCGAAGGCCAGCTCACCGCTGCGATCCATATCGTCGAGGCAGATCATCCCGAGGCGAAGAAGCTGATCCCGCATCTCGAGCGCAAGGTCGGCCGCATTCTGGTCAACGGCTTCGGCACCGGCGTCGAGGTGGCGCATGCGATGGTCCATGGCGGCCCTTATCCGTCGACCGCCGATGGCCGTTCGACCTCGGTCGGCAGCATGGCGATCGATCGCTTCCTGCGCCCGGTCTCCTATCAGGACCTGCCCGACGATCTGCTCCCCGACGCGCTGAAACAGGCCAACCCGCTCGGCATCGAACGGCTCGTCGACGGCGAGCGCTGAGCGCATGCAACTGGTCGGCATTTCGGGGAGCCTGAGACGGCACTCCTATAATGCCGGCCTGTTGCGGGCGGCGCGGGATGCGATGCCGGCGGGCACCCAGCTCGTAATCCATTCGATCCATGAATTCCCGCTCTACAATGCCGATATCGAAGCCGAGGGCATCCCGGCGCCCGTGGCCTTGCTCAAGGACGCAATCGCCGCAGCCGACGGCCTGCTGATGGTCACGCCCGAGTACAACAACGGCGTGCCGGGCGTGTTCAAGAACGCGATCGACTGGCTGTCGCGTCCGGGCTCCGACATCAAGCGCGTGTTTGGCGGCAAGCCGGTCGTGATGATCGGCGCCTCACCCGGCAATTTCGGCACGATCCTCTCGCAAAATGCCTGGCTCCCGACGCTGCGCACGCTCGGCGCCGAGCTGTGGACCGGCGGCCGGCTGATGGTCTCGAAGGCGGAGGACGCGTTCGACGAAGAAGGCAACCTCACCGACGAAGCGGTGCGGAAGAAGCTGGCGCATTTGCTCGAAGGCTTTGTCGGCTCGCTATAGCCGTCTCTCACACCGTCACCCCGGGCTTGTCCCGGGGTCCAGGGTTCCGCATGCGCAACATTTGAAGTTCCCACGAAACCTGGACGCGAGAAGAGGTCAGGCGCGACGAGTACCGCCGAGCCGCGATTCAACCCGAGAATGGGCCATGGCAAGGTGGGATCGGACGAAGCGCTCCCCGGAAACTCCGCCAGGCCCTTTCTCAGCTTGAATATATTGGAAGATCGACGCTGGCTGTTGTTCCGCGGAACAGCCAGCTTTCTGGCTGTTCTGCTGGCTGATAGCTGGCGTTATCCGATAACAGCCAGCACGTCGCAAGCATCTGAAATAACACCGCGAATCCCGGTTCCGGCTCCAACATAACAGCCAGCCAATCCTCGCCTTTATCAGGTGCGACTCGCGCCTCGAACGGGGTGAGGACAATCCCCGATGCCGCGGCAGGCCGAGGGAAATGGGCCTGCCGCGACTCCTCTTACTCGTAGCGCTCCCTACTCATACCGTAGCGCGCGGATCGGGCTGGTCCGCGCCACCCGCCAGGCATGGGCCGAGATCGTCGCGATCGCGATCAGCATCGCGAGCAGCCCCGCCGCCAGGAACGGCACCGGCGTCAGGCTGATCCGGGTGTCGAAGCCGTTGAGCCAGCCCCGCATCACCCACCAGGCGATTGGCCAGGCGATCAGGTTCGCGACCAGCACCGGCCGGCTGAACTGCCAGACCAGCAACCGCAATATGTCCCGCGTCCGCGCACCGAGCACCTTGCGGATGCCGATCTCCTTGGTCCGCCGTTCAGCGGTGAAGGCAGCCAGGCCGAACAGGCCGAGGCACCCGATCACCACAGCGAGGATCGCGAACATCCCGAACAACTGCGCCCGCGCCTCGTCCGCATTGTAGAGATCGCGGACGATGTCATCGACGAACTTCGCCCTGAGCGGGATATCCGGGACTTGCCGCTTCCAGATCGCTTCGACCTGATCATAGATCGCCTTTGGCTGTGCCCCCCTAAAGCGGACCATCAGCTGGGCAAAACCGTCGCGCTGATAGAAATAGAAGATTGGCTGCAACGGATCGCGGACCGAGCGGAACCGCGCATCGCTCACCACGCCGACGATCGTCGCCGGCACCAGGCCATATTCGGCTTCGACAAGGCTGGTCTGGAGCTGCTTGCCAAGCGCGTCCTCCGGGCGGGCGAAGCCGAGCCGCCGCGCTGCCTCCTCGCTCACCAGGATATTCGCGCCGCGTTGCACCAGCGCCCGTTGCGCCGCCGGGTCGATCGGCGTCGGTGTGGTGACATCGTCCATCGGGTTGGTTTCGGAGAGTGCCCGGCCGGCGAGCAGCTTCATCCCCATCGCGTCCATGAACCCCGGATCGATCCCGTACACGCCGAGCGCAACCCGGTCCGGTTTGCCGGTCAGCTGGACTTCGGTCTGCGAGTTGCGCCCGCTGTCGACGGCGATCTGGGTGCGGGCCACGGCGTTGACGCCGGGTACGCGCCGGATCTGGTCCATCAGCGATGTCGCGACCTGCTCGACCTGCGGCCGGCCCATGCCGTCGATCTGGAGCAGCCCGTCGCGGCGATAGCCGGCATCGCTGGTCCGCGCATAGACTGTCTGCGCATAGACGATGCTGGTGCAGATGATCAGCCCGATCGAGACGGCGAACTGGGCGACGACCAGGATGTTACGCAACCGCCCCGATCCTTCGGTATCGGCGCCCGATTTGTTCGCCTTCAGCACCCGGGCCGGCTCGAACCGCGACAGAACCAGCGCCGGATAGACGCCGCCGGCAAGGCCGACGAGCAGAGTCAGCCCGATCACCGGCAGCAGCAACCCTTCGACCGCGAAATAATGGAGCTGGATGTCGGCCTTGAGGAATGCGTTGAGGGCGGGAAGGGCAAGCTCGACGATCGCCAGCGCGACCAGCATCGCAATCGCCGCGAGCAGGATCGATTCGCCGATGAACTGCGTGATCAGCTGGCCGCGGGTCGCGCCAAGCACCTTGCGCAACGCGACCTCACGGGCGCGCTGGGTCGCCCGCGCCGTGGCGAGATTGGTGAAGTTCACGCACGCCATGCCGAGGATCAGCAGCGCGATCACGGCGAAGGTCAGGATCGTGCCGCGATCGTTGCCCGGCGTCTGCGCGCCGTTCTGCGCAGCTCCGAGATGGAGATCGCGAAGGTTCACCAGCGCGAAGTCGGAGAAATCGCCCGGATTGACCTTGCGGTCGCCGTCCATCTCGTCGGGGATGTTGCGTTTCTTCCAGGCCGGCATTCCGGCATTGATCGCGGCCGCGTCATTGCCTGACTTCAGGCGCACCAGATAGCCGCCCCACTGGTTGGTCCAGCTGGTAAGCGCGGATGGGGAATTCGCGAGATAGGCATGCGGGTCGAAGCGGGCGACCATCTCGAATGCGTAGCTCGCATTCTTGGGCATGTCCCGATAGACGCCGGTGACACGGTAATCGGCCTTGAGCGATCCTGCGGCCAGTGTAACCGTCTTCCCGACCGGATTGCCCGCGCCGAACAGCCGCTTCGCCGACTTTTCGCTCAGCACCAGTGCGTGCGGATCGTCAAGCGAATGGCCGGCATCGCCGTAAACGAAGGGCACGCGCAGCACATCGAACAGCGGCCCGTCGACCAGCATCGTCTGACCGATCACCTCCGACTGGCCGTCCTTGATGACGACTGTCTGCGGCGTTGTGTAATAGACCGCGCGTTCGACCTGGGGGAAATCCTTCTTCAGCGCGATGCCCGAGACGAAACTGGTCTGCTGCAGCTTCAGCTCCTCGCCACCGGCTTCGGTTGGATGAAAATAATTCTGCAGCTGGAAGGTCTTGTCGACGTCGGGCAGCCAGTCATTGTAGCTGAACTCGTAACGGACAAAGCCGAGGATCAGCAGGCAGGCGGCGATGCCGAGCGCGAGGCCGGCGACGTTGATCGCAGCATAGGCCCGGTTCTTGGCGAGCGCCCGGACGCCGACGGTCATGTAATTGCGCCACATGGCAGGTCTCCTCGGTGGGCCGGATTCAGGCGGCGCGGCGATGCTGTTGCAGGATTCGGCCGTCGAGCATGTTGACGACGCGGCTGGCATAATCGGCATGCGCGGGCGAATGGGTGACCATCACGATCGTCGATCCTTCGGCGTTCAATTGCTGCAGCATCCGCATCACCTCCTCGCCATGGTTGGTGTCGAGATTGCCGGTCGGCTCGTCGGCCAGGATCAGCTTGGGCTCGGCGACCAGCGCCCGCGCCACGGCGACGCGCTGCTGCTGGCCGCCCGAGAGCTGGCTCGGCCGGTGGCGGGCGCGGTGGGCGATGCCGACCCGGTCCATCACCGCATCGGTGCGTCGCTTGCGCTCGGCGGCGGGCACATCGTGATAGAGCAGAGCAAGCTCGACATTCTCGCGCACCGACAGCTCGTCGACCAGATTGAAGCTCTGGAAGATGAAGCCGATATTCGCCTTGCGGAACTCGGCGAGCCGGTTCTCGCTCAGCCCGGCGACCTCGGTGCCGTTGAACACATAGGAGCCGCTCGACGGGCTATCGAGCATGCCCATCAGGTTGAGCAGGGTCGATTTGCCGCAGCCCGAAGGCCCCATCACAGCGACGAACTCGCCGTCGGCGATATCGAGGTCGATCGCATCGAGCGCGGTCGTCTCGATCGTGTCGGTGCGGTAGACCCGCGAAAGCGCACGCATCTCGAGCATGTTCATTCCTTTGCTGTGAGGTCGAGCCGGTCCTTGTCGGCGAAACCGGTGTAAGGGGAGGTGATGACCCGCTCGCCGGGGTCGAGGCCTTCGAGCACTTCGATCGAATCGGGGTTGCGGCGGCCGAGCCGGACCTGGCGCTTCATCGCACTCCTGCCGTCGGGCGAGACCACGAACACCCAGTTGCCGCCCGTCTCGTTGTAA
>Ga0105238_10006848_pt1 | contig 11380 bp, 10 predicted proteins | sample KBSC34metaG_FD_81526 | JGI IMG/M metagenome (GOLD analysis project Ga0105238, IMG submission 81526) | Corn rhizosphere microbial communities from Kellogg Biological Station, Michigan, USA - KBS C3-4 metaG | ecosystem: Host-associated > Plants > Roots > Rhizosphere > Soil | place: Michigan, USA...
CCAGAAGCGCATTCGCATGACGCGCGACCAGGCCGAGACGTTTTATGCCGTGCACAAGGCGCGGCCGTTCTTCGGCGAGCTGGTCGATTTCATGATCTCGGGTCCGGTCGTGGTGCAGGTATTGGAAGGCGAGGGCGCGATCGTGAAATACCGCGACGTGATGGGCGCGACCGATCCTTCGAAGGCGGCGGACGGAACCATCCGCAAGCTTCACGCCAGGTCGATCGGCGAGAACTCGGTGCACGGTTCGGACGCCAAGGAGACCGCGACGATCGAGATCGCGCAGTTTTTCTCCGGCAACGAGATTGTCGGCTGAGATATTGGGGATGGCCGGCAAGAGCCGCGAACCGAGCGGCCGCCGGACCTGAGGGGAGGGGCAAGCTGTGAATTGGCTGATGCAGGTCGTTGATCCCGGCAATATCGGTGCGTTCTTCACGCAGTTCCAGGCCGACATGCAGAAGCCGTCGTTCTGGCTCGCGGTCGGCAAGATCATCTGGATCAACATCCTGTTGTCGGGCGACAATGCGCTGGTGATCGCGATGGCGTGCCGTGGCCTGCATGGCCGGCATCGCATGTGGGGCATGATCATCGGCGCCGGCGTGGCGGTGGTGCTGCTGGTGGCCTTCACCGGCATCGTCGCGACCCTGATGTCGCTGCCCTATCTCAAGCTGGTCGGCGGCGTCGCGCTGCTTGTGATCGCCGCCAAGCTGCTCGTGCCGGAAGACGAGAACGACGAGATCGCCGCCGGTACCACGCTGTGGCATGCCGTGCGCATCGTCGTGATCGCCGATATCATCATGAGCCTGGACAATGTGATCGCGGTCGCGGCCGCCGCCAACGGCCAGCTTTCGCTTCTGATCCTGGGTCTCACCATCTCCATTCCCATGATCATCGCGGGCGCCGCGCTGATCATGCTGATCCTCGACAAATACCCGGTGCTGATCTGGTTCGGCGCGATGTTGCTCGGATGGATCGCAGGCGACGTGATCGCGAGCGATCCGGTCGATCAGTCCTTCCTGCACCGGGTGCTGGACGGTCACTTCAGCATCGAGGCGACGTCGGCCATTCTCGGCGCGTCCCATTACAATCTGGACGGCGACCTGATGGATATCGCCGCCTCGGTGCTCGGTGCGATCGCCGTGCTGATCGTGGGAACGGTCTGGCGCCGCCGCAAGCTGCAGGCGCAGGAGGCGCACGCTCCGGTATAAGACTTTCGTTTGCGGCTTTTGCGACAAATAGCCACCCGGACCGGACGGTCATTCTGCGTTACCGAATAACGGCACAAGCCGTTTTCGGAGGCGCGATTGAACTGGTTGTCGGATTTGGTCGGTTCTGCCGGCAGCGGTATTCTCGGACAATTCAGTTCCGAAATCGGTCACCCGCAATTCTGGGTGAACCTCTCGAAGATCATCTGGATCAATATTCTCTTGTCCGGCGACAATGCTCTCGTCGTTGCGATGGCATGCCGCTCGCTTGCGCCACGTCAGCGCTTCTGGGGCATGATACTTGGTACCGCTGCGGCGGTGTTGCTGCGCATCGTCTTCACCGTGGCGATCGCAACGGTGATGGGGCTGCCCTACCTGAAGCTTGTCGGCGGCCTTGCGCTGCTGGTGATCGCGGCAAAGCTGCTGGTGCCGCAGGACGAAACGCCGGAGGCGATCGGAACGGCCTCGCATCTTTGGGCCGCCGTGCGGATCGTCGTCATCGCCGATGTCGTGATGAGCCTCGACAACGTCATCGCGGTGGCGGCGGCCGCCGACGGCAGCCTCCCGCTGCTGATTTTCGGGCTTGCCAGCAGCATCCCCCTGATCATTGCAGGGGCGGCCCTGATCATGGCGTTGCTCGGCATGCTGCCGATCCTGATCTGGGCGGGTTCAGCGTTGCTAGGATGGATTGCGGGCGACGTCATCGCTACGGATCCCGCGGTGCAGCCCCGGCTGCATACCCTCCTTGAAGGCGCGCTCGGCATTGAGCTGGATGCGCTGGTGACGCTGTTCGGTGTTGCGCCGCTGTTCGTTGCCGGAAATGGCGGCGAGATCGCTTGCGCGGTGCTTGGCGCGGTCGTGGTGCTGATTGCCGGATTGATCTGGCGACGGCAGACCCGGCATCATCTCCCCCAGCCGGCGCAGTAGATCCTCCGATCTAGCGGCGCACGATCGATCCGGAGCGGCCGACAAGGCGCGCCAGTTGCCTGAAGCGGTTGCCGACGCGGTCGGCGACAAGATCGATCATCCGGTGTTCGAACACCAGCATCAGCTTGCGGCCGTTGCTGCGGAAATGCGTCGCCGGGAGCACGCCCGGCCGCGCCGCCGAGATCAGATGCGCGACCCGGAAGGCCGCACCCAACACCCGGGCGCGCTCGAGCTGTGCCGGCGATATCTGGTCCTGGATGACCAGCGGCGGCTGGTTCTCTTCGCTCAGGCCCGCGTAGCGGAAGAACACCGACAGCGCGACGAAGGCGCGACCGGGATGACTGACGGAGCCGAAATTGCCGTTGGTGATCAGCTCCAGCGTCTGCTCACCGCGGTGGTCGGGATGTACGCGCCACGCGATGTCGGACAAGAGGCAGGCGGCGTGGCGCAGGCGGCGATCTTCATCGGTTTCGCGCAAGTGGACGACCCGTATCAGCCGGTCGGTCCATTCGATCAATTCCTGGGCATGGCGCGCCGAGCGGGAGAGCAGCTCATTCAGCGTCTGCGCGGCGCAAATAAACCCGTCCTTGTCGCGCTCGGCCTCCGGCAGCATCGAATAGAGCAGCCCCTCCCGCACGCCGAAGGTCGAGAATGTGATCAACTTCGGCCGCGCGGTGCGGATGATGTATTCGAGCACCAGCGCCGCGTAGGTCAGGAGCGGACGGCGGGCATCCGCCACGGCTTCGATGTCGGCAAGCATGTTGGCGGCGGCAAGCCGGCGCAGGCGCCGCGCGAAATCGAGCGCATCGGATGCCGGGATCGTATAGCCATGCATCACCTTCAACGGATAGCCGCTCTGGATGATGTGGATGCGCGCCAGCGCGCGCCAGGTGCCACCGACGGCGTAGAAGGTGCGGCCGCGGCCGGATTTCAGGCGCGGCAGGTCCGACAGCTCGCTTTTGACGATGCGCTCGGCGCGCTTCAGCGATTTGTGCGAAAGGTCCTGCAGCGCAAGGCTGCCCAGCGGCAGCGTGACCCCGCCGCGCACCTGATGGCCGCGCACGTCGACCAGTTCCAGTGAGCCGCCGCCGAGATCGCCGACGATGCCGTCGGGCTTGTGGATGCCCGAGACGACGCCGAGGGCGGACAGTTTCGCCTCGCGCGGCCCTGACAGGATCTCGATCCTGACACCGCAGATGCGCTCGGCCCTGGCGATGAAGGCGGGTCCATTGCTGGCGTCGCGGCAGGCGGCGGTCGCGATCGCATGGACGCGGCCGACCCGCTGGACCCTGCACAGCGCATGGAAACGCTTCAGCGACGTCAGCGCCTTGTCGACGGCGTCGGGTGCAAGCAGGCCTGTGCTTTGCACTTCGCGGCCGAGGCCGCACAGCGTCTTCTCGTTGAACACGGAAACGAGGCTTCGCGCCATCTGCTCGTAGACGACGAGACGAACCGAGTTCGAACCGATGTCGATGACCGCGACGCTGGATTCGCGCTTGCGCGGCCGTTTCACCGGCTGGCCCCCCAGTTATGTGGAATGCTGACGTTCGGTACGGCGCGTGAGACGGCGCGGCGAAGATTCCTTGAGCGACTTTCCACGGCCAGAGAGACTCGGATTCGTCATGAAGTAGTTGTGCACGTTGAAGGGCTCTTCGCCTTTCGCGGTCTTCATACGCGTTGACGATCCATCCGGCAACAACTGCCAGCTCTGCTCGTTATCCTTCAGATTCGCGACCATGATCTGTTCGAGAACCTGCTGATGCACCGTGGGATTTTGCAGCGGACAGAGGATTTCGACGCGGCGGTCGAGGTTGCGGGGCATCATGTCGGCAGACGAGATATACACAGCAGCTTTGGCGCCGGGCAGGCCCTGGCCCATGCCGAAGCAGTAGATTCGGCCGTGTTCCAGGAAGCGTCCGATCACCGATTTGACGCGGATGTTTTCCGACATGCCGGGCAATCCCGGCCTCAGGCAGCAAACGCCGCGTACCACAAGTTCGATCGACACGCCGGCCTGCGATGCTTCATAGAGGGCATCGATAATATCGGGGTCGACCAGCGCGTTCATCTTCATCCAGATCGCGCCCGGGCGGCCGTGCTTGGCATGATTGGTCTCGCCCTTGATGTGTTCGATCATGCGCTTGCGCAGCGTCAATGGCGATACCGCCATCTTTTCCAGGTCGCTCGGCGCGGCATAGCCGGTGATGTAATTGAACACCCGCGCTGCGTCCCGCCCGATGGCCGGGTCCGAGGTGAAGTAGGAAAGGTCAGTATAGATGCGCGCGGTCACCGGGTGATAGTTGCCGGTGCCGGTGTGGACGTAGGTGGTGAGGCTGCCGCCCTCGCGGCGCACCACCATCGACAGCTTGGCATGGGTCTTCAGTTCAAGGAAGCCGTAGACCACCTGCACACCGGCCCGTTCGAGATCGCGTGCCCAGCGGATATTGGCTTCCTCGTCAAACCGCGCCTTGAGCTCGATCAACGCGGTCACCGACTTGCCGGCTTCGGCGGCCTCCACCAGCGCCCTCACGATCGGCGAGTTGTTGGAGGTACGGTAAAGCGTCTGCTTGATGGCGACGACGTCGGGGTCGCGCGTCGCCTGCTGCAGGAACTGCACCACCACATCGAAGGATTCGTAAGGATGGTGGACGATCAGGTCCTTCTGACGGATCGCGGCAAAGATGTCCCCGCCATGCTCGCGGACGCGCTCGGGGTGTCGCGGCACATAGGGCGTGAATTCGAGATCGGGGCGGTCGAGCCGGGTGAGTTGCGACAGCTCGTTCATGGCCAGCACGCCGTCGACCAGCAGCACCTCGTCGTCGGTGGTCGAGAGCGCTTGCTGGACGAAGGCGCGCAGCTCTTCGGGCATGTTGGCTTCCATCTCGAGCCGGATCACCGATCCGCGCCGGCGGCGCTTCAGTGCCGTCTCGAACACCCGCACGAGGTCTTCGGCCTCTTCCTCGATTTCGATTTCGGAGTCCCGGATGATCCGGAACGAGCCCTGGCCCTTGACGGTGTAACCCGGGAACAGCCGGCCGATGAACAGGCCGGTTGCCTGTTCCAGCGTGATAAGCCGGACCGCGCCGTCCTTGCCGACCGGCATGCGGATGAAGCGGTCGATCTTGCCGGGCATGCGGATCAGCGCATTCATCGGCTTGCCGTCGGACGTGCGCGCAAGCTGCAGCGCCACCGTGAAGCCGAGGTTCGGGATGAAGGGGAAGGGGTGGGCCGGATCGATCGCAAGCGGGGTGAGCAGCGGGAAGATGTTGTGAAGGAAGTGATCCTCGACCCAGGTGCGTTCGCTCTTGGTGACCTCGCGGCCGTCGGCAAGCACGATGCCGACATCGGCGAGGTTGTGGCGCAGGTCGCGCCAGATGGCCTGCTGGTCATTGGCAAGCTGCGAGACGGTCTTGTTGATCAGGACAAGCTGCTCGGCCGGCGTCAGCCCGTCCGGGCTGCGCTCGGCGATGCCTTCGCGGACCTGCGCCTTGATGCCGGCGACGCGGACCATGAAGAACTCATCAAGGTTATTGGCGGAAATCGACAGGAACCGCACCCGTTCCAGCATCGGGTGGCCGGGATTGACCGACTCCTCGAGCACCCGGCGGTTGAAATGCAGCCAGGACAGCTCGCGATTGATGAAGCGCTCCGGGCTCTGGGTGATCGCGGGGACGGCTTCGGCAGCGGCCGGTTTCTCTTCAATTACAATAGCTTGCTCAGAGTCCATGAGACTTCGGTCCAATCGGAATCACTGGTCTTGTGTCTAACCAACGCCTTCGGCGCAGAATATACGACAACCATGTGACGATTTACCGACATGATGTCCCGGGCCTGTGGGCCGTCAAGCCGGGGAACCTCATGCTTTGCGCATCAGTTCGGCCGCCAGCGCCCGGGTGACCGGCCGGCCCAACCGCAACGCCTCGCGGTCGAGTTGCCCGACGGCCTGCCGCGCGGCCGCGTAGGAGCGCTCGATCCGGGTCGCGAGATAGCCGACCACGCTCTCGTCGACTGCGAGCTGCCTGTCGGCGCAGAACTTGACGATCAGTGCGCGGAACAGGAGATCGTCGGGTTCCGCCAGCGACACCACCGGCAGCGCGCGCAATCGGGAGCGCAGATCGCGCAACTCGACTTCAATGGCCGACGGCGGAGTGCGCGCGGTGATCAGCACAAAGGCCTCTTCCTCGCGCGCGAGGTTGAGCAAATGAAACAGCGCGCGCTCGTCGAAATCGTTGGGCTTGAGATCCTCCACCACAAGCGCGCCGGTGGCCAATGCAGCCGGCACCGTGGCAGCGGTCAACGCGTGGGCGGTGGTGGAACGGGCGCCGGCCTGTTCGGCCCAGATCGCGGCGAGGTGGCTCTTGCCCGATCCCTCCGGTCCGGCCAGCAGCATGGTTCGCGCAGGCCACTCCGGCCAGCTTTCGATCAGGCCGAGAGCCGCGGCATTCGCCGGTCCTCCCAGGAAATTGTCGCGCGTCAGGCTCTCCGCATGCGGCAATGCGAATGCCAATTGACGGGGTTGAACGCGAACTGCCACGCTACCTTGCCTCGATCGTGCTCATGTGCCGGACCCACTCGACGAGATAAAGCGAAACGGACGAAAGCGTAAAGACCGTCACAAAGCCCATCAGGATCAGATCGTATGGCCTGGGCTTGAAATCGAAGCCAAGGGAAGCAAGCACGAGCGCCGCGAACGCCACCTGGGCCACCGTATTGAGCTTGGAGACCATGGAAGGCTTCATCGGCACCGGCTTGTCGAACAGCCAGGACACGATCACGGCGGCGACGATCATGAAGTCGCGCGACACCACCAGGATCACGATCCAGCGCGGGATCGCGCCCCAGATTCCGAGCGCGATGAAGATCGATACCAGCAGCGCCTTGTCAGCCAGGGGATCAAGGAGCGCGCCGAGTTCGCTCGTCATGTGAAAGCGCTTGGCGAGGAAGCCGTCGACGGCGTCGCTGACGCCGGCGATGATGAACACCGCAAACGCCAGCGCCATCTGGTCCGAAGCGATCGCCCAGATGATGATCGGAACCAGGAGTATGCGGCCCAACGTGATGATGTTGGGGATGCTGGTTGGAATACTCACACGGCGCTTCCCGGCGCAAAGAACCCGGCCTGCCCGACAACCGGTCGTTATCTACATAGTATATGCGCCCGCTGCTTGCGAGCCATTGCACGGCGGGGAAATCCGACGTAACCAGCGCACACTTCTCTGGAATTGGGCATGGCCGAACGCAAAAACGGGCTCACTTACGCGGATTCCGGCGTCGATATCGATGCGGGAAATCGGCTGGTCGACCTCATCAAGCCGATGGTCCGCGCCACCGCGCGCCCCGGCGCCGATGCCGAAATCGGCGGCTTCGGCGGGTTGTTCGATCTGAAGGCCGCGGGTTTCAAGGACCCCGTCCTGGTCGCCGCCACCGACGGCGTCGGCACCAAGGTCAAGATCGCGATCGAGACCGGCCTGCACGATGGCATCGGCATCGACCTCGTGGCGATGTCGGTCAACGACCTCGTGGTGCAGGGCGCCGAGCCGCTGTTCTTCCTCGACTACTTCGCCTGCGGCAAGCTCGATCCCGAGGCGACCGCTGCCATCGTTGCCGGCATCGCCGAGGGGTGCCGCGAATCCGGCTGCGCGCTGATCGGCGGCGAGACAGCCGAAATGCCGGGGCTCTACCGGGACGGCGACTACGATCTCGGCGGTTTTGCGGTCGGTGCGGCCGAGCGCGGCACGCTGTTGCCGCATAATGATATCGAGGTCGGTGATGCCGTAATCGGACTTGCATCGTCCGGTGTCCACTCCAACGGCTTTTCGCTGGTGCGCAAGATCGTCGAGCAGTCCGGCCTCGGCTTTGACGCGCAGGCGCCGTTCTCGCCCGTCATGACGCTCGGCGGCGCGCTGCTGACGCCGACGCGGCTCTATGTGAAATCATGCCTACGCGCGATCCGGGAGACCGGCGCGGTCAAGGGGCTCGCCCATATCACCGGCGGCGGCTTCACCGACAACATCCCGCGCGTGTTGCCGAAGCATCTCGGCGTCGGCATCGATCTCGCGCGGCTGCCGGTGTTGCCGGTGTTCAAATGGCTGGCAGGGCAGGGCGGCATTGCCGAGCTTGAATTGCTGCGCACGTTCAACTGCGGCATCGGCATGATTGCGATCGTGAAGCCGGACGCCGTCGAGGCGGTGACCGAGGTGTTCGCCTCCAGTGGCGAGACCGTCACGCTGCTGGGCAAAGTGATCCCGGCGAGCGGCGAGCACCGCGTCGTCTATAACGGCCATCTCGATCTCGCGACATGAAGCGCCGCGTCGCCATCCTGATTTCCGGGCGGGGCTCCAACATGGCCGCGCTGATCCAGGCGGCTGCGGCCGACGACTATCCCGCCGAGATCGTGGTCGTGATCTCAAACCGCGCCGACGCCGGCGGCCTTGAAAAAGCACGAGCCAGCGGGGTTGCGACCGCCGTGATCGAAAGCAAACCGTTCGGGAAGGACCGCGCCGGGTTTGAGGCTGCATTGCAGGCACTGCTCGATCAGCACCGGGTGGAACTGATCTGCCTCGGCGGATTCATGCGGCTGTTCACTGCGGATTTCGTGCAGCGCTGGTACGGCAAGATGCTCAACATCCACCCTTCGCTGCTGCCGTCATTTCCGGGCCTCGATCCGCACGGGCAGGCGCTGCGCGCCGGCGTGAAGATCTCGGGCGCCACCGTGCACTTCGTCATTCCCGAGACCGACGCCGGCCCGATCCTGATGCAGGGCGCGGTGAGCGTCAGCGATCACGACACGGCCGAGACGCTGTCGGAGCGGATTCTCGAGGTCGAGCATCGCATCTATCCCGACGCGCTGCGGCTGCTCGCGCTGGGGGCGGTCAAGCTTGATGGCGATGTCTGCAAGACGCCCGACAGCGCCGGCTCCGGCAACTTCCTGATCTCGCCGGTTGCGAGCGCCGACGGCTCGTCGGCTTGACCAAAAAAATCCCCGGCCAGGGCCGGGGTCAAAATCACAACACCGCGCTTGGATTGATTGAGTTAGGACACCTTGAGGTTTTCCGCGGATGACTTGCCGCGATTTTCCACAAGGTCATATTCCACGACCTGGTTTTCATTGAGGGTAGAGAGCCCAGCCCGCTCGACGGCGGAGATATGGACGAAGACGTCCTTATCGCTGCCATTCGGCTTGATGAACCCATAGCCCTTGGTCGGGTTGAACCACTTGACGGTACCCTTCGGCATCGCCTGTCTCCTGCTCTAGACGTAAAAAAGACGCGGACGCGCTGTCACGCGTGCCACGCCACAAGCGGCTTCCTTGGTCTGCTCAATTCCGAGTCTAACGATTGCAACGTCGCGTAACGCACAGTCGAACGGCCAGCTCCGATTGTGGCATGGATTGCAACACGAAATGGCACCATTGGCAAGCGTTTGGTTCCGCTAGGGAAATCATCAATGGTCTCGCCGAGTGCCGCGTAGTCCGTGTGGCGGCAGAAGCACAATGACGCGCAAACGGCTTTTCGCTGCCGCCGCGACCGATTGACCCGTTCCGCGAAAAAAGGGCAAATCATCCTTTCGGGGCAGCGATTTGCGTGGGCCCAGCGGGCTCCTCTTGGATTGGCATCATGTGCTGCAGCGCGCAGCAGTCGCAGCGTGGGGAACGACGAGTCGGCCGCAGCCTCTTCAAGGCTGTCATGTTCGTTTGCGGGCTTGCGCCGATCGTCGCAGCCGCTCCTGCCACCTATGCGCAGTCTCCTGTGCCATTCCCATCCGGACCAGCGCCGTTACCTTCGCCAACTCCGTCACCGGTGCCGAGCCTGATCAATTCCGACATCTCGGCAGGTAACCAGACACTCAATCTCGGCTCGAGCTTCCTGGAACGGCTGGGCAACCAGGCGACCAACGGCTTCGACCGCAGCCTGCGCAACAATCCGGCCGGCGGCGGCGCTTCGGAGGCCACGCAGGGGCCGCGCTATCGGACCTGGGGCGAAATCTACGGGCTGTCGACGACGACCGACGCCCAAGGCGACTTTGCCGGCGACAAGCGCCGCACCGCAGGTGGCGTGGCCGGCTTCGGCGCCCAGATCATGCCCGGCGTGAACATCGGCTTCTCGGTCGACCAGAGCCACACCAGCATCGATGTTCCGCTCGCCTTTCAGACCGCGACACTCGACCTGACCCAGCTCGGATTCAATGCCGCCGTCGACAAGGGGCCCTGGACCTGGGCGATCGCGCTGGTGCACGGCTTCGGCAGCATCGGCTCGAGCCGCGACACCGGCCTCGGCTTCGCCAACGCGAGCTACGGCGCGCGGCTCGACGGCGCGCTGACCGAGATCGATTATTACTGGCAGCTCGGGCAGGGCCGTATCGTACCCAAGGCCGGGCTCGAATATGTGCGATCCACCACCGGCTCGCTGCAGGAGGTCGGTGGCTTCGATCCGGTGATGGCGACCGGCGCGACCTTCGAGCGCTTGCGCGGGCTGGTGGGCGCGGAGGTCGGCCACTACTGGATCTTCGGCACCAGGATTTTGGACCTGTCCGCCTACGGCAAGTTCGTCGACAATTTCGAGCAGAATTTCAGCGCGGTCACCGTCAGCCTCGGGCCGCAAAGCATCACCGTGCAGGGCATCGGCGAAAGCCAGTATGGCGCCGACGCCGGCGCATCGGCCTCGCTGTTCTTCGGCAACACCGCGCGGGTCTACCTCAACTACGACGCCAAGCTCCGCGCCAACCTGCAGTCACACCAGGGCACGGTCGGGCTCGAGGTGAAGTGGTAGCGCCCGGACCCTTGTCCGTCAGGCCCCGGTCTTGGCCTGCCGCGCCGCCAGCTTGTCGATCTCGGACTGCACCGCCTGCGCGGCCTGGCCGGCGAACACCTTCTGCTGCGTCGCAGCCGCGTCGTAAGCTTCGACGCGCGGCACAAAGCTCTTCTGGAAATGGGAGTGAACGTAGCGCGCCATCAGCTCGTAGTGGCGGCGGGTGGCATCCCAATCGGCCCAGTTGTGGGCGAGCTCCATGATCACGCCGAAGCCGCCAGAGCCCTTGATCAGCTTGTCGATATAGGCAATCGCGTCATCGGGCGTGCCGATGCATGCGGTGCCGGTCTCGACCAGCCAGTCGTAGTCGTCGGGCACATCGGCGGGGATGATCGGGAACGTCGCGATCTCGCGGAAATAGTCGGCGAACGCCTTGAGTCCGAACTTGACGTTTTTCTTCGCCTGCTCACGGGTCTCGGCGATATGCATCAACGTCACGAC
>Ga0105238_10006851_pt1 | contig 11379 bp, 10 predicted proteins | sample KBSC34metaG_FD_81526 | JGI IMG/M metagenome (GOLD analysis project Ga0105238, IMG submission 81526) | Corn rhizosphere microbial communities from Kellogg Biological Station, Michigan, USA - KBS C3-4 metaG | ecosystem: Host-associated > Plants > Roots > Rhizosphere > Soil | place: Michigan, USA...
CGATCCACGCGTGCGACACGAGCTGGAGCGCGAGCGGCAGCAGCGCCCACTCGGGCCACACGTAACCGCGGCCGGTGAGCGCCCAGATGACGAGCAGCAGCGCGCCGATTCCGGCGGCGACGCCCGCGTGGATGCCGAGCGCGAGCCGCCGGCCGTGGCGGCTCACGCCGATGCGCTCTGTGGACCCGTCTGCGAGCAACCCGCGCATGATGCCCGCCCACGCGCGGCCGAGCAGCCGGGCGAGCCACGCGGCCACCACGAGCCCGACGATCCCGGCGGGGACGAGCACGAGCGAGCGCGGGAAGTGGTCCACGTGCCAGGACCAGAAGCGGATCTGGTTGCCCTTGCCCCAGCGATACCAGATCGGATACGTGATCGCCCCGAGCGAAGCGGCGACGAGCGCAAGCTCGACCATCGCCATTTGGAATCCGACGGTCGCGCGCAGCGCGAGATACGCCTGCTGCTTCCAGAAAGAGCGATCCGCGACGACGGCCTTCGCTCGCCCCCAATAGCCGCTCCCGCCCGAGCCGATGCGCGGCCGCACGTCCACGCCGAGCAAAGCTCGGCCGAGCCCGGCATCGCCACACGCGAGGAGGCCGACAGCGCCGCGAAAGCCGATGAGCGCGGCGACGACGAGCGGCGTGACGATGAGGGCACAGCTCGCGGCCCAGCCCGCGATCAGCACCGCGAGCGCAGCCCCGGCGATCGGGGGGGCGGCGAGGAGGAAAAGAAGGGACTTGTATGTGTCGCTCATGAAGAGCGGGCGAAGGATGGTCATCGTTTGCTCCACTCGGTCGATGGATCGTCGCCGGCCATGCTTGCCAGGGGAGAAGCCCGCGGTAAGCCGGGCATCCGGTCTCTTCGAGTGGGGCCATCCCCCCTCGGATTCGACACCGGGATGGCGTCGTTCGACTCCCAGCACGATCTCTTCGACGTCCCGGACGGTGGGGCTAGCCCCATCCAAAGACGCCGGGTCGCGCCATGGCCGCGGGACACCGTCGCGAGCAGCCTTGAGGCGTGAACTCCAACAGACTCAGGGGGACAAGATGAACCTGGCAGCACGCGCAGGCCGGTGGAGCGCCGCGCATTGGAAGACCGCCACGTTCGGGTGGCTCGCCTTCGTCGTCGCGGCCGTGATGCTCGGCTCGATGCACGGCACGGTCAAGCAGACGAGTGCCGAGCAGACGAACGGCCAGGCGGCCCGTGCCGAGCGGATGCTGACGGCGGCGCACGTCAAGAGCCGCGCGAACGAGTACGTGCTCGTCCACTCGCAAACACTCACCGCGCACTCGTCCGCATTCCGGCGCACGGTGAACGACGTGCGCACCAAGCTCGAGCAGACGGCGAACACCCGCAACGTCCACCTCGGCCCAGTGTCGAAGGACGGCCACTTCGAGCTCGTCGAGTTCGACGTGACCGGCGACGCCGACACCGCCGACTCGCGAATACAGCCGGCCCTCACTGCGGTGAGCACGCTGGCGGCAGCACATCCCGGCTACACGATCAGCGAAGTCGGCGACGCGAGCATCTCGAAGGCGATGAACAAGGTCGTCTCGGACGGGATCGCGAAGGCTGAGAAGCTGTCGCTGCCGATCACGTTCGCGATCCTGCTGCTTGCGTTCGGCGCGTTCCTCGCGGCGGGCATCCCGGTGCTGCTCGCTTTCACGGCAGTGCTCGCGGCGATCGGGCTGACGCACCTCGGCAGCGGCGTCATCCACGAGGCCGACCCGACGGCGAGTGTCATCGTGCTGATGGGCATGGCGGTCGGCGTCGACTACTCCCTCTTCTATCTGAAGCGCGAACGCGAAGAGCGCGTGCGCGGTGCCAGCAAGGACGAGGCGTTGCAGCGCGCAGCCGCGACGAGCGGTCGCGCTGTGCTCGTCTCCGGGCTGACTGTGATGACGGCGGCCGGCGGCCTGACCCTCTCGGGCAACAGCGTCTTCACGTCGCTCGGGCTCGGGACGATCCTCGTCGTGCTCGTTGCCGTGATCGGCTCGCTGACGGTGCTGCCGGCGCTGCTCTCAAAGCTCGGCGACCGCGTCATGTTCGGGCGCCTGCCGTTCCTGCGCTCGGAGCGCGAATCGCGGATCTGGCGAACGGCGCTCCGCCCCGCGCTGCGCTATCCGAAGATCACCGTCGTCGGCGCGGTCGCACTGCTCCTGGCGGTCGCCTCGCCGGTGCTGCACATGCAGACGCGCGACGACGGCGTGAAAGACGCACCGCAGAACCTCACGATCGCGAAGACGTACACCCAGATCACACATGCCTTCGGCACGACCAACGCTCCGGCCGAAGTCGTCGTGCACGCAATGAACATCCATGCTCCGGCGGTGCAAAGCGCGATCGCGGCACTACGCAAGGCAGTTGGCAAACCAGTGACACTGTCACGCTTCGCAAACAACACGATCCAGCTCGACGTCCCGCTCGCAGGCGACGGCGACGACGCAGCATCCGTGAAAGCGTTGCGGCGGCTGCGCTCGCAGATCATCCCGGCGACGATCGGAGCGGTGCCCGGTGTCTCGTGGGCGGCCACCGGCGAGACCGCCGGCAACGCCGACTTCACTACGACGATCGACCATCACATGCCGCTGATCCTCGGCTTTGTCGGGCTGTTGACGATCGCGTTGATGCTGCTCTGCTTCCGCTCGCTCGCGGTTGCGCTGACAGCGATTGCGCTGAACGCGCTGTCGGTCGGGGCGGCGTACGGTGCGATGGTGTGGGCGTTCCAGGACGGCCACATGCAAGGCCCGCTCGGCTTCCACTCGAGCGGCGCGATCGTGCCGTGGGTACCGCTCTTCCTGTTCGCGGTGCTGTTCGGCCTCTCGATGGACTACCACGTGTTCATCGTCAGCCGCATCCGCGAGCTCGTCGACCGCGGCTATTCGACAAAGGACGCCGTCGATCGCGGCATCCGTACGACCGCATCGACGGTGACAAGCGCGGCAGCGGTGATGGTCGGCGTCTTCTCGATCTTCGCCACCCTCGGCCTGCTCTCGATGAAGCAGATGGGCTTCGGGCTGGCGGTCTCCGTGCTGATCGACGCCACGATCATCCGGGCGCTGCTTCTCCCGGCCGCGATGACGCTGCTCGGCGAGCGCAACTGGTGGCTCCCCGGCCTCTTCAACCGACTGCCGCAGCTCAACCTTGCGACCGAGAGCGCCTAGAGGCTTGATGTGAAATGGGGCAATGCCGCGGCTGCCGCCTCAGACACGGCGCGAGGCCGTTCCGTCGTCCTTGTGAAGGCGCTTCTAGCCTTCACCGCGGACGCCGAACCGCCCTCGCTTGGTCTGAGACGGCCCCACGACGAGCCAATTCCACATCAAGCCTCTAGTAGGCGACAGTGGCGAATTCGTATCGGTGAAGCCGGCCGCCGATCGAACGTGTGGTCGTGGAGCATTTATGGAGCAGAGGCCGCGAGCCGCGGCCGCCAACCCGATAGCGATATGCCCAACTCGCCTCGCCGTTTCGAGACGCAAGGTGGAACACCTGTCCTTGTTGCACCATCGAGGGTCACTCCTTTCGAGCCATGCGCTTCGCTTCGGACAGCGTATACTGACGGTCAGTGAATGTTGACGCTGCACTCGACGCGCTCGGTGAGCGCACTCGACGACAGATCGTCGGCCGGCTGGCACACCGCCCCGCGTCGGTCGCGCAGCTCGCGGCCTCCCTACCGGTCGGTCGGCCCGCCGTCTCGATGCACCTGCGCGTCCTCCGCGAGGCCGGCCTGGTCAGCGCAAGCGCCGAAGGAACGAGACGTCTCTACCAGCTCGAGCCCGACGCGCTCGCCGCCCTGCGCGACTACCTCGACTGGTACTGGACACAGGCGCTCGACACGTTCAAGCAGCACGTCGCAGCCGAAGGAGAAGAGCAGATGGAGCAGGAAGTGAAAGTCAGCAAGTCGATCGTCGTCGACGCACCGCCGGCGCGCGCCTTCGAGCTCTTCGTCGACCAGGAGCGATGGTGGCCCATCAAGACCCACCACCTCGCCCAGCCCGCCGGCGAACGAGCGGTGCTCGAGCCCTTCGTCGGCGGCCGCTGGTACGAAGTCTCCTCCGACGGCAGCGAGACCGACTGGGGACGCGTGCTCGCCTTCGAGCCGCCCCACCGCATCCTCCTCAGCTGGCAGATGAGCGCCGACTGGACCCATGAGCCCGATCCCGAACGCAGCTCCGAGATCGAAGTCACCTTCATCGCCGAAGCCGACAACCGGACGCGACTCGTCTATGAACACCGCCACCTAGAGCGCTACGCCGACCAAGCCGAGCAGATGCGCACCGCTCTCGACCGCCCCCCCGCCGCCGAAGCCGTACTCCTCGCCTTTACGAGCGCGCTCCTTGCCAAGACCCCAGAGAGCGTATGACCACGCTGCGAGACGCCACGATCAACATCTACTCCCAGGACGTCCCGCGGCTCGCGGCCTTCGACGAAGGCCCTGGCTTTCACGAGACGTCCCGCACACCCGAGCACGACTCCAGGAGGCCGCATGAAGTTCCTTCTCACTTCCTCTGGCATCAGTAATCCAAGCATCGACGACGCGCTCGTCGGCCTGCTGGGAAAACCAGCCGCCGAGTCGAGCGCCCTCATCATCCCGACCGCGATCTATCCCTTCCCCGACGGTGCGGGCGGAGCGTGGCAGGCGATCTGCGGCAAGGCCCCGAGCCCTTTGTGCGAGGTAGGTTGGAAGTCGTTGGGCGTGCTGGAGCTCACCGCGCTGCCGAGCATCCAACAGGAGAGCTGGGTCCCCATGATCCGGGAGACCGACGCCTTGTTGGTATGGGGCGGCGATGTCCTCTACCTGTGTTACTGGATGCGCCAGTCAGGACTGGCAGACCTCTTGCCGTCGCTGAGCGAGTTGGTCTACGTGGGGGTAAGCGCCGGAAGCATCGCGATGACCCCCTACAACTGCGACGCCGAGTTCGACCTTCAGTACGTGCCCGCAGGCAGCGATCAGGCGCGGGAAGGCGATCGCGCGTTGGGGCTCGTCGATTTCGCTTTGCGCGTACATCTCGATCGCGAGGGCTTCGAGGACGCCTCCATGGTCAACATAGAAAAATGGGCCTCCGAAATACCAGCCCCGACGTACGCAATCGACGATCAGAGCGCGATCAAAGTGGCCGACGGTAAGGTCGAAGTCGTCTCCGAGGGGAACTGGAAGCTCTTTCCGCCCGGCCGCGAGAAAACCTAGTCGACGCACTCGGCTGCGCGAGCGTCCTTCGCTCAGACTCGGCGGCCAGTCGCCGTGCACGGGTCGCACCAGGTCGCACGGCCATGCAAAACGCGGCGACTGGAATCTGCGCACCAATCGCACTGACCGCGAGTGCAGGTTGGCGCTCGAGGGTAGACGTGGCGAGCGAGAGCACGACTTCGGAGGTGGAGATGACATTCAACGACGAACTGGTAAGCGTTCGCTACATGGTCGACGACGTCGACGAGGCGATCGCCTTCTACACCGACAACTTCGGATTCGAGCTCCACCAGAACGCCTCGCCTGCGTTCGCCGAAGTTATTCGCGGCCACCTACGCCTGCTGCTCGCCGGTCCGAAGAGCTCGGCGGGACGCCCGATGCCGGACGGCCGCACGCCCCGGCCCGGCGGCTGGAACCGCATCCATTTCGTCGTCGCCGACATCGGTCGTGAAGTTGATCGTCTTCGCCCCGCAGGCGTGATCTTCCGCAACGACATCATCAGCGGACCGGGAGGCAAGCAAGTGCTGCTTGAAGATCCTTCCGGCAACCCGATTGAGCTATTCCAACCCGCCACGAGCGACACATGAGCGTGGAGCGTTGATGGAGCCAATCGGACGCAACCGGTGGCAACCCGTCGCGTGAACGGGTCGTGACTGTCGAACCGAATCGGCCGATCGGGCTTGAGCCGGTTGATCGAGCGGAGGTCACGATCGTGGTCGACAACTTCGTCGATCTGTTGATGGCCGGCGCCGACGGGGTCCGCAGGTATGTGGCCAGCGACTTCGGCAGCCGCGACCAGTTGATCGCAGAACATGGCTTCTCGGCGTTGGTCACCGTCGAGAGGCGCGGCAGCCGGAGTTCGATTCTCTACGACGGCGGCCTGACGCCAACCGCGCTTGCCCGCAACCTCGATGTCCTACAGATTCCGGTCAAAGAATTGCGCGCGCTCGTGGTTTCTCATGGGCACGCGGATCATCACGGCGGATTGGAAGCGCTCTTCCGTCGGCATGGTCGGGCTGGGCTCCCGCTTGTGATCCACCCCGAGGCCTGGAAGGAACGCAAGATCGTGTTCCCGAGCGGGAGCGAGGTCCGGCTTCCGCCTCCAAACCGCCGCGACCTCGAGGCCGAGGGCGTCGAGCTGAACGAAGAGCCTGGACAAACGCTCCTCCTCGACTCGAGCGTGCTCGTCTCCGGCCAGGTTGAGCGCCACACGCCGTTCGAGCAGGGCTTCCCCATCCATTACGCGCACTCGACGGCCGGCTGGGAACCCGACCCGATGATCTGGGACGACCAGAACGTGATCATCAACGTCAGGAACAAAGGCCTAGTCATCGTCTCGGGCTGCTCGCATGCAGGAGCCGTGAACGTGCTGCACAACGCGCAACGCCTGACCGGCGAACAACGGCTCGCCGCGTTCATCGGCGGCCTTCACCTCACGGGCGGGATCTTCGAACCGATCATCAACCCGACAGTCGATGCTTTCGTCGCCGCAGAAGTAGGCCGAGTCCTCCCCGCGCACTGCACCGGCTGGAAAGCCGTCCACCAGCTCGCGCGCGCGCTTCCAGACTCGTTCGTGCAGCCGGCGGTGGGCACCGTCATCACCTTCTGAACGCAAGATCTCCGCCGTAAGGAGGGCAAGCGCCGCAGTGGTGAACGGGTGCGAATAAGCGCGGAGCTGCCGTCAGTAGCCGAACTCGCGCGCGTGGGCTGCACGACAAGAGGGAACGCCGAAGAACGTATGCGATGGTCGGAGACGTCCTGCCATCGCGGAACGGCGCACCGTCCTAGATCGAGCGTGTAGTCACTCCTCGATTGCGCCGCCGATCTCCCGCAGGTGTTGGCGGAACGTGTACGAAGAGTCGTTCGCGCGGCGGGACAGGTACAGATCGAACGATGTCTGCGCACGCAGTGTCTCGTCGACCGTGATCCGCGACGCCTGCTCGCGTTCGACCTGAAAAATCGCGCGGGCGGAGCCCAGCACTTCATCAACGCGGTCCGCAGGCACGAACAGGGCGCCGTCATCATCGGCGAACACGATGTCGTCACTCGTGATCACGTGCTCGCCGAAGCGTGCGCTCGACAACGCTTCGGGCTCCTGCGGATCGAGTCGCAGCGGTCCCGCGGGGTAGGTTCCATAGCTGAAGAGCGGGACGTCGATCTCGCGCAGCTCGGGAGTGTCGCGGTGCACTCCCCAGACGACGAGCGCCGCGATGCCGGCCGCCCGTGCCTCGAGCACCGTCAAGTCGCCGACGCAGGCCTCGTCCAGTCGGCCCGCGTTGTCCACGACGAGCACATCGCCCGGCCGCGCCGCACCGAACGCCTCGAGGAAGACATCGACGCTGCCGTAATGGCGGACGGGTAGCGCGCGCCCAGCGACCTTTGCACCGGCCACAACGGGCGCAAGACCCGGCGGTGCAATGCGCAGCGGCACGCCACGTCGTAGACATCCGTCGGCGATAAGTGGTGTTGAAAGCTCGTTAAAGGACATTCGGCCTTTGCCTCCCATGGCCCACGAGCTGCCACTGACTTCGGCGGGCTGCGCGGCCATTACGGCCGCGCAGCTGGTGAGGCCTCACGTCTAGTCGGTGGCCGAGCCGATTCCGATCCAAGTCAGCCCATCTTCGCCTGCCACCATCTGTCGGCGTACAGCCGGCGGGAGATGGACGAAGTGCCCAGCGCGGAGCGGAATCTCTTCTCCGCCTGCCCGCAGCACGCCGCCGCCGGCGACTACGGCGTAGACCTCTTCCTGATCGTTCCCAGCGTGATCGTGCTCAGGCCCCTCTGCGCCCGCTGCCAGCTCGAGCTGGTTGATCCGAAAACCGGCGACGCCGAGCCGATCTGTCAACGCACGAAAGAACCCGTTCCGCGCCTCCACCTCACTCACGTCAAGCAGCTGATACGAACTCACCGTGTCCTCCTTTTCGTTGTTTCGAACAGGCCGCGAGCAACATCCCAGCAGCTGAGGTTGGGGATCACGCGGCCTCCGGCGCCGATTCAAGACCTGATGGTGCTTCGAAGAGTGGGTCGGGAATGCGGTCGCCGAGTCCAAGCAGGACGACTCCCGCGAGCAGCGCGGCAAGCGCCCCACCCCACCAGATGGCGTCGGGGTTGCTCTGCAGAAGAACGCCACCGATTGCCGGACCGAGAGCCAGGGAACCGCTGAACGTCAGGCTGTAGAGAGACAGGTAGCGGCCGAGCAGATGGGCTGGGGCCATGTCCGAGACCAGCGGCCCGAGCACGAGAATGTGTGCGATCTCGGCGCATGCCAGAACAAGCGCAACGGCCGCGAGGATCGCCGTCGCCGCGAACTCCGACTGGGTGAGCGTCGCCGGCAGCACCGCGAGCAGCGCGACCGCAAAAAGCGCGGCTGTCAACGCGAAAGCGTGAGTGCGCCGCATCCGTGCCACCAGGCGCACGGCCGGGATCTGCGCGATGACGATGAAGGCGGTGTTGACCAGGATGATGATCCCGATCTCGGCGGGGCCGATCGGTGTGTGTGCTTTTGCGAACGGCGGCAGGATGTTCGAGAAGAACGTGTGGCCGACGACGACGAGCACGATGTTGGCTGCGATCACAACGAGGAAGACCCGATCCCGCGCGACGGCGCGAAAACCGGTTCCGTTGCCGTCGTCCGCGGTCGTGATCTCGGCTCGCGGGCTCGGTACGGCGGCGAGCACGATCAGCGCGAGTCCGGCAGAGGTGACGGCGTCGAACACATAGAGAATCTGGAATGTGCTGAGCACCTGCGCGGCCGCGACGACGAAGCCGGCGACCGTCGCCCCGGCACCGATGCCGAAGTTGCCCGCGACTCGGTTGAGCGCGAACGCGGCCGCTCGCTGCTCCGGCGTGATCAACCGGACAACCAATGTCCGGTTGGCCGTCCCTGCCGCGCCGAGCCCGGCTCCACCGACAATCGAGCAGGCAAACCCCTGCCAGGGTCGCTCGACGAAAGCGAAGCCGGCGTAGCCAAGGGCACTCGCCAAGCTCCCTGCGATCACGAGCCCTCTGGCGGAGTACCGGTCGACCAGCGCTCCCGTGGGTGGAGTGATGATTGCGGACGACCCCATGGTCGCCGCGAGAACCAGCCCGGCCGTGGCCGTCGAAAAGCCACGAATTTGGTGCAGATAGATGATCTCGAAGGGGAGAACGAGCCCGTACCCGAGGTAGTTGAGCGCGTTTCCCGCTTGCAGGATGAGCACCGGGCGAGAGAGCCCGGTGCGCCAACCAGCGACGAATTGCGAGACGCGGCGCCTCACCACCTAGATCCCCGTCCCTCGCGCGAAACATTCAGAGGCCCCGTTCTCGGTGGCAGCTGCCAGGCGAGGTTCCGCAACACCGGAATCCGTTCGCCGTCGAGGGTGACGCCGTCGACGTCCAGTTCGGGCGAGCCGATCATGAAGTCGATGTGCCGGGCGCTCGCGTTGGCGCGCTTGCGGTCCTCTTCCTCGATCAGGAACGGGAAGCCGTTGCCGAGTGCGATGTGGCTCGACGCGTTCTCGTCCAGCAGGGTGTCGTAGAAGACAGTCTCGAGCGGGCCGATCCGCCCTTCGCCGTCGACAAGGGCGAGCTCACCGAGCCGGCGCGCACCCTCGTCGATCTCGGTGAGGCTCCGCAGCACCTCTGCGTTCTCGTCGGCATCGATCTCGACCGCCACGCCATTTTCAAAGCGGACTCTGAGCCTGTGGATGATCGTCCCGTCGTTGAGGACGAGCGGCTTCGTCGCAGTGACGTGCCCGTTCGTTCGGAGCGGGTCAGGCGTCGTGAACACCTCCTCGCTCGGGAGGTTGGAGATATGCCGCAGCCCCTTCGCGGTCGAGAAGTCGACCGTTGTCCAGATCGCGGTCGACAGTAGGCCGATGTTCAGCTCGGTTCCAGGCCCGCGCAATTCGATTGCGTCGAAGCGGCGCTCCGTCAGCCGCTGGGCGCAGTCGTTCAGCTCCGCCATGCGCTCGTCCCAGGCGGCGAGCGGGTCGGGCTCGTCGAGACGCAGGATGTGCTCGAGGTCGCGCCAGAGCCTCTCGTACGCTTCGTCCGCCGGCAGATCGGGATGGACTCGCGTCGCCCAGGCCGGATGTGGCGCCGGGACATACCCCCAGTTGATCAAGCGCTCATCGAAGACTTTGAAGGTCTCCTTGACGGTCGGCAGCATGTCCTTGCCGAGTAGCGCCTTGTCGAGTCCGTCCGTCACGTTGGGCGCGGTCACGCCACGGAGGTTGATGCGCGCGCCATGCTGCTCGGCGTGCCTGAGGACACGCTCGCCATACCACTCGGGGACGAAGTCGAGCGTGTCCGGGTCGGCGTTCTCGATACGCACGCGCTTCACGTACGGATCGAAGTACACGACGTCGACGAACTTCGCGCCGCGCTTGTAGGCCGCCTCGGCGGTCGCACGCGCTTGTTCTTCGAGCCCGATCTCAGCGTTGACAATCACGATCTGGCCCTCCTGTACGTTCGCCCCATACACGGAAAGCTCGGCGAGGCGGGCGAACATGTTGCGTGTGTCCCGGGAGCGCACGCCGCTGCTCAGTCGATCCAGGCTGGGTCTACTCGTGGAGCGGTCGGTAGGTTGCTTCTGCATCGAGCTCGTCTCCGATTCGCGGTGTGTGGAAGTCGAAGACACCGCGCTGCCGCGAAACGGACCGGCGGTCCGTTTGCGACCCATCTGGTGTCATTGACGAGATGACCGTCGATCTCGAGCGGGCCAAGTCAGGCGACGAGCGTGCGTTCGCGACGCTGGTCGAGCCGTTCCGGCGCGAGCTCCAGCTGCATTGCTACCGGCTACTTGGATCGGTGCAGGACGCTGAGGATCTCGTCCAGGAAACGCTGCTTGCCGCCTGGCGCGGACTCGACGGCTTCGAGGAGCGGGCCTCGCTGCGCTCCTGGCTCTACCGGATCGCGACCAACCGGAGCCTCAACGCGATTCGCGAACGCGGGCGCCGCCCAACCACGGAGAACACCATGAGACCGCCAAGAACCCGCCGCCCCGTCGAACCCAGCTGGCTCGAGCCTTACCCGGACAGCGCACTTCCGGATCCCACTCCCGGACCCGAAGCACGCTACGAGCAGCGCGAAGCCATCCAGCTCTCGTTCATCGTCACGCTCCAGCAGCTACCTGCGAAGCAGCGCGCAGCGCTCGTGCTCCGCGACGTGCTCGGCTTCCACACCGACGAAGCCGCCTCGATCCTCGAGACGAC
>Ga0105238_10006852_pt1 | contig 11379 bp, 14 predicted proteins | sample KBSC34metaG_FD_81526 | JGI IMG/M metagenome (GOLD analysis project Ga0105238, IMG submission 81526) | Corn rhizosphere microbial communities from Kellogg Biological Station, Michigan, USA - KBS C3-4 metaG | ecosystem: Host-associated > Plants > Roots > Rhizosphere > Soil | place: Michigan, USA...
CGCTTCAAGAGCGCAAAGCTGGCCTATGCCGTACCAAGCGCTGCGGCATAGGCCAGCTTTGCGCTCTTGAAGCGCGCGGAATAGCCCAAGCCAACGACAGCATTCGAAACAGCCTCTGTGACGGGAGCCAATCCGCCGTAGACGGTCGTAGTCCCCAAATCCTTGCCATCTGCCCAAACAATGACTTCCCGACCCTCAAGATGGGCAGCGGGAATATTCGTGGTGGGCGATCCCTGATAGATGGCGCACGAGTCCGCCTGCTTGTTGATCGAGCCACCATTGCATTCCGAGAGCATCGCAAAACGCTCGCGGTATCGCACGGAGACGCCGCCAACAGTGCGCCTCACGATGTAATAGACAAAATCCTCTTCGCCGCCTGGCAGCACCACTGCTCGCTCGATGACGCCATCCGTTTCAACGCGCCACCACGCTTCAACCTGCTCATCGGTTTCGTGTGTCAGCACGGCTGCTGTGCCATCTGACCTGATCAGGTGAATGCGTGTGTCCGGCTGCCGCTGGATCGCGACATGGACGATATCGGTGGTGTTGAGGTTTGGATGTAGCTGGTTGAGATCGTGAGATTGGTAGTCCTGCGCATTCACGTCATAGGCGATCTCAAAAAGCTTGCGTCCCGTCTTGCTGACGAACAGGCCTTTGGTGTCCATCTTCAGAGCCGGCAACCGTGCCGTGCCCTGCGTCGAGCAGTCTTTGATGTTGAAGTTCGAAGGCGTCAGCGGCTCATCGAAGGCAGATGACCGGATAGAGCGCTCACTGGCATCCGTGCCAACAATCAAGCGCGTCAGGGGCAGCAGGAAGTTGATGATCTCAATCGGCCCGGAACCAAGAGAGCGAGAGATCGGCCCGGCATCCCCGGTATAAGTGATGTCGTAACTGTCGTAGGCGTCCGAAATAGAGCCCCAAATCTTGTCCCGGCCTGACCAGAAAAGCCGTCCGTCATGGAATGCAACTGCTGTCGGCCAGCCTGCCTGATCAGACCACTCGCCTAGTCGCCAGTCAGAAGAAGGATCGGTCGATGTGACGTTGGTAATGATTTCGACTTGAGCCGTGGTTTGGCCCGAGACGGAGATAATCCGCATAATTCCGGCATCGCCACCGCCAGCATAATCCAACCCGATTACGGCAGCACCAGAACTCCAGGTCGCCGGCTTGAAGCCGATACGGTACCAGACGATCGAATTGTCCAGGGCATCGAGAAGATTGCTCGAAGCATTCGAGGTGAAGGTCTGAACGTCGACGAAGCCGGCGTCCTCACTTGTGAACGAGCGCTGGAGAGTTAGCTGTCCAGTCCATGTTCCTGAAATATTGTAGTAGATCTTCCTGTCAGCGCCGACGCCAGACACGCGAACGGCCGGCGTATATGTATCGCTATTGGCTACATCGACGGAGAGTTTGAAACCTGTCGTGAAGAGCCGGAGCAATGCCCCGACATGGCCGTCTTTGAACAGTGGCCGATCGGCATGGAGGTTTGTGTTGCCGATGACGTTGTCGACATTGAGTGAAACGCTCTTTGGCGGGAAAGCCGCAAATGGACCGTCGCTCGGCTGCTCAAGAACGATTGACCAGGCTCGCGCCCCGCGCCGCTCAATCCTGCGCTGCTGGAAACCATAGCAAGCCAGATAAACAATATCCCCGGACTGATCGTAACGGATCATCCCGAGATCACTGGTCGAATACGGGGTCGTGATCCTGATCTCTTCGTTCGACTCTATGCGGACCTGATGGATGAGGCGGATCGCGACTGCTCGGCTTTCAAATTGAAGATAGATCGGCGAGACGGTCGTGTAGAACTCTAGGGAATGCTCGCCCGTTCCAATCGATGTTTCGGTCATCACATCGTCGTCGCCATCGGTCGTCCCGATCCGCATCGTAACCGGGCCGCGATCGATGATGACGCGAATTCCGTGCTGCTTGTTAAGGTCAGACGGATCGACGGCAATTGTCTGCTTGGCGATCGAAATCGAGCCTAAGCCACTATTTGCAAGGATGAGATGCTTCGATACTGTGTCGATCGTGACAGAGCTTTCGCCTCCGATGATCTGCGAAGACCAGCCTCCGGTTGTCGAAAAATCCCCGTTGTCAACGTAGGTTGATACCGTGGTCCGGATGATCGGCGCTTCCTCGACCAAGGGTCGAAAGACGTTCGCGGTCATCTCAAGAATTGCCGTGTCGAACGACGAGAAGACGAAGGGGATATCAACTGCTGGCTGGTTGTTCAGCGTACTGCCGACATATTGCAGGCCGGGACGAAGAGACATTGGCCCAAGCACGCGCGGGAGCCAGTTGACCTGCTCTTCCGCAGATAGACGCAACCGATCAATATCGATGCGCGCGAGCGCAAGCTTCCCTACCTCGCCGCGATTGAAGCTGGCGAGAAGGGCATTCGTTTTTGCCATTTGGCGTTAGCCGCAACCGCTATATCGCGAGCCGTAGCGGAAGCCACGACGCGCCTGAACCCAACGCCCCTCTGACAGGGGCTGTGAAGGCTCATTCATCGCGTCCTTGTTGCGCGCCTCGGATCGGGCACGCATCTCCGCCTTTGCAAGCGCGTCGGTCTTCGCATCACTATTCACGATGCCGGGCGCGCTCTTGTAGGCGAGACGCGTTGCGACATAATCCGCGAAAGTCTGCGGCCATGTCGAAAGATCGATGCCGCGATCATGCGAGATGAAGCGCACATAGAGCGGCTGGCAGTTAGCGAACCAGAAACCGTTCTCGTCGCGAACATCCGTGAACTCATCTCGGAACGTTCCGTCATCCGAAAAGGCAACCGAGCGAAGCCAGTCGTCGGGCTTCTGATAGGCATAATCGAAGCCGAAATAGATTTCCGCCGATGCGGACGAGTCCATTTCAACCGCCCGCATGGCGAAGTTCCAAAGGCCTTGCTCAAGACAATAGTCGAGAACATCGGGCCAGTGATCATCGAGAACACGGCGAGAAGGGCCGTTTTCGCTCAAGGACGATAGCTTGCGCTGGCCTAGTTGGCGGAGCGCTGCGTTGTAGACCCTGAGCTTGTCGGTTGCCACGTCAAGCCGCCTTCTGGAGGCCTTCCATGAACTTGACCGCCTCTTCTTTCGAAACCAGCGGCTTCTCGTTCATTTGCGTGCTGTCAGAAATACGGATGACGCGGAAACGGCCATAGCCGAGATGCTCGGTGCGATAGCGCTCTGTTTCTGTTTCGAGGCCAGAAGCAGGCAGAGGATGTTTGTGCAGCAGATGCACCTTTGCCCAATTGCGACCTGAAGCCAGAATCAGAAGTTCCAGCATCCACGAGCGATCCGAAGCGAATACATCGATCCGGCCAGGGCATTGCTTTACGTCGAAATTCGCCGCGTGATGCGAGAAATATTCCTCATGCAGCACATCTTCGACAGTGTCGCCGGCATTCGCTATGGCAACCCACTTAACCTGCACATGCTCGGCAAGGCGCATAGGATCGTCGTTTCGCGTTCCGGACGCGCGCAGTTTCTTCGGCTCTTTGACTTCGGCCATGCATCACCTTCAAAAAGAGAAAGGCGGGAGCCGAAGCCCCCGCCATTGGTTCTTAGGTCAGCGATGCCGGGGTCTGGTTCAGATCGGCTGAGCCGCCCGCATTGAGCGTCTGGACGAAGTGAATGTAGACCGCCGGAACGCCGGTCGAGTAGACGTAGACGATATCGCCGGCCTTCATGCCGAGCTTGTCACCGTTCGAGAAATAGCCTGCGGCTTTCACCGTAGCGTCGGAATCGGCGGTCGAATACTCCCAAATCTGCTTGCCGGCGGTGCCGATCGCCGGAGTCAGCAGACGCGGAGGCGTTGCGGTCGAATAAGCCATTGAAGGCTCCTTTCAGGGAATGGAAGAAGAAGCCGGGATGGCTAGTGTCATCCCGGCCAATGTCATCAGGCGTATGCCGAACCATCGTGCGTGACTTTCACCACGCCCTTGTTCTGGAGCATCTTCGAGCCCTGATAGATCGACGTGCGCGCCCAGGAGTAATCCTGCTCGCTGTTGTAGTCGGCCATCGCCATGATCTCACCGGTGTTGACCGCGTGGCCGATACCGTTGCGATGATAGAAATAGCAGAGCTCGGCATTGGTCCCGAGGCCGGAGATCAGCGGGCTTTCGACCCAGTTGAAGCCAGCCCAACGCAGCATTTTGCGAGCCGGGCCAGTCAGAGGCTTCACGTCAACCCACTGCGAGTTGACGAACTCCGGCACCTGAAGCAGGTAGCCCATGAACGCCGGCGAGACGACAGCGAACATGTTGTCGATCTCTTCGATCGGCACCTGATTGTTGCCGAGCTTCGTGCGGGCACGCATGACCAGAGCAAGCGAGGCCGGAACTGCGGCACCCGAAAGCGAGGTCGTCGTGTTCGCCAGCTCACCCAGAATGTCGAGATCGATCGAACGATTGACCACGGCCATCGAGGTCATCTGCATGATGCGGCGACCGTCACCCTGCGAGGCGAACAGGTTGAAGTTGGTGCGCTCAGCAAGATCATGGCCTTCCACAAGGGTTGCCGTGAACTGGTTGAGGTTATCGCCACGCGTCGGGATGCGGCCATTCGCGCCGCGCGTCTTCGTGGTTGCGCCGCCGGAATCCGCAACGAGGAACGTTGCCTGATTGCCCTTGATGACGGCTTCGGTGACAGTCGTGGAGCGCAGGAGCGAGGTGTTCACCTCGAAACCAGCGACAAACTCCTGTCGATACTGGATCTGAAAGGCTGTCTCAGCCATGATTGCACCTATGAAGTGAGGTCAGGTGCATCCGCTCGGGTTGTCCGCTCTCAAGGCGCGTGCAGGGTTGTCCGCTGTCTCGCTATGAGACTTCGGGGCCTGGCGTCTGGAAATCGGGGCTTTGCTTCTGCGGGTTTTGGGTGCGACGTGGACGAGGGCCGTAAACGGGTTGCCTCGCTTTGATCGCGTTGATGTCAGGCCGCGCGGGCCTGCATTTTCTGGCGAGCCTCAAGGAGGTCGCGGTATTCCTGCTGCAAGTCGCTCGCCTTAGCGCCCTTCCAGTAGTCGGAATTGTAGTCGCCTGACATCTTGGTCAGTTCAGCGAGGCGATCGTTCAGCCCCTTGGCGATATCGCTCGTACCGGCCGGAACCAGCGTCGCGCCGGGGTTCATGTCGCGCGCCATTTGCGCAAGCTCTTTGAGGATGGCCGGATCATTGCCGATCAATCGGCCGTCCGAAGTGCGCCCGCCAAGCAGCCGATCGCGCGCCTCGGGCGACCAATTGCTGGTCAGGTTCTTGATGGCGTTGACGTTGGGCGTGAACTCATTGCCCCAATCCTGCCCAAGGACTCGGATCGATTCAGCATGAAAGGCCTGATCGGCGCGCTCTGTCTCGGCGCGGACAGTATCCTGCTGCTGAAAGTACCATTCCATCGCCTGGTTGACCTGCGCAGGCGACCAGTTCTTTGCATGGACGTGCGCCGTGAAAGCTTCAACCAGCGGCTTGTCAGCCTCGCCAATGACGATGCCGTTCGGCAGTTCGATCTTATAGCCATCCGGCGCGTCCGGAATGCCGTTCTCTTTGCGCCAGGTCGAAAGCTCTTCGGCGCTGGCATTGTCCGGCAATGCGCGCTTCAGATCGCCGGAGGATAACTTCGTCTCTGCCGCAAGCCACGATTTCAGGACGTTGCCCGGCTGCGTAAAGCGCTTCAGGCGACCAAGAAGCTTCTCGTCGCCTCCGGCCATCTTCTCGCGCCAGTCGTCCGGCCAGTCAGCCGGAGCGCGCAAATCAGGAGGAGCGCCATCACCATCGACGATATTGCCGACAGGCGGCGCAGGAGGATCACCCGCAGCAGGCGCAACAGGAGGTGTTGCGGGCGCGGCAGGTTGAGCGGAAGCATCCGGCGCAGCGGGTGCAACCGGTTCAACGATCTGATCTGACATGCAAGTCCTTACGGCTTCTCGAACATCTTCGAGATGAGGTCATTCGACATGTTGACGAGCTTCACGATCTGAAGCCCGACGAAACGCTTTCCTTCGGCAAAAGCCGTATCCCGATCGCCCTCTTGAGCACCGGGCCGAAACGACAGGTCATAGGTTCCGCAAAGCGCGGTGATGAAGGCCAACGCCCTGCGCTGCTGCTCATCATTGGCCTCACCAAGCGACAAGGCCCTCAGCGCGTAAATGTCGGCCTTTTGATAAGTGCTAGGCAGCCAAGGGCCAGGAACCGCTTGCGGACGCTTCATCTGGTCCGCGCTGTCGTCGTAACGACCAAGCCTGCTTCATTCTCGGAAAGAGAAGCGCTCGTGCTGACATCCTGAATCGACGACAAGGCCAATACCTTATCAATCGTCTCGGCCTTGACCGCCGCCGGCAGCTTCGTATCCCACGTTAGGTCACGAGACTTGCCCGTTGCCACATCGCGCCAATAGGCGGCGTCAGCATCGCTCATGGTCGAAAACAAGACCGATGCCGTGTAAGTGACGAGTTGACCGCTCATAGTGCGGGAGCGGGCTCAATAGGAGCGGCCTGCCCCGCTTGAGGGACAAGGCCTGCCTGCTGCAAGGCTTGAGCGGCTGTACCGACCTGTGTGGCGACGCCAGCGGCTCCAGAGACGGCAGAGGCAGCAGTTGTCAGTTGCTTCGCCTGATCGGCAACCTGGCGGCTTTGCAAGGCCTGTTGATCTGGAACGATCCAGCGCGCCGGCGCAGAGATGCCAACCAATGCATCGCGGAATGCCGAACGAGCATCGAACTCGTGAACGCTGTCCGGATCGATCTGCGCCGCAATACCAAGGAGCTGAGCCGATTCCTGAAACGCTGTCGCCACATCGCGGCCGGCGGCTTCCTGAAGCGGGCTCTCGAACTTGAAGCGAATTTCCTGACCAAGCAATGCGGGCGGGATTTCCGTGCGAGGGCCGAATGCGCCGTGATCGAACAGGATATTGAATGACTTCTCGCAGATCGCGCCGTTGTATTCCTGTTCCATCGGCTCGAACAATGGCAGCGCCGAACGGATATAATCCTCAGTCCTGCGGCGAACCTCTGTCGCCGTCATATCGCCACTCATGACCGGCAGCGTGATCTTGTCGAGATAGAAAGCAGACTTGATCAGGTTCTCATAGCGATCAGCCATCTGCTCACCAAAGGCCAGACCACCCTTTGCGCCCGTATCGAGTACACGGAGCGCGTCGCCCATCTTCTCGTCGTAGGCTGAATCGACCCACGTAATGCCGCCCGCCATGATCTGGACTGCGGAGGTCACAGCTTCCTGCGTGGCGACCAGCGGCGGATTGACGGCCTTCTCGCCAGCTTCAAGCAACGTCAGCGTGATCTGCTGCAACAGTCTGGCGTCAGGCAGAGCAATGACCGTCGCAGCGCTATGCGCGTATTGCGAGCCGGAAACAGTCTGCCAGCGCGGGATCACATAGGGGTGATCCTTGATCTGGATTTCCTCAAGGATCGTGTCGTGATCCTTGTCGATATAGATCGATACGAACGGAAAGCGCTTCTTGTCACGCTTCTTGGCAGGATCGGTGATGTCATACTCATCCGCCGGTAGGCAGATATGCATGCAATCGATCTTCTTTTCCGGCTCTTTCTGAACCATCGTCGTAACGCGCTCGTCGACGGTCTTCGGAAAAAGCCGGGCTAATCCGCGTGCCGGGATCAACCAGCGGCGGAAAATCTTGTCGACCTTCCCTTCGATACTCTCCGACCAGACCACATCGCGCAGGTGCCAGCATCGATAGAGCAATCCATCGAGCGCCTGATTGGCCTCAACTGTCAGGACTGCATTGCCGAATGCTGCGAAGTCGTGATCGCCTTCCTTGGTCGCGCGAACGAATTGCGAGCGGGTGTCATAGAAGGCTCGGCGCATGACCTTGGCCTTGTCCTCTAGCCAGGCCTTGGTTTGCGTATCGTCGGCGTCTTCGTCGTCCTCATCGCCAACCGAGAGATTGAACCACTGCTTGCCCTTGGGGCGAAGCATCGCGGCAATCTGGTTGGCAAGATCGCGGCGAACCATCGCCGGCAAGCCCGTCATCAAATGACCAGCAAAATCATCACCGAGCGACCGCCTGACGGTGAAGTCAGCGCGCTCCGGATAGAAGTGCATCGAAGTCTCTTGCCACAGAGAGAGCAACGGCGCGCGTTGTGCAAACAGCGCTCCGGCCTGTGACATGAGGTCGTTGACGCGTTCCTTCATCAGGAAGGGCCAAGCGCCTTCGATGCATAATCACCAGTCGGAGCCGCAGGCCGCGTGCTTGGCGTGGTCAAGATCGTGGAGGAGCGCCCCGAGCGCGCCAGGATATCAGCCTGAGCCTTGCGCTTGGCCTCCAGCACGGCCGGCGAGGAGTCGTCCGGCATTGTCGCGACAGGGGCCGGCGTCGGCGTCTTGGGTGAAGAAAAGAGGCTACTCATCGTTATCGTCTCGCGCTTGAGTGGCCCATGGCCGCTTTCATCTGCACTGGTCGATTGCCGGCAATGCGCTTGGCCGCTGCCTTGTTGCCCTCGCTAAGGGCCATCACGACCGCATCGCCACGATCAGGGGACCGGCCAATCCGAGCCTTGATGTCTTCCTTGCTTTCGATCTTGATGCCGCGCGTGGTCAGTTCCCAAGTCGCTGCGGTCAGATCTGCGCGAAGCTGAGGATCAGGAGGAAGGGCAATCACCGAACCACCGTCCTGCGACGGGTCGAGCTCTTCCCGCAATCTCCAGAAAGCCTCAGCGCGCTTGTTGTAGAAGCCGAGTTGTCCGTCCTTGGTCTTGGCCGTCGAAGTGTTTGCGCCGTTGAATGCGAGAACCGGAATGCCGTTTTCCCTGAACATCACCAGAGAAGCACCACCGAAGCCGCCGCCAACGTCGATGACGACCGCGCACTGATCGCGTCTGCGCTTGATGACCAATGCCGAAGCGTGCGTCGGGTCTTTCGCCGCCTCGCCTGTCACTGTCTCGATTGGAGCAAACCAGCCACCATGTCGTGGCGCGGCAGTCGTTTCGTCACGTCCAGCCCCGATGTCGAGGCCTATCGCCGTCATGGCTAAGCCCTTGCCACCATCAGGCGTCCAGCGGGCCTGCGCCTCGATCACCCATTGCGTCGGGATGACCTGATATTCATCATCCGATCGAGCGGCCATGAAGTTGCCGTCACGCACTGCCGAACGGATCGGCTCCGGAAGGCCGTCGAGCTTTGCCTGATATCCCGTGTTGATGAGGTAGGGATTGTCCTTCAGTGCCGCCGGAATAAAACTCCGGGACATAGGAATGAGCTTCTTGCCGTCAATCTCGACAGGCTCAGGCCCGTCAACCTCAAGATCGCTGCCATCCGGCGCGGTCACATACCAGCGCAACTCGCCATGCTTGGCGGGCTTTGCATGCGTCACGTCCAGCCAGGGCCGGAACATGCCAATGATCCAGTCGCCGTTCGCGTCAATCGGCGGGTTGGTCGCAAGCAGCGCCCTTGCCCGCTGGCCCTCTTCGGTCGATCGCAGCCAGCCGATATGAAACTTGACCTGCAATTCAAGGAACTGAGTGGCCTCGTCGAACACCTTCAAATCGAAGGGCTGACCCTGCCAATCCTGCTCGTCGCCTAGATGCTGGTTGCCGGCAAACTGAATATACCGACCATCATCCGTTCTCAGAAGTGGCGGAGGCGATCCGTTATAGCCGCTGCGGGAACCATTGATCTCGATGGCTCGTTCAGTGAGAGAGCCAAGGTTCGCATATTTGCGCCGCATGATCAGCGAGCGCTTGTGCGCCGTAAACGCCAGGCCAAGTCCGAGATCGGTTTTGCCGCCACCGCCCTGCCCGCCATAGAGCAGGATATCGGCATCCGAGATGTAGGCCGCCAGTTGCGGCCCGACATTCGGAAGCCACTTCATTGCCTCCGTGGCCTTGGTTGCCTCTTCGATGACCGCCTTCCTGTCTGCCTCGGGCATCGCTCCGAGGCGCGTCAGGATGTCATCGAGGTTGAGCAAGGCTTAGCCGTAGTTGCCCGTCGCCAGCGTGACGCCAACCTTCGCGCCGCCGCCTTCGCTCATCTGGTAGCAGACCTTGAACGCGGTCTTGGCGGTGTCGGTGATCGCCAGGACGATCTTGCCCGTCGCATCCGTCTGGATGATCTTCGCCTTCTTGGCGACCTGATCGAAGAAGTCAGTTCCTGTCGTCGCGGTCACGGTGCCGGATGCAGTCGTTGCGGTCAGTCCGATGCCGCTCGTCGAATCCGAAAGCCAGACGTTAAGATTACGGACGCCGGCGACGGGCGCGTCTTCGAAGTCAACCACCTGAAGCGTGACATTCGAGATGTTGGCCGAGCCAGCCGCCGCAGTGACGATCAACGCCGAAGCGCGGCCAGAGCCCACGATATTGTTATTGTCGTCGATGCCGAGCTGACGGCCGTAGATGCTCTTACGCATAGCGGTTGCCATGACGCGATCCTTTCAATGCTTGTTGCTGTTGCTTTGGCCGGATGAGGCCAGGTTCGTCAGGCCTTCACGGCCTTGGCGAATAGAAGAGCGATGCTGCGAGCGGCCTTTTCCATCGCTTTGTCGGGTGAGAGTTCCTTAGTCTCGATCGCGCCGCCGTCTTTGCCGGTGAGTTCGACGGCCTGCTTGTCGCCGTACTTCTTTGGGTCAAGGCGCGCTGCCATCCACTTGCGTGTGTCGATCCTTAGCCGTGAGCGCTGAATATGCTCGCCGTTCGCAACCCATCCAGCGTCTTCTTCGCCTCGACGCTCCATCCAATCGTTGCGGGCGTCATCCGCGATCTCAAGCGATTCATCGAACAAGCTTTCGGCCTGCAATGCGCGGGCTTGTACGTACTGCTTCCGAAATTCTTCGTCATTGAGCAGCCAACGATAGATTGTCGTCTGCCCTGGCATTTCATCATCGCGGCAGATAGACCGCAAACTTTCCCCTGTCGCGAGCCGCGAGCAGATGATCTCCGCAAGCTCTTGCGTGAAGTCAGTTGGTCTTCCTGCCGACATTGCCGCTGGAGCTATTCCCCCGTCACGAACCGCTCAAGGCGCATGAGAGCGCCCTTGAAGGCTTCGCGGACGGCCAGTGTTTCGGTCGGGTTATAGTCGCCAGGCGCTGAGGCTTCGAGGCCGGTCAGATATTCATCCAGCGGAGCAGAGAGTTCAGCAGCCTTGATGGCGGCATCGGCGCGACGCTGATCCAGCGTTTTCTCGGCAGGCTTCTGGTCTTCGGTTTCGTCAGCCATGTTGGCCTCCTGATACTGTGAGAAGATTGCGATCAGCCGATCAAGGCTGGATGTCCGAGCAGCGGGATGGCTCGCTCTAGGATCACTAAGAGCGCGATCAACACGATTACGATGCGGATGATTGTCGGCACCTGAGCCGGGACGCTCGGCAAGAGGCCGAGAACCAATTCCATTACGTAGATGATGATCACTGCGGCCAGGACGAC